>JAABUQ010000943.1_pt1 | contig 65630 bp, 59 predicted proteins | sample 5560001 | NCBI WGS metagenome assembly JAABUQ01 (sample SAMN10711888, study PRJNA513371) | rock metagenome | isolation source: Antarctica rocks | place: Antarctica: Victoria Land, Finger Mt nord | collected 2015-12-18
ATCTCCGCGCTCAAAGCGGAAGGGCGCGAGGCCATGGCCCGTCTCAAGACGCTGCAGGAGCAGCGCGCTGCCCTTGCCGGCGCCGCTCCGCCTGCCCTATTATCCCGCTACGAACGCCTGCGCGTCGCCACGCACCCGGCCGTCGTCGCTATCCACGACGGCTCATGCGGCGGGTGCGGCGTCGCCGTTCCAACCGCCATGCAGCAGAAGGTCGGCGCCGACCAACTGATGCAGTGCATCAACTGCAACCGCATCCTCGCGAGTGGCTAGTGACGAGTGAGGTAGGACAAGAGTGGTTAGCGACGAGTGAGGAGTGAGGAGTAGCATGCCGTCGCCAGGTGGATAGTCGAACAACCTCGCAACGCGACCCATCCTGTCCTACCTCACTCGTCACTAACCACTAGCCACTAATCACTCGTACAGGCGGTGCTGCTCGATGTAGGCGCGCACGGGCTCGGGGAGTTGGTAGCGGACGGGCTCGCCCGCGGCGATGCGACGGCGCAGGTCGCGCGCGCTGACGTCGACGTCGGGGACGGCCAGGGCGACGACGCGCTCGCGGATCGGCAGCGCGAGGTCGACCCGCTGCAGCAACTCCCAATCGGGCTCGGGGACCTTGCCGCGCGACATCACGACCAACCGCGCCAGCCCTAACAGCGCGGAGGGCTCGCGCCAGCGGTCGAGGGTGTTGGCGGAGTCGATGCCGAGCAAAAAGTACAGTTCGCAGCCGGACGCGGCGTCCCCGTAGGTCTGGCGCAGGTGGCGCAGCGTCTCGACGGTGTACGATGGGGCCGGACGTTCCAGCTCAACCGTGCTGACCGCGAAGCGCGGGTTGCCCTCGATGGCCAGCGTGACCATGGCCAGGCGGTCGGAGTCTGACACGCGCGGCGCCTGCTCCTTGAGCGGCTGATGGTGCGCGGGGACAAATAGCACCGGGTCGAGGTCGAGCCGATACGCGGCTTCCTCGGCCGCGGCCAGGTGGCCCAGGTGGATCGGGTCGAAGGTGCCGCCGAAAACGCCCAGCCGCATCGGTTATCTACTGCCGCCTACCACTGCACGGGGATCTGGGTCAGCTTGAGGATCGTCGCGCGGTCGACCACTTCCAGCGGCGTCAGGCCCGGCGTCCAGCGCACATCGGGCCGGTAGCGCCATTCCGGCTGCCCCGCTCCCGCGTCATCAATCAAGTCACAGGTGGGGATTGGATGCGCGGCATCGACCTTATTCGTGGCGGCATAGGCGTCCGCCTGTATCGTGCACGCGGCGGGCTGGTAGACCGCCAGATCGAGGTCGACCTTGCCATTGTCGTTGGCAAAGACGCCGAGCGGAACCGCCTGCAGCGTGATGATGCGTCCCACCGGCCATTTGTTGGCGGGCAGCCAGTCGGTCGCGGGCTCGTCGGTTCCTTGTACGTCGAGCGCGCCCTGCGGATTGCTCATGTAGATCACGGGTGTGATGGGACCTGTCACGGGCGCGGACAGCCGCCAGTAGGTGGTGAGGACCACATCGGGCAGGCGCAAATTGACCTGCTCGCTGCGATCCAGGCTGTAGCCAACCAGTTGCAACGAGGGGCCATAGTTAACCCGCAGGGGATGCTGGATGACGGGCGGCGTCGGAGAGACCACGAAGCTGTAGAACGAGGCCGGCAGCGTGGTCGGCAGGCTCGGGTCGAGCTTGCGGCGCTCCAGCAGCAACAGCCCATCGACGGCATACTTCACGCCCCACTCATGCTTGGGATCGTCGAGCAAGGCCATGATATGGCCCTGTTCGTCGGACGGCTTGAACGGAAGCCAATCCCGGCTGACGTCGACCGCGATGTAGTCGGCGTTCTTGTGGTCGTCGAACAGGAAGATGCCGGGCCGGTCGGAAAGGTGCGCGTTGAGATAGTCGCCCGCCGTGACCGACGCGCCGGGCGGGATCATGTTGATCAACTGCTGCGCGGCGCGGTCGTGATTGGTCAGCGGCTGGAGCATGGACGCGGCAGCGGCCGACAGCGGCGTGAAGCCGTTGACCGTTGTATTGGCCACGCTCATCACCAGCAGCCACAGGCACGCCACGGTCACGATCGCGCCCGGCGGCACAACGGGAACGCGCAGGCGCGGCAGTCGCGCTGCTCGCCTGCTCAGCCAGGCCGACGCCCTCGACACGGTCCTGGACAACCAGGCCGTGCCGATAATGGCCGAGCCGATCAGGATCGGTACCAACTCGGCCGGGTAGTGCCCCAGGCCGCTGTACATGTGGATGTCGTTGCTGAAGAGGATAATGGCGTAGCTGGGCAGGCTGATCAGCAGCGTTAGGGGCGAGAGCAGCGACAGGTAGCCCGTCGTCACCAGCATGCGGTGCAGGAAACCCATCTTCTGCGTGATCCACACGATGCTGAGCACCTGGTCCGGATGGTGCAGCCAGAGCTGGGCCACGCCGAGACACGACGTCACCTTCTCGTCGTTGCCGAGGTTCTGGCCATTCATGGTATAGGGATTGAAGCGCCCGCAGTAGGGACTGGACGGCCCGTTGTGGAAGTGCCGCATGATCACCAGGACCGCGAAGAGCGACCAGCCCACGGCCAGCACGGTGGTGGACAGCCCAATGGTACGGTCGCGGTGACGCCACCAGATCCAGAGCCCCATCAGGCCCACGATCAGGCCGATCTCCTCCTTAGTGGCCATAGCCAGCAGGCCGAAGACGGCGAAGAGCACGTAGCGCCGGCCGTCGGCGAAGTAGAACGCCCACAGCAGCAGCCCGGCCGAGAGCGTCACGGGGTGGAACTCGTACAGATTGGCCGCCTCCAGCGGCGGCGCCAGCAGGTAGGCCAGGGGGAAAGCGACCTGCGCCAGCGCGCTATGCAGATAGCGCCGGGCCAGCCAGGCCGCCGGAAACGCGCCCGAGGCCACCACCACCGTCTGGACCACCAACAGGTTGGCCGGAGTGGGACGCAGCTTATAGACGAGAGCCAGTAGGAAGAAAATCGGCTCGACGTGGAAGCTGAGGCGCGTCGTCGTCCCCGAGGCCTCGAGGAACGATTGGAAGCGCAGGTTGTTGAAGCCGAAGGGATTGCCGTGCGCCGTATTCCAGACCGCCTGCTCCATGTTGCCAAGGTCCTCGGCGTGCGGCAGGAAATGGCGGTAGCGCATGTAGGAGGCGTAGACGAAGTAGCCGCTGTAGAGGACCGTCATCAGCCCGACCAGCACAGTCGCCACGCCCGCCGCGGTCACGGTGATGCCTCCAACACGCCAGCGCGCCGGCTCACGCACAGCGGTCGGCGGAGTCCTCGTGGCGCCCGTGGCGGTGGGGACCTTGGGGCGAGCGGGGGCGGTGGGACTTTGCCCAACGGCGACATGTCCCCGCGTGCTCATCGACACGCTCGACTACTCCAGGACACGTTTGATGCTATACTCGGCAGTTGACTTGTAGGCGAAGTTGCGCAGCATCTCGCCCAGCAGGCCCAGGCTGAACAGCTGCACGCCCATGACCATCAGCAGCACGGACAGCGTCAGTAGCGGCCGCGTGCCGATGCTATGTCCCGCGATGAGCTTGTCGGCCGTGAGGTAGACGCCGGTCAGGAACCCGAGCACGAGCATCCCGAAGCCGACCGTGCCGAAGAGGTGCAACGGGCGCTGCAGGTACTTCATGATGAAGAGCACCTTGAAGAAGTCGAGCATGCCGCGCAGGAAGCGCATCGCGCCGAACTTGCTGTAGCCATACTTGCGCGGATTGTGCTGCACCGGCGCCTCGGCAACGCGGAAGCCGCGCCAGTCGGCCAGCACGGGGATAAAGCGGTGGAACTCGCTGTAGAGCGTCAGCTCCTGCGTCACCTCGCGGCGATAGGCCTTGAAGCCGCAGTTGAAGTCGTGCAGCGGCAGGCCGGTCATGCGCGAGACCACACCATTGAAGATGCGCGACGGCAGCGTCTTGTTCTTGGGGTCGTGGCGCTCTCTCTTCCAGCCCGACACCAGATCGTAGCCTTCGCCCAACTTGTCGAGCAGTTTTGAGATCTCGTTCGGCTCGTCTTGCAAGTCGCCATCCATGGTGATGACGACCTCGCCGATGGCGCGCTCGAAACCCGCCACCAGCGCGGCGGTCTTGCCAAAGTTGCGGCGGAACGAGATCACCCGCACCCGCTTGTCCTGCTGATAGAGCGAGCCGAGCGCGGGATAGGTGCCATCGGTGCTGCCGTCGTCGACGAAGATGATCTCGAAGCGCTCGGTGATGGGCTCGACGGCGGCAACCAGCCGGTCGTAGAGCTCACCAACGCTCTCCTCTTCGTTCATCACCGGAATCACGAAGGAGATGTCGAGCCGCTCCCGCGGTTCCTGGACCTCGCCACCGCGCGCGCTAACGGGGCGCAGGAAAGGCGGCGCCTGGTGGTCAGACTGCGGCGTGGTGACGACAGCCATCGCTGTGATCCTTCATCCCTGTGTGTACACTACCGTTATGTCATCCGGAAAACATGGGCGCCACGGCCGTCTACCAGACGACCAACGATGTGGGAACGGTATCGACTATAGCAGAACGGGCGGCGCTAGGCAAATGATCCGCCAATCGTCGAGGTGTTAGCCGCCAGCAGCGGCCGGCTCGCCCGGTCGTCGACGGTCGTCGTCACGCTACTGTCCGTGAGCAGCATATACGGATTGCACGATCCTGCCAAGGGCTTTAGCCACGGCCCACGGCCCACGGCCCACGGCCCACCTACAACTCCTCCTCCTCCTCGGGATCAAGCGCATCGGCCAGGCGGTAGGCGTCGTCGGCCGAGTGGAACTGCAGCAGCACAACGACCCCCTCCCGCCGGCGGCGTACCCTCACGCGCGCGCCCAGCGCCCGGCGCAGACGATCCTCCAGCATCGCGACCACGACATCACGCTCCGGTGGGTCGTCCGCGCGCGCGGCGCCAGCGTCCCTCCGCGCCTCGGCCGCAAGCCGGCGCGCAAGCCGCTCGGCCTGTCGCACGCTCAACTGTCCTGCCAGGACGGAGCGCAGGGCCTCGTCATGGCGCCCATCCGGAACCCCCAACAGCGCGCGCGCGTGTCCTTCGGTGATCCGGCCCTCAACCAACGCCTCGCGCGTCGCCGGGCTCAGCGAGAGCAAGCGCAGTCGATTGGTGACCGCGACACGGCTGATACCAAGGCGCTCGGCCAGGCGCTCCTGCGTCAAACCGAGCGTCGCCATCAGGCCACGATAGGCCTCCGCCTCCTCCAGCGGGGTCAGGTCGGCGCGCTGCAGATTCTCGACCAACGCAAGCTCGAGGGCACGACGCGGCGACGCCCGCAACTCCAGCGCGGGCACTGTCGCCAGACCCGCCAGGCGCGCGGCTTGCCAGCGCCGCTCACCGGCGACCAACTCATACACGCTGCCGCCGTCAGCGCCGCCATCACGGTCATCGTCCAGGCAGCGAACCAACACCGGTTGAAGCACGCCATGCTCGCGCAACGACGCGGCCAACTCCGCCAGGGCGCGCGGCTCGAAGCGCTGGCGCGGCTGAGCGGGGTTAGGACGAATGGCGTCGAGCGGCAACGTCAGGACGCGCGGTCCATCACCCGTCGTCTCACCATCCATGCATCTAGCGTCAGACCTGCGAGTGGCCGCACGACGGGCAGAAGCGCGCCCCACCGGTCAGCGCGGCGCCACAGGACGAACAATGAGCGCCCGTGGCGGTGGCCGTCACCTGGGCCGACAGATCGTTGCCGCACGATGCGCAGAACTTCGAGCCCGCCGCGCTGACCGCATGGCAGCGCGGGCAGGTCACACCGTTGGTCTGGGCCGACTGCTGCGGCGCCGGCCGGTAGCCTTGCTGTTGTTGCGGCTGCTGGCCGTAGCCCTGTTGCTGTGACTGGCCGTACCCGCCCTGCTGCTGGCCGTAGCCCTGCTGTTGCGATTGACCATAACCTTGCTGCTGGCCGTAGCCCTGCTGACCCTGGCCGTACCCACCTTGTTGTTGGCCGTAGCCCGGCTGGCCGTATCCGCCCTGCTGGCCGTATCCGCCGCCACCGCCACCGTAGCCGGGTCCTTGTGGCGGCATCAGGTTCTGCGGCTGGTAGCCGCGCGGCACGCCGAACTGAGCGGGGTGCATGAACATCCAATTGCCGTTGACGAAGTCGAGTGGGTGCCACATACCGTTGTACATCACACCGTGGTGGCCGAGCATGGGGTCAAAGAACATGTCGCCGTGGAGGAAAGGGTCGAACATCATGCCCTCCATCTCCCACCGCTCCTCGGCCAGCCACATCTCCTCCTGCCGGATCTCCTGGCGCACTTCCCAGCCCTCGATGGCTCGTTCGATGTTGTTGAAGAAACTCATCGTCCACTCCTCCCTTCCTCCCTGCTATCGCCGGGCAGGGACCGGCTTACCGGGGCGGAAGCAGGCGGACTATGCTTGCCCTTAACCGCGCCCACGGCACCAGTGTAACACTCTCCCGACTGAAGCAGGGGGCACGCGCTCTTTGACGGGGTGCGCCCCGACATCGTGGGATGCCGCAACGGGGCCTGAACGGGGCCTAACGGGGCCAACGGGACCTAACGGGGCCAACGGGGCCTGCGACTGCGGTCGCATGGCAAACAACGGCGACTAAAGTCGCTCGGGTGGGCGCCCTATGAGGAAGCCAGGAGTATCACTGCTCAGGCACACACCGTAGGCGGGAAAGACACTTCAGTGTCCGCGGTTTGCCATGCGATTTCAATCGCAGGCCGCGTCTGCTTTTTGACGCTCAGCGGCGGGCAGCATCCCCACGAGTAGGCATTCTTTGCCGCCTTCACATTGCCAGCCCTGAGAGCGCGCGCACCTGATCTTCGACCGCGCGCAGGATACGATCGCGGTCGGTGCGCGAGGTGACGTAGATGGGCGCGCCGAAGCGGAGCGTGACTGCCCAGGTGCGGCCGCGCGAGTCGTTGTCGAGGCGGCGATAGACCAGTCCGGTGGGAATAATGGCGACAGGTGTGCGCCGGTCGCGTTGCGCCAGCTCGGCCAGGTGGATGAAGCCGGGTTGGAAAGGCAGGAACGCATCGTCGCCGTGCGCGGCCTTGGGGCTGTAACCGGGATCGACGTTGGGATAGCCCTCGGGGAAAATGACGACGGTGTGGTCCTCACGCAGCAGCCGCGTCGTGTCGCGCAGTGCGCGGCGCATGTAGCCGCCACGCTCCGTCACGTCGTAGGCGCTCCGCCCTCCGGAAAGACCATCGCCGCGCAGCACGACAGGCCAGCGCGCCACGCCGCAGATAAACTCCATGACCAGACGTAGCGGGCGTCCTCGCACCCAATCGAGCGCGACGATGATATGGACGGGACGCGGCACGACGACCAGCAACAGCGCCCCATCGTAGAGGTGGTGGAAGTGCCGCGCGGCGAACAGGACGGGCTCGTCGCGCGGCACGTGCTCCAACCCCTCCACGCGCACCGTCATGACCCGCCTGACGACCAACCACGCGCCGAAGCGGATAAAGTGACGGACACAAAGGTCAAACAGCGCACGTACCACGACACGATCCTCACAATCCGTGGCAAGGCATTATAGTTCCTCGTTGGCTGTACCTTCCTCCGTGTTGGAGGATTTGATGCTCATTGCGCCAGATTCGCACGGTCAGCCTCATTGCCATCAAGCGGATTAGCATGGGGATCGTACAATTCCGCTCCCGCCAGATCACTGGAAGGGAGGTAGCCACCGACGATAAGAACTCTACCGTTTGAGAGAAGTGTCGCTGTATTCCCGAAATGACCAGTAAGCATCGGACTGACTGACGTCCATAACTTTGTGCGCGGACTGTAATCTTCTGCCGTCGTCGAAGCGACCCGATCGGACCCTCCAACGACCAGTACTGTCCCATCGTGCAACAAGGTTGCAGTATGGCCTGACCGCGCCGTGCGCATCAACCCTGTGACCGTCCACGACTGCGTACGAGGGTTGTATACCTCGGCGCTACGGAGGAGACCGTTATTGCCGCCACCCGCGACGAGCACCGTCCCGTCGTGCAGCAGAGTCGCGGTGTGGTATCCGCGTAGGACATGAGGCGACCGGGTTGCCGTCCACGTTCCGGTGCGAGGATTGTAGATTTCCGCTCCAGGGGGTGGGTTGAGAACGTTGAAGATGTTCACGGGAGCAGAGCCGCCGACGACAAGCACTGTTCCATTGGGCAGTAGTGTGGCGGTATGGTCAGCGCGAGGCGTCCGCATGCTACCTGTCGTCACCCATCGTCGCGTGTGCGGATCGAACAATTCGGCGCTGGAAAGAACGACGGATTGATCAGACTGAGACTCGAGGCCACCGGCGACAAGTACCTCTCCCGTCGGCAGTGCGGTAACAGTGCAGTGAGAGCGAGCGACATGCATGCTCGCGATCGCGGCCCACCGACCCGTACGCGGGTCGTAGACTTGGGCCGCTCTGCTACCATCCCCTACATGGAGCACCATACCATTGCCAAGCAAAGCAGCCTTCTGGTCCAACATAGCGAATGCCATAGATCCTGTTGCTTTCCAATGATTCGTGGCCGGGTCGTAGATCTCAGCGATGGACAAACTGTAACCATTCGCACTGCCACTATCGTAGCCTCCAGCCACGAGCACGGTGCCGTTGGCAAGCAGGATTGCAGTGTGATCCACGCGATTCTTGACCATAGGGCCAGTGCGTGTCCAGGGCGGCGTGGCTGCAGCGTCTCTAAAAGGTGGCGAGACTGAAGGATGCAGCACTACGCCACACATGAGGATCACGGCAATAACGAGCGGAGCGCAACCAAGGACAGCCGCGTTAAGCTGCCGTCCTGGCATCTGGACGACATCGGCAGACATCTTGGACGGTCGAATGGCGGCGTCAATCATGTCCCACCAATGCTCCTCGTGAACCATCAAGCCGCTCGCTCAGCCAAGTCGTAGCAGCGTTACTCTTAGTTGTGTCGCCGAAAAGTGGTGGAGTTTTAGCGGCCGAGCGACGGACCAGAGACCCGCGACCGCGACAGCGGCGACTCGACCACGAAGCCCGTCTGCTGCTCCCCACCGTCGCCGTGGGATCGGCGGCGCCAGACCAGAGAGGCGGGGAGCAAGCCGAAGACGATCGCCGCCACGGCGGTCTGCCACAGGCCGACGCTGAGGCTCAGCGACATGGCCCACACCGTATTGGCCAGGTACATGCCGAAGGGTAGCCACGGCGGGATGCGCCGCGCATCGGCGTCCACGAACCACAGCAAACGGCTCAGCGTCATAAAGACCAGGCCGGTACCAAACCAACCCACCAGATTGCGCAACGGCATGCCGAAGTAGACGCCATTGACATGCCAGTCCCAGAAATGGATCGGCATATTGGGGCTGGCCATGGCTGGGTCCAGCACCAGATCCCAGGCCACCAGCAGCCAGCCGCCCAGCAACAACGTCAGGACGGAGCGGCCACGCATTTTGCTCGCGCCGACGATAGAGATGGCCAGCAGATACGAGGCGAAACCCATATAGAACCAGGACAATGGCACGCTGTAGGGAACACGGTCGCCTAGCTTCGCGCCCAGCAAACCCTCGTAGCCATAGCCGCCAAACGGCCAGCCCGTCCCCGTGCCCATCAACTCGGCCCCGAGCGGCAGGATCGTGCCGATGACAAAGAAAACGCTCGTTTTCCACCAGCCAATGGCGTAGACGCCGAAGGCGAACATCGTCGCCGCGCCAAGGATCATCTGCATTTCAGCCCCGTGCTGCATGGCCGAGGGGAAGAGCGAGACCAGCAAGGGGATGCCGCTGTACAGCTCGGGGTGGGGCGCCATGACCAACAGGCCCACCAACCCGAAGATAATCGACATCACGTGGAGGCCGAACAGGATCACCACGGGGATAGGCTTCACGCGCTTCAGGTACGTCACGTACTCTCTCCATCGACCAGAACACGGCCGCGCCAGACGTGCCGCCGCCGCAGCCGGCTACGCCAGAGGGCCAGCGCGACCGGCGCATCGCACAACGGCGACAGCCAGTAGGACCACGGGGCCCGGCGGTAGGCGCGCGCCATCCCAACGAGCACACCACACCGAGCGAGCGCCAGGATACCGGACACGCCGCTGGCCGTGGCCGTGATCGACCATGACCGGCGCCGCGCCGTCGGAGGCCGCGACAGGGCTCGCAGTCCTAGCGCCAGGATCAGCGGCAGCGGCAAGGCCTGCACCAGCGTGACCTCGCATAACCCTATGATACCCGTGACGCCCGAGAATTGGTCATGGAGAGGGAGAGAGCGGGGCCAGTTGCGCCACGTCTCGCGCCAGCCCTCGTACATATGCGCCGATACGAGGCCGCCCGCTTCGTAGAACCCGACGGCGTAGCCGGCCACGGCCAGGCAGCGCGCGACGGTCATGTCCTCGCAGCGCGAGGCGCGCGCCACGGCGAAGGCGTCCGTTTCCCGCAGCGCCGCGCGCCTCGCCAGGAAGCACTGGCCGTTGGCCTGGACCTGATGCGCGCGGCGGGTGGCATGGCCGGGCAGTCCAAGCCGGTAGACCACCGTGGTCAGCATGGCCGGATGAAGCAGCGCCTCGCCCAGCCCGCCCAGTTCCTGCCTCGTCGCCACGCTGAAGGCTGGCACGCCGACGCGGCGAGCGTGCGCCAGCAGAGTACGGACGAGCCCCGACGCCGGACGCACGTCGGCGTCGACGGTCAGGACCCACTCGCTTGCGGGCTCGCCGCGCGTCAAGCCAACCTGTAGCCCCCAGGCCTTGCCGTTCCAGCCTGCCGGGACCGGGCTGGCGTCGATCAGGCGCACGCGCGGATCGCGCCGCCGGTACGCCTCGACCAACTCCGGAGTGCCATCTCGCGAGCCGCCGTCCACGACGAGGATCTCGCCGACCTCCGGCCCCTGCGCGGTCAAGCCGTCCAGGCACGGGCCCAGCCGTCCGTCCTCGTCCAGCACCGGGACCACAACCGAGACGCACCCCTCGCACGGCGCCGGCCCCGCTGGAACCGCCTCCACCCGTTGGACGCCGATGCTGCCGCGCACGAAGCGCGCGAGAACGCGCACGCCGAGGATACCCTGCGCCAGAGTGGTCAAGGCGATAGGGATGAGAAGGCGGTCGGTTTTCACAAGTCTCCTTTGACTACTGACTATTCCGCGCTGCCCAGCTGCGCCGGCGCAGGTCGGTCGGAGTCTGGCCGGTCGCCGCGCGCAGACTCGCGGCCAGATGGTGAGGCGTGGCAAACCCGGCGCGATGCGCGACCTCCGCCACGCTGAGCCCAGTATGCGTTAACAGGTGAGCAGCCTGGGCAAGCCGCTCCCGACGCAGATAGGTGCCCGGCGTGTCGCCGAGGTCGCGGCGGAACAGCCGCACCAGGTGCTCCGCCGAGACGCCCACTTCCCTGGCCAGATCGCTCACGCTCAGCCCCTCGCAGGCGCGCTGCCGCGCGATGACGCGGGCGCGGGTCACGGCCGGATGCTCCGGTAATGACGCCAGATCGGTGTGCGCCGCTTCGGCCAGGTACAGCGCGAAGGCGGCGCGTCCAATGGCCTCCAGGACCGGCCGCCCCGGAGCCATCGACCGCCGCTGACGCATAGCCGACCTCGACGCACGAGGCCAGCGACCGCGACAGCGGCAGACAACGCGGCGCCGCGGCAAGCGCTCCCCGCGTCGCGTCGTCCAGGGACGTGGCCGGGAGCGCAATCCAGCTGTGGCGGGTCTCACGGTCGTGCGCCCAGGTAAAAAACTCCGTCGCGCCGGGCAGCAGCAAGCCCACGTGGCCGGGCGGGATATCCCGCGCCACGCCGTCGACGGTCACACGCGCCGATCCCGTGTGGACCAGCACTAACTGGTAGTCGTGCTGCGCGCGCGGACCGAAGGTCGAGCGGGGCGGATAGGTGACCACGCCCGCGTTGGCCAGGGGCAGGCGCGCCGCCGCCAGGGTTCTGACGCCGACGGGATCAAAAACAGGTACAAAGTCGTCAGCCATACAGCTTTACCCAGGCCCCTCTTTGTCATATCGTTGTTATAAGCGTAAGCCAACGCGCCCTCCGTTGGCAAGCTGGCAACGTCGTGTGGGACGCGTCCCACATTTGTGGTCGCGCCTGGCCCTGAATGGCCATGCCGTCTACATGCGCCTCGCAATCGTGGGGCGCGCCCCGTAACCGGACGGCCCGCGACTTTGGTCGCGGGCCGTAGCGGCAACATCCAGGGAGAGGAGCACGCACGTATGGACACCCCAACGCCTACCAATAGCCACGCCGACGATTCGGCGGTCGACAAACAGTTCAAGCGCAGTAAGAACGGCGCCGTCGGCGCACTGGCGGTCGCATCCGTCGCCGATGCGCCGGCGGTGGCGGAGGCCAAGCCGCAACGGCCGTACGAACGCTACCGCCTGGCCGTGCAAGATTATGGCGCCTTCCACCGGCAGGGCTTCCTGATCGTGCGCGGGCTCGTCCCGCCCGAGGATGTAGAGGAGTTGATCCGCCACAGCCAGGACCTGATGTACGGCCGCATCGACGTGCCGGGACTGGAGCCGCCGCCGCCGGGCGCCTCGCCGCGGGAGGTGGAGCGCCGCTACCTGCGCATCCACATGCTGCACCGCGTGCTGGAGATCCATGAGCGATTCCTGCTGCACCCGCGCGTGCTGGACGTGCTGGAGGCCCTGATCGGCCCGGACGTGATGGCCATGCAGAGCATGTTCTTCCTCAAGTTCCCGGGCGGCGAGGGCCAGGGCTACCACCAGGACTCCTACTACATCCCCACCGTGCCGGACACCCTATGCGGCGCCTGGCTGGCCGTGGACCGCGCCGACGAGGAGAACGGCTGCATGTGGTTCACGCCCGGCACGCAGAACGAGCCCGTGTATCCCACCGCCGGGCTGGAGCGCCAGAACCACGGCGACACGCTCGGCGACCTGCCCACCGTGGCGCAGGTCAGCAACACCGACGAGGCGGCCAATACCCTCTCGCGCGTGGCTACCAAATATCCAGGGGTGGAAGTGCCGGCCGTGATGGAGCCCGGCGACGTGGCCTTCTTCGGCGGGCACGTGCTGCACCGTTCGCACCGCAACCGCTCGACCACACGCTTCCGGCGCAGCTTCGTGGGCCACTACGCCAACGCGCGCAGCTTCACCATGTGGGGCCACGGCAAGGGCGCCGAGGACACGGGCGGCACCAACGGTCACCACATCCTGGCCCGCGGCGACACCAACCTGCCCTACGGCCAGCCGCGCTTCGGGACGGCCTGCGCCGCCAACACGCCCGCGCTGCGCGGCCCCGCCACGAGCGGCGGCGCGCCGATGATGATGGCCGCCATGCCCGACGGCGACACCATGGGCATGGCACCTATGGACATGGCCCGCAACGACCCCGACCACCATGACGACTGATCTATCGAAGGCTCGAGCTTGACAATCTTGACAACTCTGACAATGCGCGGTACGCTATCGATGGCGATGTCCCGTTCGGCGATGCGGAGACGGGGCAACGGGGATGAGTAGCAATCGAGGCGCGCGGATGATAGAGGATACGAGGACCGATCGAGACACCGTTATGGAGGCCGTGGGCCGGTTAGGCCGCGGGGAAGTGGCCGTTATCGCGGCCGCGGTTCGCCAGACGGCTCCCCCCTCTCGGGATGAGGCAAGTACGATAGACAAGGGCGATGAGCGCCTTGCGCACCTCCTGGGTCCCCGGCCCGCGCCAGATCGCCGGCTTGCGAACGAGATGGTCACGACCATGCGCGGGTTCGAGCGCAGACGGCAACTGTTGCAAGACAGCTTCACGGCGGCGCAGGTGGCGACAGCGTTGGGGGTCTCGCGCGAGACGGTCTATGCGCGCGCCGAACGCGGGCAGCTTTTGGCCGCCATCGACGGGGGCCAGTTGCGTTTCCCCCGCTGGCAGTTCGACCCCGCATCCGATACGGGACTACTTGCGGGACTGAGCGACGTCGTGAAAGTGTTGGGGGAGCGGCCGCAGCTCGGAAAGATCGCGTGGTTGACGTCGCATCGATCTTCTCTTGGCGATACGCCGCTCAACCTTATCGCCGCGGGCCAGTCCGCGGCGGTTATGGGGGCGGCCGAGCGATTCGCACGGGGCGAATGATCCCCCACTCTCCTGATGGGCCACGTTGGCGTACTCAAGGACGAGGGGGGTGACATTGGTACGACCGTGCTATGACGACGCGCCTACGCGGAGGTGTCACGCCCTCCATGGTGAGGATGGCCGCGCGCGTGTTTAGTCCCCCACCCCCCTCTCGCGCCGCTGTTCATCCTCAATGGCAGACCGTCCCTGGTGGATGGCCCCTCTACCGGGTGTCTCGCCATGCCAGTTTCCGTCACTTCGGGCCGCTCGACTTCCGCTTCGACCATCATATGCGAGGGAGTACGGCCAAGACGCCCGAGGAGCGCGGCATCTTCTATGGCGCGCCTTCGCTCGAATGCTGCATCGCCGAAGTGTATGACGAACTGGGCGCTGTCTTCCTCGACGATCTCCTCATCCTCCCGGAGATACGGCGTCCCCTCACCTTACTCGACGTGCGCGGCGCCGCGGCAAGCGCGGCCGGCGCCCCGGCGGACATCTCGGACTATCCACTCCGTCCGCCCACACAGGAGTGGTCGCGCTATTTCTACGAGCATCCAAATCTGTACCGAGAGGTCGATGGCCTGTTGTACACGGCCAGACATTCCGGGGTAGACGCCTACGCGCTGTACGAGCGATGCGAAGGTGCTATACACAGTCCGGGCTTCGCGCCGTACGCCTATTCGTTAGGCCATGAACGGGTACGCGAGCAGGTCGTCGATATCGCGGCGCGGCGCAATCTCGCCGTGATGAGCACGCGCTGATTGCCGCCATCCTCGAGCGCCACCTTCTCCGGAGATGCCCGGCGCAGCTGATAGGATGGGACTTGCTATGGGACGAGCACACCGTCACATGGCCCAAAGGGAGTGTCGCAATGGGGGACGAGACGAACGCGAAATGTTTGCGGGTCGGACGCGCCAAAGAGGGCCGGACCGATCCATGGGATAGTGCGCGCGACGGAGCGTACGGTTGCGAGTAGATCCGCAGGCCCTCCACGATTGGGCGGAACTCCAAGGGCGGTACCAGGAGGCAGACGCACCAGCAAGCGAACGGCAGCCTGTTGAGGGCTAAGAGGGGACGTCGGTGGCCCAAGTGGCCAGAGCCCGATCCATGTGGTCTGGCACATTCGAGGCGCGGTAAGGGGACGCGCGTATCCACAACTGGAGCTACCGCCCATCCACTGCCAGGCCCAGCCACGGACAAGCACTGTCCGGCCGACCCATGCCAGGCGGCGCTGCCGCAAGCCCGCTTGCACCTCGGCCACCGAGTACACGTGCGCGGACGGGACAACGCGTCCCACCAGGGCTGTCACGACGCCGGCGACGAACACGACAATCAAGAGCCCGATCAGGATCCGCTTCACGCCAGCACCTTGGACTGCTTTCGTCTCCATACCGATCATCCGACCTTCTCTCAATGGCATGGTAGCAGACCGCCGGACTCAACGCGACGCGAGGTTGGACAGCGATGGCTATATCGTTAGGCGTCCTGAACGAAAATGACGTAGAGAGTTGGGCATGTATGACGACTTTTATACGCAAGTCTGCTTAAACACGATTCAAGTAGATTTGACAGTGTCACGCTTGCTGAAGGCGCGAGACTATCAAGTTAGATTGAGCATACGCCCGACCATGTCTTGTTATTGAATTAGTGGGAGATGCTCCGCCTAATATTCGCTTGCCCAATACGCACCGCATTCGGCCGAGCCAATTAGGTGTTACTAGCCGGCTCGGCCGAATGACTGTCGGGCACCGGCTAGGTCGTCAGGATCCTCTTGTTGTCTGTGCAGTTAAGTGGTCCACACGCGTATGCGTCCCAATACTGCCCAGCAACCGTATAGACCGCGTCGGCGCTCACGTTCTGGTTGTTGACGTATATCTGTTCCTGTACGTTGTAGTACGTCGCGTTGGCCTCATCCTCAAAGGACCAGTTGACGTAGTCGCCTAGGCACCATGTCGAGACGTATACGGTGCTCACAACGTGGTGGGCTCCGTTGAGGTACGCCAAGGACATGCTATTGTTCGACACGCTTGAGAGGTCCGGGGAGCACGGCGTAAGCGCTCTCGCCAACGCCCTCGTCGGTGCGAACAACTTGATGCCGCTTGCCTGCGACGCGCCGAGTAAGCAGCCTACCGCTGCCAACACCAGCACCCCGCTGCGAATCTTGCTGAACATGTCGTTCTCCTGTTCTTCCCTTTGATTTGATGGTTCGCGCTTACTGTCGCACCTGCCTTGCCATGGCTCAATCTTAGCAACGCTACAATCCTCCCCCCTCAAGCATCCGCTTACTATTTAGGGGCCGAGTATCTCAAGATCGCCCGACCGGTAACGACATCGAAGACAACTCCAACGCGATGGAGTGGACGCTGGACTCGCCTGTTGCGGTACGCAAGGGTCACGGCTTCAGGAGATGCGTCGCCAGACGCCTCAACCCAATACACCTGGCTCATCGGTGGAGCGACGAATATCGGTGGTGCCCCCACTCTTTTCCGTGGCGCGTGACGAGCTTGTGCAGCAGGCTATGCAGCGCCTGGCTGGCCAAATCCGCTTCGCGCTCCGGCCAGAGCAGGTCGAGCAGGGTTTTGCGCGGCAGGTCACGCCCCCAGCGCAGCGCCAGGACGGCCAGCAGCAGGGCCGCTTTGCTGTCCCCGTGCACCGTGACGGGCCGCCGGTCCTCGAGCAGGCGGAAGGGGCCGAGCACGCAGACCAGCGCCGGCCAGGTTGTCTCGTCGGTCCGTTGCGGCGGCCGCCCGCGCTGGCGCTGCAAGTGCTTCTGTCGATCGTGGTGTGACGGGTGGGGCTGCTGGCCGTGGGAGGTTCGAGGCTGCATTGGTCTGCCTTTCCGCGCGTGGTGGGCGCCTTAGGGACGAGAGAGGAGATCAGGCCCTCTCACTTGTAGAGATGCGCGGAGAGGACTAAACGGGCCACGACAGTTGAGCTGAAGCGCCATAGGACCGCATCAAACGAGCTGTTGCCGCGTGGACGCGCGCGCCCGGTAGGGTGAAGAAGGACGCCGACCAGCCCTCGGCCTCCCTGGACCACGGCGATGTGGGGACCCGGAGACAGCGAGGAACCGTCGGACGAGGACCTGGCACGAGCGGCGCAGGCTGGCGATGCCGCGGCCTTCGTCGCCCTGGCCGCGCGCCAGCGGCCGTTCCTGCTGGCCTACTTGCGGCGCCTCGTCCGCGATCCCTCCTATGCCGAGGACCTGGCGCAGGCGACGCTCGACGTGGCCTATGACCAGCGCGCCGCCCTACGCCAGCCGGAGGCGGTCGCGGGCTGGCTGCGCCGCATCGCCCTGAACCACCTGCGGCAGGATTGGCGGCGACGCCGGCGCCTGGTCCCCCTCGATCCATCGCGTCCCCTATCGGGAGACATCGCACCCGACCTGACCCGGCCGCTGAGCGAGGAGCTCGAGGCTGTGCTCTCCGCCGAGGTGCGCGCGGTGGTCCGCCTGCGCGCCGACGGGTACGGCGTGGGCGAGATCGCGCGGCGCCTGGGCGTCAGCCCCAGCACGGTCAAGCGCAGGTTGCGCGAGGCCCGCGAGCGCGTGCGTATACTATTGGAGGAGGGAGATATGCCATGACCTCGACATTGTTATTCGCGTTCGACACACCGCTGCCGCCGCACGACTTCACTATCGACGAGCTGCACGCCTTCGCCGAAGGCACGCTGTCGCCCTTGCGGGCCGCCCACATCCAGGCGCACCTCGACGCCGGCTGTGCGGCCTGCAGGGCCTGGATCGCCGCCTCCGATCCCCTGGGCCGGCTGCTCAATACGCCTGTTTGGACGTGGCCGCCTCCCGATGCGGAGGGCGATGCTGACGCGGCCGTCCCGATCGGGTGGCGGGAGCGCACGGGCCGCTGGGCGCGCCGCCGCGTGCGGCCCCAGCGGCTGACGGTCCTGGCAATTGCCCTACCACTAAAGCTGATGCTGGCGGCGCTCGTCGTACGGAGGGGAGCGCCGACGGAGCTGCGCGTGGGGGCCGGCTTGTCGATCGCGGCGATGAGCGCCGCGGTCCTGCGCTACGTGCTGTGGCGGCCCAATTGGCTGACCACGACGACACCGAACAGCGGGAGAGCCGGCGGTCAGGAGAACTCTGCCAGGCCCGACGGCCACGCCATGAATGCCGCGCCCATGGACATGGCCCGCAACGACCCCGACCACCATGACGACTAGCTTAGACGTCTATCGACTCCGGGTCATCCTCGGCTAATGGCCGGATAAGGAGCGTGTCGCCCCTCAGCACGTTGGGCGGGTGAACACCTAATGATCGCGCACGACTGCAAAATTTGCCGCGGTGTCGATCCAGGCGTAGAGGGGCGACCAACTGGGGCCGAAGACGCCGATCTTGAGCGTGTAGGTCCCCCCGACCAGGATGGGCGGGACGACCCAGTCGGCGGACAGGGGCTGCGGCACGCCCGCCACAAAGCTGACGGAGCTGCGCCAGGTCTGCGTGACCAGGCGGCCGCCAGCGTCGTAGACGTAGAAATCGACGACCGTCCCCGTGAGTGGCGCGCTCGCCGTCAGCGTCGCCCGCAGCGTCGCGGTCGCGCCAGCGGTGACGGTGAGCGGCGCGACCGATGCATTGTTCACGAGAATGGTCAGCGCCGCCGGCGTTTGGACGGTCGTCGCGGTCGGGAGAGCGGGCACGGTCATCGTTACGGACGGCGCAGGGTCCTGACCGGGCGGGACCGGCGCAGGTATGGTCGGTGAGGCCGGCGCGAACGTTGGTGGGACCGCACTGGCGGAGGGCATTGCCGTGCTGCTGGCCGCGGTAGGAACCGGGGGGGTCGTCGCGGTGGGATCCGACGTTTTCGTTGCGGGAACCGGCGTCGCAGGGATCGTCGCGGTGGGGGACGGCGTCGCAGGCATCGTCGCCACTGCCGTCGCCGGGGCGGCCGCAACGCTTGGCGCGGCCGTCGCGTTTGGCGCGGTCGCCGCCGCGAGGACTGTGACCGCTGTGGAGACAGGCGTGGGGCTGGGGCTGGGGATGGACGTGCGCGGGACGAGGCCGCTGGTGGGCGCTTGGATAGGGGAGTGCGGGGCGGGACCGGCGGAGGCTAGGCGCAAGACGAGCGTGGTGAGCGAGTAGGGGGCGACATACTGCCGGAAGGTGTGGGCGAGCCCCGACACGACGCTGGTCCTGATGGCGCTGCTGCCCATCCCGTACCAGTAGGCGGTGGCGCTTGAGGCGGGGGCGTACGCGCCGAGGTCGATGGTGAGGTTGTACCCGCGGCGGGGCGACCGGTTGATCAGCAACACGGCGAGGCCGCCGTTGGCCTGCCGGACGGCGTGGACGGCCACCTGGGCCAGGCGCGACGTGGCCGCGACCATGCGGCCGCCCGGCCGCGCCAGGTACGCCAGCATGCGCAGCCCCTCATAGGGCGGGAACGGCGCGTCGGCCGCCGGTTCGCGCGTCGTACCCCGCGCGTTGCCGCTGGAGAGGAGGCCAAGGTCGCCGTACGTGGCCGTCCCGTAGAGCGCCGGGCTGATATTCCCGCCCGTGTCCAGGCCATTGTGCAGGTCCCACCAACTGGCATTGGCCGCGCCGTTCTCCAACCACGTCATCAGGTCGTCGGCCAGGAACAGCGCGTTGACCAGGCTGACGCGCTGTTTGCCGGTGCTGTCCGTGTTCGTCTCGCCCAGCATGATAGCGATGCGCCGTCCAGCAACTCCGCAGGCATGGGCGAGCGCGCGGCGCAACGCGGACATCATGCCGGCGATGCGGCCGGTGCTGTGCAAAAGATCCGCGTCACCGCCTCGATTGTCGTTGGCATACCAATGCACGTCAACGAAGTCGATCTCGTGGCAGAGCAGGGGCAGGATCGTCCCGTCCCAGTCCGGCCGTTGGCCCTCGGGCCAGTAGCCGGGGGTGGTGACGGCCACGCCGAACCGGATCGAGGGGTCCACGGCCTTCATGGCGTCGATGTAGGCCAGCGCGTTGCGAGCATAGGCGGCGGGCCCTTTACGAGCGTGCAGGTCGCGTTCCGACAGGCCCGCGACGTAGGGCCCGTAGCTGCCGTTGTCGTAGACCTCGTTGCCGATCTCCCAATACCTGACCCCGTAGCCCTTGACCCTGTTGGCATAGCGCACCCACGCCGCCGCTTCCGCGGGGTCGCCGCCGCCCGTGCCCGCGACGTTAGAGCCGTAGTTGACCGTGATCAGCGGCTGGGCGCCCACCCGGCGCGCCAGACCCATGAAAGCATCAAAGGTGTCGGCGGGGTAGGGATGACCGCCCCCGGTGAAGGTGTTGGCCGCCCAATGATAGTCGTCGGCGCTGGAGCCGCCGGGGAAGCGCAGCAGGGAGACGCCGGCGCGACGCAACAGGGACGGGACCGGCCTGTCCAGCAGGCGCGGGTCCCACACGGCGGCATTGACGCCAACGGCGGCGGCCGGCACGATGGCGCGGATGCCCCCCGGGTCAACCGTGATGTCGGCGACGGCCGCCGCGGGGGTGATAAGGCTGGCCTCGAAGAACCTTGCGGCCAGCGCGCCCGCGCAAAGGACGATAGCCGCGACAACGCAGGCAAGGCGCTGTCGGACGGAGAGCGGCGTCAGCATAGACTCTCCTTTCCAAACCTCTGAGGGGTCGTCGTGGGTGCGCGACCCGGCTGCCGTCGCACGGCCGGCGGTCGCCGGGTCCACGTGAATTTTACCGTGTCGCCGGCCTCGCGCACTTCTATCGGTGTGTCATCGACGCGCCCGCTCACCGGTTGATCGACCCCTGGCTATACCATGCTTATACCCATGAGATTGACGCCACTTTCATCAGGTTTTCATGCCAGCCAGGGCCGCATGAGGCGGCGTGTAGCCCAAAAGGGTGATGGGGAAACAGGACGCCATCCGTGCATTATCACCAGTGGATTCAGCCCAACGCTCGTTTATAGTGACGGTGGACGGCGTTGACCAGCGATGATCGCTCGGGCGCCGTTGATGATACCGGGACAAAGATCGTCTCTTTCCCATCTCTGCTGATGCAGTACGGGGTTCTGTCATCCGTAGTAGAAGATAAGAAAGGTAAGGCGTACCCGGCACACCCCATCGTGCCCTCCGCAATCGTGTTCCCTCCCTCCTGGCCCATTGGCTGGACGCACGATAGTCCACGCGGTAGGCGCAAAGTCCTTCCTTCACTCCCTGGACACAGTGACCGTGCGGCGCGTATTGTCTCATGCGCGTGGCGGTCGCGCGATGACGCCCGTGCCAGGGGACGGAGCCGCCGCTTCCGGCGGCATCCATCCATGTGTACCATGGGCGACACATCCATGTGCCGCGGACGGCACGCCCGTGTGTGATGAACAGCGTGCTCGTATGGCGCGGACGACACAGTGATGTGCAAGAAACGGTATGCCTATGTACGAAAAATGGCAGTCTGATACGCCATTATCGCTTGTAACGGGCTGTATCTTTACTCAATCTTAAACCGCCGTTAACACGTCGTTAACGCTGGGCGCGTACAGTGAAGGGTAGAGGCAGCACGGGAGCAGCCCAAACTGTTCGCCCGCCTCCGACGCCAGACAGTGTCCCACGTCTGAGCCGTCTACTGTGTCGCATGCGAGGACCAACGCATGCGCCTTCCATAAACATGCGACGACGCATGCGCCCCCACAGTCCCCTCCTTGACGCACACGTCATAGCAGACGTATGCCTGTTGTGCCTTCCCATGATCTTTCTCTCCGCCACGACACGAGGAGTGTGGCGCGCCTGCGCGCGCCGCGGCTCCATCGCCCGCGTGGATTGGCGGCCTCATCGTTAATAATAAGGAGCACAGATGGACGTGCTAGACCGTGTTCGCCCCCTCACCCTGCATCGACCCAGGGAGCGCCTCGGCGAGGTGCTGCTTGAGACGACAGCCCTGACGCAAGAGCAACTGCAGCCGGCCCTCGACCTGCACCGGCGGGAGGGCGTGCGCATCGGCCAATCGCTGGTCAGCCTCGACCTGGTGAGCGAGGAGCAGGTGGCCGCCGCGCTGGCCCGCCAGGCGGGCCGCCCCTACATCAACCTGGCACAGGTCGCCCTGGACGGCGACGTGGCGCGCCGGCTGCCTGAGGAGGTGGCGCGCGAGCAGCGCGTGCTGCCGCTGTATGACGATGGGGAGGTCACCGTGCTGGCCTGTGCGGAGGCGCCGATCCCGCCGCTGCTCTCCCAGCTGGAGGGCCTCCTAGGGCGGCCCGTGCGGCCGGTCATCGTCGCCGACGCGGCGCTGGAGCAGGCCCTGGACGCGCTCTACCGCGACGAGTACCTGCTCCACTCCACCACGCACCTGCTGACGCAGTCGCCGCGGGATTCAGCCCGCCAGGTGCTCAGCACAGGGCAGAAAGCCATTCTGCTGCTGCTGCTGGCCGCTACCACGGCGTGCTTCGTCGTGGCGCCCATCGCGACGCTGACGGCAATCGCCACGCTGATCACTCTGTTCTACGTCGGCTTCTGCCTCTACAAGTTCTACCTTGTCTACCGCGCCCTCACGCACACCTTGGGCTTGGAAACGACCGACGAGGAGGTCGCGGCGCTGGACGACCGCAACCTGCCGATCTATACCATCCTGGTGCCGGTCTACCACGAGGCCGCGGTCTTCCCCATCCTGGTCAAGGCCATCGCCGGGCTCGACTATCCCAAGGCCAAGCTGGACGTCAGGGTGCTGCTGGAAGAGGACGACGAGGAGACCATCCGCGTGGCGCGCGAGAGCCGGTTGCCTGCCCACTTCCGCCTGGTCATCGTGCCGCCCGGCGGCCCCAAGGGCAAGCCCAAGGCCTGCAACTACGGGCTGATCGGGGCGCGGGGCGCCTATACCGTCATCTACGACGCCGAGGATATCCCCGAGCCGGATCAGCTCAAGAAGGCCATTTTAGCCTTCCGCAAGGGCGGCCCGAACCTGGCCTGCGTGCAAGCCAAGCTCAACTTCTTTAACCGCGACCACAACCTGCTGACGCGCTGGTTCACAAACGAGTACAGCATGTGGTTCGACCTCTTCCTGCCCGGCCTCGCCGCGGGCGGCGCGCCGATCCCGCTCGGGGGCACCAGCAACCACTTTAAGACGGAGTTGCTGCGCGGGCTCGGCGCCTGGGACCCCTACAACGTGACCGAGGACGCCGACCTGGGTATGCGCATGCACAAGGCCGGCTGGCGCACCGCCGTGATCGACTCCACGACCTATGAGGAGGCCAACTCGCGGGTCTATAACTGGATCCGCCAGCGCTCGCGCTGGATCAAGGGCTACGTCCAGACCTACCTGGTACACATGCGTCATCCCTTCGCGCTGTGGCGCGATCTGGGGACGCGCGGGTTCCTGAGCTTCCAACTGGTAGTGGGCGGCACGTTCTTCGTGCTGCTGGCCAACCCGCTAGTCTGGCTGCTGACCGCGCTGTGGTTCGCCACGCACTGGGCGGTGATCGAGCAAATCTTCCCCGCGCCGGTCTTCTACCTTGGCGCCATCGCCCTCTTCTTCGGCAACTTCACCTTCGCCTACCTCAACATGGCCGGCTGCCTCAAGCGCGGCTACCATGGCATGGTGCGCTATGGGCTGCTGAGTCCGCTGTACTGGGTCCTGATGTCCGTGGCGGCCTGGAAAGGCTTCCTGCAATTGTTCTACGCGCCGAGCTACTGGGAGAAGACGACGCACGGCCTGTCCGGCCACGGGGCGGCGGAGCGCGTGCTGGCCGAGCAACTGGCGGAGCAAGGGGGGGCGGCATGAGCCTATCCATTCCCTCCATTCCCGCGCCGCGCAGGCGCGCCGTCCGCGCGCCGCGCCGCGCTCAACCAGTGGGACAGGCGCCCGCGCAACAGGGCGCGCGCTCGTGGGCCGATACGCGCGTCGGAGCAAAAATCTTCGCGGTCAGCGCGACCCTGAACCTGATCGCGGGTTGGTTCCTGGAGTATGTCTGGGGCATCGGCAACGCCGACGCGCTCTCGCGCACCACCAACGCCTCGTACGTGCTGTTCTCGCGCGACCCGCACCTGGCCTCGATCGGCTTCGTGTGGCCCGTCTTGCCCAGCATCCTGCAGTTGCCCCTGCTGCCCGTGCTGCACGCCCTGGGGCATCCCGAGTTCGCGGGCCCTATCGTCAGTTCGTTGGCCGGCGCGGGGACCATGGTCGTCCTGGCCGCCATCCTGGGCCGCTTCGGCGTGACCGGGTGGACGCGGCTGCTGTGGCTGCTGCCGGTGCAACTGCACCCGCAGTTCTTGTACCTGGCCAGCAACGGCATGTCCGAGCCGCTCTCCATATTCTTCCTGATGCTGGCCGTGCTGGCTTTCCTCAGCGTGACCACGGACGTGCTGGCGCCGTCGGCGCTCGGTCTCAGTCTGGCCGGGGCGTTCTTCGTGCGCTACGAGGTGCTCTCCACCACGGCCGCGGTGGCGCTGGCCTTGCTGGTACAGCGTTGGGCGCTGCCGGAGGCCAGGGGCGCGCTAGCCTCGGCCGGCGACGGGCCGCCGGGCCGGCTGTCGCGCCTGATCAGGCAGGACTGGTTCGCGCTGGAAGGGCTGCTACTGACCGCGCTGGCCCCAATCTGCTTCGCTGCCGGGCTATGGATCTTGGCCAACTGGATGATCATGGGCGATCCGCTGTTCTTCGACCACGGCGTCTTCAGCCTGGCGAAGGCGCCCGACGTGCCCATCAACAACGGGCCGGGCTACGCGCTGCACGCTCAGATCCATTCCGCCGTCCTCAGCCTGGGCTACGCGGCCTGGCGGCTGGTGGAGGTGAACCTCACGCTGCCTATCGTGGCCCTGCCGGCGCTCGCGCTGGCCGTGAAGCAAAAGGATCGGCGCCTGCTCGGCCTACTGATCATCGTCTTCGGCACCTTTGCCCTGCCCACCTACGAGGTGTTCAAGGGCACCTTGCCGGGCTATATGCGCTACTGGTCCCTGGCCACGCCGTTTGCTGTCGCCGTGGCCGGCGCGCTGGTCGGCCTGATGGCGGCTATGAGAGCCGGTTGGTCCCGCTGGGCGCGTCCCGCGCGTTACGCCGTCGCGGCCTTGCTCTTCCTGTCCGCGGGCGTCAACGTGGTGGCGCTGGCGCGAGATGGGCTCAACAGCGGCGATGAGCATCGGCTGGGCAACCACCTGATCGGCAACGCGCGGGCCGATGATGGCCCCCACGGGCTGCTGCAGGCCGACTTCAACTACCAGAAGCACCAGGACGGCGCCATCCTGGCGCCGTTACTCGACCGCTACAGCGCGCACGGCCTGACCCTGATCGACACCGAGACGGGGTTCTCGGCCATCCTCTACGCGCGCCACCCCGAGCGTCTGGCCATCAGTTCCGACCGCGACTTCCGCCGCATCCTGGCCGACCCGCGGCGCTACCTGAGCTACATCTTGGCCACCGACCCGCGCGTCGGCAAGGAACGCGACGTCATCAGCCAGCGCTTCGGCGGCGAGGCGCATCCGCTGCTGTACGACGGCAAGCTCCCCTGGACGCGGGAGGTGGCCCAGGCGCAGGGCACGATCGAGCCGTGGAAAGTGTTCGCCGTCGAGTCCTACGACGGCAGGTGGCCGGCCGGCGTCCCGGCCACGCCCGCGCCCCGGCGGGCCGCCACTGCCCCGGCTACCAGGGCCGCGCGCCCTTCCAGCATCAGGGTCGTGGCGCCAGCAGCGGCCGCCCACGCGAGCAACCGCTGGGTCTTTTTCGTCGCCCGCGTCAGCGGGGTGTACGCGATACCCAGGCTGGTCGTCTTGAACCCTACCTATCGGGCGTTACGGGTGACGGCGCGCGTCTACGACCGTCGCGGCCGCTTGCTCCGCGTTGCCAGCATGCTGCTGGTACGGCGTGGCCGCCTCACCATCGATCCCGGTCGTCTCGCCCCTACGTCACCGAGCGTCGCGCATGCCGTCGTCGTGAGGAGTCGATTGCCAGTGGTTGTCGAGCAGCAAGACACGTGAAAAGACGTGCAGGAGAGGAGGCAGTAACATGACCGCCCAACAAGTCCAACTGCGGGCCGCCGACCATGCGCCGCGTGCCCGCCGGGCCGCCGACGAGGCGCCGCGCGTGAGCGGGCAGCCCGCCATATGGCCCGTCTACTCGGTCGTGGCGCCAGTGTTCAACGAAGAAGAGACCTTGCCGCATTTCTACGACCGCGTGATGGCGGCGATGGAGCGGCTAGGCGAACCCTTCGAACTTGTGCTGATCAACGACGGCAGCCGCGACGGCTCGTTCCGCGCTATGCGGGCGCTGCACGAGAGGGACCCGCGCGTGCGCGTGGTCGACTTCTCGCGCAATTTCGGCCACCAGATCGCCATCTCCGCCGGGCTCGACCACGCGCGCGGCCAGGCCGTCATCATCATTGACTCGGACCTGCAGGACCCGCCCGAGGTGATCCTCGAGTTGATCGCGCGCTGGCACGACGGGGCCGAGGTGGTCTACGCTCAACGAGCCACGCGGCACGGCGAAACGCGCTTTAAGCTGCTGACCGCGGCGATCTTCTACCGCCTGATCGCGCGCATCACCTCGGTCGACATCCCGCGCGACACGGGCGACTTCCGCCTGCTCGACCGCCGCGTGGTCGACGCCCTGGTGGCGATGCGCGAGCACCACCGCTTCATGCGCGGGCTCTCAGTGTGGGTCGGCTTCCGCCAGGAGGCGGTGCGGTACGAGCGCCACGAGCGGTTCGCGGGGACCACCAAGTACCCGCTCTCCAAAATGATCCGTTTCTCGCTGGACGCCATCACCAGCTTCAGCCACCTACCCCTGCAATTGGCCACCAGCGTGGGCTTCGCGCTGGCCGGGATCAGCCTGCTCGGCATCCTCGTCGCCGCCATCGTGCGCTTGTTCGTGCCCGGCGCCATCATCGGTCAGGCCACCACGCTGATCATCGTGCTCTTGCTGGGCGGCATCCAGCTGATCTTCCTGGGGGTCATCGGCGAGTACCTGGGCCGCATCTACGACGAGGTACGCGCGCGGCCCCTCTACATCGTGCGCGCGGTGCTGGGCGAGGAGTAGCTGTCGCCCGACGCCAATCCCTCCGCCAAAGACCACGATCCATGGCGCCCCGTGCTTGCTCAAGACAGGAAAGACAGGATAGGAAAGGTAATGCGACCGGTGTCCACAACCGACAGGCCAGACATCCACGTCCGAGGAGCCACTGTTCCCGCTTCGAGCGTGACGTACGACGGCGACGGCGCCCCACGCGCTATCGACGGCGACGGCGCCCCACGCGCTATCGACGGCGACGGCGCCCCACGCGCTATCGACGGCGACGGCGCCCCACGCGCTATCGACGACGCGCCGCCGTTGGAGGAGGTCATGCGGGAGCGCCAACCCGAGCCCGAGCCCGAGCCCGAGCCCGAGCCCGAGCCCGAGCCCGAGCCCGAGCCCGAGCCCGAGCCCGAGCCCGAGCCGGAAACGACGGAGCAAGTCGCCCTCGGCAAGCGATTCGGCGACTGGCGCACCTGGCTCTCCTTCGCCGTGGCCCTCGGCATCCTCGTGTTGGCCGTCACCAAGGCCGGCATTCGCTGGGATCTCGCCCTGCGGGCAATGGGGCACGCCAACCCCGCATGGTTCGCGCTGGCCTTCGCGGTCTACTACGCCACGTTCCCCTTACGCGGGCTGCGCTGGCGCGTCCTGTTGCACAACGCCAATAAGGACAACCCGGCCCTGCGGGACGCGGTCGACCGCGTCCCGCAGTGGAACCTGACGCGCATCGTCTATCTCTCCTACTTCGCCAACGCGGTCGTCCCGGCCAAGCTGGGCGACATCTACCGCGCCTACCTGGCGCGCCGTGAACTGGGCGTCTCGCTCTCGCGCACGGTGGGCACCATCCTGGCGGAGCGCATCCTGGACCTCGTGGTGCTCTTCCCTCTGCTGGCGCTCGCGGCGGTCCTGACCTTTCGGGAGCGGCTCTTCTCGGCCCACGACCCGACGATCAGGGCCGCGCTCCTGGTTGGGCTGGGGTTGGCCGTGGCCGCGACCGCCGTCCTGGTGATTGTCTGGCTGGCCCACGAGGGCGTCCTACGCCTGCTGCCGCGCCGCTTCCACGACGTCTACGCCCACTTCCGTCACGGCGCGCTGCGCTCGTTTGGGCGCGACACGCCCCTGCTGGCCGGTCAGACGGTGACGGTGTGGCTGCTGGAAGGGGCGCGCTTCGCCTGCATCCTGGCGGCGCTGGGACTGCTGGCGCCGCTCAATGGAGGGCGCGGGGTGGGCCTGGACGCGGCGCTGTTCCTGGCCCTGGGCTCGACCGTCCTGACCACGCTGCCGCTGACACCGGCGGGATTGGGCCTGGTGGAGCCGTTCATCTTCACCGTCCTCGCGCTGCTCGCCGTGCCGGGCGGCGTCACCACGGGCGCGGCGGTGGCCGTGCTGGAGCGCATCGTCAGCTACCTGAGCATCGCCGTGTTCGGCTTCGTGCTGTATCTTGTGAGCAACAGGGCGCGGCCGGCGCGGGCGCGGGCCGCCGCCACCCGTGCGACGGAACGGATCGCGTAGGAAGAAAGGGCGCAACGTATGAGGATTGCAATTGTCGGCGCGGGGATCGCGGGGCTGACCGCCGCGCACGAGTTGGCGAAGGCCGGCCACGCGGTCACGGTCTACGAGGCCGCCGCGCGGGCCGGCGGGCTGGCCTCCGGCTTCCGCGACGAGCGGTGGGAGTGGCCGCTGGAGCGTTTCTACCACCATATCTTTACCACGGACATGGCTATCCGCGGCCTGGCAGAGGAGATCGGCTGCGCGGACAAGATCTTCTTCCGTCGCCGCGTGACCGCGCAGTGGTGGCAGGATCGCGGCTACGCGCTGACGGGAGCACGGCCATCGCTGCGCCTGCCGGGCGCGGCCTCCGAGACGCCGGTACCCCTACCCGACGCCGTGGCGGGCGTGTGGTCGCTGTTGCGCTTCCCTGCTCTCCCGTTGGGGGACCGCCTGCGCCTGGCCGCCGTCCTGGCCTACCTCAAATATGGGGTGCGCGATTGGCGGCCCTTAGAGCGGGTCACGGCCAGCCAATGGACGCGCCGCGTCGCGGGCGAGACCCTCCATCGCGACTTCTTCCTGCCGCTGCTGGAGGGCAAGTTCGGCGCCTACAGCGGAGAGGTCAACATGGCCTGGCTATGGTCGCGCTTCAAGGCGCGCAGCATCCGGTTGGGCTACGTCGAGGGCGGCTTCCAGGGCTTTGTCGACGCGCTGCTGGCCTCTGTGCGGGGCCAGGGGGTGCGGGTGTTGCTGGGCACGGGGATCGATGCGCTGGCCCCGCCCCCAGACGGCGGATGGCGGGTCGCGCCGCGGGCGGATGCCGCGGCGTCGGATGCTGAGGACGTCGACGCCGTGATCGTCACTGGCTCACCGGACCTGCTGGGCCGGCTCGCGCCGGGGCTCCCGCCCTCCTACCTGGGGAAGCTGCGGGGCCTGCGCTCGATGGGCGCGGTGGTGCTGACGATCGCCCTCAAGCGGCCGCTTACCAAGGGACTGTACTGGATCAACCTGCCCAAGGATCAGTTCCCCTTCCTCGCCCTGGTCGAACACACCAACTTCGTGGAGCCGGAGCACTACGGGGGCGACCACTTGATCTACTGCGGCGACTACCTGGACCCCTCGCACGAGTATTTCCACCTGGACAAGGATGAGCTGCTCGCCCGCTTCCTGCCCGCTCTCAAGCGTGTCAACCCAGACGTCGAGCCCTCGTGGGTGCGGGCCTCCTGGTTGCACCGCGAGGCCTACGCGCAGCCGATCGTGCCGGTCAACCACTCGCGGGCCATACCGCCGCTGGCGACGCCGCTGCCCGGCCTGTTCTGGGCCAGCATGAGCCAGGTCTACCCGTGGGATCGCGGGACGAACTTCGCCGTCGAGCTTGGCCAGCGCGTCGCGCGCGAGGTCGCGGCCCATGCCAGGCCGACGGCTTCCATTGGACAGGGCGAGGAGGGCACGGCGCGCCCACTGGCCGGGCTACACGCCGGTTGACCCGCTACGCGGGCGCTTCCCGCCGTAAGATCGGGACGTGCGCGTCGGCGTCGGGCGCGCGGCCGGCGTGCGCGTCGGCCGGGGAGTCGGGCGCGCGGTTGGCGTTGGCGGCGTCGCGCGGGGAGTCGGCGTCGCGGTGGCGTGGCGGCGCGCCTGAACGGTCGATGTGGCCGTCACGGTCCTGGACGGAGTCGTCGTCCAGGTAGGCGGCATCGTTGCGGTTGACGTGGCCGTGGGCGGCGTCGTTGCGGTTGACGTGGCCGTGGGCGGCGTCGTTGCGGTTGACGTGGCCGTGGGCGGCGTCGTTGCGGTGCTTGTCGCGGTCGCGGGTGGGGGCGTCATGGTTGGCGTCGCGGTGTTCGTACTGGGCGGCGCGGCGATCATCAAGGTCGCCGGGGAGGTTTGAGCCTCCGCGGCGAAGAACGCGGAGAGGTCCACCGCGGCGGGGCGCAGCGTCCAGGCCCCGACCGTGCCGGTGAAGACGCGCGTGCCGTTGTAGCGGTCCGGAGCGGCGTACCCCGCGCCGGTCCAGTAGTTGACGCCGGCCAGGTAGGGCAGGCCCTGCAGGGCGCGGAACTCGGCCGACAGCACGGGCTCCTGCACGGCGTCGCTCACCAGCGCCTGCGTGCTGTAGCCCATCTCGCCCACTACGATCGGCACGCGCCACTGATTCTCGATCCCGTTCATCTCGTCGACGCGCGCCCGCGCCGCCGTGGCGGGATCGGTCGTGCCGGCCTCGGGGTAGCTGTCGATCGTTACCCGGCCGAGCTGGGCCACGGTGGCCGGCTCCAGATCATGCTCGACGATGAACGGGTTCATGGAGCGCACCGTGGTATTGACGCCAGCGACACCGATCTGCTGGAACGCCGCGGCGGCGACGCTCGACGTATCGCGCACGAAAGCGTTGTACTCGCGCGTGGCGGCGTTCGGCGGGGCCGGGCTCCAGTCCCAACTGGGGCCGTAGGCGGCCGCCCAGTAGGCGCCCTGCTCCGGCTCGGGGCAGGGATCGAAGATATCGCCGGGCTGAAAGAGACTGGCGTGTGCCAGGATGAACGCACGCATCGCGCTCTCGTACCCGGCGGGGGTCATCGTCGCCGCCGCGCCGTAGATGCCCAACCAGGAGTCATAGCTCATACGGAACCAGACGTGCTTGCCCGCGGCACGGATCGCGTCGGCCCACTGCTGGGCGTAGCCCGGATCGTCGTATGGCGTGTCCACGGTGATATGCGTCGTGTTGAGCGAGGCGGACAGATTCACGTCGTTCGCTATCTGCGCCGGGGTGAGCGGGTTGTTGAGGCTATCCATGCTCTCCTTCATCGTGTCCAGGGACGCGATAAAGGAGGTAGGGGCGACATCCGCCACCCCACTTATCAGCGCATGGCCTACGCCTGTGTTCGAACGGACGGCGTTAGGCAGCGGAGCGGCGGCGCGCGGACGCAGGAATGACGGCCATGGCGCGGCGGCGCGCGCCGGTTGGTGGGCGACGGCGGGGACGAGCGGGGCGGACACAAGGGCGGCGAGAGCGGCAAGGCGGAGAACGGGACGCCGGGGAAGCATGAACATGCGGATGTGAGCCCTTCCTATCATGGCGCGGTTAGCCGGTCATGGCGGTTAGCCGGTCGGACTCACAATAGGCGGCGGGGGCGGGTAGCCGCAATAGGAGGTGAAGAGGGGCGTGATAGGAGGTTTGGGGTATGCTCTAACCGCCTGGCCCACCCGACGTTGCGCAGCGCGTCGACGGTCTGCACGGCGGCTTACGTGCCCAACGCACCAGGCCTACATCGGAGAAACGCTGGGCGACGCGGAGGACGGAGCCTTAATGATGCTAGTAGTCCAGGCTGACGCCATCGGGGCAGGCGGTCTGATGCAAGGCCACGCATGCACGGGGCGTCAGGAGACGCACACGCCATATTTGTACCGGATCGGCAAGCGAAGGGGAGTGCGGCAGTAGCGAGCCAATGAGAGGTATGTGATAGAAAACAATAGGGAGCGGCTGGCTTGGCTCATGCCGCTGGAGATAGCGCATATGAATTTGTACGGGTAGTTCCTGAGCCGGCATCGACGGTGAGGGGAAGACACCGAGGGTCTGTAGCGGATGTACGGTCCATCCCCCGTCGAGGAACATCCCCCCATTCGGGCGCCACGTCGTCGGACCTAGATAGATCCAACCGACGTCTGGACACCGTGGAGGATGACCGGGCAGGATGGTGCGCAGGTTGACCGGGCACAGACGATAGGAAGCGCCACCGACTAGGGTGGCGCGGAGCAGTACAGTGCGGCCTTCCCATGCCTGCGGGTCCTGATGAAGGCCGGCGTACACCTCCTCCATCGCGTACACAGGAGCCTGAGCCGGGAGAAGCCAGACGGTGAGCGCGGACAGGGTCAGCGCCAGAACGAGCAAGCCCGCGAGGAGCAGCATAACCCGACGTGTCATAGAGCTAGTATAAAGCACCCACCGTGCTCGACACGAGTTGGTAAGGGTGTGATATTGAATCTGCGGAACTCGGGATGCTGGCGCCAATAGCGATACCGGTGCGCAACGAATGAATGTGGTGAATGAGTATGAAGGACAGGGAGCGGCGGACGTGCCTTACCCCCGATCCCTGAAGTTGGATACCACAAGGTATAGTGGACCCCGTTGTCAAGATGCTGCTGGCGAATTCACGAGGGGTGCTGCAGAGGCACGATATCTGCCGCATCTGCTGCCAATGAAGGGAGACATGGCCCTTGGGGTGATGGATCCGAGAAATGAGTCAGCTAGAGGCTAGAACGAAGGAGGTCGTCATGTCGCTGTAGCCACAACCCGTCTGTCCCGTCCCCGAGGAGACGGCCCGTATCGCTCGGGCGGCCTTTCCGCGCGGCACTGTCTACATGCGCGTGCGGGATGCGCGTGGCTCACCGTCCTCTTTCCCACCATGGTGTACACTGTCTACATGCGCGTGCGGGATGCGCTGGGCAGCCTCTATTCCGACGAGACCTTCGCTGACCTCTTCCCGACGCGCGGGCAACCGGCGGAAACGCCCTGGCGCTTGGCGCTCGTCACGGTCATGCAGTTCGCCGCAGGTCCCTCACTCGACGCCGCGGCCCTGGCCGACTCGCGGCCGCCCGCTGAGAGTCAGCCCAGGGTGCGGCGGAGCCAGGCCGCGACGTCGCGGCGGTCCGCGAACGCGCCGTTGCCAATCAGTTGGCCCAGACGCCAACCCACCAGCGTGAGCCGCAAGTCCTGGACGCTGTTGCCCTCGCCGTCGTTGACCCTGATGGCGCGCAGCGGACTGCGGCGTCCCTCGACTGCCCGACGGTGAAAGGCTGTCCCTGGCCCGCTGCGCTCCAGGGCCTTGCGCCAGGCCGCGAGGTCGCCGTCCGTCGTGGCGTTGAACTGCGCGCGGAATGTTCCCAGGATCTCGGCGCCCTGCCGCCTCGTCTCCGCGAATGCGGTCGTCGTCACGCGGCGCCAGCGCTCCCCCTCGCCGGCGCCCGCCTCCTTGGCCCGCTGGTACGTCAGCAATGAGGCGGCCAGGACCACGATGGCCGCCTGCGGGCCCGTGGGCGGGTCGGTGGCCTTTTCGTGCCCGATAGCCAGGCGCGCGGCGACCTCGGCGTCGCTCATAGCGGCGGCCGCCCCCACGATGCGTCGGATCGACCCCAGCAGGGGGATGGGCTGAGAGACGATCTCGGGCGCGAACTGCAGCCGCACCGCGGTCAGGAAGTGACCCACCTGGTTGCGGCTGGAGGGCCAGGGGTCGCGGAAGCCCTTGCCGCCGTGCAGGCGTTGGTCGCCCGCGAACCCTGTATCCGAGAAAAGGATGCGCGTTTGCAGACCCGGAATCGAGTTGCGCTCGGTGGCGCGCAGGATCGCCCGCAGGCGTCCCGTCAGCGTGCCGTCGTCGACGATGGCGTCGTCGTCCCACAGCAGCGCCAGCGCCTCCAGATCGCTCGGCGCCGTCTCGGCCAGCCGGCGGATACGCGCGCGGTTGCGCGCAACCGCGCGCAGCGTCAGGGGTCCCATCGATGCACCTCCCAATAACCTTATGAGCCTGCTGAGTCCGTTCCGTGCCATGCGACGTGGGTTAGCAAACCGTGCGCCGCTCGCCATGCGGTTGTTGGCGCAGGCCAACGGTGATTATAGGACGGCAACGCCCGGCGCCGCGCGCAGCGTCAGGATAGCCGCTTCCGGCGGGCTGCCCAGGCGGAGGTTGAGGCCGCTGTAGCCGATGCCGCGGCTGACGAAGAGCGGCACGCCCTGGTAGATGTTCAGACCCATGGCCAGGCGGCGCGGCAGCCGGCTGAGGGTCTGCAGCGCGCCCACCACCGGCAGGCGGATCTGACCGCCGTGGGTATGCCCGGCCAGGATCAGGTCGGGTCGGCGCCGGCCCAGGCGCAGCACGACGTCCGGGCTATGGGCCAGCGCCAGCGTACAGGCCTCCTCCGGCGCCTCGGCCATGGCCTGCGCCAGGCGGTCGCGTCCGGTCGATGGATCGTCCACGCCGACCACGTAGAGGGCGCCGTCCAGGGCGGGACGCGCTTCGTTGATCAGCACGGTGAGCCCCGCCTCGGCCAGCGCCGCGCACAGCCGGGGGACGTCGTTGGAGCCGTAGACGCGGCCGAAGGGAATATAGTCGTGGTTGCCCAGCACCGCGTAGGTCGGAGCGGTACGCGGCATGCGGGCCAGCAGCGTGGCCACGCTGGGAATGTCGGCGTCGATGTCGATGAAGTCGCCGGTGTAGCACAGCAGGTCGTGCTCCACCGTGGCCACGAGGTCGGGAACCTGCCAGGCCAGGTCCGACCCCGGATGGACGTGCAGGTCGCTCAGGTGAAGCACGCGCAGCCCGTCCAGGTGGCGCGGCAGGCGGGCTATCGGCGCCTCATAGCGCGTGAGTTGCACGCGCGCCTCGGGCATCAGCCGGGTCAGCAGCAGCACCCCTGCCCGTGCCGGCGCGCTGTCGGCGACCGCGTGGACGGCCTGTTTGGCCCGCAGCATGGCCCGGCGCGAGCGGCGCTCGGACGCGGGCAGACGGCGGACCCCGTGCCTATGACGTGTGTAGCCGGCGCGCCGCTCGTCCGCCAGTGCCGCGACGGATGGGATGGGCGACGGCCCCGCTGGAGCGGACACTGCGGATCGACGCGCGCGTCGCCAGCGTACCGGGGAAGGACGAGCCATGGTGTACGTTTTCTCCTCACGGCTGCAGGTTTGTTGTCATGGTGCGGGCAGCGGCCCATCGTGGCGCCATCACGATCTCAAGGTCGTCACGCGCCTACACGCGCGTGTAGGCGCGTGTATCGTGTATAGTAATACCAGCATGATACCGGGATAACCGGAACGCGGATACCGATGAACCGACAGGTTTCACGTCACCGCGCGCGGCTCCGGGGTTGTGTAGCTCTCGCGGTAGGTCGCCTCTACCACCAAGAGCTACCCGCGCCACCGAGTACTCCATAGCTCTGGGGTATGGCCACGGTTTCTTGACGCATGGCCTGTTCCAGGCTATCCTACAATTGTTCTTTACCTATGGTAGGGAATCTACAGAGGCTTCAGCCGCTGGGCCTGCTTTGCGAACCAGCGGCTTTTCTTTTGTTATAGGCCGGTCCACTTTGGGCTTCTCCTGATGCTCTCGAGCGTAGATGGCGTGTCCGCGACGAACGCGGTGACGAAGTTGCCGACGATACCACGGCTCTCAACGTCCCTTATCCTCACGACGACGACATAGTTCTCACGCACCAGAACAACCCGTCGGCTCTTGACGTAGGATTGGCTAGACTTATTCCAACCTATATAGCGATCGGATGCTGGGTCCTGTAAGGCACACCTCTCGTCTTTCGGCTGGCAACCAAAGCCCGCCGATGAGGAGATACTTGTCGCCTGTGGTGATTTTGGAGGTGAATAGGTCTGGGCGGCTCTCGTCGCAATAAATGTCGAATTTCATCATGCTCCGGCTTCCGACAGGTCCGTTGGTTGCCCGCCAACTACGCCGTTAAAGTAGCCGACGTAGAACTTAGCGTCCCGTGGGACCATAAGCGTTTCTCTTGATGGCCTGTGATGGCCTGACGAAGCGGCCCGTGCCCGGTTCGGCCACCACCTGCCCATCGTCGTACACGACGATGCCGCCGGCGATGGTGGTGGCGATCGTGCCCCGGTAGACGCGGTCCTGATAGGGGCTCCAGCCGGAGACCGATTGGTGCGTGGCGGCGTCGACCACGCCGTGGCCCGCCGGATCGTAGGCCACCAGGTCGCCGTCCGCGCCGAGGGCGAGACGCCCTTTGCGCGGGTAGAGACCGTAGCAGCGCGCCGGCCCCGCCGTTACAAGGTCGACGACCGTCTGGAGGGCAACGCCGCGCCGGCGCGCCTCGTCGAGCAGCAGCGGCAGCAGCACCTCGACCCCCGGCGCGCCGGACGGCGCGTCGAACAGGTCGTCGCGCTGCTTGGACGCGGCCGGCCACGGCGCGTGGTCGCTGGTGATGGCCTGCAGGAGGCCCGTCTCGACGGCGGCCCACAGCGCTTCGACTTCCTGACGCGAACGCAGCGGCGGGTTGATCTTGGCGTGCGTGCCCAGGCGGCGCGCGTCGTCCTCGGCGAAGAGCAGGTAGTGCAGGCAGGTCTCACCGGTAGCGGGGCCGCCGTCGACCCGCGCCCGCGCGAGCAGGTCGATGCCGCGCCCGATGCTGATGTGCGCCACGTGCAGGCGGACCCCCGCCCAGTGCGCCAGCTCCAGCGCGCGGCCGATGGCCTCGGCCTCGGCCACGGGCGGGCGCGTGGACCCGTGCGCGGCCAGGTCGCCCGGCACGCCCCCGGCGCGACGGCGCGCGGTCAGCGTGTCGACGATAAATTGGTTCTCGGCATGGACCGTGGCGGTCAGGCCGGTGCGCGCGATGGCCCGGAAGACCTCGAAGAGACGGTCGTCGGGCAGGCGCGGGAAGCGAACGGGGTGCGCTTCCATGGTGGAGAGCTTGAAGGCGCAGGCGCCCGCCTCGGCCATGGCCAGGACCTCGGCGTCGGGCGACGGTCCCCGCGGAGCAACCGTGGCGAAGAGCGCCATATCGACGACGGCCTCGCGGCCCACCGCCTCGATCTTGGCGCGCAGCAGATCGGCGCTGTTGATGGGCTGCTCGGCGTCGTAGGGCATGTCGATGATGGTGGTTACGCCGCCGGCCGCCGCCGCGCTGGTGGCCCGCACGATGCCCTCGGCTGGCGTGGAGAGCGTGTGCACGTGCGCGTCGACGGCGCCGGGCAGCAGCCAGCAGCCCGCGCGGTCGAGGTACTGCCGCGCCGCCGGCGCGTCGCTGCCCTGGCCCAACCCGATGTAGGCGACGCGGCCCCCGGCAATACCCACCGCGCCGGGCGTGGGGACGCCGTCGACGAGTAGATCCCCGGACACGAGTACGTCGAGGGGCGCATCCCCGTTGGTGTTCACAAGCGTCCTTCTTTCCAATGATCGAACGGCTAGAGGAGTGGCCGGTATTGGCGGGTAGTATACCAGAGAGAGCATGGGCGTCTCAGTTGGCGAGCGTGACGGATGGTGTGAATTGGGCGGGACAGGAGTATCTGAGGCATGGAGAGCAAGAGCGCAGGTATAGAGATTCACGCGCATCGCGCGCGCCCGATTCCCGCGGAGGCGGTACAGCGCCTGTACGACCACGCCGGCTGGTGGCCGGATCGGTCGGTGGTGGACATCGCGCGGGTGCTTGCCACCGGTCCAGCCGTCGGGGCATGGGCCGGCGACGACGTGGTTGGCTTTGCGCGGGCTGTTGCCGACGGGCCTTTGCGGGCCTACATCGAGGATGTCGTGGTGCGGACCGCCTACCGGCAGCGCGGCGTGGGCGCCCTGCTCGTCGAGCAGCTGTTGCGGGAGCTTGCGCCGGTGGAAACGGTCAGCCTTTTCTGCGCGGAGGAACTGACGCCCTTCTATCAGGCCCACGGCTTTCGCGCGACGACGCAGGTGGTGATGCATCGGCGGCGCGACCACACCGCGTAGGAACGAGTGCTGGTCGCGCTCATCATGCCGCCGCTATACGTGAGGCAAGACGGTCGGAGTCGCGCGTCAGCACATCGATGTCTATGATGACTTCGTGGGAGTGGGTCGAGACGATGGAGGGCCACGTCCTGTGATAGGTGCGTAGGCGCCCGCGGTACACTATGGAGAGATGGGACGCCGCGACGCGGCGTACGAGCAAGCGCACGGGAGGGCGATGGGGATGGTACAGGCGCTGCCGCGTTGGACGGAGTATCGAGTACCCGACACGCTGCCGGATGATACGGAGGAGAGCATCGTGGGGACCGAGTGGCATCAGGAAGCCATCTCCGCGCTCACGGGCATGCTGCGCGAAGCCGCGCGGCGGCACGGCGCGGCATGGGGCGCATGCAACCAGATTGCACTGATGGGGCTGCACCGCGCCGACAGTCGTCCCTACGACCCGTGCCCGGACGTGATGGCGCTCGCGAGACCCCTCCCATCGGGAGCGATGAGCTCCATAGCCCTTGCCGACGCCGGCGCGCCCCTGTTCATTGCCGAGGCGGCCAGCCGGAGCACCGTGAGCGATGACATCGGAGAGAAGCAGCGGGTCTATGAAGCAATCGGCGTCCAGGAGTACATCGCCTTCGACCCCGACGGCGCGCTGCTCTCCACGCCGCTGCTGGCCTGGCGGTTAGCGAACGGCACGTACACCCCGTGGCGAGCCGAGGCGGATGGGTCATGGCACAGCACGGCACTCGACGTGTCGATCGTGGTGACACAGCCCATCCTGGGCCTTCGCGACCGCACCGGTAGGGATATCGACCCGCCGTACCGAGCGTGGGAACGCGTCGACGAGTTGGAGCAGCGTGTACGCGATCTGGAAGGAGAACTGCGTCGTCTACACGAGGGTTCCGACTCGTAAAGCTCGTCGTCTATGACGGGCAAGAATCTGCGAGTGCGCCCGGCCCATGATATATGATGCGGGAGATAGACTCCTGTGCGTCCCACCCGATCACCGTTCGCTCCTCGTCCGTGTTACAGGGGGATGGTCGAAGCCTACTTTTTGGTCTACACTGGCGTGGGGCGCATGTCGTGCGCGACGGTTTTTGCGATTGGGAGGGATGATGGCAACGATTGGGGTCGATGGGGGCGAGGCGTTCGAGGCGCCGGACGGGACGCGTTTGATTCGCGCGCTGCGGGATCACGACGTCGATATCCTGCACCGCTGCGGCGGCTATGCCCGCTGTACCACCTGCCGGGTTGAGTTCGAGGCCGGCGAGCCCGCGCGCATGACGGTGGCCGAGCGGGAGAAGCTGGCCGAGAAAGAGTTGCTCGGCCAGGTCCGCCTCTCCTGTCAGATCGAGTGCCAGGGCGCCATGCGCCTGCGCCCCTTGATGCGTTTTGAGGGCAGCGGCCTCTCCGACCGCGGCCCTCAACCGGAAGCGGGGATCACGCCCACGCCGGAGTGGACGTTGGCGCCAGGACATCAGCGCGCGTGAGCACGACGCAATCGACGGCAACCTGTAAGGATGGTGTGGCCTTCATCATGCATGCGCGTCATTGGGGCCTCCGGCGTCTGTCCCCTGAACCAGCCCGCTATCGTAGCGCCCGAAGCCGCCATGACCGTTGAGAGCAAGCCGGACGGCTCGCCGGGGACGGCAGTACAACCGTCCGGCCGTCGAAGCGGGCAGGATCAGGCCGGCGAGACGCAGACGCGGGGTCAGAAGGACGGGGCCGGGCAGGGACGGGGCGATGGTGGGACGCCGCGGGTGGGGCCGAACAAGTGGGCCGTGCTTGCCATCCTGGCCGTGGGCGTGTTCATGGCCACGCTCGACGCCTCGATCGTCAACATCAGCCTGCCCGCGATCGGCCACTCGTTCGGCGTGCCCCTGGGCGGGTCGGTGGAGTGGGTGATCATCGCCTACCTCGTTGTCGTCGCCGGCACGCTGCTGACCGTCGGGCGCCTGGCCGACCTGATCGGGCGCAAGCCGATCTGGGCGATAGGCCTGGTGCTGTTCACCATCGGCTCGGCCCTGTGCGGCCTCGCGCCCTCGCTGGCGCTGCTGATCGTCGCGCGCGGCGTGCAGGGGTTGGGCGGCTCGCTGGTGATGGCGGTCAGCCCGGCCCTGCTGCTTGGCGCCTTCCCGTCCGGCGAGCGCGGCAAGGCGCTGGGCTACAATGCGCTGGTGGTCGCACTGGGCACCAGCGCCGGCCCCACCTTCGGCGGCATCATCACCGAGCACCTTACCTGGCGCTGGATCTTTTTCGTCAACGTGCCGCTGGGCGTGATCGGCCTCGTCGCCACGCTGCGCTTCCTGACCGATCGGACGCAAACGGATCGCGGCCGCTTCTCGTTGCGCCGGTTCGACGCGCCGGGCGCGCTGCTGCTGGCCGTGGGGTTGGCCGCGCTGACGCTGGGCCTCTCGTTCGGGCAAGAGTGGGGCTGGACCTCGCCGCTGCTGCTGGGCACGCTGGCGCTAGCTGCCGTTGCCCTCGTCGCGCTGGTCCTGCTGGAGTCGCGCGTCACGGGCCCCATCATCGACCTCTCGCTGCTGAAGAACCGCGTCTTCACCTCGGCCATCATTAGCCTGGTGCTGACCTTCCTGGCCCTGTTCGCGGTCTCCTTCATCCTGCCCTACTATCTGGAGGAGTTGCGCGGCTTCCCCACGCAGGAAGCAGGGCTGTTGCTGACGCCCTTGCCGTTGACCATCGCCGTGGTGGCGCCGTTCAGCGGCAACCTGGCCGACCGCTTCGGCTCGCGCTGGCTGGCGGCGAGCGGCCTCACCATCGCCTGTGTGGGGCTCGTCCTGCTCAGCACGCTCGACGCCCGCAGTTCGGTGTTCGACATCGCCTGGCGGCTGGTCGTCACGGGAGTGGGGCAGGCGTTGTTCCAGTCACCCAACAACAGCGCGTTGCTGGGCGCGGCGCCGGAGGAGCGGCGCGGTGTGGCCTCGGGTTTCCTGGCCACGGGCCGCGTCGTGGGGCAGAGCGTCAGCGTGGCGCTGGCCGGCGCCGTCTTCGCCAGCCTGGGAGGGGCCGCGGCCGGGCGGCGGTTGGTCCTGTTGCGCGAGACACACGGCCAGCCCGCTGGAGCACACGCCATCGCCGCCCTGCAAGGCGCCTTTGTCGACGGCTTCCACGGCGCGCTCGTCGTCTGCGCCGCCCTGGCCGCGCTGGGCATCCTGACCTCGCTGGTGCGTGGGAAGGAAAGCTAGGCCGAGCGCAAGGCGTTATAATACGTATACACGTGAAAGAGCGAATCGGGCAGCGAGGTCATGTCCATGCAACGCAAGTTAACCATTACCGTCGCGGACGATGTGTATCGCGGCTTACATCAAAGGATTGGACGGGGTGAGATTAGTCGCTTTATCGAGGGTTTGGTGCGGCCTCACGTTGTGACGGGCAGTGAGCTTGAGGAGGCGTATCGCGAGGCCGCGCGCGACGAGGCGGCTGAGCAAGATGCCTGGGAGTGGATCGAATCCAATGTCGACGAGGCCCTTGACTGATGCGGCGTGGCGAGGTGCAGTGGGTTGACTTTGACCCCGCGCGAGGGGGCGCGGCGCGGAAGCGCCGCCCTGCGGTCATTGTAAGTAACAACGACGCGAACGTCGCGCAAAACCGCGTCCAGGTTGTACCCCTCACCTCGAACACCTCGCGCGTCTATGCGTGGGAGGCCCTGGTGACCGTCGATGGCAAGCCTGCCAAGGCCATGGCCGACCAGATTCGCACCGTTGCGAAGGAGCGCCTCGGGGGCTACATTGGCACGCTCACTCAACCCGAGGTGTTGGCCGTCGAACAAGCGATACGACTGCAGCTAGGTCTGCCATAAGAACCCACGGCATAGAAACCCGTTGCCGTCTGGGGCAATGCCGCCCGGAGGGCGACAAATCAACAGGATAGGAGGATAGACAATGGCTGTCGAGAAACAAGTCGGCCAAGAGGAGACATCGTATGCCGACGCGGGCGGCTTCGCCACGCTCGACGACCAGGGGCGCCTGACGCTGCCGGAATCGCTGCGCGACGCCCTCGACCTGCATGCCGGCTCAACCGTCGCCTGTTTCTATTCTAACGGGTACATCCTGCTCCTGCCCGTAGACAGTGAGCTGGCCGAGTCGATGGATCACACGGCCGACGCGCTGGAAGACGCCGGCCTCACCAGCCAGGATTTTCTCGATAACCTGGACAAGATACGGGAAGAGGTGTTTATCGAGACATATGGAGCCGAGTTTGTAGAAGATCTCGAACGGAGGTTCGGGGCTCTCGTCGGGACGGCACTCGAGCCGCTTGATGACCAACATGACCAGTAGGATACAATCTCTCCGGCTGTTCCTGGACACGGGTGTGATCATCGAGGGATGCACAAATCGCTGGGGTGCGTCCAAGCTCTTACTCATTTTGTTGACTGATCGCCGGCAGTACACCGTTGTCTTTGCGGAGGCGGTGGAGCAGGAGCTTCGAAACAATATAGCGTACACAACGGCGCCGCCGGCGCCTGTCACGGCACGCGAGAGAATCGCTCGCGATCTTGCTCGATGGTTGAGACAGGTGCGGCTAGAACGGTGGCCTACGCCGACTCAGGAGCAAATAGTTGCTTTCGCGCCAATTCTTATGCCTGCCCTTCGTCATCGAAACGATCTGCCTGCCGTCGCGACGGCCATCCAAGCCCGGCCAGATTGGGTCATCTCGTCCAACCGCGCGCACTGGAACGAGGCGCTGGCGGAGCGTACCGGCCTGCGCATCGTCACGCCACAGGATTTCATGGGCCGGATGAGGCCGCCGGAATAACCTTAAGGAGTGTCATAATGGAGCGAGTCGGATTCATTGGCGTCGGGGTGATGGGTGGGCCAATGTGCCTCAACCTGCTGAGGGCAGGCTTCCCCCTGACGGTGTACGCGCGCCACCCCGAGGCCCCGTCGGTGCGCCGGGTGATCGACGCGGGCGCGCTCCTGGCTGACTCCAGCCGCGAGGTCGCGCGGGCCTCGGACGTGGTGATCACCATGCTGCCCGATTCGCCCGAGGTCGAGGAGGTCATGCGCGGCGCCGGCGGGGTGCTGGAGGGCGCGCACGAGGGGCTGGCCGTGGTCGACATGAGCACCATCGCTCCCGCCGCCAGCAAGGGGTTGGCGGCGGCCTGCGCCGAGCGTGGCGTATCGTTCCTCGATGCGCCGGTCAGCGGTGGTTCGCAGGGCGCCGAGGCCGGGACGCTGACCATCATGATCGGTGGTGACGAGGCGGCCGTCGAGCGGCTGCGGCCCGTCTTCGCGGCCATGGGTAAGAGCGAGAACATCGTGCACGTCGGACCCAACGGCGCCGGCGCAGCCGTCAAGTTGGTCAACCAGCACCTCTGCGGGGTCATCGCCGCGGCGACACTGGAGGCGTTTGTGCTGGGCGCCAAGGCCGGGGTGGACGTCGAGACCATGGCGCGCATCGTGGGGACCAGCAGCGGCGCCAACTGGCAGTTGGAGCAGCCCATCCGCCTGCGCGCCTTTAGCGGTACGTTCGAGCCCGGCTTCTTCACCGATCTGTTGGTCAAAGACTTGCGCCTGGTCGCCGGCATGGGCGAGGATCTGCACGTCCCCGTGACCCTCGCCGCCGTGGCCAAGCAGATGTACGAGGCCGCCCGCGCCCAGGGCTACGGGCGCAGCGATTATACGTCCGTGGTGCGCCCGCTCGAAGAGCTGGCTGGCGTGCAGGTACGCACAAAGACGAGTGGCTAGTGGCTAGTGACGAGTGGTTAGTGAGGTCCGCTCGTCACTAACCACTAGCCACTAGCCACTAATCACTCAAGCCAGGTAGCTTGCGAGGTCGGTGCTGCCGGAGCCCTCGCGCAGGCGGCCGAGGGCCAGGACCTCGAGTTGGCGCACCCGTTCGCGCGTCAGGTGGATGCGTTCCCCCACCTCGGCGCAGGTATGCGGTCGGCCGTCGGCCAGCCCATAGCGCAGGGCGATGATCACGCGCTCACGGTCGGGCAAATCCGTCAGCAACTCTAGCAAGCGCGAGCGCAGCAGGCTGTTGGCCGCCGCGTCGAACGGCGAGGGCGATGCCTCGTCGGCGACGGCCTCGGCTAACAACGCATCCTCGTCGTCGCCCGTCGCGCGCTCCAGCGAGACGGTTTGGCGGGCGCGGCGCGCGAGGTCCAGTGTCTCCTGCGAGATCGTCGTGGTCGTACTGGGCGTAGGCGCCGCGGGGATACCATCACCGTCCATCCCGTCCCGTCCCTGCTTTTGGGCCTCCTGAGCGCGCTGGATACCGGCGGCGATGCGCTCAGCCTGGCCCATGCCCTCCTGGATGTGGACGGGGACGCGGATGGCATAGGCCTGGTTGGCCACGGCGCGGCTGACGGCCTGGCGGATCCACCAGATGGCGTAGGTGGAGAAGCGATACCCCTTGCGGTAGTCGAACTTTTGCGCCGCGCGGAGCAGGCCAATGTTCCCTTCCTGAATCAAATCCTGCAGCCCGATGCCTTCGTGTCGATAGCGTTTGGCCACGGCGATGACCAGGCGCAAGTTTGCCTCGACCATCTGCCGCAGCGCGTCGCCATCACCGGCGGCGATGCGGCGGCCCAACTCGATCTCCTGATCTGGCGTCAGACGGCTGATCCGTCCGATCTCGCGCATGTACGCCGACCATCCGTCAACATCGCCTGCCGGGGCCTCGTCCGCCTTGAGCTCGACCGCGTCGTCCGCGTCCCATGCCGTGGGCGCCTGCTCCATCATGACCTCCATGTATCCATGTGTCCATGCCTACTGGCGACATGACGGGGCGCCGTCGCGTCGGTACAGAACTTTTGCACCTCTATACATACGCGCGGGCGACTAGAATGGATGTATCGGAACAAACGGGACATGGGCCGATGCTCGCCACGATCTCGACACCGCCGGGAACGTCGCGCCATCGCCGGGAGCAAGAATGGTAAGGATGGGAAGACAGGGGCAGCGGACCAGGCACAACCTCTACTACGATCTGCGCGACGCCTGCCGCGAGGAGGGTTGCCCGGTCTGCACCGTCGCGGGACGCATGGCCGCCCGCTACCTGGAGGCCGTCATCGCGGAAAGCGTCAACGACCCGCCTATCCGGGACGCCGTGACCGCCGCGCGCGGGTACTGCAACAGCCACTCCTGGACCCTGCGTGAGCTCAACGCCGGCCTCGGCACGGCCATGATGTATGGCAGCATCATCCGCCGCGTCGCCGACGGCCTCACCATCGGCCCCTCCGGCTCGGACGCGCTGCCAACCGTCTTTCCCGCCTCATCACCGCGTCGGACGGGCGGCCCACGGCGATGGTTCTCATCACTACTAACACGCGCGGGCCGCGCCAGCGCGGCGCCGACAGCACGGACCGCGCTGCCGGACCCGCACCGCACCTGCCCCGCCTGCCTCGTGCGCGAGCGCCACGAGTTGAACTGCATCGACACTCTGCTCGGCCACATACGTGACGCGGACGGCGCGCTCAGCACGGCCTTTGAGGGGTCAGGCGGGCTGTGCCTGGTCCATCTCGACCAGATGATGGGAGCGGCGCGGGATAGGGCGGCGCTGGCGCGGCTGCTAGAGCTTCAACAGGGCCGCATGCGGGCGCTGGGCGCGGAGCTGGCCGAGTTCATCCGCAAGCACGACTACCGCTTCACAGGCGAGGGCATGGGCGCCGAGGGCACGTCGTGGCAGCGCGCGATCGACATGGTGGCCGGCAAGCGCGGCATGCGATAATTGGAAGCAGCGTGAGGAGGGGGCGACGATGGAGGCGAGGGGGCCAGCCCACTCTACGATGGCGCCCGTTGCCGTGGCCATGGAGCGGGTGCGCGAGAGCGTGGCGCGCGTGGTGGTGGGCAAGGACGACGCGGTCGAACTGCTGCTGGTGGCGCTGCTGTGCGAGGGACACGTGCTGCTCGACGACGTGCCCGGCGTCGGCAAGACGGTGCTGGCCAGGAGCCTGGCGCGCTCGCTGGGCTGCCCCTTCCGGCGCATCCAGTTTACGCCCGACCTGTTGCCCTCCGACATCACCGGCGTCGCCATCTATAACCAGCGCACGACGGACTTCGAGTTCCGGCCCGGCCCCATCTTCACCAGCGTGCTGCTCGCGGACGAGATCAACCGCGCCACGCCGCGCACACAGTCGGCCTTGCTTGAAGCGATGGACGAGCGCCAGGTCACGGCCGACGGCGAGACGCGTCCGCTGCCGCGGCCCTTCCTGGTGCTGGCCACGCAAAATCCCATCGAACTGGAAGGAACGTTCCCGCTGCCCGAGGCGCAGCTCGACCGCTTCCTGCTGCGCGTCCGCCTGGGCTACCCGACGGTCGCCGAGGAGCTCGCCATTGCCCGGCGTTTCCGTCGCGGCAGGCAACAGCCTCTCGACGCGCTGCGGCCCATCGTCGACGCCGCCGAGATATGCGCTCTGGCCACGGCCGTGACGGCGGTGCACATCGGCGAGCCCGTGGAGTCCTATATCGTCGAGGTGGTGCGGGCCACGCGCGCGCACGAGACCGTGGCGCTGGGAGCCAGCCCCCGCGCCACGCTGGCCCTGATGCAGGCGGCGCAGGCGCTGGCCGCCACGCGCGGGCGCTCCTATGTGACGCCCGACGACGTGAAGCGGCTGGCCCCCGCCGTACTCTCTCATCGTATCGTGGTGGATACGGCCACGCGGCTTGGCGGCGCCTCGGCGGACAGGGTCGTCGCCGACGTGCTGTCCGCCACGCCCGTCCCGGTCGAAACGAGTTTCCAGTAGCCAGTTGTCAGTTGTCAGAAGGTACGGGCAGCGGCAATGCTTCCGGCGATTCGTTTCCCACTCGTGTTACTGGCAACTGGCAACTGGCAACTGGCAACTGGCAACTGGCAACTGGCAACTGGCAACTGGCAACTGGTGAGCAGTGATGATAGACGACACTCGGGACCGCGTGATCCATCCGGTATGGCCGTGGAGCGGCGTCCTGCTGCTGTCGGCGGGCGCGGTGGCGCGACAGTCCGCCCTTGTCCTCGCGGCGGCCCTGTTGCTCGGCGTCGTGGGCGTGTCGTACCTCTGGGGGCGCCGTGCCCTGACCGCCGTCTCGTACCGTCGCTACCTATCGCAAGAGCGCGCGGCCTGGGGCGATGGCGTCGTGCTGAGCGTGCAGGTCGAAAACCGCAAGCTTCTCCCGCTGCCCTGGCTGCGCATCGAGGATGAGATGCCCGCCGCGCTGGTCATCCGGACGGTGCTGGCGCCCTCGCATCTGGCCGAGCGACGCCGGCTGCGCATCCTGTCCTCGGTGCTGTGGTACCAGCAGGTCACGCGCCGCTACACCCTGCTGTGTACGGCGCGCGGCGAGCACGTCTTCGGGCCGGCCGAGCTGCGCAGCGGCGATATCTTCGGCCTCGCCACGGCCCGGCTGACGCTGCCGGAGCGCACCACGCTGCTGGTCTACCCTCGCGTGGTGTCGCCGAGCGCGCTAGGGTTGCCGCCCGCGCAGCCCTTCGTCCGCTACGCACGCCGCGCCGTCTGTTCGACGATCCTTTGCGCACCGTGGGCGTCCGCGACTACGCCGTGGGCGATAGCCTGCGCTCGATGCACTGGAAGGCCACGGCTCGCACGGGCACGCCGCAGGTGCGCGTCCCCGAGCCGGTGCGCACGCTGCGCGCCGTTATCTTCCTGGATGTTGCCACGGGCGAGCATGCCTGGGACGGCTACGACCCCGACCTGCTCGAGCTGGCCATCGTCACGGCGGCCTCGGCGGCAATGTACCTGCTGGCCGAGGGCTTCGAGGTCGGCCTTATCACCAATGGGCGTGCCCTGGGGCGGCCGGGAGTGATCGGGGTCGCGCCAAGCCATGGACCCGCGACGGGGCCGGCTATCCTGGAGGGACTCGCCCGTCTGGGGCCGCTCTCCGCGGCGCCGCTCGACCGGGTCATCCTGTTCGAGCGCGGCCGGCTGCCGGGCCAGTGCAGCGCCATCGTGGTCACGGCCGCTCCCGGCATTGCGCTGCGCTCCGCTGTGCTGCGCCTGCACACCGATGGACGCCACGTGGCGCTTGTCTGCGTCGGGGGCACGCGCCTCCCCGCCGCATCCGGCGGCTTGACCGTCCGCCACGTGTCCGCCAACCAGGACTGGCGTCACATGCCGGCGCTGACGGTGCGGGGGTAGGGCGTCATGCCGGTGCGCCTCTTTCTCCTCATTGTCGCGGCCATCGTCGAGGCCATACCGCTGGTGATGCTGGCCGCTCTGCTCGCGCCATCGAGCCTCCCACCCGATGCTGACAGCCTGACGCTGGCGCTGGTCGTGGCGGTCGCGCTCGGCTTCGCGCTGGCGCGCTGGTTGCGCCGCCGCCGGACAACTGCTCGTGCGTCGCGCGGGCTGCTCGTGCTCGGCGGACTGGCCGCCGCGCTCGTGCTGTATCTGGGACCGCTGCTGCCGCGCATCGGTAACGTCGTCACCGGGCACACGGACGCCCTGATCGTCGTCACGGTGGCGCTGCTGTTTGCCTGGTACCATGGGACCGTGCTTGCCGACGAGGGTCTCTCGTTCGACGCGGTGTACGCGCTCTTCCGCCGCGCGCTGATCCTGCTGTTTAGCGGCCTGGCGCTGTCGGCGCTGCGCGGAGGCGATGTGGCGAGCGGATTGGCGGCCGACGGCTGGGGCCGCATCGTGTTGTTCTTCCTGTCCGGGCTGTGCGCGCTGGCGACCGCTCGCGTCGAGGATGAACGACGGCGCGGCGGCATAGGCGAGCGCGCGGTCACCTGGCGTAGCGAGTGGCTCGCGACCGTCGTGGGCGTGGTCGGGGTCGTGCTGCTGGTCGGCCTCGGGTTGGCGGCCTTGTTTTCCCCCCATGCCCTGACCGCCACGTGGGGGCTGTTCGGGACACTGCGCCAGGCGCTGGTCCGGCTGCTTACGCCGCTGGTCCTGCTGCTGTCGGCGCTGCTCGATCCGCTCATACGCGCGATCCGTTGGCTGCTCGGCGAGCATAAGCATGGGCGATTGATCCCGCCCATCCGGACCGGGAGGATGCACCCCTCATCGCCCATCGATACTGCTCCGATTCAGGTCGCAAAGGACATCGTCGCCATCGCGGCGCTGCTCGCGCTGCTCGCTGCGCTATGGTACGTCGCGGCTTTGTGGCGCGACAGCATGCGTGTGAGGCGCCCGGAGTGGAGCGGCGACGCGGTAGAGGAACGTGTGTCGCTCTGGTCGTGGCACATGCTGGCCAGGGCAGTGGCGGCGGCCCTGCGTCGTCTGCGCGCGCGCATCCTCGGCCGCCGTGTTAGGGCAGGTGATGGGACACAGGCACACAAGGGTAGCGAGTCGGACGAGCGGATCGCTCCATCGTCGGTGCGCGCGGTCTACCGTCGCATGCTCGAGCGCACCGCACGGTTAGGGCTGCCGCGGCGATGCGACGAGACGCCGCAAGAGTACCTGGGCCGGTTGCGTCGTCTGCCGATCCCGGCCGAGCGCGACGCGGCGCTGCTGACCGCCACCTACACGCATGTCCGCTACGGCGCTGAGCCGGAGACGGTCGCTGAGCGCGAGCAGGCGGCGCGGGCGGGGACGCGGCTGGAGCGGGCCCTCAACGATAGAAGGAAAGGTATAGAATAAATAGAATTATCACCCTGCCAGAAGGAGTCGTCATGACTGTCACGGCGGAGACTCGCCGCCTGCACGTAGACCTTGAGTGCACCATCCGCCCCGTTCGCGCCGACGACCTACCACGCCTGGAATGGCTTGGGACGTATGCCCACTTCCGACGACTCGAGGAGGCCAACTATCGCGACGTGGAGGCCGGATCCAAGCTCTGGCTGGTGGCCGAGGCCAATCGGTTCCCCGTGGGCCATCTCAAGATCAACATGCGAGTAGAGGACCCTCTGCGCGGCAACCCGCGCGGCTACATTTTCGCCCTGCGCGTCTTCGAGCCGTTCCAGGGTCTGGCCATCGGCACGGCGCTGGTGCGTGCGGCGGAGGCCATGCTGCGGGCGCGCGGCTTCCGCTACGTCAGTATCGCGGTCGGCAAAGATAACCCGCGCGCCCGCAAACTGTACGAACGCCTCGGCTATAGCATCTATCGCGAAGAGGTCGGACGCTGGCAATACGTTGACCTGGACGGCCGCCTACACCGCATGGAAGAGCCGGAGTTCCTGCTGGACAAGCCCCTCTAGTTGCCAGTTGCCAGTTGTCGGATGTCAGTAGGACGAAAACGTTACTTCGAGCAGTCCTGTCAGTGTCTCTCCCGTCTGACAACTGGTAACTGACTACTGACACCTCGCAAGGAGTTTGCAGTCGGACGCCTAAGGATGCTATACTGAGTGTGGGTGAAGCAGGCCACGGTTTGACTTCGCAATCTTTTCCCCATGACGGTGTGGGCTGGCCGTGGGATCGAGCGCGAGACCCTGGTTAGCCTGTTCCCCGCATGTTTTCGATGCGCATGAAGCGCATGGGAGAGGATTCCGAGACACGATGACCACCTATACCGATCAAACCCGTACCTGCCGCGACTGTGGTAACGCGTTCACCTGGACGGCCGGCGAGCAAGAGTTCTACGCGTCGCGCGGGCTATCCAACCCGCCCAGCCGCTGCCCCGATTGTCGCGCTGCCCGCAAGTCGGGCGGCGGCGATAGCTACAGCAGCCGCGGTGGCGGTGGTGGAGGCTATTCGTCCGACCGTGCTCCGCGCGAGATGCATGAGGCCGTCTGCGACTCCTGCGGAGGAGTTGCCCGCGTCCCGTTCGTGCCCCGCGGCGATAAGCCGGTCTACTGCAGCGACTGCTTCAGCCGCAGCCGCGGGAGCAGCAGCCGCTACTAATCAATCCGCCGACCGCCTGGTAGCTGGCGCCCAGGAGCGGTCAGGCGTAGGATGTATACAACGCCCACACGAGGAGGGGGTGCGGAACCAAGCTCCGCACCCCCTCCTCGGTTTTTTCTGGCAACGCGCTAGAACCAGCGCGTCATGACTGTCTTCTGCTCGGTGTAGAAGGCGATAGCGTCGCGGCCGTGGGCGTGCAGGTCGCCGAAGAACGAGTCCTTCCAGCCGGTGAACGAGAAGAAAGCCATCGGCGCGGCCACGCCGATGTTGACGCCCACCATGCCGGCCTCGACGCGGTACTTGTACTCGCGCACGGCCTTGCCGTTGGTGGTGAAGATGGAGGTGGCGTTGCCGTAGCGACTGGCGTTGACGATGTCCACCGCGTGGTCGAAGTCGTCCGCCCGCACCAGCGAGAGCACCGGTCCGAAGATCTCCTCGCGCGCGATCTCCATGTCGGGCGTGACGTTGTCGAAGATGGTGGGGCCCACGAAGCAGCCCTCGCCATCGCCCATGGGATCGGCGCCGCGCCCGTCCAGCAGCAAGGTCGCGCCCTCGGCCAGCCCGCGCTCGATCCAGCCGGTCACCTTCGCCTGCTGCGTCGCCGAGACGACCGGTCCAACGTCGGTGTCCTCGTCGCGGCCGTCGCCAACGCGCTGCGCCTTGGCCGAGGCGAGCAACCCCTCCTTGAGTGACTCGTAGACATCGCCGACCGCCACCACCACGCTGCCGGCCAGGCAGCGCTGGCCCGCGGCGCCGAAGGACGAGCTCATGATCGCGCCGAGCGTCGGCGCCATCTCGGCGTCGGGCATCACCACCATGTGGTTCTTGGCCCCGCCTAGCGCCTGCACGCGCTTGCCGTTGGCGGCGGCGCGGCTGTAGACGTACTTGGCCGTGGCGGCCGACCCGACGAACGAGACGCCGTTGACGCCCGGATGGTCCAGCAAGCTGTTGACGACCTCGCGGCTGCCGTTGACCAGATTGATCACGCCGGGCGGGAAGCCCACGGTCTCCAGCAGCTCGAACAGGCGCATCTGGCTCAGGGGTACCTGCTCGGAGGGTTTGAGCACGAAGGTGTTGCCGCAGGCCACAGCAAAGGGCATGAACCACAGCGGCACCATAGAGGGGAAGTTGTAGGGCGTGATGGCGCAGAACACGCCGATGGGCTGGCGAATGGTCTCGCAGTCGATGCCGCGCGAGACATCCTCCAGAGTCTGGCCCATCATCAGGCTGGGGATGCCCGTGGCCACCTCGACCATCTCGATGCCGCGCCGCACCTCCAGTCGTGAGTCGGGCAGCGCCTTGCCCACCTCGGAGGTCAGGATACGGGCCAGTTCCTCGAAGTGCTCCTCCATCACATTCTTGACGCGGAAGAAGTAGCGAGCGCGCTCCAGCGGCGGGGTCTTGCGCCAGGCCGGGAAGGCGGCGCGGGCGGCCTGCACCGCGCGGTCCACGTCCGCGGACGTGGAGTAGGGGACCTGCGCCAGTATCTCGCCCGTGGCCGGGTTGCGCACCGCGCCCCACTCCGCCGTGTCGGAGCCGATCCACGCGCCATTGATGTAGTTTTGCAGGCGACGGGTAGCAGCCTGGTTGGTCGACGTCGATTGCGCCTCGGTTGTCGTCATCAGTTTTTCTCCTCGGTCAGCAGACCGCTCTCGGTCCGCGCGGTTGCAGCCCGTCTCAATAGCGCCATGAGTGCGTCGTCGGTTTCGGCGTTCTGCTCGATGGCTGCTTCCACGTCGGGCGATACACGCCCACATCGGATCTGGACTAGCTCTCTGATATCCTCTTGTCTGATTTCTATCTCACGCCGGCTTGCCCATGTCAAGTGCGATAGATCGACCGCCATGGTATCACCTCCTTGCTCTTGTCATTGTAGCCGCAATGCCGCACGGTCTTCAACGTTGGCCGGCAGGTAGGTCGTGACGACATCGGCCAGCAGATTCGCCGCGACCGGGTCTACCTTCCTGGCTCGCGCGGCAGTGAGTAATCGTTGGAGGCAGGCCACGTGGAGTGCGGCCCGCCCGACGCCACGTAGCTCCCGACCCATAATGGCCGCTAGCACGGCCTCACTGTCGCTCGAACTCATCCGACGCCAAAACTAAGCGGAGCGCCACGCCGTGGTCATCCATGATGAATGTGACCGGCTCCCCGACTAATGGCCCATCGACAACGCGGAAGGCGTGTCCCGCCTCGTGTACTAACGGGTCGGCGCAGCCCGTCAGACGAGAGGTCGTGATGAGGGTCCCATCACGGACGGCGACATCATAGCCGGCGTGCCCGGCATAGGCGTAATGCCCGACGTACATGTCCCACCTCAGAGGAATGGACGCGGCGTCCGCCGGGCGATCGCCCACCTGCGTCAGCATAGGCAGAATGCCCAAGCGCCGTTCGATGATGGCAAACATCTCGGTGATCGGCATGGCGCCGTCGACCTCCAGGACGACGAGCCCGAGGTCCGCGGCACGCCGCTTGACGTAGGCAGCGAGCAAGATATCGCGCTCGATCAGGTTGTCCATCGCCCGCGCGGGGTCGCGCGTCTCCTTGAAAGATCCCGCGTCGCGTTCCAGTCGCACCTGACGGCAGAACGCAGGGGTCGGGACGAGCCAGATCGCCCGGTTGGCATCGGCGATGACCGGTCGCACATAGTCAGGGAACAGGCCTGGCCCTTCGGCGACAATCGGGGAGGTCGCCGGCGTCGCGCGCAGGTCGTCGACGACCAGGCGGAATCGCTCCGTCCACATCGCGATGACCTGCTCCGCCATCTCCTCTACTGGACGAAGGACCCATCGCTGATCCATTGTCAGGGCGAGGAACGACGTATACGCCGGATAGTCGGCTGCGTTAGCCATGCGGCGTTCGATGTGAGCCCTCTCATGCCGGTCAAAATCATAAACGCGCACACCATGCGCGCGGGCAAGCCCGCGGGCAATGGTAGATTTGCCGGCCGCGGGCGATCCGCCAATCCACACGACGTGGGCAAGATCACGCCGCAACCGGTCCGTATCGTATGAGGCTGGTAAACATCCCACGGGTCCCTCGTGCAAGCTACTCCCTTCGCGCATTCACGTGCCGATAACGGCCGCGACGACACAGCGTCGCCCAATGCCTCTGGACGTTTCACGAAGCGGCGCCCGACGGCCGGGGCCATCTCCTTTGTGCAGACCCTGCGCGGCAACCTGGGCATCGCTGTCGGCTAGCTCCCCGTGGCGCTGCTGGTTGGCCTGCGCGTCTGGGTCCTGGCCTACGGCGCCATCACCCTGTCCAAGCGCGTGGCCCTCGTCCTGCTGGTCCTGCTGGTCGTCTCGCGCCTGCTCTGGCACGTGGGCATCCGCTACGACTCCAGCGATTCAGCCTAACGATCGGAGTCCAGCAGATCACGCTGCGTCGGCGCGGTGATGGCGCGCCTGAACAAGGCTCTCAGCTCGTCCTCGTCGTCGGTACCGGCGATGACCGCCTCTACCTCGGGCGATATACTCGTGAATCGGCCCTCGATCAATTCCTTAATGTTCTGGCGTAGTGTGCGGAGCGTGGCCTCCAGAGCGGGCCTGCCCACGGACATCGTTTGCACCTCGGCTATCGCAGCGCCGCCTCCATCGAGCGGCGCCAGGAGATCGCTCTCCGTGCGCGCTGTCGCGGCTCGTCTCAAGAGCGCCACGAGTGCGTCGTCGGTTTCGGCGCTCCTCTCGATGGCCGCCTCCACATCGGGCGAGACAGACCCGAATCGCTCCTGGACTACCTCTCTGATGACGTTTTGTCTAACTTCTATCTCGCGCCGGCTTGCCCACGTCAATTGCGACAGATCGACCGCCATGGTATGTCCTCCTTGCTCCTCTGATTGTAATTGTAGCCGTAAGGCCGTACGGTCTTCAATGCCGGTCGGCAGGTAGGTTGTGACGACGTCGGCCAGCAGGTCCGCCGTGGCCGGGTCCACTTCCCGCGCCCGCGCGGCCGTGAGCAGTCGCTGGAGGCAAGCCACGTGGAGCGCGGCCCTTTTTGCCCCGCGCAACCCCCGGCCCATGATGGCCGCCAGCGCGGCGGCCAGGACGTTGCCCGTCCGGAGGTACGCATAGGGCTCGAGGCGCGGCAGACTGATCTGCAAGTAGTGGAACGTGACGATGGTGTAGCCGAATAAAGTCTCCTCGTAGGTCTCGCGCGCGAGGCCCTCGGGCGCGCCGTAGAAGAGCAGGGCGATGGGGATGACGGGCTTGTCCTCGCGCTGCACGAGGGCGATGTAGTAGCGCCACATGCGGCGGGGGAAGTCTTCCGCTTCACGCTCACGCTGGATCTCCACATGCACGACGACGACCCTGGGCTGCCCGGACAGGGTGGCGCCTCCGCCACGATGTCGGCGACCAGCAGCTTGCCCTGCGGTATGTCCGAGAACGTCTCCACGTCGCGGAAGGTCACGCCGGCATCCAAGTCCAGCCCGGCCGCCGTGGTCGGGTCGAACAGACGCATAAAATCGGCGAAGCGCGCCTGCAGCACCTGCTTCATCAACTGGTCGTAGGAGGTCCTGGCCATCAGCCCTTCGCATCCCACCAAGACGAGTCCAGAATACGATTACACAACCAGGGATAGAAGCGATGGGATAGAACTCGGTCGTCAATCCAATCGGCCAGGGAGATCAAGGTGTACCTGACCGTGCGGTACTGCCATCGCTCGTCGTGTGGTTCAACGTCATCGAGATCGTCCATCGCTCACCTCCCGCGCTTCATCATGTCCCTTCGGATAGGCCCTTACTTATGCCCTCCCACGTGCTCGGGGCCGATGGCCTGCACGAACTCCGGCCAGTCCAGCGGCTGCGGCAGTTCCTTGATCATGGTGTTCCAGGTGATGGGTCCCTGGCCCGCGCGCCGGGCCGCGCTGTCGACCGGGACCATGGTGATGCAGTCGGTCACCGGGCAGACCAGCGAGCACAGGTCGCAGCCCACGCAGTCGGCCTCGCGCACCGTCGGCTGCAGCACGTCGAGGCGGCGGCCCTGGCCCGCCATACCAGGATGATGACCATTGGCGTGGGCCGGGGCATGGCCGTTACCCGTCCCGTGGCGGTTGCCGAGAGCAGGGGCAGCGGCAAGGGCTGCAGCGGGCAGAAGGTCGATGCACTGGTGCGCGCCGTCCTCGCAGGCGATGTAGCACATGTTGCACTGGATGCACTTGTCGGGGTTGATGCGCGCCACCGTCTTGTAGGTCAGGTCGAGCTCGCCGAAGTCGGTCAGGCGCGGCAACGAGGCGCCGATGACCTCGCCCACCGAGGCAATGCCCTTCTCGTCCAGCCAGTTGGAGAGCCCGTCGCACAGGTCCTCGATCAGGCGGAAGCCGTAGTGCATCGCCGCAGTGCATACTTGCAGCGAGGTGGCGCCCAGCAGCAGGAACTCGGCGGCGTCACGCCAGGTGGTGATGCCGCCCATCCCCGAGATCGGCAGGCGGCGGCACTCGGGGTCGTTTGCGATCTGGGAGACCAGGTGCAGCGCGATGGGCTTGACGGCGGAGCCGGCGTAGCCGCCGTGCCCGCCCTTGCCCGCGATCGAGGGGCGCAGCTCGAAGCTGTCCAGGTCCACGCCGATGATGCTGTTGATGGTGTTGATCAGCGAGAGTCCGTCCGCCCCGCCCTGAGCCCCGGCGCGGCCAGGCGCCAGGATGTTGGTCACGTTGGGCGAGAGCTTGACGATGACCGGCGTCCTGGCGACCTCCTTGACCCACTCCGTAATCATGCAGGCGTACTCGGGGACCTGCCCCACGGCGGCGCCCATGCCGCGCTCGGACATGCCGTGGGGACAGCCGAAGTTGAGCTCGAGCCCGTCGCAGCCGGTGTCCTCGGCGCGCTTGACCGCCTCGTGCCAGGCCTCGCGCGTCGACTCGACCATCAAGGAGACGATCACAGCGTGTTTTGGAAAGCGCCGCTTGACCTCGGCGATCTCGTGCAGGTTGGTGTCCATGGGGCGGTCGCTGATCAATTCGATGTTGTTGAGGCCGACCAGCTTGGTCCCGCCGAGGTCGAGGCCGCCGTAGCGGTTGACCACGTTCATCACGGGCGCACCGACCGTCTTCCAGACGGCGCCGCCCCAGCCCTGCTCGAAGGCGTGCATGACCTGATAGCCGGAGTTGCTGGGCGGACCCGAGGCCAGCCAGAAGGGGTTGGGCGAGGTGATCCCGGCGTAAGTGGTAGTGAGGTCGGCCATCTAGGAGACTCCTATTCGCTGCATGATCGCGCGGGCGGCGCGCTTGCCCTGCTCGACGGCGGCCACCACGGTGAGGTCAGCGCCGGTAGAGACGCAGTCGCCGCCGGCGAAGACCTTGGGGTGGGCCGTGCCGTAGCTGCCGGCGTCGACCAGCAGGCGGCCGCCGTCGTGGGTCAGGCCCAGGCTATCGAACAGGTCGGCCTCGCGCTGCTGGCCGGTGGCGTTGATAGCCACGTCCGCCTCCAGGATAAACTCCGAGCCGGCCACGGCCATGGGCCAGCGGCGACCCGAAGCGTCGGGCTCGGTCAGGGCCATGCGCACGCACTCGATGGCGGCAAGGCGGTCGTCGGTCCCGGCGAGGTAGCGCACCGGCGCGGCCTGCCATACGAACTCGACGCCGTCGGACTTGACGAACTCGAATTCCGAGGGGTAGGCGGTCATCTCGGCGGCGGTGCGGCGGTAGAGGCAGGTCACGCGCTCCGCGCCCAGCCGCACGGCAATGGTCAGGGCGTCCATGCCGGTATTACCGGCGCCCACCACCACCACGCGCCGGCCCGTGGGGATGCCGTCGAGCGGCGCAGTGCGCACGGCGGCGATCAGGTCGAGCGCGTCGTAGACGCCGGGCAGGTCGCTGCCGGGCACGGGCGGAGTGTAGACGTGCGCGCCCGCGCCGATGCCCAGGAACACGGCGTCGAAAGCCTCGACCAGCTCGTCGAGGCCCACGTCCCGGCCCACCGTGACGCCCTGGCGGAACACCACGCCCATATCGGCGACCATGTCGATCTCCGCGCGGATCACCGCGACCGGCTCACGCAGCGGGATGATGCCGTAGGTGGCCAGCCCGCCAGGCACATCCTGGCGGTCGAACACAGTGACGGCGTAGCCCGCCCGCGCCAGCTCCGCCGCGCAGGAGAGTCCCGCCGGCCCGGCCCCCACCACGGCGACGCTGGTGCCGTTGGCCGCGGCGGGCTCGAACAGGCGGATATCACGCGCCATCACGTAGTCAGTGGCGTGACGCTGCAGGCGCCCGATGTCGATCGGGCGGTCGACGTCGTTGCGCACGCAGGCGCCGGCGCACAGCTCCTCGACCGGGCAGACGCGGGCGCAGCTGGCGCCCAGGATATTGGCCTCCAGGATCACGCGCGCCGAGCCCTTGAGGTTGCCGCTGGAGATCTTCTTGATAAAGCCGGGGATGTCGATCCCGGTGGGGCAGGCCTTGGTGCAGGGCGCGTCGTAGCAATAGAGGCAGCGATTGGCCTCGACCAGGGCCTCGTCGGGCCCCAGCGGGGGCAGCCGCTCGGCGAAGCGCGCCGCCAGGTCTGGCGGGGACGGGGCCTGCACGGGGAGGGGAACGAAGGTCATCGGGTATCCTTATACACTCATATGCGCCCCACGGCGCAAAAACTTGCCGCGGCCGGCCGTGCCGGTGAACGCGCCGTCGACGGCGATGACGTCGCCGCGCGAGAGGGTCAGCACGGGGTAGCCCGTCACCTCCATGCCCTCGTAGGGGCAGTAGTCGGTCTGCTGGTTAAGCGTGGCGGCGGAGAGCGTCACTCGTTTATTGGGGTCGAGCAACACCACGTCGGCGTCGCTGCCCACGGCCAGCGTGCCCTTCCGGGGGTACATGCCGTACATGCGCGCGGCGTTGGTAGAGAGCAGCGCCACCATCCGTTCGAGCGAGAAGCGGCCTTTGGCCACGCCCTCGGAGTAGGCCAGGGCCAGGCGCGTCTCGATGCCGGGCGCGCCGTTGGGAATCTTGGCGAAGTTGTCGCGGCCCAGCGTCTTCTGGTCGCTCATGCGGAACGAGCAGTGGTCGGTCATCAGGGTCTGCAGGTCGCCCTGCGCCAGCGCCTTCCATAGCACGTCATGGTTGCGCTTATCGCGCAGCGGCGGCGACATCACGTACTTGGCGCCGCCGAAGCCGTCCCAATCGGTCTCGTGGTACTGCGTCTCGTCGAGCAGCAGGTACTGCGGGCAGGTCTCGCCATAGACCGGTAGACCGCGTTCGCGTGCGGCCTGCAGCGGACGGATCGACTCGATGCAGGTCATATGCACGATGTTGAGCGGGGCGTGGGCCATCTCGGCCAGCGCGATGGCGCGCGCGGTGGCCTCGCCCTCGGCCTCGGGCGTGCGGCTGGCGCGGTGGTACCAGGGGGTCAGCATGCCCTGCGCCACGTAGCGATTGATCAGCAGGTCGACCACGTCGCCGTTCTCAGCGTGGACGTTGACCAGCGCGCCCAGCTCACGGGCCTGCTCCAGCAGCTGGAACATGGTGGCGTCGTCGATCTGGAAGACGCCCTTGTAGGCCATAAAGCACTTGAAGCTGGTCAGGCCATGGTCGACCAGCTGGGGCAGCTCGTTCAGCACGTCGGCGGCGAGGTCGGTGATGGCCAGGTGGAAGCCGTAGTCGATCACGGCCTTGCCCTCGGCCTTGCGATGCCACTGCTCGACCGCCTCAGTGGGCGGGTGGCCAATCGACTGCAGGCAGTAGTCCACCACGGTGGTGACGCCGCCACAGGCCGCGGCGACCGTGCCCGACGCGTAGTCGTCCGAGGTCATGGTCCCACCGAAAGGCATGTCGAGGTGGACGTGCGCGTCGATGGCGCCGGGGATCACGTAGCAGCCGCTCGCATCAATCACTTGTGGCGCGCCGTCCCCCGCCGGCGTCACGCGACTGCCCGCCCGCTCCACCGTGACCCCGCCGCCCAACGGCTCGGCGTCGGCCAGCAGGTCGCGCCCGATCTGGGTGATCACGCCGTCCTCGATCCCGATGTCGGCCACGTAGCGGTCGCCGGCCGTGACGACCGTGCCGCCGCGAATGATCGTGTCCATGGGAAAGTCCTTTCAGAGTGGTTAGTGACTAGTGGCTAGTGACTAGAGAATTTCTAGTCACTAGCCACTAGTCACTAACCACTTCGTCGGCGATGTCCAAACACTCATCCAGGATGCCTAGGCCCTCGCGCAACTCGTCGGCCGTGATGGTCAGCGGGGGCGCGACCACGGCGACGTTCCAGTGCGCGAACAGGTAGAGGCCGCGCTCCATGGCCCGCTTCTGCATCGCGCTGACCGGGGCCATGGCCGGGCCGCTGGCGTTGAACGGCACGAGGGGCTCGCGCGTCTCGCGGTTCTTGACCAGCTCCAGGCCCCAGAAGAGGCCTAGCCCGCGCACCTCGCCGATAGAAGGGTGACGCTGCTGCATCTCGTTCAAGATGGGACGCGCCATCTCGCCCATGGCCGCGGCGTTCTCGATCACCGCCTCGTCGCGGTAGGTCTCGATGGTGGCCACGGCGGCGGCGCAGGCCAGGGGATGCCCGCTGTAGGTCAGGCCGCCCCAGAAGGTCCGGCCGCGGAACCAGTCGGCGAGCCGCTCGCTCATAGTGACGGCGCCAAGGGGGATGTAGCCCGAGTTGATGCCCTTGGCCATGGTCAGCAGATCGGGCGTCACGTCCCAGTTCTGGCAAGCGAACCACCGCCCGGTGCGCCCGAAGCCGCACATCACCTCGTCGGCGATCATCAGGATATCGTGGCTGTCCAGGATCTCGCGCACGCGCTGAAGGTAGCCGGGCGGCGGCGGGATGATGCCGTTGGTGCCCACGACCGTCTCCAGGATCATCGCGGCGACCGTGTTCGGACCCTCGTATTGGATGACTTCGTCCACGTGGTCGGCGCAGCGCAGGTTGCAGCCGCCGGGGCGACAGAACGAGCAGCGGTAAGTGTAGGGGTCGAGGGCGCGCACCACGCCAGGGATGCCCGGCTCAGCCGGCCAGCGGCGCGGGTCGCCGGTCAGCGTGACCGCGCCGGCGGTCGCGCCGTGGTAGGAGCGGTAGCGGGCGATGATCTTGTGGCGGCCGGTGTAGGCGCGCGCCATCTTGATGGCGTTCTCGTTGGCCTCGGCGCCGCCGTTGGTGAAGAAGCTCATCGACAGGTCGCCCGGCGTGACCTCGGCCAGCAGGCGGCCCAGCGTGCCGCGCTGGTCGTTGGCGAAGCTCGGCGCCACGAAGCAGAGGCGGCCGGCCTGCTCCTGGATGGCCCGCACCACGCGGGGATGCTGGTGGCCGAGGTTGGAGTTGATCAACTGCGAGGCGAAGTCGAGGTAGCGATTGCCGTCGTAGTCCCAGAAGTAGCGGCCCTTCGCCCCGGCGACCGGCAAGGGATTGATCTGCGACTGATTCGACCACGAGTGCAGCACGTAGCGCCGGTCGTTTTCCACCACCGTGGCCACATCACCGATCGAACCAGCCTCGCCAACCCCATCGATCTGGCCCACCTGGCCGACCCCGCCTCTCTCGCCGATACCCGGCTCCGCGGTTACGCGTTCTCCTAGTTGCACCATGCCTCCTTTCGAGTGACTAGTGACTAGTGGCTAGTGATTAGAAGTTTCTAGTCACTAGCCACTAGTCACTAGTCACTCACTACTGCGTCATCAACATATGCTTGGCGGACAGGGCGGCCGCGGCGGCTTGCCAGTAGGATTGGTCGTAGGCGCCGCTGGGCATCTTGGTGATCACCCCGTAGCGCTTGCTCAGGTCGGCGGTGCGGGCGAAGGCCATGGGGTCCATATAGCCGATGCCCTTGGCCTTGGCCGGACCGAACATGATCAGCTTGTCTACCTCCCGCGCCATGTAGATCTGGTGCGCCAGGTTCATCTGGCCGGCCGTATCGTAGGTCTTCACGATCTTGCCGGCGGCGACGGGATCGCGCACCACGTCCTGCCAGCCCATGATCGACGCCTCCAGGAAGCGCACGGCCACATCGCGGTGAGCCTTGAGGTAGCCGGAGCGCGCATAGATACCGTCCTCGAGCATGCTCACCCCGGCGGCGCCGTAGTCGAACACGTTGAGCTGGTTCATCTTGACGCCGCTCTCCAGGATCACGCCAAGCTCATTGTAAGTCATGGCCGAGGCCATGTCTAATTGGTGGCTCAGGAAGGTGTTGACCTCGAAGCCCTGGTGGATGACGGTCATGTCCCGATTGGGGTTGTAGCCGAGCTTGGCCATCCAGGCCAGGAACTGATACTGGTTGCCAGAGTACCACACGCCGATGCGCTTACCCTTGAAATCGGCCGCGCTACGGATGCCGCTGCTCTTGAAGGCTACCAGGCGCATGCCCGTGGTCTGGTAGATCTGCGCGATGTTGACCAGGTCCTGGCCGTGGTCGCGTTGCGTCAAGAGCGAGGGCAGCCAGTCGAGGCCGAAATCGGCCGCGCCGCTCTCGACCACCTGCTCGGGCACGATGTCGGGTCCGCCCGGCTGGATCTTGACGTCGAGGCCCATTTGGGCGTAGTAGCCCTTGTTGAGCGCCACGTAGTAGCCGGCGAACTGGGCCTGCGGCACCCACTTGAGCACCAGCGTGACCGGAGTCAGCGCGCGAGGCCGCACGCCGGGATGCGCGGCCTGGGCCGTGGCCAGAGGAGTGGCCAGCAGGCCGGCGGTGACGCACAGACTAAGGGCGAGGCGACGGATGGACCGGCCGCCACGGCGAGTCTGCCCCACGGAGGGAACGGGATGAGTCATGGTCGTCATCTCCTACTTTCTGACGCCTGCGACTAAAGTCGCATGGCAGGGTATGCTGCGGCCTGCGACTGAAGTCGCATGGCAAACGACGGACACTAAAGTGTCTCCTAGGTATTGTCTTGGACCCCGTTTCCGGGATACTAAAACATCGGCTCTCCTTTCCGCCCCTCGAATGGGGCGCCCTACCCTCGGCATCGTTGCCGCCTCTCACCGCGACGATCAATCCAAAGCGGCTATGCCGTCCCGCGCCACGCTGCGCCGGGAACCCTCACCCCCGACCCATGCGGATTGGTCTCTCGGCTCTGCGGAGCCGACAGCCCAACCGGCTCTCCCGCGCACGGGAGAGGGGGGAGCTACGCTAACTGCGGTGTCAAGGGCCTGCGACCGCGGTTGCAGGCCCCGCGCGGAAGGGTCTTACCGGTACGACGCATGCCAGAACGTCAGCGTGCGCTCCAGCAGCAGGATGCCCATGTAGAAAAGGATGCCGACGGCGCAGGCCAGCAAGACTCCCGCCCACACCTGGTCCCAGGCCCCGTTGTTGGCCTGATTGACGATTTCGAAGCCCAGGCCGCGATTAGGGCCGGGGAAATACTCCGACACCACCGCGCCGATCATGCTCAGCGTGGTGCAAATCTTGAGTCCGTTGAAGATGTAGGGCAGCGCGTTGGGCAGTTGCAGCCTCCTGAACACCGTCCATGGGCCAGCCGCGTACGAGCGCAACAGCTCGCGCGAGAGCGGATCGTAGCTCGTCAGCCCCTGCACCGTGTTGACCAGCATGGGGAAGAACGTCAGCAGGGCCGCCACGATGGCCTTGGACTGCCAGTAGAAGCCAAACCAGAACACCACGATCGGGGCCACCGCGATGATGGGGATCGAGTTGCTGACCACGGCGTAGGGGACCAGCCCGCGCCGCAGCAAGGGGAAGCGCGCGCACAGGATCGCCACCAGGAAGGCCAGGCCGCAGCCGATCAGGTAGCCGCGCAACGCCTCCTCCCAGAACGTGGCCACGGTGTCGTCGAGCAGCACGTCGCGCTGCGCGCCCAATGCCGCCAGGATCTGGCTGGGCGGCGGGACCTGGGCCAGGCGCAGCGCCTTCTCCCATAGCAGCACGATGGCGACGAACGCCACCGCTGGCGGAAGCACGCGCCACAGACGCTCGCGGGTGAGCGGATGGGAGATGCGTGCGGGTCGTGTCGGGCGCCCCGGCGCCTGGCGCGGGATCATCGTGGCCACTACTCCGGCCCTCCGACGCCCGTCGCCGGACGGCGTACCACCAGCCGCTCCAGCAGCGCGATGGCGCCGTAGGCTACCATGCCCAGCACGGCGGCAGCCAGGATGGTCGACCAGATGGCGACCGTGGCGTCGTAGGTCGTCGCCTGCAGCAGGCGGGCGCCCAGGCCGGTGGCCGAGCCAAAGGGCAGCTCGGCGATGATGGCGCCGACGAGGCTGGCCGTGGCCGCGACCTTGAGGCCCGTGAACAGGTAGGGCAGCGCGGTCGGGAACCGCAGCTTCCAGTAGATCTGCCAGGGGTTGGCGGCGTAGGAGCGCATCAGTTCGTGGGCCAGTGGGGCGGTACTCTTGAAGCCTTTGGTGGTGCTGACGGCCACGGCGAAGAAGGTCAGGTAGGTGGAGATGATGACCTTGGAGGTCAGCGAGATGCCGAAGACGCTAATGATGATCGGCGCCAGGGCGATCACGGGGACGGTCTGCGAGGCCACCACGTAGGGCAGGAACGTGCGCTCAACCAGGCGGCTGAGCACGAACACGGTGGCGATCAGCACGCCCAGGACCGTCCCGGCAATGAGGCCTAACAAGGCTTCCATTCCCGTTGTCCCCATATGCAGCCACAGGCCGGACGGCGCGTCGAGCGGCTGCGCCAGGGCGCCGAAGAAGTCGGCCAGCACCTGATGCGGCAGCGGTACCCACGGATTATGTAGGTCGAGCGCGGCGTTCCAGACCTGGCCCGACGACGCTCCGGGTCCAAGCAACTGGCTGGCCGCCGGGATGTCGTCGTATAGCCCCACGGCGTACCACAGCGCGATCAGCGCCACGCCGACGATCAGCACGGGCCAGGAGCGCCGCAGAGACCGCAGCGCCGCCACGGTGAGCGCGCGGGCTCGCGTTGGCGGGGCGGCAGCGCGTACTCGCGGCAGGGCCGGCGCCGTCGGTACGGTAGCCGTCTTGTCTATATCGGCCCTCACAGCGCGTGCTCCTCGCGCAAACAGGCCCGCACCTCGGCGATCAGGCGAAAGAACGCCGGGTCCTCGCGCGTCTCAGAGGTGCGAGGACGAGGCAGGTCGACCGGGACGATGCGCTCGATGCGGCCGGGCCGCGGCGTCATCACCACGACGCGGTCGGAGAGGAAGACGGCCTCGGGGATGCTGTGGGTCACGAAGACGACCGTGGCGCCTATCTCGGCCCACAGGGTCAGCAACTCGGCGTTGAGCCGCTCACGGGTCATCTCGTCGAGGGCGCCGAACGGCTCGTCCATCAGCAGGATAGAGGGGCGGAACGAGAGCGCGCGGGCGATGGCCACGCGCTGTTGCATGCCGCCGGAGAGCTGCCAGGGGTAGGAGGAGGCAAAGTCTTGCAGGTTCATCAGGCGCAGCAGGTCGGCGGTGCGGCGCTCGCGCTCGGCCCGGCCCACGCCGAAGATTTCCAGCGGCAGTTGCACGTTCCTGGCCACGTTACGCCAGTCGTACAGCGCGGGCGCCTGGAAAACGATGCCATAGTCGCGGTCGCGCCGTGCCCGCTCGGCGCTCTTACCTTTAACCAGCAGCGTACCGCTGGTCGGGCGCAGCAAGTCGCCGATCAGGCGCAGCAGCGTGCTCTTGCCGCAGCCAGAAGGGCCCAGCAGCGAGACGAACTCTCCCGGCGCCACGTCGATGGTCACGTTGGTCAGCGCGACGGTGCCCGTGCCGGCGCCTTGCGATCGGCTCTGGCGACCCTGCGGCGCGTAGGTCATGCCCAGGCCGCTGGCCTGGATGGCGAGTTGGTCCGTTGCCAGGGCTGCGTGCGGGGCATCGAGAGAGCGGAGCGTGGTAGACATCGTGGCGGGTACTCCTTACCCAACGGTTGTATAGTTAGATCGCCACTACATGACCGGATTGCCAGATCTTTCTCCATCGTACGATGCGTACGCGCGAGAGGCATAGATTGACGTGGAGCAGCCCCGCTCCGCGCGGCGGACCGAATTATTGCACGCACCGAAGACCATGGTATCGTACCGGTCGAGGTATTAACGCCGCGATACCTAGTAGGGTATGAGTCTGAGCCGTCATCGTCCAGGCGTACGTTGTACGAATATACTACTCCCCCACCATACAGTTTGTCTAGCCGTTGTCGCGTTGTCTTGTGCAAAACAGTTGTCTTGTGCAAAACAGTTGTC
>JAABUQ010000944.1_pt1 | contig 65556 bp, 68 predicted proteins | sample 5560001 | NCBI WGS metagenome assembly JAABUQ01 (sample SAMN10711888, study PRJNA513371) | rock metagenome | isolation source: Antarctica rocks | place: Antarctica: Victoria Land, Finger Mt nord | collected 2015-12-18
AAGACCTACAGCAGTATGGACAGAGAGAAAAACCAGCATGGGTAAAACTTATGGCGGCAAGACACAGGAAAACGCTGGTCGTGTGTCACAAATGCCATTGGGACATTCATGGCGGTAGACTCATGCAACAAACACCGACAATGTAGAACTGGAGAGCCGTGTGCGAGGAAACCCGCAAGCACGGTTCGGGGGGGGACGGATAGAAAAGGGCGATAACAAGTACCTCGCTGGCCGTCTACCCTACTTACTATATAGATAACGTAAAAGGACTTTTTTTATATGCCATCAAATATACAGCAACCGCAGCAGAAACATGTCGAATTTTCTACAGTACGCTGGGCGACAACAGGACTGGTGCGTCTCCTCTATCGTTTCTGGACGCGCATCGCTGCTCGCCTCTTCCCCGAAAATTCACCTGGAGAGCGCATTGCGCGTGCCTTGCACCTTCCACTTCCCGACAAGCTGAACATGAGTTGGGTCAATGAACAGCTTGCGGTGGGCGGACGTATACGCCCAGAAGATATGCATGCGTTAGGGTTAAGCGGTGTAACACATGTGATCGATACCCGTTCAGAGTATCAGGACGATGAAGAGGCTTTGCAAAAAGAAAATATTACACTCCTCTATCTCCCAACGCCCGACACCTATCCCTTGAGTGTAGAGCAGCTTGCGGAAGGCGCGAAATGGGCCAACGAGCAGATCAAAAAGGGTGGGCGTGTTCTTATTCATTGTGAACACGGTGTGGGTCGTAGCGTCCTGCTGACCTGTGCAACGCTGGTACAGGATGGCATGTTGGGTCGTGACGCGCTGGCTCTGGTACAGCAAAAACGCTGGCAGGCGGCTCCAAACGAGCGACAGGTTGCACGCCTGAAAGATTTTGAGGCCGCGCTTCAATCACAACGCAGTGCGTAGGCGGAGCGCATACCGCTCAATCGCCAGTGCGACACCATCCTCAGTATTACTTGTTGTTACAGCGTCGGCACTAGACTTCACGATATCCGATGCCTGACCCATCGCTACACCCCAACCGACAGCTTCTAGCATCTCGATATCGTTGTTGTTGTCACCAAGAGCCATCACCTGGGCAGGCGGAATCCCTACCTGCCGCGCAAGGGTCGTCAAGCCACTAGCCTTCGAGCAGTGTGTGTGCATAATTGCCATCTCTGCATAACCATAATTTCCTTGCTTAATGGCGTTCCAACTACAGGGCAAGTCCGATATCTCCGGTATCAAGCTCATAATAACATTATCTGGTGCAAAAGCCACGACACGTAGTGGGTCTCGCTGTCCAGTGCAAAGCGTGGCATACGGCATGCGCCTGATCGTGGCTGGAAATGATGCGAAATAGCCAGCAATCCACGCGTTATCTCGTTCGGCTGGTCCTGTCCATATCTCCTCGATACCGTTGGTAATATGATGAACAACTGGCTGAACATCATGGCGTACCAGTATCTCTACCGCGTTCTGTGCTATCGCTGCCTGTAGTGGATTTGTATGAAGAATTTCACCTTGTGGATGCTGGATGATTATGGCTCCATCATAGAGGATAAGTGGAATTGACAAACCCAGTGTGTCTGCTATTGGTTTTGTGTTGAGATAGCGGCGTGCGGTTGCCAGTGTCACAAGAATACCAGCCTCTTGTGCCGCCTGTACCGCTGTAATGGTGTGCGGTGCAATCTGTCCTTCGGGAGTAAGTAAGGTGCCGTCGATATCTATGGCGAGCAGTTTAATGTCGGGCGTGTTCTGCATAAAATAAAGTGCGTCCTTTTGTAATAGGAATGCGACGGACGATCACAGCCGTCCGTCGCATCGTTCCCCTGGAATGGGGAGAGTATGTTGCTCTTCCAATTATACCCCGATATTTCTTTGTTGAGCAATGCAGTAACAGGATGATTTACAAGTCAAGACAAACGTGGTCAAGACAAACGGGCGACCACAAGGGTCGCACCCTACTATAGACGTTTACAACACAAGTACGTGTGTATAGTAGGGGCGATCCCTTGTGGTCGCCCGTCCTCTATAGACAAGTTTCCTCTATCTCTGTTACAATCACGCATATGAACACGCAACGTTCCAGAGGCGTTCGCACGAAACGCTCTACTATACCGACGACGAACAATTCTCATCATCACACGACAGAAGCCACACTGCAACCAGGCATGCATATATCCTGGGTCGATGCTGATGGTTTTCCTTTGCTACCCGATATTATGCCGAGTAGTACTATTCGCGATAGTCTCTACGATCTCATTCCACTGGGACCGCGCGAGGAGAAACTCATCGGTACTGCGGCTTTTTTGCGTCTTCAGCAAATCAAGCAGCTTGGCTTCGTCTATCGTATCTGGCCGGGTGCAACACATACACGTTATGAGCATAGCCTTGGTTGTTACCACCTGACGGTACGTGCTTTGCGTGCCCTGCTCCAACGGGGTGCTGATGGTGGACTGCACGGTGTAGAGATCAGTAGTATACAAACGCTGGTTGTTGCGGCACTTTTGCACGACATTGGGCACTATCCCTTTTCGCATACTATAGAGGAACTTGGACCACCAATTATTTTGCACGAGCAGGTAGGACGTGCAATTATCGAAAGCGGTGAGATTGCGACGATTATTGAGCAAGACTATCACCTCTCGCCCGAACGGGTCGCGGACTTTATTGATCCGCCTAAGACGAGAGCACTGCCAGCAGACGATGAACTTTTACGGCACCTCTTGAGTGGTGCCCTCGATGTAGACAAGCTCGATTATCTGCCGCGTGACGCCCGTGCCTGTAATGTACCCTATGGTGGCGTCGATGTATCGCGCCTGCTCAGTTCTCTTCGCATTAACGCAGATGTGGCGGGTCAACAACGGATGGTGGTGACACAGAAGGGAATAAGTCCACTACATTCGCTGATTCACGCACGGCAGGAGATGTTCGATAATATCTACTGGCATCATACAAGCCGCTCTTTCCAGGTGATGCTGCTACGAGCAGTTCATGATGCCATTAGCGCAGAGGTGCTACGTGCTGAGCAGCTTATGGGTCTGGATGACCACTCGTTGCTGACCCTGTTAGCACAACCGACCATGCCCGCGAGTGCTCGTGCGCTGGCATCTGACCTTGAACTACGCCGTCCATACAAAGTCGTGCTAGAGGTAAGTCGTCCGGCGGGTCGCCTCTTTCATCGTCTCGACGCCCTCTTCTGGGACGCGGAGCGGCGTCGTAAGGTCGAGCAGTCCCTTGCGGGCGAACTCGCCAGAGCTTTGGAAATTGATATTGCCGACTACGAAATTCTCTTCGACATCCCACGTCCTGAAAAGTGGGAGATGGACGTGTGGGTCCAATTCGATCATCCACCTGTGGGGATGGAGTCGCTAATGACGTGGGTTGAGGTGACAGGTCTGCAATCCGATGATCTCGCACGTTATGAGCAGCATCAGCGTCGCATTCGCCTCGTGGTTGCCGAACGTTTACGTGCCACCCTGCAAAGCCGCAAAGATGATATTGTTGTGCCGACGCTGGAAAAACTTTTGTAATTGCATGGAAGGGAAATGTTAACGGGCGACCACAAGGGTCGCCCCTACTATATCCGTTTTATGCAGGATACATATCGTCGTATAGTAGGGGCGACCCTTGTGGTCGCCCGTTGGTTTGAGCTTATATTGCTCTATTGCCCCATTTTAAGCAGGCTGGCGTGTGCGACGCTGTTTGCGGCGCTGTGCTGCGGCTTTGCGCTTGCGGCGTGCCTGGGGGCTTTCATAGTAGGCGCGGCGGCGTGCCTCGGAGAGAATGCCGTCCTGCTGCACTTTACGATTGAACTTTTTGAGGGCGATCTCGAAAGAGTCACCTGGGTTTACGCGTACTTCACTCATTGTTGTTACCAGCTCGATCTGCGGTCATTAGAACGACCACTGGCTGGACTCATCGTTTGGAAGCAATCACTGCAATAGACGGGCTTGTCGCCACGTGGCTGAAACGGCACCTGGGCCTCGTTTCCACAACTGGAGCAGGTTGCTGAGTACATCTGACGGGGTTCGCGGGAGCCACCGCTACGACCACCGAAGCCACCAGACTGATTTTTGCGTGCAGAGCGGCAGGAAGGGCAGCGACTCGGTGTGTTAGTTAAGCCGTGACTGGCGTAAAACTCTTGCTCGCCAGTTGTGAAGACAAATTCCTGGTTGCAGTCGCGGCAAGCCAGTGTCTGATCGGTATATGCCATGTTTCTCCTAATTCTCGGACCTACTTGGTTGTGTCCTCTTGTATTCGTGTGTATCGCGCCGCGTGCAGCAGATAATCTTTTCCGAGCCACTATGCACTCTACAACGTCTGACGATTATATCATACTCGCCCCAAAAAAGCACTAGCCATTTATACGCAAACGGACGCCCACAAGGGGCTACCCTACTATACTTTTTTGCGCTTCGCGCATCTTGTATATAGTAGGGTAGCCCCTTGTGGGCGTCCGTCGGTCTTGCGGCCTTCCTGCTATCTATCGAATTATACAAACTCTTTACAAATCCCTCAGACTCTTTTGAATATATTGGTCTATAGTATCCATAACGAAAAGAAATCCGTGTTCATACTACAGAGTATGCGTAAGTGATTAGTATACGAGGTGCAATAATATGTTCAATCCTGATATGCATGAAGATGCGACAGACCGAGACACACCAGAGGGAACTTCTGCCGTGGATATGCACGATGACACAACAGAGCGTACCAACCCGGTGCGCCAGGGGGAGCCAAGTGGTCGTCCCACGAATCCGCAACAGCAGTATGATGTATATAATAGTCCTGCGCCCACTTATTCGCAGACACGCTGGCAGAACGCTCCTGCCCAACCACCAGCGCAGCAGATGCCTTATACATACAATACCAATACCGACCCTCGTGTGCCAATACAACCCCAGCAGGTGCAGCAGCCTGTACGCAGACAGTCGCGTGGCCTACGTGCAGGAGCCATCTTGCTGCTGACACTGCTCCTCGCGGTTGTCTTTGGTACTGGCCTGTTCGCTGGCTGGGAGTTTGGGCGTGGTAGTACCGCTCCTGCACTGACGACAACAACGCAGTCGTCTAATTCTTCCTCAACGACGACGGTTGCAAGTACGACCGAGGCGCAACGCGAGGCGGTGATTGCGAAGGTACGGCCCGCGATTGTGCTGGTCAACGTGACAACCGCCAGTGGTAGTGCCCTCGGCTCAGGCGAAATCGTCAATAAGCAGGGTTACATCGTGACCAATAATCACGTTGTTTCCGGAGCGAACACGATACAGGTGGTGCTTTCCGATGGCACACGGGCAGCCGCTCAACTTGTAGGTAATGATGCCGCCGATGATCTCGCGGTAATTAAGATTAACCCAACAGCGAATTTAGCGGTTATCACACTCGGAGATTCGTCACAGCTCAAGGTTGGACAAGAGGTACTGGCAATCGGTAATCCGCTTGGCAATACTCAGACCGTGACAAATGGTATCATCAGTGCATTGAACCGTAGCGTTTCCGAAGGTCAGGGCGGAGCAACCATTCCCGATGCTATCCAGACCGATGCGCCGATCAATCCTGGTAATAGCGGTGGTGCGCTCGTCGATATGAACGGTAATCTGATTGGCGTCCCAACCTTGACCGCGATAGACCCTGAGTTCAACACGCCAGCGAATGGTGTTGGCTTTGCCATTCCGTCCAATCGTGTCAAGCTCGTTGTGCCGCAGATCATCCAGACCGGCAAGGTGACGCATACTGGTCGTGCCGTATTGGGTGTGAGTGTGGCAAGCGTCGATTCGGCTCTCGCATCACAATATAATCTGGGTATCGATCATGGTGCGCTGATCACCAGTCTTACCAGTGGTGGGGCAGCCGCTGGCGCGGGCATGAAATCTGGTGATGTGATTGTGAAGATAGATAATACAGCGGTGAACGATGCATCAATGCTAGGGAACGCCCTCATCACGAAGAACCCTGGTGATCGCGTCGCCGTCACAATCTACCGAAGCGGACAGCAACAAACCATCAACGTCACCCTGGGTGAACTCCAGGCTTCCTAGGTAGGAAAAGTTGCCATGACAGGGGCAAGCCCTGTCACTACTATATATGTTTCTGTTACATCAAATCGGTTGGTATAGTAGTGACAGGGCTTGCCCCTGTCATGCGCTTGGCATCCTCGAAATCCTTTGCTGGCCCGGTATTTGAAGGTGCTGAGCGACGACTGGCGAGTACCACGCCCACGAAAAAAACGACCCAACCGAGTGCCATAAGGACCCAGAAGCCGCTCTCAAAACCGAGAATGCGTGCTACACTGCCTGCACCCGCGTTCAGTAAATCCCCGACGAGAATGAGTACATTTGCCCAGAGAATATTGCTGGTGCGAAGACCTGCTATACTCTGCTGCCGACGATACAGTTTTAGTCCTGAATAGATGGCGACTCCCACAACCGCGACGACGCCTAGCGTGTTAATGATAATGACCGCAACAAGCCAGGGCCCCGGTTGCAGAATGCCTGTACCGGGGCCGACAATCTGGCTAAGCATCTGCATATGTATTTGCGCCAATAGTACCAGTGCGGTTGTCAATCCACTGAGCAGATAGAGAAAGGTCAGCCAGAGCGTCGTGGCACGCGGACTACTTATCAGCGCCACACTACCTAGACCTAGCCATGCCGGAGTCAGCACACCGAGAATGTAGTAGGCGCGAAAGAGAATGACCCCATTGTAGCTCGTCGGTCCTACGCGTAACATGAAGACGTAGGCCAGAGTAGCAATAAAGGCCATCAATAGCCCAACAAACCAGTACATCTGGTACGAGCGATGGCGACGCAAATATTGCCGCAAGACGACCGCCGCGAAAATTCCTGTGACCACCACATTGATCGCGGACGAAATAAGTGCGAAAGGTGTATCCATACATGTATCCTGGTTTCTATAGGTTTTGTTTAAAAAGATATATTGGTTTCCTACAGAGGATACAAAAAACTACGCAATATTGCAATATGTATATGCCGTGCTTAGCTGTTTTAGCTATCCTTATAACAAGGAGAGGGAGGGGTACAGGAAAATAAGGGTCTAGGAAACAACTCAGTTTCAGAGATTCCTAACACAGCCGCTTAGCAGCACTACCAGGGTAGTAAAAAGGATGAGCCACTGTTTCTTAGACAATTAAAGGTCTCCCTTCTTTCATAAGTGAGTTAGGCTTACCAACTAGATTGCTGCTATTAAAATAGTTTGTCAATCAAAAAACCTCTCAAGAGACTCCAACAAAACAGGGGATAGCTCTATATATAAGATTAAATTGAGTTCTCTGAACATTTACACCCGTCGCCCCAGCACCACAAACCCAATAATCCCCAGTACCACCAGCACTAGCCCAATTAGTGCGCGACTCCCAGGCATGCTCAGATTAAGGATACTAAGCAGTGGTTGCTGTTGATTTTGCTGTGCTGCCTGATGGTTGCTTGTGCTAGGACTTGTGACCGATGGTGCGTTTGTAGGCGTGGGCGTCACCTTCTTTACGGCTGTTATGGTCTCGTGTGGCGTGACAACGTGTGGTATTGATGGTTTGTTTTGTGAGCCTGAATTCGCGACACCGGCACTGGAACCAGCACCACCATGTATGCCTATAACGGTCCCGAAAAGTCCAGAGAGCAAGAAGACAATGCCGATAACAGCGGCAAGCGTGCTTACAATCCTGATGGCCTGGTTCGCATAGACAGGCCAACCACCTCTTTGTCGTAGCTGCGTCACTGGCGTCACTGGGCGTGGCGTGGGGTTAGCTCTTGCAATGGTAGGGTCGGCAATAGGTAGTGTAAATGAGCGTGGCAGTTTAGACTGTGGCAGGGCGTGTAAGAGCGCAATTGTTTGACGTAACTCTGCGAGTTGCTGTTGACATACCTCACAGGTGCGTAGGTGTTCTTCGCTCTGCACCTGTTCTTCCGCTGAGAGTTGCCCATCAATAAAGGCCGAAAGCCGTGCTGTTGTAAGATGCCGATCTTGTTTTGCCACGCATATGCTCCGTAAAAACGTGTTGACTACAATTATGATTATTCTTTAGTAAGACGATAACGGCTGGGTAAAAGTTCCCCGTGCTGCTGTAGATACAGACGTAGGCGTATACGTCCACGCGAGATACGCGAGCGCACAGTGCCAACTGATGCCTGTGTTGCGACGGCAATCTCTTCGTATGAAAGACCCTCGATATCACACAACACTACCGCGACGCGCTGTTCGAGTGGAATATCCTCTAATCCGTGCTGAATAAGGTCCTGTAGCTCTTGATTGAGCAATGTCTCTTCGGGATTGCCTTCTAGTCCTGTGGTTGCTAACGCACTTAGCATGGCAGGAGTGTGTGTCTCGTCCTCCCCGGTGAGTGCTTCGAGCGACTCTGCTGGTCGGCGTTGTGTACGTCGCCAATGGTCGCAAGCCATGTTTGAGCCGACGCGCAACAACCACGCGCGAAACGAGGAGCCACCACGATATGATGCAATGCCCTTGAAGGCCGCGACAAAAGCGTCTTGCGTCACATCTGCAGCTGTATCAGGGTCGCCGAGCATGCGGAAGACAACACTATACAGCGTCTGCTGATAGTGTAGCACCAACTGGTTGAATGCGTTTACGTCTCCGCGCTGGCTACGGGCGATGAGTTGTTCTTCATCATCGCGCATGGCCTTACTCATTGCACCCCTCGCTTCTCTCGCTATTTGCGCCAGTGTAACATACTTTGTATGGTGCGACTAGACGGTAGCGTTGACACTATTTGAGACAGAGGACTATAATATCTCCAATAGGCACAATACCTTGTTGTGTGACGGGTAAAAGCGTTATGCCGCAATGCGTTTCTGCTTCGCCGGGGAAGCAGAGGTTGCCCCATACAAGGGCTACTGCCTTCTACGAAGAAGCATCTATTCTCACAGAGGAGCGTTTATGTCCACCACCACTGGCGCAGGACTGGAAGATGTTGTCGCAACAACGTCTAGTATTTGTGATCTCGATGGCAAACTAGGCAAGCTTACCTACTTCGGTGTTGATATTCATGATCTGGCACAGCATTCTTCTTTTGAAGAGACTGCATATTTGTTATGGCATGGGAAGTTGCCGACGCGAGTGCAGCTTGAAGAAGTACAGAATCAATTTATCTCACAACGTCCTCTACCGGGGCGTCTTGTCGATATCATGCGTCTTCTGCCTACAACGACTACGCCTATGGATGTGTTGCGTACCTCTGTCTCGGCTCTTGCTGCTTTCGACGCCGACCTGAACGACAAATCCGAAGTTGCGAATCAGCAACGGGCATTGCGTCTGACCGCTGTGCTACCTACCATCGTGGCGAGTTGGGAGAATATTCGCAATGGCAAAGACCCTGTAATTCCCCTGAATGATTCCAATCATGCCACGAACTTTCTGTATATGCTGACAGGCAAGATGCCCGACGAGTATGCCGCGCATGTGCTGGATGTCGCGCTCATCTTGCATGCTGACCATGAACTAAATGCTTCAACCTTCGCCGCACGCGTGAGTGCTGGTACAAAGGCCGATATGTATGCCTCCGTTACAGCAGCTATTAGCGCACTCTCCGGCCCTCTGCATGGTGGCGCAAACGAGCAGGTTATTCGTATGCTATTGCGTATCGGTGAGCCAACACATGCCGAGGCATACATCCATGATGCATTGGAGCGTAAAGAACGCATTATGGGCTTCGGGCATCGTGTTTATCGCACCGACGACCCACGCGCAACCCACCTGAGAGCCATGTCCGAAGAGCTAGGGAAACGCAACAATGACACGCGCTGGTTTGAGATATCGCGTATCGTTGAAAAGTACGTCATGGAGCATAAAGGTCTCTACGCGAACGTCGATTTCTACTCGGCCTCCGTCTACTACTCGCTCGGTGTTCCGATAGACCTGGACACCCCTATCTTCGCGAGTAGCCGTACAGCAGGCTGGACCGCGCACATCCTTGAGCAATACGCCAACAACCGCCTCATTCGTCCACGCGCCGAATATGTTGGGCAAAAAGTAACGGAATATGTTCCACTCGATAAGAGAGGGTAATAAAGAGAATTGAGGGTGACAATCGCACGCGATTGTCACCCTCAATTGGCCTAATAGCACATAAGTTCTCTCGTTGTTAGATCTCTCTCAGAGCTTTTTGGGTCATTCCAAACAGCATCACCAAACCCAGCAAGAGTCCACCGAACGGAAAGAGGATCGCTGGGCCAAACTGGTTCGCAAGTACACCAGCCAGTGCCACCGAGAGAGGATATAGCCCGGATGCGCTGAACATCAGCAGACCCATGATACGCCCCATCAGATGGCGCGGAATGACCAACTGGATCGCGGTAAAAAGCAGGACAGTGATACCGCTGTTGGCGATGCCGCCAATCAACATACAGATCATGGCTCCAATGACACCCCATGTGGGGAGAAGAGCGATTGCGGCGGCGACGATCAGTCCAGCCAGGAGGACACCCAATCCTTTGTGTTTGTGTTTGCCCAACGTCCCGGCGAAGATGCTCCCAACGAGTGCGCCCCCTCCCCAGGCAGCCAGGATGAAACCATAGCCGTTCGCGCCCCCGTGCATGGGGCCGTGTACCAGCGTGGGCAGCGCAACCTCTATCAGTCCGCCCGAAACGAGACTTATCACGATGAACATGAGCAGGACGACCTGAATCAACCGCGAGGTGCGTAGAAAGTGCCAGAAGCTGACCTGCTCACCTTGTTCCTGGGTGCCGACTACTGGATTCTCCTGGTTTTCTCCTGCCTCTTGTTTGCTTGGTGTAGTACGGTTGGTCGCATGCATTAGGGCGAGCGAACCCGCCGAAACGAGGAAGGTCGCCGCATCGATGATCAGAGCCACACTTGCGGGGAATGTGGCAACGATGACGCCTGCGAAGGCCTACCCCACTAGGCTCGCACCCTGCATCGAGGACATCATCAGCCCGTTGCCAGCTTGCAGGTCCTCGTTGCTCAGCGTATCGGGCAAGATGGACATGGAGGCGGGCATGAATGCGCCCCCCAAGGCTCCCAGCGGTACGGCAATCGCACAGAGTTGCAAGACGGTGGGGTGTCCCAGCAGGGCCAGCACCCCCAGGATACCCACCAGCAGCATACGCACAGTATCGGCGATCAGCATGAGTCGTCTTGGGCGCAGGCGATCACTCAGCCAGCCCCCCACCAGCATGCTCCCCACGCTAGGAATGCCATAGGCTGCCAGGACAATACCCAGCTCCTGCGCGTTGCCTCCCGTCGTCAGGATCAGCCATGGTAGTGCCACCATGTAGAGCGCATCACCAATGATTGAAATGGTTCGTCCGCTAAAAAGCAAATTGAAGTTCCGCACCTTGAAAGGGTGCAGCATCCCTCCCGCAACCGCTTTGGCTATGCTTCGTTCCGTTGAACTGTCCTGTGTGAGGGCCTCGTTCCTAGCCAGGGGAACTTCATCTGGATGAAAAGAAGTTGACATGTGAAGTATTTGCTCCTTTCGTTCTATCTGTAAGCATTCGCTCACCCTTTCTTGCTCACAGAGACTATGCTACAATACGATTCACTGAGCTAGTTAAATGAAGCTTCATAAAATTATCTTAGAGAGTAAGATAAATATATCTTAGCCGGAGGAATAAAAATTGTCAAGTGGTTCGCAGGAAAAAAACACAGAGGGACGAAGGGAGCTTGCGCGGGAGATTCGGCAGTTCAATGAACTCGGCGCATCCTTCTTCCGGGCTGCGGCGGCTCGGATCGGGATGACGGTCACAGACATGCAGGTTATGAATATCCTGGAAAGCATTGGCCCCTCGACCGCTGGTCAGCTCGCCGATCTCACCGGACTCACCACTGGGGCGATCACCGGGATGCTGAATCGGTTGGAGGAGGCCGGGCTTGTACGCCGGGAGCGCGACCCCAACGATGGGCGTAGGGTCATCGTCCAGCTCGAAAGAGGCAAGGACAATATACAGAAGATCAGCCCCATTTTCGCATCCCTTGGGAAGGCGTGGGATGAACTAGCGTCGGATTACGACGAGGAGCAGATCTCTTTGCTCCTAGAGTTTCTCAAACGCAGCAATGCACTGTTCAGAAGAGAAATTGTCCAGTTGCAAGAGATGCCAGAGGGTGAGGGAGGAATCTTCTCCGCGCCGCTAGGACAGCTTTCGAGTGCGCGGCTCGTCGTCTCCTCTGGGGTCTCCCGACTGACGTTGCACACGGACGAGGGAATGACCGACCTTTACCAGGCCCGATTCGAGGGACCCGTGCCAAGCGTTGCGGTCAAAGAGGGAGTGGTCACGCTCCGCTATCCACGCCGTCTCTGGGTTCTGAGTGGGGAGAAACGAGCGGCGGAGGTCATGCTCAGCACTGCCATTCCGTGGCACATTGTGATTCAGGGAGGAGCATCGGAGGTCACCGCCAAACTGGGTACACTCAATCTCGCCGGACTGGAGATCAAGGGGGGACTCAGCTCAGTCCACCTGGAACTGCCCACGCCAGAGGGCATGGTTCCCATACGAATCAGCGGTGGAGCATCAGAGGTCACGGTTCGGCGCCCAGCAGGTGTCGCCGCCCAAGCCCACCTCAAAGGGTGGGCCTCCGAATTTGTCTTCGATGATCAAACTTTTAGCGATGTGGGGAGCGACGTGCGGCTGCAAAGCCCTGACTTTGATCCAACTGTCCCATGCTACGACATCGAAGTTGCCAGTTCTGTTAGCACGATCACGATCACTTCTGGGTGACACGAGAAATCGTATCTTTCCGTCGAAATCACACCAACAGGCCAATTCTCTTTATTACAGCAGCTTTTGCACATCATTCCGCATTGTCTCGTAGCTCTGGTAACGCAACGCACGTTCTTCCGACAGCGCGCGGTTCAAAATGGCTTCGAGTGCGGGCGACACGTCCAGGTTGAGCATACGCACAGGCGGATACGCTGGATAGTGCGGAGGCGCGATGTTCGTGAGGGCATGATGCATCGTTGCGGCTAACATATAGATGCTGGTACGAGAGTCGTAGGGCTTATCCTGAATGGGCAGGTAGGGCGAGATGACCAGTTTGCGCGTGGTTCGATTACGCGTAACTGGAATACGGATGCTGGGGTCGCGCGGCGGTGGTTGTACTTGAAAGCCCGTAAGGATAGCACGGCCACGCTTCTGCTCGATGAGAATGTTCGCAGGCGAGATGTCATAATGATACACATGTTGCTGCTCAATCGCAATCAAAACATTCAACAGTGTATTCATATAGCCGAGCACGTCGCGCTCGGATAGCGGACGTAGCAGTTTTTGTAGACGATCCTCGATGCTTTCGCCATCAATGTAAGCCAGGGCCATGTAGTAGTGCTTGCCCTCGGCGAAACGGTCAAGCACGGCTGGCACAAAAGGATGATGTAGCTTTGCGAGTAATGCAGTGGCTTGCTCATAGTGGGCTACATCCTTCGCACGACGCGGCAGAGCATCGGCGCATTCCCAGCGTTTCAAGACAACCTGGCGTTCGTTCATCCGAGTGTCATATGCCACCGCCATTGTAACGTGTGTATCGTCCGACTGCTTGAGAACACGTTTAATCGTGTAGCATCCCTGTCGTACACTGACGCCAACAAGGGGGCTACGCGCAACCTGCCTTTGTGGCAGGGTGAGGCGACCACAAGACGAGCAACAACGTTGCCCAAAACGCAGTGGCGCATCACAATAGGGACAGAGCCGATTGTCCTGTTCAGCCCCGCAAAATGTACAACGTTGGGCACCTGTACGGTTTTGTTGTCCGCAATGGTGACAGACATAGCGTTGCAATGCTGTTTGCACTGCGTCCGTGTACCTATCGGCGAATTCTGTTATGCTACTATAACGGCGGTGATAGTCCTTTGCTAAAGCGCGTAGCAACACCGCTGCAACCTCTACGGGGACTCGCGAATTCCATCGTTGCGGTGATGCTGGTAGCTCGTTAATCTGGGCATTCCACATCTCCTCGATACGCTTGTATACAAAGGGTGTGCGCCCTGTGAGCAACTCGTAGCAACAGATTGCGAGAGCGTACTGATCGGAGTCGCGGCGTGGATTGCCTTGCCACTGCTCAAGCGGCATATACGCGGCTGTGCCTGTCACCTCACCAAGTGAGGCGTGCGTATAGGTGCCAAGATAGAGCGTCGTACCGAAATCGGATAACAGTATCTGGCCGTTGCGTCCGATAAGCAAATTACCAGGTTTCACATCCTGATGCACCATCTTCATATCGTGGACATATTGTAAGGCATCCGCCGCCTGCCGCACATAGGAGACGAGTTCTTCCGCGAAGGCCAGCCGCCTGCTACCATTGGACGTGCGGAAGATATCAGTAATCGTCTGCGGCGCATACTCCATCACAAAATATGGCTGATCGTTCTCCAAACGCCCGAAGTTGTAGATAGGTAGAATGTTGGGATGCTGCATGGTGGCGATACGACGCGCCTCTTGCATAAAGCTAGCCTGCGCCTTGTCGTTGAACTGGTCGAGGCGCAACACCTTGAGGGCAAGCAAACGGCTCAGAGGCATCGGTTCGCGCACTTTGTAGACATGTCCATAGGTGCCAGCACCGATAAACGCGACCACCTCATACATGCCAATATGCGCCCCCTGTACCAGAAAATCGCAACGCTGGCAGCATACCGCGCCATCGGGGTTATCATGACCCCCAGCAGAGCGCGGATTGAGACAGTGAGCCAAGTAATTCGTCCCTACCCCTTCTTGATGTGTTGATGTTCTCTATGAGTAGATACGTATGAGGTAGGTATGGGTTACGGTACTAGAAAAGGTATGTAAACCCTTGCTTTATATGTAACATGTATGTTACTTTACTTATATGAAATGGACGATTGAATATTTTGAACAGGAAGACACAACGTTGCTACATGGTTATGTTAAACGTGTTGGTCAACCGACATCAGGACGTGATCTGAAAAAGGCATTCACTTATTGGACCGAATATATACAGACTCGCCGTATCAGCCCTACACAGGAGGAAGACTAATGAATAGATATGAGCAGCGACGACTAAAAAGATTACAGAATCCAGAAATTGCCGCTGGGTACCAAGAAATGGAAGCAGAGATGCAACTCATGCATGCTATAGAGACAATTCGTAAGCATCAGCATTTGAGCCAAGAAATACTTGCTGAGCGAATGGGGAAGAAGCGAGAGTCTGTTTCGCGCATTCTTTCTTCCGACGAGAGTAATCCTACACTTGAAACTCTAATAGAACTCTTTTCTGCTTTGAATATAACTGCGGATATCACCCTGCGGCAAGCAAAAGAAGGCGAGAGTCCCATTCACGTTGCAACCGAATTGCTATCATGACATTTACAGAGGGGGCCTACAATCACAGACCTTATTTATAAATGTCTTGATAGTATTCTTGCTCCCCTTCAGTGATATAAATATAAACATCAATATCGAGTTGACCGAGATACCTTGCCATCAAAGGTCCAACGTTATCCCATGATAGCTTACCGTTTTGGGTACCAAGCTTGGGAAAGGCAATACTTTCTATATCCGCTCTCTTGTAATTCGCAACAAAGTATTCCAACCCTAGCTCAATATATTCTAATCTGGAATCAGCACGCCAGGTGTTTTTTGTCGGAAAATTAAGAACCCAAGGCGTACTTTCTTTATAAAGCGTTGGTCTTCCTATACGAAGCCTTCCCTTCTTGCAATCCTGTTGGTAGGCAGCAAACATAGCAGGATATTTTTGTTTGAAGGCAAGTGCTAATCCCTTACCCATAAACCCTTCACAATTCACTGGATTAGTGATAACTTGAGCATTCGAGTCGAAGATATTGCCTTTTTGGTAGTGGAGAGGCATGGTATACTCCGTCTAATACAAATAATGGTAGGGAGACCACAAGTGTCTCCCTACCATTATAAAACTGAATTTTTATCGTAAGTACAACGAAACAGATAAAGAGGGTGGCTTACCAAACGGCAAGCCACCCTCTTTGTCTACTCGATCCACAAATCAAAACTAGTATGAGTTGCGGGTATCGTTTGTATTGTCTGTGCGTGTATTGAGGTCGGTATCGTTTGTATTAGTTGTATTGAGGTCGTTTCCCTGTACTCTTGCGTTGCCGCTCTGATCCAGGCGGGCCTCTTCACGACGCACAGTGTCTGTTACCTGCTGGTTCTCTTGAACGGCACGTTTGCCAATCGAGACTTCGCCAGTGGTGACGGTATCCTTGCTAACGTTGACACGCTCCTCGCTGACGGGAACGCGAATGTTCTCGCCCTCGCCGATTGGTGTGCCATCATCAGTTACGTTGCCGCTCACAGGACGGTTCTCAATGTATACCTCTTCACGTGTTACGGGAACGTTGACCGTCTTCTGCTCTTCGACAACATTCTTGCCGAGAGTTACTTCGCCGGACTGCACCTGCTGCTTGTTGACGTTCAACTGCTCTGCGCGTAGGCGTAGCGCACGCTGATCGTCGGTCTCGTTCGCATAGTTCGCGTCACGGGTGCGATCATAACCAGTAGTGCCTGTTGTCGTGGCTGCATCGGTATAATTGGCGTCACGAGTGCGATCATAGCCAGTGGTGCCTGTTGTGGTTGCTGTTGAAGTGCTGCGAGCTGTATTACCACGCTGATTGCTATAGTTGTACGCGCCATTTGTATCAAGGATAGTTTTTGCTTCTGCTGCGCGATCGCCAGCGTTGACAGAGACGACTGTACGACCATTGTTATATTCGTTTTCGTAATATCGCGCTTCGTCGTTGGAAACACCCATACCTGTCAAATCGCTGGCGACGTGACCACTTCCTGCTGTGTCGTCTCCTCCTGTGAAGAAGTTCTTTACACCTTCAAAGAAGCCACCTGTCGTAGCAGTAGCACCACGTCCAGAGTGATGAATCTGGCTGCTGCTAAAGCCTGCATTTTGCAATGCATCAATCGCACGGTCTGCGTTGGCTGACTCATCGAAAACACCTATTACTGTACGTCCAGTCATTGCCATGTTTTTCCTCCTAATGCTACACTCGGCATAGTTTGCTATACATCGTGTGCGTTTACATATAATACGTTTTTTATTCGGTAACTGCTGGTATTGTGTTTTTGTTATTGGTGAAATTTTTAAATCACCATCTTTACTGTTCACGTATGATAGCGAAAGAAGGATACACGAAAAACAGGAAAATTACGCTTGTAAGATTAGAATAGGATAAGTGAATATGATTACGGGGTAATATTCGTACTATTAGAGGTAAGTATTTGATATAGCGAGGAAGGATTGCTCATTATGACAGAGAGCGCAAATAATGGTCGTTTAGTGCAAGTAGGAGCAGGGGCGGTAACGCTAGCTGGCCTTTTACATCTACCGGCGGATGCACACGGCATGGTGATTCTCACACATGGTATCGAGGGGAGCGCGGATGGCTCACATCAAACTGCGCTTACAATGGCACAGGTCCTTTTTCAAGATAAGCTAGCAACGCTATTGGTAGACCTTTTCACAGCGGAAGAGCAGCAGCTTGATGAGGGCACAGACTATTTTCGTCGTAACGTCTCTGTGATGCAACAGCGTATTGTGGGTCTCGCACAATGGCTGCTTGAAAACGACGAGACACAACATCTCTCCATTGGCTACTTTGGCGCAGGCGCAACAGGGGCCGCTGTGCTGATAGCTGCCGCGGAGCGACCCGACGTGGTAGCGGCGGTGGTCTCTGCTGGTGGCTACATTGAGCAGGCACAGGACTATCTGCAGCGCGTTGTAACACCGACACTGCTTATTGCGGCGAACCAAGACACGCAAGCTGTCACTCAAGACCAGAGCGCGTTGGCGAGCCTTGCGAACCAAGACAAGCAGTTTGAGCAGATAGAAGGGGGAGAGTCTCTTTTCGCGCGAAAAGATAACGTGAATCGTGTCGCACAACTTGCCAGCAAATGGTTTAACAAGCACCTTGTAACCATCGCCTAAGTCTTTTTCTTAATATACAAAAGCTAGTGTGTGCTGTGAAGCAGCACACACTAGCTTTTGTATATACATTAACTTTCTTTGCCAATCATAACTTCGGTGGATTTAATCACTGCGAACACCGAATCGCCCTCTTTGATGTTCATCGACTCGACGGAGCCGCGCGTGATTGCGGAAACGACCTGCTGCCCGTCGGGTAACTCGATAACCACCTCGGCCATCACTCCAGCCGTCTTGACTGATTTTACTGTTCCCTTTAACTGGTTACGTGCGCTAAATTCCATGATTTTGTTCTCTTTTTCTCCTACGCGCTTTCGTAGGTAACTGAATCTCCAAGAATACTGTCGATTTGTTTCAACACGTCTTCAGATAGCGTGATATCGCTTGCCTTCACGTTCTCTTCGACCTGCTTCACATTGGTCGCTCCAATAATGGCGGAGCTAATATTGTTCAGACGCAATATCCAGGCGAGTGCAAGTTGTGAGAGTGTATGTCCCTGCTGTTGCGCGAGTTCTTGCAGATGCTGTACAGCGGTGAGCGTCTTATCGCTCATGAGGTCTTTCATGAACATGTTCTGCTTTTCGTTGGCGGCACGCGTACCCTGCTCTGGTTGCTGCCCCGGTTTGTACTTCCCTGTCAGAATGCCTTGCGCTAATGGTGAGAAGACAACCTGGCCGATACCTTCGCGCTCACTCAACGGCACAATTTCACGCTCGATATAGCGTGTAAGCATATTATACACTGGCTGATTCGAGACGATCTTATGTAGATGTTGCTCGCGTGCGATACCGACCGCATCAGCGATTTGTGCCGCCGACCATTCCGAGACACCCGCGTAGAGAATTTTGCCCTGCGACACGAGGTCGTCAAGGGCACGTAGCGTCTCTTCGAGCGGAGTTTCTGTGTCATAGCGGTGACACTGGTACAGGTCGATGTAGTCGGTTCCCAGGCGGCGCAGGCTTGCGTGGCACTGCTCCATGATATGCTTGCGCGAAAGGCCACGATCATTAGGACCATCACCCATTGGAAAATATACCTTTGTTGCAAGGACAAATGAATCGCGCGAAAAATCCTTGAGAGCGCGTCCGACCACCTCTTCCGTCTTACCACGATTGTAGGCATTGGCGGTATCAAAGAAGTTGACGCCAAGATTGTATGCTTCGTGAATACACTCGGTCGCTGTCTTCTCTTCGACCGAATCGCTATAGGTAAGCCAGCTTCCCAAACCAATCGAGCTAATACGCACGCCCGCACTTCCCAGATGTCTATATTGCATTTTTGGTTGCTCCTTGTGCATTGTAAAATCTTGTTCTATCACGATATGGTACAAAGAGTGGCTATGTCAAGGTCAACAAAGTAGCATAGCGAACATGACAAAGCTTTGCCCCGTCATGTTAAATTCGCTTTGTAATTACTCCTGTCCTATCCATTTGGTAAAATAGGGAAATATCAGTATCCTGACTGCAGAGAGTTTTTTGACGTAGATCAGAAAACGAGGAAAAAAGGGCACGTTGATATGGAAGGAGAGATCGTGGATACGATGAGTGACGAACAGTATGAGCAGGGTAAACAAGAGAACGAAGCCAATTATGAACGTGAAGAACAGGATGTCCAGTCATTGCAAGCAAAGGAGGCCGCTCCCGGTGCTCCCATTGTACGCGGCAACACCCCGCGCCCCTTCATGTATAGCACGATGACAGCCGTACCCCCCAGTAAGCTACCAGAGCCGCTACCAGAAGAGAAAAAGGGTAAAAATGCAGCATTTTCGCCAATATCTGCATTCCCTACAAAACCACCCTCGGCACCCCCACTCCCAGAGGAGCCAGACGAGTACGACGACGTAGAAGCCCACATGTACACGCCTTCAGTAACAAACAAGCTGGCAACACCTACGCGTGATATGCAAGAGTTTGAATGGCTATTCGAGTATGGACTAGAAATGGATAACTTCCATTTGAATACTCCTGAACGGCTCGATGGTCTTGCACTACTTTATGGAAACGCCGTGCTAAAAGGCTATCGTCTGTTCCTGGGCAGTTACGAAGATGAGGATGCGCGAACACGAACCCTTACTGCTATTGTGCCAGATACACGGGTTGATGCGGAGGTATGGGGCGTGCTATATCGTGTGCCGCGCTATGTGACACAGGAACGAAGCGATGAGCCTGCACTGCTGGAAACGGTGCATGCATTCCCACAGAGCGGTATGAGGGAGATGCGTGTGGAAGTACTTGAAACCTATCGCAATCGTACTCTCTCCTGCATCACCTATGGCTATGAAGACGCCAGTACTGCTGCACAACATCTTGCTACCGCAGAAACGCAGGATGGATTGGCTATGTATATTCGTCGTCTTACCTCGATTGCTACTAAGCAAAAGCTACCAGATGCGTATATCAAGCAGCTCCGCAACACACGTATCTCTACATCTATGCCGATAACCCCTTCGACCCGGCATGAGCAGATCGAAATAGCACCTCTTGTTGCAACAGCCGTGAGAACAGAGCAACATACAGAGCCGCTCATGATGTCGGTCGAGAAGTTGCCAAAGGCCCATACATCCACATCACCGTTACAAGCGAGAAAAAGTCATCCTAATCGTTGGTTTGTGGCTTTCGCAATCTATCTGTTTTGCCTGTTACTGGCGGTACTTGCGCTCGCCGTTGTGCAAGGTATGGGTATTGCAAATGATGTGCTGAACGACAATTTTTTGTTGCTTCATGTGCCCTGGTTGGTGCTACTGTACGGTCTCCTGGGTGGTTGTGTCAGCAGTATCATAACGCTGGGACGCACATCAGCACCAAATGAAGCACCGATTTTTGTTGTCGTCACCTGGTTTACTCGCCCCTTTGTGGGAGCCGTGCTTGCGCTCTTTGCGTATCTATTGCTGAGTAGCGGTCTCTTTTCTGCGGTAAGTAGTAGTACAGCACGTCCTGAATCGCTGTTTTTGTTGGTCGGAGCGTTGGCAGGTATGTGCGAAGGCTGGCTTTTCTTGCGTAAACGCTAAAAACGGCGACCACTTGTAGCATACTTGTATCTCTTGTAGCTTATGGGTACAATGGATGGAGAGGACCCTAAATTGTTACCTGTAGTACAAAGCTTGAGCAATGACGTGGAGGAACAGCATGGCAACGTATATCAGCTTGGTTAACCTCACGGAGCAAGGCATACGGGAGTCCAAGAACGCACCGGAACGCTTGAAGACATTTGATGCAGCATTGAGAGAGGCAGGCGGAAGACTTATCGGCTTCTACCTGGTGATGGGTCAGTTCGATTATATTGTAATTACGGAAGCGCCCGACGATCAAACGGCGGCTCGCCTCATTCTGGGTACCATTGCACAGGGAAGCATGCGTACCCAGACGATGCGCGCCTTCCCACGCGAAGAGTTTGAAAACATCGCCAAAGGGTTACATTAGGATGTTGTACAAAAAGAATGCTTGCGGCACCAGCCGCAAGCATTCTTTTTGTACAACATCCTAATGGAATTACAGGTTGTGGGTATGGAAGATGGCGCGTACAAGGCGTTCGGGGTCGTGACGTGCCAGTTGATCGTTCTCCAGATTGAGATGCTCAATTGTTACGTGTGGGACGAGCCGCAATAGCTCGGCACGGTCAATGCGTATAGGCACACGCCCGTCTTCTGCATAATATTTTTGCAGCACATCTTCATTGAAAGGACCATCATTCACAATCACACGGTCAACGCGTCCTCCGAGATAACGATGAATCGTATTCACAAAGTCAGAGGCTTTATAGTTATCGGTCTCACCATGCTTGGTCATCAAGTTACAGACGTAGACCTTTTCCGCATCAGACTCACGAACTGCACGTGCAATGTCTTTGACGAGCAGGTTGGGCAGCAAACTCGTATAGAGGTCGCCCGGACCAATAATGATGGTATCGGCACGACGAATAGCCCTGATTGCAGGCAGGCAGGCAGGTGCGTCCTCCGGTTGCAAACGAAGTTGCTGAATTGGCGAGAGAGACTCGGGATGGTTTTTGCCGCGTGTGTCAATATCGGTTTCACCACAAATAGTTGTGCCATTCTCTAAGTCAGCGCAGATAGTCGTTTGTGCCAGCGTGACAGGTAGGACGTTGCCCGCAGTGTTAAGCAATTCCTGGGCATCTTCAATCGCGAGGAGTAGGTCATCAGCGTTGATATCTTGTAGCCCTTTCAGAATCAAGTTTCCCAAGCTATGCCCACCAACACCACCTGTTTGTCCCGTTACACCATTTGAACTCTCGTGTTCGCTCGACTGCTCGAAACGATGCATGAAGATTTCACGCCATAACGCCCCGTTACGTGCTAATGCGACCAGAGACATACGTAAATCACCCAATGGCAATTGTCGCCGGAATTCATCCATGAGCCGCCTTGAACTCCCACCGCTATCAGACATCGTAACCACAGCACTGATGTTGAACGGATACTTCTTCAAATGTGAAAGGACGGAAAAAGTGCCAGTGCCTCCACCAATGGTGACAATACGGCGACCTGCAAATCGGTCTCCTGGGCGATTGTTTTCCTGCACTATGTATCTCTCGCTGTTGATCTCAGGTTCGTCGTTCACAAATATATTCCTCTTATGAATACACATATGTTATTGTAATTTGTAGGATAGGAGTATCTCACTATCCTGTCCAGTCTATCATGACTATCTGCTCCGTGCAATAATACTTTACCCCCAAAACTCCTTTTCTATGACTTATTCTTGTGTAAAGGTACTAATTGCGCTATACTGTATGCAACGGGGATCTCTCTACCACTCTGTGGGCGCGGTGGTGGAGACACAAGATTTCCGTTGTATTTTTCCCACTCATGTTACCTCTCCTCTTATTCTCTCACAGGAATGGCCCAAAAAGGCTATTGTATCTTATGTTGATGTGTTATAATAGGCCGATATTTTAGAAAGGAGACGACATTTATGGAGCTAAAAACAATACAAACCTCCCTTAATCGCGCTCGCTTGCTCCTGGAAGAGGGCAAAAATGAGGATGCACGCGTGGTGCTAGAGGCAATCCAGGTAGATAACGAAGAGCAACAGCGTGATGTCACCTACTTACTGGGATGGTATTATGTTTTAAATAAACAATGGCACGATGCATCACAAATATTAATCCCCTTGCTCAATCCAATACATGCTGAAAATCAGAATATACAACAAGAAACGTTGGTAGAACGTGAACGTTTTGCCATTTATCTCCTACGCCTTGGTCAAACCGCCGTAGGGCTTGCTCATTATGAAGATGCTTCAAGACATTTCTTATACTGTCTCAAAATGCTTCATGACCGTCGTATTCAACTCCCCGCCCTACGTATCGAGGCGCAATATAATCTTGCTATGACGTATATGATGAGAGGCTCGTATACAGTCGCTGTTCGTAATTATGAAGACGCTCTACGTCTTTGCAATCATCATCAGCTTTATGAAGAGATTCCAAATATTCAATATGGGTTAAGCGAAACGTATCGTTGTCTGGGCGACTTTGCGAAGGCACACGAAGCGGCACACGAGGCACTACGCTTGTATCAGGAAAATGGGAATGAACCATTGCTGTCTCGTATGTATAATGTGCTTGGACGTATTTCTCTTAAACTGGGGGATTATGACGCATCAGAAATGTATTATGCGAAATCACTTTCATTGGCGATAAGCAATAATAGACCTGAAATGCTCCTGCTCGACTGCACCGATCTTGCTGAATTATTTCTTGAAAAGGCAGATGTGGATACTGCTAAAGAGTACGCCAAGCGCGCTATAGACGCTATTGAACAGGTCGAGGATGCATTTTTGCGTGGGGTTGTCTATAATGCAATTGGCAAGGTAACGCTCGCCGTGGCTCGACTCGCCGCTCAGCCACAGAACCTGTTTGACGAGGGTATAGCGTGGTTGCAGAAATCTATTGACCAGTTCCAGTTAACGCAGGCATATGTGCATCTCGTCGAAGTGTATAGCAGGCTCGCTGAAGTGTCCGAGGAATTAGGCTATGCAAAAGAGGCTGTTGCGTATTGGAAACTTGCATACATGGAGCGGGAAAATGCAAAATTTGTACCGTGTGCCAGCGTTTGACGCTCTTTGCTATGTTAAAATAGATAGAACATTTCAGTATAGTATATAAGCTCAACGTGCATATAGAAGGTTGTTATGATTCAAATAGATCAACGTCAACTTGGTGCATCCCCTGTCACCGTACCCCCTCTCGGAGTCGGCGTGTGGAGTTGGGGTGATACCAGATTTTGGAACTATGGACAAAGCCATACCCGCGAAGACATCAATCAGGCATACAAGGCATGTCTGGATGCTGGCTTGAATTTCTTCGATACGGCAGAAATCTATGGCGGTGGCGAGTCTGAGCGCATTCTTGGTGAGTGTGTTCGTCAGGATGGACGGCCTGCGATTATCGCCAGCAAATTCGCGCCGCTTCCTTATCGACTTTCAGCAAAGACATTGCTCGGTGCCCTGGATAAGAGCCTGGAACGTCTCGGTAGAAGCCAGATTGATTTGTATCAAGTTCACTGGCCGTATACCTTGCTCGGCATCGATGCCTTGATGGATGCCCTCGCACAGGCGTACCGTGCGGGCAAAATTCGTGCTATTGGTGTGAGTAACTATAGTGCTAAGCAGATGCGTCAGGCACATGCACGCCTCGCGCGTCACGGTATTCCTCTGGCATCGAACCAGGTACATTATAGCCTGTTGCATCGCAAGCCAGAATCGAACGGCGTACTCGCTGCCTGTCGCGCCTTGAATGTTGCGCTCATTGCCTATAGCCCGTTAGAGCAGGGCTTGCTCACAGGCAAGTATCGTGTGAGCGACGCACAGGCTCCACATCTTACAGGAGCACGTCGCTTCATTCCCGCCTTTAGCTCTCGGCAACGAGCCAGGACAGAGCCGTTGCTGCAAGTCATGGAGCCTATCGCTAAGGCGCATGAGAAGACCATCGCCCAGGTTGCCCTCAACTGGCTCCTGACAAAAGATGGCCGCATCGTTCCTATCCCCGGCGCGAAAAATGCGCGTCAGGCAACAGACAATGCTGGTGCAATTGGCTGGCGGCTCACCCGTGAAGAGCAGCAAAGCATTGCGTTTGCTGCCCAACCCTGGCTGTAAACAATCATCGTTTCTTGTAGGAGCCATAATTTATTACGCCCTCGTCTCACCATACAGTGGACGAGGGCGTAATAAATTATGGCCCCTACAGATATCATTGTTCTCTTCGCTCGTCAAATTCGGCAACTGGTTCGGGTTTCAAGCGTACCAGCATGACACCGAGCCAGAGAAGCCAGACTGCAAAGAGTAGGGTAGCAGGTGCCATTAGGGGTGCCTGCCCTGATGTTGGCGCACTGGCGACACTCACGGCACTCCCGCTAAAGAGTGCTGCAACCGCAAGGGCGGCATAGCCAAAAGATACCCATGCAGGAGGCCAGAGCTTACCACCAGCACGTGCGATGATCGCGCCAAAGAAAAGTGTCGAGAGGGTAAGAAAGCCGATCCCAACCGTATTGGTGAGAATTGCGAAAATACTGATGAAAAGAATGGTTGTGCCAGAAAGCGTGGCGTTCGGTGTGATGCCATTGCTGATGGTCACAAGATAGAGCGTACTTGCGACTGTACCTACGATGTAAACGACTAAGCCAATGGCTCCGGACCATGCCGCGATGACCGCGAAACCCTTGCCACGCCATGCGTAAGGAGGCATTCCGTCCGTCTCCTCCTGTACCTCCTCCTCCTCGTCTTCGTTGTCCTCTATGGTATCGCTATCCTCGTTCTCAACATCCTCCTCGTCCTCTTCGGCCAATGCCTCCTCGTCTTCGCGTTCCTGCTGTCCCATCAATTCCTGTGCAATAATGATGCGGAAGAGCGAAAAGGGAAAGCTCAGGAGCAGCACAAAGGCCAGGATGAGCAGGACGCGATAGATGAGAAATGGCAGGTTGTGCTCGCCAATCCAGGCAAGGTACGCCGCAAGATTACCAGCACTGGTAGCCGTCAGCGCGTTCGCATAGCCTGTCGGAGTCAGCACAAAGGTCTGGTATGCTGGTATTCCTGCCAGGAGGAGCAGTGCGCCAAAAAGATATGATGTTCCATTGCTGCGGAGTTTGGATAAAAAACTGCGTTTCATCGAGTGAATATATATTCCCTTCTCTAACCTTGCTGCTATAAATTATAGCGCATTAGCTATCGTATAACAATCTCTAAACCCATCCTTATAGAAACCCTCATCAAAGGCACCAAGCCGAACCAACGACAATACCCGTTAAGCAGATTTACCCACTTAACGGTGTAATATTGCCCTTTTCCGAGAGAGTAATAGCGTATTCAGAACCCTCGTAAGACGCTATTATCTTGAAATTCTATTCACTCATGCTTTTCTATCCTCTTCTGATTTTTCCGCAACTTAAAGTTATTGATAGGCGAAAATGACGTGTGTTCTGTCCGAGCATCAGAACTGTTAAAGTCCTCAAGATATATCCTCGTCGTCTGGATGTTCCCGTGTCCCATCTCACGCGACAACTTGAATACATCACCACCAGCCTTTAAGTACATCTTTGCGAACGTATGACGGAAAATATGAGGAGACACACGCATATCTATAATACCAGTCGCCGCTTTTACTCGCTCAACTAACTGCTTTATACCATCTTGACCAACACGACGACCTGCACTCTTCCCACGAACACCAAGAAACAAAGCAGGTTCACTAGCATCTTTCGGGTGACGATACTTGTGTACATACTTCCATAGAAGCTTACTCACATCAGGATGAATGCCTACCTCACGCTCTTTACGCCCCTTGCCAAACACCTTAATATACGAGTCTTGAACACTTAACACATCAAGACCTGCTATCTCAGACAAGCGTATACCAGTATCCAACAACAACAGAATAATGAGGTAATCACGAAAACCTATATCTGTAGAAAGGTCAAAACACGAAAGCATCTTCTCGACTTGCTCATCCGTGAACGCTGGAATAATCCGCTTATCTGCCTTTGGTGCTTTCAGACGCAGCACAGGATTTTTGTCTATTAATTCCTCTTGATAGCACCAGTTAAAAAACACCTTCCACACACGAATATGACCGCGAATTGTTGATATTGAAAATGTACTCCCATTATCAGGGGGACGGTGGCTTTTCACCACTGGCACAGGATTAGTTAACAGATGCTCGACACATTGACGCAGATGTACCACTGTCACACCTTCAAGGTCTGTAACCATACACAGTGTTTCTAACATGAATACAAGCAGGTGCAAGACATACGTATAGGATGTTATCGTATGCTGTGAAACTCTTCTCGACTTCACATCAGAAAGAAACAGTTTCACAACATTATTATCACCAGCAAATTTCATAAATCACCTCCCTTTATGCCACTTGTAGTCCAAGTTTGACCCGCTTACGCCGTACTTCTGCTGCAAAATCTTTCATTGACCGCTTTTGATAGAGTAAGGAACGCTCGACAAACCGAGACAAAAATGTCGAGATATCGGTATCCAGTTCGGCCAACTCATCGCCTTCCCATGCCGCCATTGAGGTAGCATATCCAAACATCGACTCAACTGCTTTGTCAATGTTGCGTTGCTCTTTACGCTTGCGAATAATCTTGCCAAACTGTGCAGGTACCGAGCAGGGAACAGTAAACGCCTGCTGCACAATCACCCAATTGGGATGCGTCGGCCAGCGCGAACGGTTACTATCATCCTCCATTGGCACCACACAGCGTAACCAACCGTCGGGCCGTTCCGTATCAAGACCACCACCCACTTGACCCGCCGCATACGCCCACAGCACTTCCAGACGGTCTACAAGATCATATGCGCTTTCAATCCCATGAAAAGCCCCATCCTGCGTGATTTCGTGAATGACTTCACGACTATACTTATATTCAAGGCGTATCACTATCGGGTCCTCATCCTCATCCCATCCGTTCGTATACCACACGTCTTCCATCCATAACTTGCCCGACTTCTTAATTTCGCGCGTCTTATCGTAAATGGTGCAGGACATCGGACCCCTCGGCGAGAAGTCAAACCCTGATGGCTGTAATCCATAGGAATATTCCGCCGTGGAGTCTACCGACCCCGCCCAATCTGCTTCTGCATGAATAGTACGCTTGCGTGAACGAGAGACAAAATCACGCCGTAAATTAAGTGTCAACAACTCATCCCATCCCGCGATATCGACGCACAAGTCAGTATCCGAAAGTTGCAGGTATATATCTGCATTGAAGAACTCGTAGACTAACTCGTTGACTTCGACCAGCGCAGCACCAAGCCCTTCACATCCCCATAAGTATTCCGATGAGAGGCGTACTTGTGCAATCCCGTTCCACTTGCCATGCGAGACCGCCAGCGTGAGCAAGGGACATTTCAGTAAGTAGGGGAATTGCCCATGATTGCCCCCATTCGGTTGCATGTGTAAACATTGCCCCGCAAACGACCAGCGTGTCGGTATTTCTCCACTCTCTGCTATTGCTGCTTCTTTCAAGTGGCGCAATTCTCCCCATAGTGTTTCCTCTAAGTCCTGCTTTATCGGGTTGCCTTGCTCATCGGTATAGTAGCCATTGACCACCAGCGTATCTATGCCACGCGCGACTATATGTGCTTGCTTGCTCATCAACTTTGTACCTCATCACTTGTTTTTGTAGATTAAGGGGCGCGATATACTTGTCCCGCGCCAGAACGAAAAGAAAGGGCGTGCGGCACCCCAGAGGGGACCCCGCCGCAGACGCCCACCCCACAGCCACCCATGTAGAAAGGTTTCAGCGTGTCCCTAACATTTGAGATAGGGGAACGTAGGGCTAGAGATATTCCCTACCCGCAGGACCGCCACCACCCACGCCCTCAATTTGAGTTCTTGTACTTTAGGTATCATTGGTCTACCTGTATGGCTTCTCTTGTAACGCCTGTTCTATCGCTTCCATACCATGACACATTGGAACAAGCAAGGACTGAACCAACCAAAGAGCTTCAGCATTCCGACCACGCCGAGCCAGCAGCAGAATCCTTCCTACCGTTGCCATCAGGCGAGCCAAAAGCAGAACTATATCAGCTTCTTGCATCTCACACCACCTGCTCTAGCACTGCTAAGACCTGCTCTCGTTTGACTGGACGCCCAACCGTTACCCGCAACTGTGTATCTGTAATATAGGCATGGTCAAGTAGCAACGCGAATTGCCATGCCCATTCAGGTAAAGGTCGAGCGTCATACCAGACTGGACAGCGATACGAAGAGATACCCACAACACACGATTTTCCTGACATCTCTGTTATCCAGCAAGACAACGGGCAGCGGCTCGCCACCGCAACCAATCCCACAATACTGCTTGCAGGTTGTGCCAGCAGCCATGCTCGAAAGTTCTCAAGAGTAAAGTCTTTACTTGCACTCCATTCAATGGCTCTCATTGCATCATCCTTTCACTCAAGACAACTAGACCCGCCAAGAGCCTGAAAAGAATTGGAGGAACAGCCACGTTACCGCCAACCCGACCAAAAGCCACAACACAAACGAGACACAGCCCTCAAGATGTAGGGACCGCACCAGAACGATCACGCCGACCACAGCTACCGCAGCAAACAACACTCCCATACTTATCACCCCTTTCTACAACAACCGCCAGCCTGCATCGCGTGCTATCGTTTCGCCAACAATCGCTAGCACCTCAGACCCATCGCGTGCAGGATACTCATAGGGCGTCGAGCCATGAACATCACGAACCCACAGTGACCCATCAAACTTACAAATCACCGCAAATTTGAACTTCTCATGCCATGCCATATGCTCAGGAGAGACCCGCGCGATCAGCACTTCAAGCCCTATTTTCTTGCGTTCTCGGTGTTGCGGACCAGCTTCCCATTCCGCGAGACCAGGAGCAATCGTCAGAGGATTGAACACCCATCCACAATGAGGACAATGCGTCATCTGGTTGGGATACCACTTGCCACAGTACGGGCAGACATCGTTGTCTCTATTCAAGGTATAGCAGTCCTCACAGAGAAGAATTTCAGAAGGGACAAACAGCCATGACGCGAGATTATGACAGAAGAAGGAATGACATCGCACATCCTCTTGTGGCTGAATGGAAACAAACAACGCTTCAAGTTCATTCATACTCATTGCAACACCCCCTCTCGTATCCGTTGCCAGCCTTCTTGAACCGTGAGTTGGTGATACAAGCACAGAAAATCAAAGAGGTTTCCCGCTCGTTGCCATGTATAGCAATACCAATGCGGGTTATTCCCACCGAAGACCTGAAAGCTTGGATGCGAGTCACCATGAGCATGATGTTCCCGAAATGGACAAGACCCAACACCACGATGGTCAAGCTCTACATATCGCCCAATGACCTCTACAATATCTTGAGACTGACACCAGTCACGGATACTTCCCACTTGTTGTACCTGTGCGGGAGGAGTAGAAACTATTAGTGCATCTTGAGGAGCAGGAGAAACCATCACCTCTTGTGGAACCGTCACTCGCTCGACAGCATGAGCAGCCCAGATACAACACTCAGCAACCGTTTGACTCACAGGGATAAGCTCCCAGGAAGGCGAGAACTGCACAAAGGGATACCAACTCCCACTACGCTGATGAATGCCTAATGGCAAGCGAATAAGCGACCCCGACCCACCAGCAGCAAGACCATCTTGCTTCGGATAGAGTTCAACACCATACGCTTGTGCGTAGGGCAGCAGCCATGCACGAACAAGCGAAGCAGGAGTTGCATGTGTCAAATGTATCCAGAGATGCGACCCCCGCCGACTTGCCTCATGCAACGTTGGAATACCGAGCCGAGCCAGTTCTACACCTAACACCGCCAGCCGCTCTAAGCCATCGTCACGATCATCGTCAAACACCGCGAAGGTGCAGGTACTTTGTGCATCGAGAAGGTAGGTTCCAAGTGTCCAACGTCCCTCTAAATGAGCTTGCACATGTTCAAGTGTCAGTGGTTCAGCAACTCGCCAATATGCTCCGTTCCGTTGTTGCACTGCGTAAGAGTCCCACCGATGCACGAACAATGATGCATAGGCTGTGACCAGTGTATTATTCATGTGGCACCTCATCTTCTACCAGCCCCTCAAACACCACAATCCCTTGACGACGCCGATACTCATAGGACATCTCTATCCACTTGTAGCGGACATACTTCCGCATCCAGTCCACTGCCCCCGCGAGTGTGTCTATTCCATCAATCATCCTCATCGGTCTCTCGACTATCATGTACTCTTGAGTCGCAAGGTCAAGACACACCGATTGACCTGCAACCCCATACCCGTTCTCGGTCTCGAACACCCGATAGGCAAACACCATTGCCGTTGCAGCCGCAAGTTCCCAATCCTGTAGTAGTGCATCACGTCCCGTACAAGAGAGATTAAGCGTTCGTTGTGGCATCGTTTTCACCCCTTCGCTGAAGGTACTCTTGCACCTCTTGAACTGTTGGACACGGAGCAGGATAAAACGTCATAAGATAGTTATGGACAATTCTCCAACTTACCCACAGCCCTCGCCGCTCAAGGTTTTCTACCACCGCTTGTATCTTTTCGGTCTGTGTCATTCCCTCACCTCATTTTGTTCTCGTAGCACTTGCTGTATCATCTCAGCAACAACCTTGCGATGACAGGTTTCATAGTCCTTGCACGCACACAACAAGACCACACTATAGCCGTGTTGCAACAGAGCCGCAGCCCCCGCGATAGATTGTTCAGGAGAGGGACCATGCAACACCACAGGTAAGGACCGATCACGATAATTGTCATTTCCTAATTTCTTTTCGTGCGTGTAGCGCGACCCCCACCGTTCGCGTAACTGCTTTTTGTTCCACACAGGCCACCAGCGAGACCGAGGCCGCAGCCGAATATCAACGAGCAACACCTCAGAAGCCGTCATCAATTCTTCCAAAGCATCAGAAGACCCAGGAGCCGCATAGCCAAGCGTGTACAACGTACCAAGTGCAGGAGTAGAAAATGTATTCATGATTTTCCTCTCTCATGGAAAATGGGTCATGCTCATAGCAGGAAGCTACGACCACGACCCATCATCTTGTAACTACGGTTGTTGTGTCTGTTGCTGCGTGAAGGCATTCGCCACCCGCCCAACGTTGTTCATCATCCCGCCGAACAAGCCCCGTTGCACTTGTGGTTGCTGCATTGGTTGTTGTGGCATCGCCATCGTTGCCATTGCAGGAGCAGGAAACCCTTGTTGTGCTTGCGATTGCTGTGCCATCATTGGATAGGGCGCAATAGCCGCATAGGGCGTCACCACCCCATTATTGACCGCCGAATATTGTGAGGCGGGCACCTGTTTGGGCATCGGTTGCGCGAATTTGTTGAATGGAGAAGGAGCTGCTGTAGGAGCTACCGCTATCGGTGCTTTATTGCCAACCACCGAGGACACCGCCGAGCTAACCGCATGTTTGGCGCGTTCCAAGTCCATATCCACATAGGCCAGAAAGATCGTGAAAGCTGGCATAATCGACAATACAACGTAGGTTGCATAGGTCATGAAATGAACGAGAGGAGCAGGACACAACGTTAACCAATGGTCATTGTGAACACCGACCACCGCCTTCATGAAGTTGGAGACCGTTTCCACTCCCATCAGAATGATACACAAGGGAATGTAGACATACACCTTTTCCCTGTGCAGTAGCCGATGCGTCAAAGCGCGTAAAATCACGTAGCCGAGTAACCCGATAGCCGAGGCCGTGACCCACGTCATATACGGTTCAATCGAGTCTACCCCGTTCATGGCCGAGAAGAACCAGTACACCGCATGACCCGACACAATCGAGAGAGCCAGCGACCCCACCCGCACAATGCCATGTTCGGCTTGTCGCACCCAATTGCCTTGCCCTTTGGACGTTTTTTGCATCATCATAGACGTACCCCTTTCTAGGCAATGGCCTCGACACTGCATACCAGCGTCATAAAACCCTTGCTCGACTTAATTTTTTTGACGTTCAAGACCAGTTGTGACATGCGTGCAGGAAGTTGGGATTGCACATTGGCCGCCACTTGCTGCATCACCGGTGTTGGTTGCTTGGCCTTACGAGCCGCCTTCAAATCATCCTGACCCGCTAGCCCTTCGGCGATCTGACAGGTGTAGGTTTCCCCTGCTTCCACATCCACCACTTTCGCTGAGACACCAAAGCCAGGAGTATATTCCCCGGTCGAGATGTCATATAAGGAAATTTCGCCGACCTCCGCCGACAGTAACAACGCTTGCATTCTCATCCGTGTGTGTTCCTTTCAAGAATTCTGTAAAAGGGCTACGACCCATTGCCACAACCCATTCGATGAACTAGCCAAACCCCGCCTCATTCACCACCTGCCCATACCTCTCAGCCCATATGCGATGCCGTAAGTCTTCCAGTTCTAGCCAGCATTGCCGCTCTTGCCACGACCAGTCATAGCGTCCATGACAGGTCGGACACAACGCTGCTAGTCGTGGCGAAGGATTCCACGGGTCATGATCTAAATGAGCGGCAGCCAGATAGACCGTGTACACCACCCCTGTTCGTTCCGACACCGCATCGGTTCCATGAGCAATTCCACACTGCTCACACCGCCACCCTGCACGTTCTTTACATTCCCCTGCCAATTCGTCCCAATTAGCAGGATAGAGCCACCGATGTTTCATGATGGAGTATCACCTGTCCCTGTACAGGCGATGGACTACGAACGCATCGAAAGCACCGCCGCCGCTTGCCGATCACCCCCCAACCGCTCGACATTCGCTAGACATGCAAGGTCCATTTGCAAGTCCTCATACACCGCATTCGCCAGCAACTCCAAAGCATGTTCAATCGTCATCCCCCACACTTGCGTCGGCGCAGGATGCCAGAAACCGCCTTTGGAAGAGTAAGGAGTGACCCACGCCGCCACTTGCCCATTTTCCGCCACCATCACATGTGGGTCTTGCCCTATCCACTCCTGTACAAGCCGCTCATACCATGCCACCCGTTCAGGATGCTCAATTTGCACCACCGCTTGCCCGAATTCCATGTCTGTATCCCCTTCTTATCACTTGACAGCGCAGCTCTCACCCCCGACAATGGAAGGCGAGAGCTACACCACGTTTCGTTACACATCGTTTCGTGAAATCGTTCATTGCATTGGCAATGAACCCTAACGACTCTCAACACTCTCACCTACTGCGGGAACAGTGGGTGAGACACTTTGCTCAATAAAACTGTTTGGAATGACCAGCCCAAACTCCTGACACACCGCCACCCCAAATTGACGCACATCAGCAAGCAAGCGCACCGACGACCCAACATGCTCATCTGCATCTTTGTAATGACGAGGAAATGACACATCCCCAACCTGACCGAGCAGTCCACGCGCGACTCTTGACCACATCTCAATCAAAGGTCTCAAACTCCCCACCAGCGAGTCAAGCCACATCACCAAATGCGAGGCACTTGCAGAATTGCCAGCCGCAGCCCCTTCGACATACGCAAGGGCATAGGTATAAACCCGAAACGCTGAATTGTCATACCAGAAACCATAGTAGACATTAGATGCAATATCTATATCCTCATCCGAAGACATCTGAGCCGCGAAACGTGCCCACAATTTCACGCGAACAGAGATGATAGGCTCGACTACAAAGGGCAATGCTTGCACCTCAGTTTGTACAACACTCATCAAGAAACCTCCTAGACGAATGAAAAACACTCAACACAACGAACTACAAAAAACGCTCTCACCTTCCCCCATCTACCGAGGCCAGTTGAATAAACACCAAACTAGAACTATCCCCAACATCCCAAACCCAACCATTTTCAACGTGTCCATTCCGCGACGAACCACGAAAATTACCCCCACAATCAGCAAACCAAGTACCCACGCCAGCATGCTTGTATCACCTCCTTTCTATCAAATTGAAATTTGCTCATACCACCAGTACAACCCTAACAACTTGTTTTGATGCGTACCAGTGATATTTCACTGGTACGTACTTATTATATCTGGTTCGTACCAGTTTGTCAAGTCTGGTTCGTACCAATTTCTAAAACAGGCAAAAAAACATAGCAATTTGTCTTAGACTATGTTACACTTTGGTATATCTCTGGTACTTACCAAGAGATTGATAGGAGGAAGTTATGGTAGAGGAAAAAGATACTAAAATTGATGATGTGGTCGCAGAACTACAAAACCGTATAAATCAGGGGCGATATGTTGCAGGTCAACGTCTCCCCTCAGAACGCGAAATTCAAGAGGAATTAAACGTAAGCAGAGCTACTGTACGTTCTGCATTGTTAAGATTGCAAGCAGAAAATCTCATAGATATTGTGCCAAGAGGCGGAGCATTTGTACATTCACCTAGCGCAAAAGTTGTTGTGGGTCCATCCAATCCTCATATAGCAAAGGGACTGGAACTGAAACGAGCAGGTTCGTTTATACGTGCTATGCAAGCACAGGGCAGACAAACGCTGATCCGTTTCATCGAACCATCTTCAATTATTCCTGCTGGACCTGATATAGGGAACAAGATGCAAACAAATCCTGATACTCAGGTACTACGTCGTTATCGTGTTCATATCATAGACCAAGTTCCTTACAGAATATTGGACAGCTACTATCTTGCATCGTTATTGGGTGATCTACTCGGCAAAGACGAAGGTTATACGCCTTTATTCAAGTGGTTGTATGAGCATACAGGACAAAGAGCCGCACAAGCATTTGAAAAACTAAATATCCGCATGCCATTAGCAGAAGAAGCAACACTACTCAATATATCCAGAGCGCAGCCAGTGGTTGATATGGATAGATGGGTATGGACAGATAAAGAAGTTCTTTTTGAATACACCCATATTGTTGCGAATGCTTCACTTCACGAATACACCTACACATATGAGATTGACGAGGAGGCCAGTAAATGACCACAATTGACGAAACAACTAAATCAGAACTTGTACGAGAAATAGCACAAATGTTGGCAAGGAAACAGAGTCTTTCATTCGCCTCAGATTTTCATGCTTTTGCTGAAGGACGACATCTCGTATTAGCTGGTGTGGAGTTCGAGAACTTTTCTAAAGGACCAAATACAAAAAGAAGTGATGGAGATGTGGTTGCTCATGCAATTGTAATGGCATTAGCAGGAGCAACAAATACAGGCGATATTGATGATTGGTTTCCCGATCAGGGAGAAAAAGACGTAAAATCTATTGAGTATCTCCCTGAAATACGCAAACGCCTTATAGAAAAGGAACATCTAACGATAGGTACAATAGATGTCACTATCTTATGTGGTGAACAACCACGCATGAAAAAACGTGTATCTGATATGCAACGCAATATTACAGAAGGGCTAGGTATTAGTCTTGACCAAGTACACGTTAAGGTAAGTAGTATGGACGGTGAAGATGAGATAGCACGTTTAGAAGGTATCGAAGCACGTGTATTGATTAGCATATGGAAAGGGCTTTAATTGAACGTCATTCAAGTATTGGGGAATACTATGAAAAACGATAATAGAAGCCTTATCGAATGGGCCGCAGAACAAGCAGCAACATTGCTATCACCTCTAGGTGATAGATGGTTACATGTTCAAGGTGTCGCAGAAAAAGCCCGTAGTATCAGTAAAGCTTTTAACGGAAATAATGTTACATATCTCATAGCAGCAGCATATTTACATGATATCGGATACGCACCATCTCTCAAGAAAACAGGGTTTCATCCTATTGATGGCGCATGCTATCTACGTTCTCACAGAAAAATACGTTTAGCATCTCTTGTAGCACACCACTCCGAAGCACAATTTGAAGCACATCTACGAGGGCTTCTATTAGAATTAGATACCTTCCCTCGTCAATGCTCATCAATAAGCGATGCTCTCACTTATTGTGATATAACAACCAGCCCAACAGGACGAGCTATCACATTCCAAGAGCGCATATCTGATATCTTTAATCGCTATGGAGAAACAGATATTGTCTCACAGGCAATCCATCAAGCAATACCCTCTTTATCTCTTGCAGTTGAACGCACACAAAGAAAACTCAATGAGTATAATCCTGTCTAACATACATAACCAATTTATACAAAGCCCTGGTAGTTACAATAACTACCAGAGCTTTTCTATATTATTAAAAATGGAGAAGTAATAGCGTATTCAAGCCATCAAAACGTATGAAGCTGCTCTACACCTAACTTCATGCTCAGGCATAACTATAAATTATAGCGCATTGTTCGCATGGTAAACTACGTAAGAAAGCTTAATTGAGGATGTAGAAATATGAATGTAGAACCTGTAACACTAACTGGAAACGTTGTACGCTTAGAACCACTACAAGCTACGCATGTGGAGAGCCTGTTTCGCGCGGCACAAGACCATGCTATCTGGTCCTTTATGCCATATGACCCATCGATTTCGTTAGAGGCGATGCAATTCTGGATTACTGATGCGTTGGAGGCGCAGATACATGGCAAAGATGGAGTGTTTGTGATTGTCAATCTCGCGAGTGGTGAGATTGTTGGTTCGACGCGCTACCTGACGATTGTGCCAAAAGACCGGGGGCTAGAGATCGGTGGTACATGGCTAGCTCGTGAGGTACGTCGCACGCCTGTAAATACGGAATGCAAATATCTGTTGTTGCGCCATGCTTTTGAGACACTGAGTGCGATCCGTGTGCAGTTCAAGACGGATAGTCGCAATCTCACGTCGCAACGTGCCATCGAGCGTCTAGGAGCGGTCAAAGAGGGTGTACTGCGTAACCACATGATTCTGCCCGATGGCTACTATCGCCACTCGGTATACTATAGTATTCTCGATACTGAGTGGGCGACGATTAAGGCTAATCTGGAGGCGAAACTGCTAGTCGTCTGAATCGTCTTCCACCAAACGTCCAAGCAGCTTGAGCGTGATACCCAGTGCGAGGATGACCAAAGCACTGACACCAAGCTCGATCATAGCACTCTCGAACCCCGGCGTTAACGTGTTTGTAGACTCTTGCCCTACAGAGAGTTTGGCACCTATTGAAAGGATACTACGGGTAGCAGAAACGATGCCGATGAAGAGAAAGGGGCGCAACGACGTTTCGTGCGACTTGAGATAGTGGGTGACGGTGCCCAGCACCTCCATAATGATGAGAACGAGCAGGAGACCAGAGACAAATTCGATGACCGCTGTTGCCAAACCTGTTGGCTGTCCGCCAGCAATAGCTGCCGTTGCATTCGCCGCGAAGCTCCAAAAACTGTAGCCAAGCGCAAAGAGTGCGCCGATCAGGAACGAAATGCCAACAATGGCATAAATAATAGCATCAGCTTTATCCAATAAATTTCCTGAGAAGGTTGCAATACGGTCCTCTGGCTCTTGCTGTTTGTTTTTATGAGGCTGATGATTGGTATCAAGAACCTTGTGTTTTGAAGGCATATTTTCATCTTCTTCAACACCAACCCGGTAGTCTGCCATCTATATAACTCCTTTAAGGTACCTGTTTCCTTTAATAACGAATGAATAAGCCAATAGATTCCAGAAGTACTGCTGTCTTTTTACTTTCCTATCAGATACAATAGGGCAAGAATATCGTATGATGGGAGAAACCTTTATGCCACGCTGGTTATATTTTTTCCTTATTTTTGCTATCTTGGCACCCATTCTCGATTTTTTGCATGTGCCTCCACTTGTCCTGTTTATTATAGCTGCTCTCGGTATTGTTCCACTAGCCGCACTTATTGGTGAGTCAATTGAGCAGGTTGCGGAGCATACAGGCGAACGCATAGGAGGGCTACTTTTTGCAACCTTTGGGAATGCAACCGAACTTATCATCGGCATCCTGGCCCTCAGCCAGGGACTAACGGATGTGGTACGAGCATCCATTATTGGCACTATCCTGGGTAATGCATTGCTGGTACTTGGTGTCTCAGTTTGTGTTGGGGGCGTCAAGCATGGACGCCTAAACTTTGAGATACGACCCGCAAGTCAGTATGCATCATTGTTAGCTCTCTGTGTCGGTGGGCTGTTGCTACCTACTGTTGCAGAACTTCTAGCGTCACGTTCGCGTCAGACTCTGATTGTAGAGCGTGGCGAATTGCTCTCCGACGTGATTGCAGTATGCTTATTGTTGGGTTATGTCGCATCCATTCTTTTTAGTGTTTTCCATGTCGGCGATAATGGTGATGAAGAGGAGATTGATCCTGTCATCGGGGCGCGTTCAGAGGTTGCAATCTCGCGTCTTCTCGCGTTTCGACATGCTATTGCCACAAGCGCAGTCGCCAACAAAAGTGGTGTTCTTAAACAAATTGATGGTACGGTAGAGACGATCAAAAGTACAGACATACCTGAAGCAGAGCCACCCTCACAACAAAAAGAAGAGAAGAAGGCTTCTTTGTGGCGCGGCTTGCTATTACTAACTATCGCGACTGTTGGGGTCGCCATTCTTTCAGAAATATTAGTTGGTGCGATTGAGCCTGTAACGGCGGTATTACATTGGAATCCCGCTTTTGTTGGCCTTGTCTTTATACCGCTTATTGGCGGTTTACCAGAGTATTTCAATACAATCTCTATGGCATTGGATAAGCGTGTCGGCATGGTCCTGGCGGCTTCAGCAGGCTCCTCAATTCAGATTGCACTCTTGATGGCTCCTGTTCTGGTGCTGGTGAGTCTGTTCGCACCGAAACGCCTGGACCTTGTGTTCAGCATTGTTGAACTAGCTGTGCTAGGTATCACAACATTTCTTTTCAGCGAGATCACGAAAGATGGCGAACTCGTCTGGCTCGAAGGGTTATTGTTAATCCTGCTCTATGTAATGATGGATGCGACCGTTTTCATATTCGGTTAGTCGCAGCAATCAAATTGGAATAGTCAGCACCGTATGGCCTTCGCGTCCCGATTGGACAAGCTGTGAGACAGTTACTTCGACGGCGAACGGCTTCTCGTAGAGTGGGCGACGTGCCTCATCCATGAAGAAGATATGGAGGCGTTCGCGGCGTCCATTCTGACCACCTGAAAGCGGCTGCATGGGTATTGATACCTCGGCGGCAAAACCCTCGCCCGGAATGTGTACGTCGGCTCGCTGCACGACATAGGCGTAGTTCTGGAAAATCGAGGACCGTACCTCGACATGCACAATCTCATCATGGATAATTGCGCTTAACCCCACGGGTTGTGCGCCCTTTTTGGTGCCAGGAGGTGGTGTTGCTACATTCCGTCCCATCAGGTGGATACGAATAGTGTAACCCTGATTTGGCTGTATACGCAATGGTGTCTCGATCAATGCCGCCGCTGTTGTACTGCGTTGCTGCTCACCAAGCAAGAAGCGTTGTAGCCGTTTGAGGAACGACTCGTCTGTATCTTGTGGCTGTGCCGACGTTACTTCGTCAACTTCCTTTGATGGCCGTGATAATGCCGGAAGAATACCGCTAATACGCTCTTTGAAACGTTGCATCATCGGTATCTCGCCCGTCGTTTCCGCAATTGGTACTGGCGTCGAACGTGGCATCGGCTCTGGCAGCGACTCGTTATCTAATGGTTCATCATTATTGGTACTGGATGCATCGTCTTCCATTCGCTGCGGTGCTTCAGATGGCGGTGTTACAGGAGGTGCCCCATTCAGCAGTGTATCGCGAATATGTGCCGTTGAAATTGTTGGTGTATCTGCAATCGCCTCACGGATGACGGTGTGTCCGTCCTGTGTATCTGTCTGTATCTTCTCAAGTTGCCAGCGTGCCAGTTGCGATTGTAGCGAGACAATAGAGACCGTTACCTCTTCTGCTTCGTCATGTAACGTGTTCGTCTCTTGCCCTTGCACTTCAGTATCATACTTCCCTTTTTTCTGGGCTATAGAGCGGCCTTTCCGTGCTTTAGGGGCAGTTTCCAGCGCGAGCAACAGAGCCTCTTCCATCTCTTCAACGCGTTTATAGCGGTCGCCAGGGTCAACAGCTAACGCACGCATCACAATTGCTTCGGTGGCACTAGAAATACGTGGATTCAATTCGCGCAAACGGTTCCCAGAACGCTGCAACCTGGGTAATTGTTCATCAGGACTGCTACCCGTTAATAAAAGATAGAGCAAGGCACCAAGACTATAGATGTCTGAGCGGGGTTCCACTGCTCCCGCAGCAGCCTCTGGTGCCATGAACATGCTGCCCTGTGAGTTGTTGTTCACCGCTGGTTCGAGTAGTGAGTGCATAGGCATAGGGAGCCACGAGACCGCCAGGGCAGGGAGACCATCGTAACTACCTTCACTTACGACAATTGCTGAGGGATCAAGATCACCCAGGAAGATATAGATGGTATGCAAGCGTCCAATCACTACACTTAAACGATGAAGCCAGGAAAGAGCGACCTGTTCTGACGGAAGACCAATACCACTTTGCAGCACGTCTTGTAGTGTGGGTGTGTATGCCTTGCTATTGCCGTTTTTTGCATCATCGGGTAGCGGAAAAGGCCAACCGCCTGCAACAAAGAGATGTTCATGGGAGTAGCGCAGGTCGATCAGTGGCATAACATCCGGGATACGCAGGCGGCGTAGCATGTCGTATTCACGTTGTATCGCTTCTACCGCACGCTGTTTTCCATTATCGTCGAGACTACTGATATTTATATCGCGAATGACAACCGGACGTTGATGTAGTGTATCCATTGCCAGCAATAGCTGTGTATAACCACATCGTCGGATCAAGGATGTGATTCGGTAACGTTCGGAGATATCATCTGTATTTGGTTGCGTAACTGGTGCTTTGAGAGAGTCTTTATTGACACGTTCACCGCACGTGCCACAGAAAATGGCGTGTGGGGGGAGAACACTATTGCAGCGTGTGCATCTCATTTCTTGTGAAGCGTCCTGTGTCGCTGTTCTTTGTGTTACACTCATTATTCTAACTTATACCTTTTTTTTCTTGACAATGGATGAGGTGTCACCTATAAATTATATCATAATAGGAAGCAGATGCGTAGTATTCCTATTTCATATACGTATCGGCAAGTACTTTCGCGTACTTGAAGGGAACGAATGTAGCACATGCCTGCTGCAAAACGTGATATAGACAAAGGTATAAATCAGGGTAGCCCCTGTCATACCCACTTCTTGTTCATTTGTGAAGAAGCTGATAGAATACATCCCTTTTACTCTTGTCACAACTCGTTTGTTTTGCTAGAATCGCAAGTGGGAATATATCGTGTTTCGCTCCATGACTCGATTTTCTTTGGGTCATGCTATGGATGATACAATATATAAAGAAACTATTCAACAAGGATGTAGTATTCTTCTACACTCTCTGAGATGTGAAATTACGATCCAATGTCACCTGGAGGTACTTTTTATGGACTTCGCCACCCTTGTCTTCTGGATCATCGCTGTGATCCTGGTGGGTGCTGCGCTCTCGGTGGTCACTCTTCGCAACATCGTACATAGCGCATTCGCGTTGGTGGTCGTGTTTGCGATGGCGGCTGGTATTTATATTTTGCTCAATGCGGAATTTATTGCTATTGTGCAAATCCTTATCTATGTTGGCGCGATCACCATTCTTCTTTTGTTCGCTATTATGTTGACACGTATCACAGGCGTACAGAATACCAATCTCGTGAGCAAACAATGGTGGCTGGGAGCCATCGTCAGTATTCTCATCGGTGCTGGTATCATCTATGCAGAGATGAGCAGTCCACATGCCGTTGATACCGTTGGCACGGCAAGTGCCTTGCCGGGAAATGTCAATAACGTGGTACGCATCGGAGAACTCCTATATAGCCCTACTGCGTACAGTTATGTACTACCGTTTGAGGTTGCATCGCTGGTACTACTCGTGGCTATCATCGGCGCAATTGTCATTGGGCGAGAGGACTAATTGTTATGGGAATTACACTCAATCATTTTCTTGTTCTGGGTGCCATCCTCTTCTGCATCGGACTGTATGGTGCCATTGCCAAACGTAATGCTATCGCGGTACTTATGGGCATCGAGATTATGCTGAACGCGGTCAATATTACGCTTGTCGGTTTCTCTTTTTTTAATCATGTCAAGAGTTATTCGACTCTCTTGACTGGACAAATCTTCGCTATCTTCATTATCACTGTTGCGGCTGCTGAAGCGGCGGTTGCGCTGGCTATGGTTATCTCGATTTACCGCAAACGCGAGACAGTGGATGTTAGCGAAATTGACATGATGAAGTGGTGAACGCAATGTATCAATATTCTGGGTTGATTCTATTTGCGCCGCTCCTGGCCTTTGTTGTCATTGTGTTTGGAACTCGCGTCTGGGATATGTTAAGCCGCCCTCAAAAAGTACGTTTAACAACTCATGACGAACACGGTTCGCACGAAGATGAAGGTCACGAAGGGGTGCATGCGGGAGCAGAACTGGCCTATGCCACCGTTCCTGGTATCGCTAGTATGGCGGCAGACGCTGGGTCAAAGGATGCTACCGCACATGCTGAAGATCGGGCTGCCAGCGAACACGGCGCGAATCTCGACGATCACGGTGAGGACGACGATGAAGACCCCAAGGTCACACATCTCTCGACGGGAGCCGTTGTTAGCGGCTATGTCGGTATCGGTATTATCTTCCTTGCCGCAATCTACTCATGGTTTTTACTGCTCTCTTCTCTCTCTGATAAAGCATTCCAAAGTACTGGTGCCTACGTCTGGTCATATGACTGGTTAGTACAAAAGGGTGCTGGTAACATTGGTAACTATAGTATCGTCTTTCATATAGACACACTTGGCCTTGCAATGCTGGTAGTGGTGACAACCGTCTCACTACTGGTCCATTTCTATTCGCAGGGCTATATGGAAGACTCGGCGGGTTATGCACGCTTCTATGCCTATCTTGCGCTCTTTACCTTTTCGATGCTTGTGATTGTCTTTGCTGAAAACTTCCTGGTCATCTTTGTTGGGTGGGAACTGGTTGGTTTAAGTTCATACCTGCTGATCGGCTTCTGGATTAACAAACGTGCCAAGCCTGATGAGCAGCGTCCTTCACCTGCGAATGCGGCGGTGCAGGCGTTCGTGGCAAACCGTGTCGGTGACGTTGGTTTTATCATCGGTATCATGATTCTCTTTACCAACACAGGTACCTTCGATTTCCCCACGCTCTTCGCCCGCGCACCTCACGTCATGAGTCAGGGCCTGCTGGCAACGGCAATGATCCTGGTCTTCTGTGGTGCTATTGGTAAGTCAGCGCAGGTGCCATTGCATGTGTGGTTGCCATCCGCTATGGAAGGCCCGACCCCGGTCAGCGCACTGATTCACGCGGCGACAATGGTTGCTGCTGGTGTCTACATGGTCGCGCGTGTCTTTCCGCTCTTTGTCGCTGCTGGTCCAGCCGCTCTATTGACAGTGGCATGGGTTGGTGGCATTACCGCTCTCTTTGCGGCGACAATCGCGCTGGTACAATCGGACTTCAAACGTGTGCTAGCCTTCTCGACGATCAGTCAGCTTGGCTATATGTTTGTCGGCCTCGGTATCTCTGGTCTCGGTAACGATCCTTATCTCTACGGCAATGGTCCTGGTATGTTCCACCTCTTCACACACGCCTTCTTCAAAGCACTGCTCTTCCTGGGTGCTGGTAGTGTGCTGCACTCTCTGCATCATGCGACACATAAAGAGGTACAGGATATGCGCCTGATGGGTGGCCTCGGACCTAAGATGCCGTATACAGCCATCACCTGGCTGATTGCTACGCTAGCAATCTCTGGTTTTCCATTCCTGTCAGGTTTCTATAGTAAGGATACTATCATTGGTCTTGCTGCTCAACGTGGGCAGTGGGCCTTATATATTATCACTCTTGGTACGGCAGGACTGACTGCGTTCTACATGCTACGTGCTTTCATTCTGGCCTTTGGTGGAACTGATGGTAGGTATGGTGGCCTCTGGGGTGGTACCTATCGCGGGGTTGGCGACCCACATGAGTCACCCCACACGATGACGATACCGCTTGTGTTATTGGCTATCCCTGCGATCATCGCTGGTTACTGGTTCGGCTTCTTCCCTTATGTACAACCAGCAACTACTATACATCCACAGGCGGCGGCACTTGACTTTGCAGGATTGTTCACCGATCCATTGACCTATATTGGTATCGTAGTTTCATTGGCTGGTCTTGGAGTCGCATATGTTATGTATGCACGTTTGAATCCTGAACGCTTGCACAATTTTGTGGAGAATAACGCAGCACTACGTACTATTCACCGCATTCTCTATAATCGCTACTATGTTGACGATCTCTATAGTCTACTGATTAAGTACGGTGTGCTGGGCCTCTCGCACATCGAGCAAGCCTTCGATACCTATGTCGTCGATGGCATTGTCAATGGAGTGGCGCGGCTTGTCACAACCCTTGGACGTGACATTCGCTATACCGAGACAGGTAGAGTGCAGTCCTACATGATCGGCTTCTTTGGAGGCGTCGCGGTACTCGCGGCTGTTGTGCTTATAGTAGTCAATTACGTGGCAAGATAGGAAAAACAGGATTATGAATATATTCGCAAGTGATATAACCTGGATTCTCCTGCTGCCCGTAATTGGTGCAATAGGAGTCTATGCAACGCCAGTAAAAATTGCTCGCTGGGTTGCGCTCGCATTTTCTGCAATAGTCTTTATTCTTGCAATGGCAATCTTCTTTCGTACACTCGTTGCTGGTCAAGGTTTTGGCGATATCCATAATCTCTTGCCTGACCGTGTGGATGTACCCTGGATCAACTTTAACGCAGGGACGTTTCACTTCAACATCCGCTACTTTGTCGGCGTTGATGGTTTGAGCTTGCCGATGGTCGTTTTGAACGCACTCATTACTATGCTTGCCATAATTGGCGGTTGGCAGAAACCGCGTGTCAAAGAGTACCTGGCATTGATATTGTTGCTTGAGACTGGTGTGATGGGCGTCTTTGTGTCGCTCGACCTGTTCCTGTTCTTCCTGTTCTGGGAAGTGGAACTGGCACCCATGTTCTTGCTCATCGGTATCTGGGGCAACGAGGCCATTAAGCATGGCGTACCGGGACGCATCTATTCGGCATGGAAGTTCCTGCTGTACACGTTCTTCGGTAGCGTCTTTATGCTGGCGGGCTTCATTTTTGTCTATGTAAGGTCTGGTCAGAGTTCAGCGTCTTTGGACACTCTCTCGTCGCATCTGCTTGTCGGTGGTACACAAATTCCGCTTCTTGGTGTGACGATGAGCTTTCAGCTTATCGCATTTTTGCTTGTTTTCACTGCCTTTGCAGTCAAAATACCAATGTTCCCATTGCACACATGGTTGCCGGATGCACACACGGATGCACCAACCGAGGTAAGCGTAATCCTGGCGGGTATATTGCTCAAAATGGGTGCCTACGGCTTGATTCGCTTCTGCCTGCTGCTATTCCCACAGGGCGTACATCAGTTTTCCGGTGTGCTGGCGGTACTTGCGGTAATCAACATCATCTATGGTGCGGGTATCTGTCTGGTGCAAACGGACATGAAGAGACTGATTGCGTACTCAAGTGTAAGCCACATGGGTATCATTCTATTAGGTGTGGCGGCTGCGACTGGTACGGGTGACACGGCCTTCCGTATGGCGGCTCTCACAGGTGCGACGGTGCAGATGTTCAGTCACGGCCTCATCACTGGTCTGCTGTTCTTCTGTGTCGGCGTGATCTACGACAAGGCTCATACGCGCGAAATTGCCGTCTTTGGTGGCGTTGCCAAACGTATGCCGATGCTTGCGACGCTGTTCACTTTTGCAGGTTTGGCCTCGCTCGGTCTGCCTGGATTAGCTGGCTTCGTGGCGGAATACATGGTGTTTACGGGCAGCTTCCAGGTCTGGACTGTGGTGACAATCGTCTCCGTCTTCACCATGATTTTGACCGCTAGCTATCTCCTGTTAATGCTGAAAGGCGTCTTCTATGGTCCGTTCAACAAGAAATGGGACTGGTTGCCCGATGCAAGCGCACGTGAACTAGTGCCACTCTTCGCGCTAGCTGCGGTGATTGTGTTTGTAGGTATCTACCCTACACCGCTTATTAATGTGATTACACCGAGCCTGAGACAGCTAATGGACGCGGCCTCGGTTGCTATAAAGTAGAGATGCTACTATAGGGAGTTCTATATGCTCAAGTTGTCTGATCTCTACTTGCTCTCACCAGAGTTGACCCTTACGTTGGTCGCTCTGGTGGTGATGGCGGTAGACTTGTTTACAAAACGGCGCGTTGCCGTGGTGGCGACTGCACTCATCGGCCTGATTGTGCCAATTGCGCTCACAATCTCGCAAATTTTTGTGCTTGATTTCTCGCACGCCAATCACGGCTTTTTTAATATGCTCTCAGTTGATTCATACGCGGTATTCTTTAAGATTGTCTTCTTACTGATTGCTGTTGTAATGATTTTGGCGTCGTATGAGTATGTCAGCAAATACGTCAAGGCTGATGGCGAGTTTTACACGCTCATGCTCTTCTCTGTTGTGGGTATGATGTTGATGGCAAGCACGACCGAGCTTATCACCATTTATATCTCGCTCGAATTGACCAGCATTCCGCTCTATGTGATGGCTGGCTTGATTCGTTCAAGCGAGAAGTCGGCAGAGGCGGCGGTAAAATACGTATTGCTCGGTGCCATGTCCTCCGCCATTCTGCTCTACGGGTTCGCGCTGCTCTACGGGTTGACTGGTACAACCGATCTGATGGGTATCGCTACGCTGATTAAGAGTGGTATTCATAGCGGTAACGTAATTGTCTCGATACAGGGCAACCTGATAGAGCTTGTCGCGGGTGTGCTAATCCTGGCAGGCTTCGGCTTCAAGATTTCAGCGGTTCCCTTTCATATGTGGGCACCGGATATCTATGAGGGCGCACCAACGCCCGCAACCGCTTTTTTCTCTGTTGGCTCAAAGGCGGCTGGCTTTGCGGCACTTATCCGCGTCTTCATCGACGGTGGCCTGGGACAGGTCAACCTTACATCGCTGGTCGTGCTTATCTCGATTGTTGCTGTGTTGACCATGACGCTCGGTAACTTTGTTGCTGCGGTGCAGACCAACGCGAAACGCATGATGGCCTATTCGAGTATCGCGCAGGCGGGCTATATTCTCGTCGGTTTCGTTGCCAGTTTTGCCAGTAACAGGTCCGATGGGAACGCTGCTGTGTTGTTTTTCATCCTGATCTATGTCGTAACGAACCTGGGAGCCTTCTCCGGCATCATCGCCCTTGCCGACCTGACGGGTGGCGACAGAATCGAGGACTTCCGAGGTCTGGCACGACGTTCGCCACTCCTGGCGGCTGGCACCGCTGCATGTCTAGCTTCGCTGGCAGGTATTCCACCACTCGCTGGTTTCTGGAGTAAAGTGATTATCTTCAGTACCGCGTGGGGGCTTGGCCTGCAATGGCTGGTTATTATCGCCTTGCTCAACAGCATCGTGTCGCTGGTCTATTATGGGCGTATCATCAAGTCGATGTACTTCGATGCTCCGCTCAAACAGGACCGCCTACGCACGCCGCTTGGTCTTGGCACCTCGATCACCTTTGCCGCCGCCGCCCTCGTCATCCTGACGGTGGCCGCGCAGTTCGTTATCAACGCCGCCAACCCTGCCGCGAGCAGCCTGCTCGCGTTTTTGCTAGGGAGGTAGGAGAAGAGAACAAACAAAATACTCGGCATCCATCTAGGAGACCGAGTATTTTGTTTGCATTTTCCCTCACCTATCCCGTATACTATGTATAGCACAAGAAACATCGAACACTTTACCTAAACAAATAAATATTCTTTTCCGCTAGGGGCGCTGTTCTGGCTGAGATGCTAGCGCGTATTGGACGTGCTACGGTCCCTATGAACCTGATCTGGATAATACCAGCGTAGGGAAGCGGTTACGGTCTCAATCAACAGCATCTCGCGAGAATGAACAGGCCGCAACCCTTCTACATATCGGGGTTGCGGCCTTTTGTATGCTTTAAGGCATACCGCGCGAGGTATGACAGGATGGAATCGCTTAAATTATCTGTACAGGGCGTCACAAAAACGTATAGTGATGGACGCAAACTGGTGGAGGCACTTGCTCCTATCGACTTGACGGTTGCCGATGGCGAGTTTGTGACGCTGATCGGACCAAGCGGCTGTGGCAAAAGTACGCTCTTCAATATCGTTGCAGGCGTTGACGAGCCGACAAGTGGCACTATCGCTATTGATGGCAAGGCAAGCGGCAAGCGTACTGGCTCATCAGGCTATATGCCGCAACAACCCTTGCTTCTGCCCTGGCGCACCGTCGAAGAGAACGTCATGTTGGGGCTGGATGTGCGACATGTGCCGCGCAAAAAGGCACAGCACGACGCCCTTGAGCTGCTCAAACGCTTTGGTTTAGCTGATTTTGCACAGAACTATCCGGCGACACTTTCGGGTGGTATGCGGCAACGTGTCGCCCTGTTGCGTACCGTCCTTTTCGATTCCTCATTTCTCTTGTTGGATGAGCCGTTTGGTGCCCTCGACGCTTTGACACGACTTTCGTTACAGATGTGGCTACTCGACCTCTGGCAATCGCTACATGCCAGTGTTCTCTTTGTCACACACGATGTACGCGAAGCCCTCTTGTTGTCCGACCGCATCTACGTCCTAAGTGCGCGTCCCGCTCGCGTGTTGCGCGTTGTCGATGTTGATCTGCCGCGCCCTCGTCGCCAGGAACATCTTGCCCTTGAACCAGCAATACGACTAGAGCAAGAGCTATTGTCGCAACTTTTGCAGGAGCAACAACTATGATCGCAAGAAGACCTACTGTCCTTATGAAAAATGCAGGATTACGCGGTGTGGCTGGCTACGGTCCCGCCTTTGTGTTAGCCTTTGCCTTGCTTGCCCTTTGGGAACTTATTGTACGCTTTGGACAGGTGAGTACGGAGATATTGCCTGCACCGACCGCGATTGGGCAGGCATTAGTGGACAATTGGGATATCATCTCTGTACATACTATGCAAACGCTCCTGGAAACAGTGTTGGGACTTGCACTCGCAACATTGCTAGGCGTGCTGATCGCTGTGCTGCTGGATGTGTCTCCAACCGTGCGTCGCGCTATCTATCCTCTACTCGTCACATCACAAACTATTCCGATGATTGCTCTTGCGCCCCTGCTCCTCATCTGGTTTGGCTTCGATATTGGCCCAAAACTCATCGTTGTCATGCTTTACTGTTTTTTTCCTATAGCAGTTGCCTGTGCCGATGGTCTGTTGGGTGCCGACCCGGATGTTTTGCGGCTAATGAAGAGTATGAAGGCATCACGCTGGCAAACGCTCTGGTTTGTGCGCTTGCCCGGAGCCATGCCCTCGTTCTTCTCTGGTCTGCGTATTGCCGCGACCTATAGCGTAACTGGGGCAATCTTCGGGGAGTACGTTGGGGCGTATAAAGGTCTCGGAATCTTTATGCAGACCTCGTTCAATTCGCACTCTGTGATTCTGGTCTTCGCCGCGATTGTCGTAACGGCAGTGCTGAGCTTGGTGTTATTCGGCTTTGTCTCATTGATCGAACGTATCGCTTTACCCTGGTATCACGGCGCAACCGTGAAGCAGTAGATAGAAAGGAACTTATTCATGAATTCTCGTACTCGTTTAGGTTTGAGTATTGGCATGCCGATACTCCTTATTCTTGCCGTTGTTGGCGCATTTCTTGTTCAACAACGACATAGTGATACATCCACCGCGCAAGGTCCGCAAAAGCTTACTACAATGCAGCTAGCCCTCGACTGGACCCCGAATACCAACCATACAGGTATCTATGTTGCCTTGAAGAACGACTGGTATAAAGATCAGGGAATTGACTTGCAACTACTCCCTTATTCTAGCAACGTAACGCCTGATGTCTTGGTGAGCAGTGGAAAGGCTGATGTCGGAATTAGTTCGACGGAGAGCATTGTCGCGGATGCCGCTGCCAATGAGCCTGTTGTCTCTATCGCGGCCATCATGCAGCACAACACCTCGGCTCTGGTGACATTGAAAAGTTCGGGTATAACCCGTCCCAGTCAATTAGCTGGCAAGACCTATGGTGGCTTCGGCGCACCCTACGAAAACGCGGTTGTGGGGGAGATTATCAAGCATGATGGTGGCAAAGGCACGTTTAAGAATGTGACGTTGAATGTGGACGCGATGCAGGCTCTACAGTCGAAGCGCGTTGATTTCGCCTGGGTCTTCGAGGGCTGGGAGGTTATTCAAGCGCAGCGTCAGGGAACACAACTCAACGTCTTCCCCATCACAGACTACGGGGTCGCCGACTACTATACGCCGAACATTATCACTAGTCCAACCGAAATGGAGCAGAAGCCAGACCTGTTGCGTCGCTTCATGGCGGCTACCGCAAAGGGCTACGAGTACGCCCGTACACACGTACAGGAGTCGGCACAGGACCTGATAGATAAAGCACCTAAAGGCACCTTTCCCGATACAGGCTTAGTTGTTGCTAGCCAGCAATATCTTAGTCCGCGCTACGCCGACACCGCACGTAAATGGGGTATACAGGATTCATCGGCATGGCATGGCTACCCCGAATTTATCCTCAATGCAGGCGGTGTGCAAGACGTATCGGGTAAAACAGTTAAAAGTCTGAACCTCGATGCAATGTATACGAACCAGTTTATATCATGACAATTTGTACCATAACGGCTGTAGGGGCCTTTATTCATAACGCCCTGTGAGCGATATACTATGGTGACAGGGATTGAGGAGCATGTTCAACGAAAGAAAACATGGTCGATGGGGACAAGGGCGTTATGAATAAAGGCCCCTACACGTCCGTCAATGCTTGGTACATGGTTGGCGTGTCCTTTAATGATAGAATACAACCTGCTTCCCCATCTCTCGTATACAGAGTAACAACAAAAATTTACGCATATGCTTTATATATCAGGGAGGCGCATTCATCATGAGCGATAATTGGGACCCGCAGAACCCGCTATTCAAGCAGGGGCAACCGAACAGAGAAGAGATAGATAAGCGTTTGGAAGAGGTCAAGAAGGCGTTTTCGCAGAGCGCGAACGAGGCGCAACAGCGTATTAAGCGTGTCGTCGATAAGGCTGGCAACTACTGGCAAGGAGCACAGACACAGCCAACGCCCCGTCAGGCAACGAGCCTCGATGAGCAGCGTGTTCGCCAACTTGCCGATCTGTGGAGTAACGAGAACTGGCGCGTCGCCAAAGACCTCGGCAACTACATGGATATCGTCTCCTGGCACAATGACGAAGTGTGGGAAGTCACGGTACAAACGCGCTGGGAGACACGCGCGATGGAGTCCGTCACCGAGCCATACACAGGTCTCTCCGCTAGCAACAAGCCACAGCCGATTTTGCCCGTCTGGGACTATGAGCTACCGGAAGTTACCAGCCTCAAAGCTCCAACGAGTCGTACAAAGCTTGAGGGAATGGACGAGATCGCTGCATGTATGACCTGCAATGGCACAGGTCGTACTCTCTGTGCCTCCTGTAATGGACGCGGTTGGATTGTGTGCCCTGAATGTAAGGGGCGCACGAAAAAGAAGTGCAGCACCTGTCGCGGGCGTGGCTATATCGCCGACTGGACCGTTGGCGAGAAGAAACCATTCTTACGCAAACAGGCCGAGAATGTCGCCAGTTCGGTTGGTGAGCGTGTTTCGGATGTGTTCGAGAGCATTCGTCAACAGGGTGTGCCGATTCCCAATCCCGTCGATGCAGACCCGGCAAGCAAGGGACCAACAGTACCATGCCCTGATTGCATCAACGGCGAGGTCGATTGTACCTGTGGCAACGGCAAACGTGTGTGTGCAGTCTGTGAGGGCACCAAGATGTCGCTCTGTGCTAATTGTGGTGGTACGGGTAAAGTTGTGCGACATCGCGAGATTGCACGCCGTTTCGACCTTAATGTCCAGACACGTATTGTTGGCGAGAGCGTTATTCCACAGCAGCAACTGCTCAACGCAGGTGGCGAGTTAGTCTATAACGCGGAGGTCGATGATACGTTTCTGCCCGATGTCGCGCCAAACGATGTACCGATGGATGTATGGAATACTGCCATCACGCTTGTTCAGGCGGAGCGACAGGAGAAGCAACGCAGCACAACGAAGCCACTTTCACCCAACGATAGTACGCAATCATCGTCACGCGCAACGTTGCAGGTGGTCGAACTGGTTCGCATCCCCTATACCCGTGTCAACTATCGCTATGGCAATCAAGAATATGTCTTCTGTGCCTATGATGCTGAGGGACGCGAGAAGTTTTACGCCGACCGCTATCCAGCGCGTTGGGACCGTATCGAGCGACTGGTCAAGGCCATTTCCAATGATTTATTGACACCTACACAATCTGGAGAACCACAGCCCCCAAACACGACCTATGGTGGTGGTTATCGTGTCCCCGTTGAGGTCCCCCCCTACAACATCTCCGAAGAGGATGAAGAGGACGCTACTGAGAAACAGTAGCACACGACAAGAGTGGTTCATTGAGACCAGCTTCTTCGTAAAATGAGACTGTGGGCGGTATGGCAAGGTTGCTCTGTCATACCGCCCACAGTCTCATTTTACGAAGAATTTCACGCTATTCTTTTGCATTGACATACTCATTTTTACATGTTATACCTGATAGGTAGATAGATAAGTACGTCTATTCTCGTTGTAGAGAAGGAGTAAAACGACATGGCAAGTAACAGATGTGTTGTCTATGTAGAACCAGGCAAAGTCGCCGTACAAAGTATTGACTATCCCAAGCTTGAAATTCCAGCAGGGGTACCTGGAAACGTTCGTAAAGCGGAACATGGCGTTATTCTCAAAACCGTAGCAACAAACATTTGTGGTAGTGACCAGCACATGGTACGCGGACGTACTACTGCTCCAAAAGGTCAGACATTAGGCCATGAAATCACAGGTGAGATCGTCGAGATTGGCAGCGATGTGCAGTTCCTCAAGGTTGGCGATCTTGTCTCTGTCCCGTTCAATATCGCATGTGGTCGTTGTCAGATGTGCAAAACTGGCAATACTGGTGTATGTCTTAACGTTAATCCTGCACGACCGGGTGCTGCATATGGCTATGTTGATATGGGAGGCTGGATAGGTGGACAGGCCGAGTATGTGATGGTGCCGTATGCCGATTGGAACTTGTTGAAATTTCCTGACCGCGATCAAGCAATGGCGAAGATTAGAGACCTGACGATGCTTTCGGATATCTTTCCAACAGGCTATCATGGCGCGTTCACTGCTGGTGTGACAACTGGCTCAACTGTCTATGTTGCAGGGGCCGGACCTGTAGGTCTCGCGTGTGCCGCTTCGGCGCAACTGCTTGGAGCCGCCGTTGTGATTGTTGGTGATATGAACAAGGATCGTTTAGCACAGGCAAGAAGCTTTGGCTGTGAGACCGTTGATCTCTCGACCAGCGGTGATCTGGCCGATAAAATCGAGCAGGTTCTTGGCATACCTCTTGTCGATGCCGCTATAGATTGTGTTGGCTTCGAGGCGAAGGGTCATGGTCATGGCGCAGTAGAGGCTCCAGCAACCGTGTTGAACGATGTAATGACCATCACACAGGTTGCGGGTAAAGTTGGTATTCCTGGTCTCTATGTCACAGGCGACCCAGGTGGCATCGACGAGAATGCTAAGATCGGTCAGCTAGGTATGCGTATCGGTCTTGGTTGGGCCAAGTCGCTCACGTTTTCTACAGGGCAGTGTCCAGTGATGCGCTACCATCGCCAATTAATGATGGCAATTCTGAACGATAAGGTGCAGATTGCGAAAGCCGTCAATGCTACCGTCATTACTCTGAATGAAGCTCCTCAAGGCTATCAGGACTTTGACAAGGGCGTTGCCAAGAAGTTTATTCTCAACCCTAATGAGATGATTCCAGCATAGGCAATCCAGAGGAAATACGTTGCGGCGATCATGCACTCCTTCAATGGATGCATGATTGCCGCAACGTATTTCCTCTCATGAATACTTGTGGTACAATAGCATGGCTCTATATGAATACATATTTAGACATACTTGTACACGGTGATACATGTTTGTCAAATGTACTGCCGCTACGTTTATACAAAGAGAACGATACTATCGTCGTCACAAAAAATACTACCTACCTACTACACGAACATGGCGGTCAAGGAGGATGGGGTGGCATAGCTGTATGAACTACTCGCTGCATATGCTTGCCTCGAAGAATGCGTAATGGAGACGAAACGCTGCGCCCAATGCCACAAATTATTACGCGCTGAAACACAGACATGTAGTCGCTGTGGCTATACATTCCCAGAGACGAAACGCAGACGGCAAACGAAATCGTTGCCGCGCCCATCGTTGCCGCCTGCGTCGCCGCATCGTGCTGGTCACTACTCCGGCCTGCATCCCGAAGATCAGCCCTATCAATCAAACATGGTTGCTATACAACGACCACCCGCCCATGAGCCGGAAGAAATACCCTCCTTTGTCGAGTCACTGGGCGAAGAGCAGGAACGGGAGCAATACAACTCTTTTTTCGACGACAACGACGAAGATGATATCCCAACTGTGATAACAGCGCGGCAAGAAAGACCGCAGACAGAGGCGTCTATGCGCCGCATCAATCCACCGCTCACACCACGTATGCAACAAGTTCAACCTGTGCCTCCGCCTGCTCGCCAGACGCAATACGAGCAACGGCTCACAGAGACTGAGGGTACACTATTAGCTCTCCATCAACCATCGTTGCAACGAAGAAAACCAGCGCGGAGAGGACGTGTCATTCCTCTCTTGCTTACGCTGTCATGCATTTTCTTTCTGCTGGCGAGCGGTATTCTCGTCTATGCTTTGACGGTGAGTAGGGCAACCTCATCGTCTTCATTGAGTATGAGTGCCAGCCCCGATACGCTGCGTGTCGGCGATACTGTAGCACTGAGCGGTAAAGGGCTGGCACCAGCGACTCAGATAAAATTCACACACGACGACGCTGGCGCTCCTATTTATGACAGCATGAAACAACAACTTGAGGCTATGACTAATCATCATGGCACGTTTGCGGTCGATATGATCGTGCCCACCGATTGGAGTCCTGGTCAACATGCTATTCATGTCACTGATGAAGCGCAACAATCCAGTGCCTCGGCCACCATTACAGTGTTGCCGCCATCGACGGCACCACCACAACTCCAATTGCCTGTCACACATATTGATATGGGCAGTGATCGAGCTGGAACGACATCTAGTAAGCAAATTACGCTGAAAAATGTTGGTGGTGGTGAACTTGCATGGCAGTCGAGCAGCGATGCCACATGGCTGACCGCATCGCCTATCAGCAACTCCTATGTTTTCTCCGGCAGCTCGCCGATCACGATTACCGCGAACCGCAGTAAACTTACGCCACAAACCTATACAGGACATATTACCTTTACACAGAAGAGCAGCAACATCACCGCCAAACTGACCGTGACGATGAAGGTTGATTCAGCTCCCGCCGCGCTCAACATCTCAACATCCGAGTTGACGTTTTCTACCACCGCCATGCAGACCGTGCCCAATCAGAATGTAACATTGCAGAATAGTGGTGGCAACGCATTAAATTGGCAGGCGGTAGCGACGACCAGCAACAGTACGAACTGGTTGTATCTTGTTGGCGCATCGAACGGAAGCATAGACGCCAAACAGAGCCAGCAACTGGTTGTGGGCGTGCAGGCGCAACAACTCGCTGTTGGCACCTATCAAGGTGCAATCACGCTTACAGGGGGTGCCAGTGCTACCATCACCGTATCGCTGACGGTGGTCGCTCCCGGCAATATTCTCGTGTCGCCGCTCGCTCTCTCCTTTACCTCCCTTACGGGACAGGCTACGACAAGCAAGACACTGACGGTACAAAATAGTGGTGGAGAAGCGCGAGATTGGAGCGTTGGCATTACCCCTGTCAGTCAAGGAAACTGGCTAAGTGTTACACCAGCAAGTGGTACTGTGGCAGTAGGTGAAGCGACAACGGTTACAGTTAATATCAATAGTGCCATTCTTAATGCAGGCTCTTATTCAGCAACGCTCATCTTTACCGGAGGCAGCCAGACAACGCAAATTCCTGTGTCACTAACGGTGACGACGCCACCTGCCCCCGTTATCTCGGTGCAGGCGACCACCCTTACCTTCCAAACAACGCAGGGAACGGACCCCATCGGGCAATTCCTGACCATCACCAATACAGGCAATGCGCTATTGAATTGGACGGCAAGTGAGAGCGGCGCTGGTGCCACATTCGCACCACTCATGCTGTATAGTGGGAGCTTGATGCCGCAAACACACGTCGATATTGAGGTCAACCCCCGCGTCTCTACCTATAAGGCGGAGACGCTAGCGACGACCATTACCTTCGCGGACAGCGATGTGGGGACAACGGTGGTGAGTCAGAAGGTACCTGTCATAGTCGTAATTCAGAGTCAGGCCGCGATTTCAGCATCGCCCTCGAACTTCAGTCTGGATACTAGCGGTCCAGGTACAAATACGCAAGCGGTAACCATCACCAATACTGGTTCTGCGCCTTTGAACTGGGCCTCCTTTATTCACGTAGACGAGCCTGTCGGTGGTGCATGGCTTGCTATGAGCGCAACCCGTGGCACGCTTGCCTCCGGCGCAAGTACGACGGTTACTGTGACATGCAGTAGCACGGGTTTACAAAAGGGCACCTACTATGGTGGTTCAATTCAAATCGGCAGTAGTGATGCAGGCACAACCGTTACGCCGCAGATGATATACGTTTCGTTCTATCCGTGACATTTATTGACGCTGTTTGGCTTCTGTGCTATATTCTGACAAGCGATAATAGCAAGAATTATTCTACTACAAATATTTTATGGAGGTAGTTATTGTGCCAACGATAACGTTTGTGCGTGAAAATAAATCGGTAAAAGTAGACGAGGGTGATACGGTACGCTATCCCGCCTTAGAGAATGACGTATCCGTCTATTGTGGCATCTATAAACTCGGCAATTGTCACGGTAACGGCCTGTGTGGTACCGACCGTATAGCAGTATCACCATCCGTCAACACCAACCCCCTCTCTTTCATGGAGAAATTCTGGTTGCGCGGCGACCTCAAAAAGAACTCCAATATGCGCCTCGCCTGTCAGGTGCAGGTATTCGGCGATGTCAGCGTCGAGACTCAATGTAAATAAAGCACACAAACAAAAATGAGTGTCGCGCTAGTGCGACACTCATTTTTGTTTGTGTATGCTAATTTCTCACGACGAAAAAGAGCGTTTGCGCGGCCTGATTCTCCCAATCGATCTCGACCTTTCCCTCGGCAGGTGAGGCGTAGACCATTGGTGCCATGCCTGTAACTCCTTGTCCAGCGGTAAGATTGCCATTTGAGGTAACGATACGATATGGAAGATTGTTCATATACCACTTCATGGTGACTTTGCCAGCCTTTTGTGGATAGACGCTATAGGTAAGGTAAAATGTCTGGTTAGGTTTGAACACCCTATCTGTCTGTGCTGCAATCGTCGAGTTGATCAAATGTGATGTTGTGGTTGCCGACGGAATAATATCATACGCGGGACCCTTGATAACCTGGCTCGATGGGTCTGGCAACGTAGCCCCCCCCGGTGCAATATTTGGTGGTGCAGGGTTGTTGCCCGTTATAACACGACTAACTAGATCGAGCTTACCGCTTGCCTTCGCGTAATATCCTGCGCCGCCACAGAGCATTAATGTCACGATCACAAAACTGAGCAAACCACTGATGACGCGATAACGTGGAATGATGGGACGCGGCTTGGTATACATGGGTGGGACGTATACAAGACCCTCTTCCTGCTCTGGTGGTGCGATGTTGATATCTTGTGCAGGTGCTGGTATGATCTGCATTGCATTAGCCTGTTGCATCTGCTGAAGACCCATACCACCTTGATAGGGTACAGGCAATCGCGAATTTTCCTGTTGCACCTGTGGCGTTTGTGACATCTGAGGGAGCGGTGGCGTCTGTGACCATCGTGGCATAGACGGTGCCTGATGTTGCCAGGAACTGGACATCATGCCATACCCACTTTGCTGTTGAGGAGAAGAAACGTCTCGTTGTGAGCCAGCACCCCAGCTCGCGTTTTGCGGCATCGCTTGTATCGGAGAAGGTGCCCCACAATTGGCACAGGGTGCCGGATTGTCAGCACGCATCAATTTACAATATGCACAAATCATATTTTTCAGCCCTCATAACTACGGCTTTTTATGAACCGCCCATTTCGTATACATTTCATTTATACACCCTTAACACTAGCATCGACACAGCAAGGAATCAAGTTATGCGTCTTTAGATAGTGCAAAAGGGCTATACTACTCCACTTCCGTCTCTATAAACAAACGTGTATCACTATGTTTCTTCGTCCTATGTAGGAAGATTGTTTGATCGTATCGACGCGCGACTACAAGGGTATTGAGTCCAACAAATTCCTATGGGCAAACGCGTAGGGGCCTTTCTTTAGAACGCCCCGTGAGCAATGAACTCTGTCAGCAAGGATTGAGGAACGGTATCAACAAAGAGAAAACAGGGCCACCTGTTTGTCCCCACTACATCTTCTATCACCTTTTGAATAGCTTGGATGCCACCTGTTCTCTTGCAGGCTACATAAAGACGTGCTACCATTTCACTATCATACGTCTTTGCTAATGAAGAAAGAGTTTATTTCAGCATTATGTCAGAGTCATCAGAGCAATGGTACAACCGACAGGCGGTGGAACAACTTGCGCTACACATTCCCTTCGAGCGCGACACCGCCAGCAAGTCGGAGCAAATAGAGATGTTACGCGGGTTAGTCATTCGTCATGGGCGAACGATGGACCCACATATGTTTGGCTTCGAGGCCCGTACAGAACTGATTCGTCTGGGCCTATGGAGTCGTATTGGACCGCAAAATGAACAATAATAACACTCCCAAAACTATCGTCATCACAGGCTGCTCAAGCGGTTTCGGCAGGCTTACTGCACTGCATCTTGCACGGCAGAGCTGGCATGTCTTTGCTACGGTACGGAAAGAGAGTGATAGCGACGAGCTTGTCAGTGCAATTGAAGATGTCTACAAAGAACACCTTACGCCCGTTGTTTGTGATATTACGAACCCTGAGCAGGTCGCGGCATTGGCACAGACGGTTGCAGCCTCAACACTCCAACTCGATACACTTCTCAACAATGCTGGTACTGCCTTTGCCGCCTCGCTAGAACTGCTACCACTCGAAGACCTGAGAGCGCAGCTTGAGGTCAACGTCGTGGCACAGCTAAGCGTCACGCAAGCATTGTTGCCATTGGTAAAGATGGCGAAGGGAACGATTATCAACGTGAGTAGTGTCAGTGGGCGCATCTCAACGCCGATTACGGGTGCCTATTCCGCCAGTAAGTTTGCGCTTGAGGCTATCAGCGATGCGTTACGGCTAGAACTTGCCCCGTTCGGAGTACATGTTGTCATGATCGAACCAAGTTCCAGCCCGACCAACATCTGGCAAACCAGCATGAAACGTTCCCTCGACACGCTCGAACCGCACCGTGAGGGCGAGTATGCGCGACTCCTCAAAACATTCGAGAAACTCGCATCCGTCTTAAAGACGGTTTGTGTTACCCAATCCAGACATAGATTCCGAGCTTTTCTGCTATGCACCACTACACAACCTTCGATATAGCATCGATCAGCTCTTTACAGTTTCATGTACGATAGAAAGTCATCAACTTTTTTCTGGCCTATGTTCACTCTCTCTGCATAGGAGAGAATAGTCTCTTTCTGCCGAGTATACATTTGCTCCACTAAGGTCTTTTTTGAAGGATCAATCCCGTGAAGTGTTGATTGGCTAATTTCGTAGAGAAATCCTATCAAATCCAAAAGCTTGAGTTCCTCCTGCAAACTTTTATCATCCTCAATCGAGAAAGCATTTAGAATGTCCGTCTGGATGGAATCAATCGCCTCTCTCACTGCATTTGTTTTGAAGAAGGGCAGGATATCACCGATCACCGCTTCATGCATATCGTGCATCAATGCTAAAGTAACGAGTCGATCACGTTTTTCTGAGGGGTAGGAGTGAAATTTGGACCAATAGAGTACAAGGAAAGCAACAGCTAGAGTATGTTGACCAACATTCCATGAACCAAAGCCCGAAACACTGTATGCCCTGGGAATATTGAAAATGTTCATAAGGAAATCTAGATTGGGTTGCTTCGAGACCTCTCCCAACATACCTTGAGGAGTAAAGATATTTTCGTAATCAATTCGTTCTTCCATAAATATACCTCATCCTTTTCTTTATATTTGTATCAATGACCATTATATAGGCGATTGATTGCGACCGCTACCCTTAAAGTTTGTGATTGTGACGGACAATTGACAGCGAATAAGGACAAAGGAAATAAACTCTTAAGAAGTGGTATACTCAAGGCAAGGAAATAACCTTGTAAGCCACAAACAAGAACAGTGGCTATGACATCATTGACATCTTACAACTGTTTACATAGCTTTACGCTGATAGATAGCAACGCAGCCATCTATCAGCACTAACAGCGTTGTTACATCACTCGGAGGAACCCAAACAATGGTACTTAAAGATACACTGCTGTATCTCGCACAGAACGAAAATCTACGAAATTTTGTGGTACACAATAAGGCGACGCGTGGCGTCTCACGTCGTTTTGTTGCAGGTGAAGCCCTCGATGAGGCGGCCCAGGCATCAAAAAAGTTGAATCAGCGCGGCATACGTGTCGCCCTCGACCTGCTCGGCGAAAACGTCTCCGACGATAAAGAGGCTCAGGTAGCCGCCCGTAACTATATTGCCGCCCTTGACTACATCAAAGAAACGGGCATAGATGCGAACATCTCCATTAAACTTACCGCGCTAGGACTCGACATCTCACAAGACCTGTGCGAGCAGAATGTACGTGCCATCCTCGAACACGCTCAATCACAGGGAACATTTGTGTGTATCGACATGGAAGGCGCGGACTATACAGAGCGCACCGTCGCTATCACACTCCGTATGCGCGAACAGTTCGAGCAGGTCGGGACCGTCATTCAATCCTATCTCCATCGTAGCAAAAACGATATCGAGCAGCTTATCGCGAAAGGGGTACGGGTACGTCTCGTCAAGGGTGCGTACAAGGAACCCGCCACCATTGCTTTCCAGCAGAAGGAGGAGGTTGACCAGAACTATGTGCAACTGATGCTCATGCTGCTTGCCCGTGGCAATTATCCCGCTATTGCCTCACACGATCAGGGCATTCTCGACGCTGCAACCACATTTGTACGCGATCACGGCATCAGCAAAACGGCCTTCGAGTTCCAGATGCTCTACGGAATTCGGCGTGACCTGCAAGAAAAGCTGGTACAACAAGGCTATGATATGCGTGTCTACGTCCCCTATGGCTCACAATGGTACCCCTACCTGATGCGCCGTATGGCCGAACGTCCTGCAAATCTCATGTTTGTCATGAGCAATGTCCTACGCTAGCACATTATTGGGCTACAAAAGAGATGCTACTGAACAGAAAATACCGCTAATTTTCTCGTTCTCTTTTGAGGATGTTATTGTTCAGTAGCATCATACATTCCGCTATCTATGTTCCTAAAGGGATACTGCAAACGTTTATACTAGAAAGGCGCAAAAGCTTTTCGCCGTTGAAAGCAGTATCACAGCCAGGGAAGCTACTCACTTGTACATCGCTAGGGGATGCGACAACAAGTGAGCAAAGGGGGACTATACTATGTCAGAAAATAGACCGGATTTTTTTGATTTCGAGGGTGAGGTACAGGTTTTATCTATCGCCGCTAATCCAGTCGATAAGGAACATTCGCTCACATTTAAGTTTGGAGAGCTAGCTGCAACGCTGAACGCGCAAGCAACACTAGACCTGTTACAGTGGCTCTATGAGCGCCAGGATATGTTTTATCGTCTGGCCCACGATCTGCCCGATCCATCAGACATCACTCAGCGCGTGCCGAGAGTGACCGCGTTCAAGGAGAATTTGTCCGGTGTGCGCTCCACCACAGGCGCATTGGCTGCTCACAAGCAGGGCGACAATATAGATGTAAGTCTAATTGATATGTTGCCCGACGACCTGAACGATAAGTTTTATCAGCGGCGCGAAGAGTAGTATACTGTTCCTTCTTCCCTCCATGTCGTACAATAGTTTGAAGCTAAAGAACGTGTACGAACACCAACCAATGGAGGGACATCCATGTCAGATATACAGCACAAGCACACGAATTCTCTCATTCATGAGACCAGCCCGTACCTCTTGCAGCACGCGCACAATCCAGTAGATTGGTATGCATGGCATGATGAGGCACTGCAAAAGGCCAAACGCGAGGATAAGCCAATTTTGTTGAGCGTTGGCTATTCCGCATGCCACTGGTGTCATGTGATGGAACGTGAGTCGTTCGAGAACGAAGAGATCGCCGCGTTGATGAACCAGAACTTTGTCAATATCAAGGTTGACCGTGAGGAACGCCCCGATATCGACAGTATCTACATGCAAGCGGTGCAGGCCATGACGCAACAGGGTGGCTGGCCGATGACGGTCTTTCTGATGCCCGACGGTCGTCCCTTTTATGGTGGTACCTACTTTCCGCCCAACGACCGCCGCTACGGGCCAGAAACTATGCCCGGCTTCCCTACGATCTTAGCGAGTATCGCGCACGCTTACTCACAGAACCGCCAGGAGATCGAAGAGCAGGCGACGCAAATTGCCGACTACCTGCAACAGCGCAGCGATGCACCACTACGTAGGGCAGGCTCGTCGCTGCCCACTGGCACCACTTTCTCACTCGACCTGTTCAGTAAGGCCAGCAACGCGCTTGCTAAAGAGTTTGATACCACTTATGGCGGCTTCGGGACCGCGCCCAAATTTCCCAGTACCATGTCACTTGAGTTGCTGCTACGTATTTCCCAGCATCGGCTCAAGGGCGAGGTCACGACCCCCGTAGCGATACCCGAACTTGAGATGGTCGAGCTATCACTGCGCGGTATGGCGAATGGTGGCATCTACGACCAGTTGGGCGGTGGCTTTCATCGCTACTCTACCGACAAGACATGGCTTGTGCCACACTTCGAGAAGATGCTGTATGACAATGCTCTGCTCAGTCGCGTCTATCTGCATACCTACCTTGTGACGGGCGTCCCGTTTTACCGCCGTATCGTGGAGGAGACGCTGGACTACGTTGTGCGCGAAATGACCTCACCGGAAGGTGGTTTTTATTCGACGCAGGACGCCGACAGCGAAGGTGTCGAGGGTAAATTCTTTGTATGGACGCCAGCCGAGATTGAGCAAGTTCTTTCAGCAGAGGATGCCACCCTCTTCATGCCGTACTACGATGTGACCAGGCGCGGTAACTTTGAGGGCAAGAACATTCTTCATGTACAACCGCAAGTGCGGAACACTGATGAGACTCTGGTAAGTGACGAGGCGTTAGAAGAATCGCTCAAGCAGAGCCGCGCCTTGCTTTTCGCGGTGCGCGAGAAACGCGTTAAGCCTGCACGCGACGAGAAAATATTAACCTCGTGGAACGGCCTGATGCTACGTAGCTTTGCCGAGGCGGGGCGATACCTTGAGCGGCTCGATTATATCGAGGTTGCCACGAAAAACGCTGCGTTTTTGCTGCGCGAATTGCGGAAAAATGGGCGACTGCTGCGAACCTACAAAGATGGTCGCGCCCATCTGAACGGCTTTTTGGAAGATTACGCCTTCCTTGCAGACGGTCTACTTGCGCTCTATGAGGCTACATTCGAGCCACGTTGGTTCGCAGAGGCCCGCGCCTTGATGGATTCGGCTATTCCTTTGTTCATAGATGAGCAAAATGCTGGTTTCTTCGATACAGGTAGTGATGCCGAAGCTCTGATTAGCCGCCCAAAGGACATCATGGACAATGCGACCCCTGCTGGCAATAGCGTGGCCGTTGATGTCCTGTTACGACTTGCCGCCTTTACTGGTGAGCAAACCTATCGCAAACGTGCTGACGACTACCTGCAACCATTAGCGGACGTTATGGCGCAACATCCACAAGCATTCGGGTATGTTCTTGGTGCGCTCGACTTCGCGCTCTCTCCCAGCAAAGAGATCGCAATTCTCGGCCCACTGGCTACCGATGGCACTCTTGCCCTGTTAGAGGTGACCAACAAACAATACTTACCCAATAGCGTTCTCGCCTATTATGTTCCAGGTGACACGCAAGCTGTACAGACTGTACCTCTGCTAGCTGATCGTCCATTGAAAGATGACAAAGCAACAGCTTACGTATGTCAGAATTTCGTCTGTCAGGCACCCGTGAACACCGCCGAAGAATTATCAAATCTTTTGTAAAAAATGTGCTGGTGAATGATCGGAGATCATTCACCAGCACATTTTTTACATAAATTTCTGTTCATCCCCATAAATAAGCGTCGCGCCACCTGTTGCAAAATTGCGTACATCGCGTCCAACCGCCTTGCCTTCGGGAGTTGCCATCAGCGCGTCGAACTCTTCGCGCGTATCGGCGTACATAGCCGCCATCTGATAGTATGGTGGTTGTTCGCCGCGTGGTCCTGGAGTAAACTTTGTCACGCTCAACCCCTTGAGTCCCTGAATCTTCTGCACGAGCGGTGTATGTACCTCTGTATAATAGCGGTCGAACTCCGCTACATCTTCCGGGTGTCCATAGAGGACGGTCAGTTGGAACATAGTAACATTCCTGCCTTTCTTGACGGATACCTGCGTATCGGTTACATCTTTGTATGATCGTGTTACCCCTTGATATTACCACACAGCACGATATATTTCTTTGCAGAGTTTTATTCTTGATGCTTTTAACAATCCAGTAACCTTGTG
>JAABUQ010000945.1_pt1 | contig 65546 bp, 74 predicted proteins | sample 5560001 | NCBI WGS metagenome assembly JAABUQ01 (sample SAMN10711888, study PRJNA513371) | rock metagenome | isolation source: Antarctica rocks | place: Antarctica: Victoria Land, Finger Mt nord | collected 2015-12-18
AATCAGACTCACCGCCAGACTATGCAAGAAATCTCTTTGAGCAAGAAAGCCATAGAGCCGCCTCTAGTCCCAAGCTACTGCCAACTTATGCAAGACAGAAAAGAGCAGAATATACCTGAAGTCGCATATTACTATATACTTTTTGTACGATATCCTACATAATGAAATAGATACTTTGCAATGTCTGTAATGTAAGTCATGCGTGTATGACACGAAGACATGCCGTAATAACATAGCAATATAAATGGTCGTACATAAAAGGCATGTCGAGGCTTGACTGTTACATAAAACCCATTAAACGCGGCTGGTATACATATAGGGGCTATAATCCATACCTACATCACCAATAGATGAGAGCAAATAGGGTGTTCGATTGTTAAGGAATACATATTATTGTGTATCTGTCTATTGCATTTTAACAGCATCTTTGCTACACTAGTTTGTGTCCAGACACATGGTCTGGACGTAGTACACTCGTTTCGATACATGGTTTCCATGTTTGACGCATACGAATTAATATGTGTTACGTGGTTTTTGCCATGAAGAAATGTATCGAGTAGTATGTAGAGCCGCTCAGTAAGCGGTTTGTTGAATGTTATACGTTCCCGTAGCTCAGTGGATAGAGCATTGGCCTCCGAAGCCATGAGCGCAGGTTCGATTCCTGTCGGGAACGCTTCCCTATAAAAAAGCCGTGTGCGAGCGTTCGCACACGGCTTTTTTATAGGGGTGTGATATCTTATTGGCCTTTCAAAAATGAAAAACATGTAAACGTAGTGGCTTCCATGTCGAATGCGTGATATGCTGTGCAAGAGTAGTGTCGCTGATAATGCTAAGGAGAATGACAATGCTTCCGTGGTCTACAACTTTGCAAGGGCGTTTCGACGAAATCCTGTTTTCCAGCGAGGTCCTGAAAGGAAACGCGCTCGGTGATCCCTCAGAGCGTCCGCTATGGGTGTATGTTCCTCCTACCTATGATGAAGACTCGACACGTCGCTACCCAACTGTGTATATGATTCAGGGTTTGACGGGTCAACTCGATATGTGGCGCAATCGCTCGCCTTTCAGAAAGACCTTTCCTGAATTGGTTGACGAACTCTTCTCCGATGAGACAGTGCCACCATGTATTGTAGTATGGGTTGACTGTTGGACTTCATATGGTGGCAGTCAATTTGTAGACTCGCCTGCTACGGGGCGTTATCATACGTACCTGTGTGACGAAATTGTGCCGTGGGTTGATGCACATTATCGCACGCTACCACAACGCGAGCATCGCGGCATTGCTGGTAAGTCGAGTGGGGGCTATGGTGCGATGATTACGCCAATGCTGAGACCCGATTTATGGGGAGGGCTTGCCACACATGCGGGTGATGCCTTATTCGAGACCTGTTATTTGCCTGATTTTCGACAATCGGTACGTACTTTACGAAACCTCTACAATGGCTCATTTGAAGCTTTCTGGCAAGATTTCCGCAGTCGGCCAGGGTTCTCTAAAGAGAGCGATGCAACTTTGCTCAATGATTGGTGTATGGCAGCGTGTTATTCTGCCGACCAGGATGGCACCGTTCATCTTCCCTATGATACTCACACTGGCGAATTGCTTCCTGAGATATGGGAACGCTGGCTCGCGTGGGACCCCGTGCGTATGGCTCCACAACATGCCGATGCGTTGCGTACCATGAAGGCTATTTATATTGATGCAGGCAGGCGTGACCAGTTCTTTCTCGATTTGGGCGCAGAGGCGTTTCGGCAAACGCTAGAACGTATAGGTGTGAAAAATGTCTTTTTCGAGTTGTTCGACGCAACGCATTCTGCTATCGAGTACCGCTATCCTTTGAGTTTGAAGTATCTCGCCGAGAGGCTCGCACCATGATGTGTGAGTCTTTCGGCACATAAAGAAAAAACAATCATTACATGAGCATTGGTAAAGTAATAGGAAGCGGCTTTACTGCTCTATCACCTATCTGCTGTATCGACTTCAGTATAATGGGAGAACAGTTGGTCATCTAGTATGTACTCTTGTCTTACATGGACGCTTCTAAGTGCATGATGAGTATAGAGGTATACATTTACAAAAAGGCCCGCACCTACAGAGAGAACGAAGAACACTAACATCAGTGCAAGCATTCTAGCACCTACGCTATCTTTCTCTGGACTTTCTTGCTGCCCAGTCGGGAGTCTACCATGTGGAAGAGGCTTTCCCCTTCTATAATGGTAGACGTGAAAGGCTGCGTTTTATTAAATATGTGAGGGGGCGGATAAATTTTATGAACATAAACGCTACTCAACGACCCATCGCAATTGTGACGGGGGCGAGTCGCAGTCGAGGCATTGGTGCAGCAGTGTGTCGCGCTCTAGCTGAAGCGAAGGTAGACATCTTCTTTACCTACTGGCAGGCTCATGATAAAGCCTTATATGGACAGGAAAAAGAGGGCTATCAGCAATTACTGGAAACTGTGCGAGCGATGGGGGTGCGCTGTGAATTTATAGAGGCAGACCTGAGCCTGCCACAAGCGGCAGAACAGATTATGGATGCGGTAGAGGCGCGTTTAGGATATCCCAGCATTCTTGTGAACAATGCCGCACATGATGATACTCAATTACCTTTTGACCAGATTGATGCGACAATCCTGGATACCTACTATGCCGTGAATATGCGTGGCACCATCTTGTTGAGCATCGAGTTCGCACGTCGTTTCACGCAGTCCTCTGGTGGGCGCATTATCAACCTTACCTCTGGACAGGGCATAGGTGCGATGCCTGGGAAGATACCGTATATTGCAACGAAGGGCGCAATCGAAGCCTTCACAATCACACTTGCGGCAGAGGTGGCTCCTTGCAGCGGCGTTCAAGCTGAACACGCGCGTCTAATTCGAGATGTGTACTCCCTGTGTGCCGAGGTCGAGCAGGATAAACTCAGTAACCGTCAATAATTCCTATCTGAAAAAGGCGGCAAAATGGTTGTCCTTTTCGAGAGCGTGGGTTATAAGACGCTGGCGGTAGAAGTTGTAACCGAGAATAACTTGCTTACTCCTGCGTGAGAGGCATATCTATGTCGTAGCCAAGTGACACAAGCAACTCCAACAATCCATCAGGATAAAGGGATGCCTGTCCTTCGCGAAAAAAAGATAGGGGTTTCCATACTATGGTAAATGGAGAATTGTCGTCTTCGATCCCTTCAATGCGCTCTTTCGTGTAGAGTGATGGATTAGTAAATCGCGCATCATAGATAAACGCGATTTCGTGTCCTTGTTCGCTATTGTAGAGAAAGATGTTTTCAATGGTGCCAAGATAGCGTTGTTGTGTCATCTCAGCACCAATTTCTTCACGTATCTCGCGTACAAGTGCATCTTTACTATATTCGCCGTACTCGATACCGCCGCCAACAGGTCGATAAAAATATACACGCTTTACTAGATCGTATCCCTCTGCTACTAAGATGCGTCCGTTATGGCTAAAAATGCAAATAGCGATAGCTCTAGGGCGTTTCTTGTGCATGAAAACCCTTTCTATTACTTCTGCTCTGCTAAAAACTCCAACATCACACCGCTCATGAGAGCAGGGTGTGCAAGCATTGGGCGATGTCCACTGCGGGGAATAGTAACGAAGGTTGCATGTGGCAGTGCCTTGTGCAATTCATAGCCAAGCGAAATGGGGACGAGTATATCGTGTTCACCCCATAAAATAAGGGTTGGCAAGGTGAGCATGGCAAGTTCGGCGCGAAAGTCGCAATCTACCAGTTGTGTCGCGCTATGCCAGAAAAGGCGTAGGCGAGGACGTAGAATGTCGCGTACTAACGCGGGCGGATAGCTGCCGTTGCCACGTTGCACAAACGAGCGCACCGAACGTCCGGCAAGTGCGGGGAAGGTCGAGCGAAAGGGGATACCTGCGGCATCAACCAGTATCAAACTCTGCACAAGCTCAGGTGCATGGGCGGCAAGTTGAATAGCGATTGCGCCGCCCATCGAATGACCCATGAGATGAATTGGTGGGAGATGCATCTCTCGTAACCATGTAGCAAGTAATGGTGCCATATCGCGCAGCCGCCAGGGTGCGTTTGTCCCTTTATACGTACTACGTCCATAACCTGGAAGGTCAACGATAAACACTTGATAGTGCTGTGCGAGATAGGGTAGCACCTGTTGCCATACATGTCCAGAAACGCCAAAGCCGTGAACAAGTACAAGTGGCTTTCCCACTCCAACCACTCTATAGTGCAGTCGATAGCCATGCAGAGATAAGCTGTATGTTGTACTATGCATAGTGTTCCCAGATAAATGATTTTTTGCTTGCATGAAGTATATTGTATCACAACATAAAGATGAGTTTAGAAGTAAAGAGTACTCATTCGTAGAAGAACAATGATAACTATATGTTATACGTTTGAACATTGAAACTTATCTGAAAAAGGTGTAGAGGTGTTATCATCTTGTGATAATTTGTACAAGATGTACGTAATATTACCATATTGATTCCTGCATAGTGTATCACGAGGAGAACAGCATGGCCTTGAAACCGAGAAGCCGTTTCCTTATCAGCGCGTTTTCTCTTGTATCTTTACTTGCTTTGCTCTTGAGTGCATGTGGACCTACGGGTACGCCAACCACGAGCAACAATGGCAAAGCGACAAAGGGTGGTGTCTGGCTCGATGACCTCATTAACGAGCCTGATTCTTTCATTCCCAACGCGTCGGTACAAACGTTTGCGGATATGGTTGACCAAACCATCTACACACCTCTTTTCGCTGGCAACCCCGATGGTAGCGTCAGTCCCGGTCTTGTCGCGGAACTGCCTACGACCGCGAATGGCGGTATTAGTTCGGATTTGAAGACATGGAAATTCCGTTTGCGACCAGGGCTAAAATGGTCTGACGGTCAACCGCTCAATGCAGATGATGTAGACTTTTCCTGGAAACTGTGGGCGAATAAAGCCTTTCCTGCACAGAGTACGGTAGGTATTCGTCTCATTCAAAGTGCGGATGTCGCCTCTGACAAACTGTCGATCACCTTTCATCTAAGTACTCCCTATGCTCCATTCATCTCTACGTGGACAGACGGAGAACTGGCACCACTTCCTAAGCATCATTTCGAGAGTGCTGCACCGGACCAGATTAAGAAATCCTCTGATAACCTATTTCCTACTGTAAGTAGTGGTCCATTTGTGATGACCGAGAGTAAGCCAGGAGATCACTACACGGTTTCACGCAATACCAACTACTACCGTGCATCCGAAGGATTGCCATATCTGGATAAAATAATCTTTCGTGTTGTAACTAGTTCGAGTACGATTCTCAAGGATTTGCAGGCAGGAAGTATCGACTCTGCGTGGTTCCTCGATGTCAGTAAGATTGACTCCTATAAAAAGCTTGATCAATACCAGATTGTAACGGGCACATCCGCAAGTTACGAAGGCATACACGTCGATTTGAATAATCCGATCCTCAAGGATGTGAAAGTGCGTCAGGCTATCTCAATAGCTGTTGATCGTGATAACCTTGTGAAGGTTGCACGTCATAATCTGGCGAATGCGAATTGTACCGATCATAGCAAGGTATACAATCCTGGCTATCAGCCTGATGTCGCCTGTCCCAAGTTCGACATCGCTGCTGCTAATACGCTGCTCGATCAGGCTGGATGGAAAATGGGTAGTGACAATGTACGCCAAAAAGGTGGTCAGCGTCTGGAGTTCCAATATTCTACAACGGCTAACAACCTGTGGCGTCAGGAAGATGAGGTACTTATTCAGGCCAGCCTCAAGAAGATTGGCATCAAGCTCGATGTCAACAATTATCCTGCAAGCACCTTCTTTGGCCCATTTCTACGCAGCGGTCAGTCGGGGAAATACGATCTTGCGGAATATGCTAGCTCCTATACCTATGATGCCAACGACTCTTCGGCTTTGTCTTGCTCGCAGATTCCGCCGCATGGTTCAAACTACAGCTTCTACTGTAATCAGCAGTTGGATCAGTTGTTTGACAAGGAACTGACAACAGCAGACCCACAGGCTCGTCAGCAGATTTTCAATCAAATTCACCAGGTTATCCTGACCGATTACCCTATCATCCCTCTTTACAACCTCATCGATCTTGAGATTGCGAAGAAGGGTACGCATAACTATCAGCCTGGACCATTTGGTGCCTCCGAAACGGTGAATGCATGGTCGTGGTGGTGTGATAACGGGAAACGTCCTGCGTAGTATCATTAGAGAGAACGCCCACGTCCTCATAGATGATGTGGGAAGGCATTGACGAACTTGTAGGGGCCATAATTCATTACGCCCTTGTCCCCATAGACGATGTGGGAAGGCATTGAGGGACTGAATCAACGCATGGAAAACGTGGGGGACGAGGGCGTAATGAATTATGGCCCCTACAGGGATCGTTCACGAATTTTTGGAGCAACTATGGGAAGATACATCCTGCGCCGCATATTACAGGCGATCCCGATCTTATTTTTGCTTTCCATTGTGATGTTTGGTCTTATTCGTCTTTTGCCGGGTGGTCCAGATGCTGTTTTTCTCAATCCCAACCTGGATGAGCAGGGTCAGGCGAATCTTCGTGCAAGCTTTGGGCTTAACGATCCTTTGCCTATACAGTATTTGAAGTGGCTAAAAAATGCTTTGACAGGGAACTTCGGCTCCTCTTTTGCTACCAGCCAATCGGTATCGACAGTTCTGAAAGATCATTTTCCGCTCACTCTGGAATTATTTGCGACTGCTCTTGTCGTCGCTCTCATTATTTCAATTGTTGTTGGAACGCTTTCAGCGACAAGACAGGGTACAATCACCGATTATATCCTGACGGCTCTCTCCTATGTTGGGATTGCGATGCCTATTTTTGTGTTAGGTCTCTTCTTGCAGGGCATCTTTGGTGTCTCGCTGCACTGGTTGCCAACATCGGGTACGGCTACACTCGGAGTGAGCTATAACTGGTTCAATGGCGCATGGGATCATCTCTTACATCTTCTTTTGCCTATGACTGCGCTTGCCATAACCTTTCTTGCACGTTGGAGCCGCTACATGCGTACCAGCATGATTGACGTAATCAAGCAGGACTACATGCGTACTGGTCGTGCTAAAGGTGTGGCACCAGTGCCACTTCTCTTCCGCCACGCACTACGCAATGCCATTATCCCATTGATTACCGTCGTTGCGATTGACTTTGGCGCGGTTGCTGGTGGTGCAACCATTACAGAGGGCGTCTTCTCCTGGCCTGGAATGGGGCAACTCTTTCTCTCGTCGCTCGACAAGCGCGATTACCCTGTGTTACTCGCGACACTTTTACTGAGTTCCATCTTTGTGATTGTTGCGAACCTTGTGGCCGATGTGCTGTATGCAGTCACGGATCCGCGCATCCGCTATGCATAATGTGTCCATGCGGACGCTTGTCCTTAGAAGGAGGAAAATACATGGATACATCCGAACAGATCAGGAGCCAGATAGCTGAAGAGGAACCAGAGCCAGCGTTAGATACGACGCCCGCGCTGGCACAGAAGAGACGTAGCCAGGGGCGCATCATTTTTGACCGTTTTGCGCGGAATCGTATTGCTGTCGCTGGAGCCGTTTTTCTCATCCTTGCGTTCCTCTTCTGTTTTCTTGGCCCATTTGTGACAGGGCATAATGACCCGAATACACCAGGGTTAGCACCAACATTTGCTAATCCTTCGTTGCAATTTCCATTTGGCTCAGATGACGTGGGACGTGATACTATGGCGCGTGCTATTGCGGGTGGTCAAGTTTCGCTGCTGGTGGGCCTCACTTCCATGCTTATTTCAGTTGTCTTAGGCGTAGCGATAGGCTCCGTTGCTGGCTATTATGGCGGTATCGTTGATAATCTGCTCATGCGCCTGACCGATGTGGTGCTAGCAATACCGACCTATCTGTTGCTCTTTATTCTCTCTGCTTCGTTTGCGAATGGGTCAACATCAGGTGTTATCTTTTTGATCGCAATCTTCGGTTGGACAACAGTTGCGCGTTTGGTGCGTGGTGAATTTCTCGCGCTGAAAGAGCGCGAATATGTGCTGGCGGCCCGCACAATTGGCGCACGCAGTTTTCGTCTCATGTTTCGCCATATCCTCCCAAACGCTGCGGGACCAATTATTGTCAATGCAACTTTGCTCGTTGGTAGCAATATCATTCTGGAGTCAGTCCTCAGCTTCTTTGGTTTTGGTATCAAGGTGCCTGTTGCCACATGGGGCAACATGATTAGCGATGGGCAAGGCTTTTTCGATACGGACCCCAGGCTCGTTTTCATCCCAGGCTTGCTCATCTTTTTTACCGTGTTGAGTTTTAATCTTGTTGGCGATGGTTTGCGCGACGCATTGGATCCATACATGACGGAGCGTTAAAGGAGAGATCAATTTTGAACGACTATCTCTTAGATGTGCAAGACCTCAAGACCTACTTTAAGACGAAGGCCGGTTATGTGCATGCTGTCGATGGTGTGAATTTTGCTATTAAACCAGGGGAGAAAGTTGCTATTGTAGGTGAAAGTGGTTGTGGCAAGAGTGTTACTGCGCTCTCAATTATGAAGCTTGTCGAACAACCGTCCGGCGAATATATGAGTGGCTCCATCTTCTTCGATGGGCAAGACCTGCTCGATACGCCGGAGAGCGCGATGAGAAAGGTACGTGGCGGCAAAATAGGTATGATTTTCCAGGACCCAATGACCAGCCTCAATCCTACGATGACCGTTGGCAAGCAGATCGAGGAAGGCTTGCGTATCCATCTCAAGCTGTCAGAAGATCAGGCACGCAAACGCGCTATGACGCTCTTGGAGCAGGTAGGTATTTCGGCGGTGTCCGAGCGCATCAATTCCTATCCGCATCAGTTTAGTGGTGGTATGCGCCAGCGCGTAATGATTGCGATTGCGCTTGCCTGTAATCCTAAGTTGTTGATTGCCGATGAGCCAACAACCGCCCTCGATGTGACAGTGCAGGCACAGATATTGGAGTTGATCAGTGGCATTTGTGAGGATTTTGGGACATCGCTCATTCTCATCACGCATGACCTCGGCGTGGTTGCTGGTACGACGAATCGCGTGATCGTGATGTACGCTGGTAAGGTCGTCGAAGATGCCACTACCGAGGAACTTTTTGCGAACCCGCGTCACCCCTATACACGCGGTCTTCTGTCGTCTGTGCCACGTCTCGATGAGGTGCGACACGCAGAGTTGAGGACTATCGAAGGCACTCCGCCTGATTTACTCAATCCACCAAAGGGCTGTCCCTTTGTACCACGCTGCTACTTCGCTCGCGCGATTTGTAATACCATGCCGCCATTAGAGGCATTGCCAAAGATGGCGACGCATCGTAAGGCATGTTGGCCCGATATCACCGACCAGAAAGAACAGGCGTATGCGGAGCGTCGGCGGCAGGCGCGTGTTGAGGCACAGAAAACTGCTAGCGAAGAGGCTGCACAAAAAGCTGCACAAAAAGCGTTGTAGGGTAAGGAGTCGTACAAGTATGGTGACACAGGTGGCAAGCGATACATTGATTGATGTACGCGATCTGAAAATGCATTTTCCTCTGACACGAGGGCTGGTGCTACAACGTACCGTTGGCTATGTGCGTGCCGTCGATGGTATCAGTTTTAGCATCGCACGTGGGCAGACGCTTGGTCTCGTTGGCGAAAGTGGCTCAGGCAAGACCACGATTGGACGTACTATTGTCAGGCTCTACAAGCCCACAGAGGGGCAGATTCTCTTTGAAAATCAAGACATTGCTCAACTGGAAGGGGAACAACTACGGAAGGTGCGCCGCCAGGTGCAGATGGTATTTCAAGACCCCTACGCCTCGCTCAATCCACGGTTTACTGTTGGGTCACTCATTGCTGAACCTATGCACATTTACAATCTAGGGTCAGGCAGTGAAATTCGCGACAAGGCGGCAGAGTTACTGCGTGTCGTTGGGCTTCGTCCAGAGTACATTGATCGCTACCCACACGAGTTCAGTGGTGGTCAACGGCAACGTATCGCAGTGGCACGTGCCCTCGCAATCAATCCAGAGTTCGTGATTGCCGATGAACCAGTGTCAGCACTGGATGTCTCAGTACGCGCACAGGTGCTGAATTTGCTACAGCACTTGCAACAACAATTCAATCTGACCTATCTCTTTATTTCGCACGATCTGGGTGTCGTTCGTCACGTTGCGGATCGTATAGCTGTCATGTATCTTGGCAAAATTGTCGAACTGGCGGACCGTGACGAACTTTACGCATCCCCCAAGCATCCCTATACAAAAGCTTTGCTCTCGGCGGTCCCAATTCCTGACCCTATTTTAGAGAAGAAGCGCAGGCGTATTATTCTCTCAGGCGATCAGCCAAGTCCAATCAATATGCCGTCTGGCTGCCGTTTCCACACACGCTGTCCAATGGCGCAACAGATTTGTCGCGAGATCGAGCCAGTATTTGAGGCGAAAGAGGGGCGCGAACACTATGCCGCGTGCCATTTTGCCGATCAAGTCAGCCCAGTGTTGACATAAAATTACGGTAAAATCTGTATTGACATCGGGCAAAGTTGCGGCTATGCTAGTAAGAAAAAGAGGATTATATAATGATAGATATACGACGTTTCTGGGGACAACTCTCCCTGCTAGTATTGTCGCTCATCGGTATCGGCATCTCCATTTACCTGACCTCGGTGCATTATGAGAATGCGCCACTTATCTGCTCCGCCAATGGAGTTGTCGATTGCGCGAAAGTCCTTTCCAGCCCCTATTCTATCGTACCAGGCACAACGATTCCGATTAGTGTACCGGGACTGCTCTGGTGCGTCGTCATGGGTGCCCTTGCCTTTACTGCGTGGCGCATGCTACCAGAACGTCGTAGCCTGCTCATCGCCGAACTTGTATGGGCTATCGCTGGTATTGTAACGGTGCTATACCTTGTTTTTGTAGAACTTGTACGCTTACATACAATCTGTGCATGGTGTACTGGTCTGCATGTCATCATTCTCGCTATGCTACTGATTACGATTGTACAGTTACAGCAAGCTAGCTCCGTGCTGGAAGAGGAGGACGAAGAGGAAGAGGCTCCGTCCGCCGTTTCAAGGCGCGGGTAATTATACAGGCATAAAAAAATTGGGCGATATCGCCCAATTTTTTTATGCCTGTATATATGTGTGTTCGTTCAATGGGTTAAAAAAGCACTGCCTGTTGCACCGCATCTGGAACCACAACGGCAACACGATCTCCTGCTTTGACCCAACCTGCCTGCAAGACACGCGTCATGATGCCTGCTTTATAGATCGTCTTCCCACTCTCTTTTGCTGTAACAGCCTTGAGCAACTTAGGGTTGACGCCATTGAGTTGCGTACACGGCTTGCGAACCTCTGTTATCTCGACGACTGCGCCGCCAATGGCTAGTTGTGTACCCTCTGTAAGCGTCATTAAATCAATGCCTGCGACGGTGATATTTTCACCCATTGCTCCCGGGCCTATCGAAATGCCTTTTTGCTCAAGCTCCTGATAGGCCGTGTTGTCAACTAGCAGCACCTGGCGTAGATTACGGCGCGTGGGATATTTGTTCGCAAGATAGCGATGGCGCACGAACTCGCCCGCGTGATAGTCGCCTTCAACGCCCAGATCCGCGAGAAGATAGATATGCTCGACAACGGGTTTTGGCAATCCCGGCTCAGGATTGCGGCAGACCGCGACAACACATCCTTTCATGCTTGCTGTGATTTCTTCCATGTATTCCTTTTTTGGGTGTGATAAATCAGACCCCTACACTTTGGGTTGCTATTCCCACTTAAATGTGCGTATCGCGACTACAAGCATAATGATGGCCCAGATTGCTAGCACAAGCAATGGATAGCCTGGAAAGCCTCCTTTGGCGGTCATTGTTGCTTGTAATGCCTGTGTCAGTGCCGTTGCGGGTAGCAGTTCTGCCAGTGCTGCCAGTGGTCCAGGCAGACGATTGAGCGGTAGCACACCGCCGCCAAGAAAGACGAACACGAGAAACAGCGCGTTTGCTCCTGCCAGCGTCAACTCGGCGCGTAACGCTCCCGCCATTGCTAAACCAAAGGCCGCGAATGCAACGGTGCCAAGCGCGATTGCTAGCAATGTGAGTAGCGCAGAGCCTGCGGGCTGCCAGTGATAGAGCAGGCCCGCGACGCCGACAAGCAGGATGACCTGAATGACTTCAAGGATGAGGATTGAGATAACCTTTGCGATAATCAGACCACTACGGGGTAATGGTGAACTACCCAGGCGTTTCAAAACGCCATAATAGCGTTCATATGCGGTGGCGATGCCTAGATTGACCATACCTGTCGCCATAATCGCGATTGCCAGTATCCCTGGTAGGAGAAAATTGATGGTGCTACCGTTGACGGTCGGCCCGATATTGAGCGATGTAAAGAAGATGAGCAACATTACCGGTACGATGAGCGTCACCAGAATATTCTCGCCGCGTCTCAGTGTAAGCAGTAGCTCGTACTGTACCTGCGTTACTATCTGGCGACTCAATGGAGCCGCTTTGCTGTTGCCCGTTTCGTAGTCTATCGTTGTTGAATTTGTATGTGTTGCCATAATATTTTTATTCTCGGACTTCTGATCCAGTAAGGCGCAGGAACAGGTCTTCGAGTGAGCCGTGCCCAACGCGCAGTTCGGAAAGTGGAATATTGTGGTCGCGTAGCCATGTCGTGAGTTCAACAAGCAGGGCGGGTACGTTGTTGGTCTCAATGACATAACTTCCGGGGCGTACCTCTTCTACACTACTTGCCTTCGATAGTGATGCCAGTGCGCTTTTATCCAGGCCAGCAGGGGCGACGAAGCGCACGGCATTGGCGTTTTGTGTTCCCGTCAAATTGCCTGGGGTATCGAGTGCGATCAAGCGGCCATGATCGATGATTGCGACGCGATCCGCCAGCCGCTCGGCCTCATCCATCAGGTGTGTTGTGAGCAACACGGTGGCACCGTTGCGCTTGAGATCGCGAATAATCTCCCAAGTCGCGAGCCGAGCCTGTGGGTCCATGCCTGCCGTTGGCTCATCCATAAAGACGAGCGAGGGATTTCCCACAAGTGCTACCGCTAGGGCAAGGCGTCGCTTCTGGCCGCCGGAGAGCCGCCGACAGCGTGTTTTGTCCACCGTTGCCAGTCCTACGCGCTCTAATAGTGCGTCAACGTTCTGTGTATGCTCATAGTAGCCTGAGAAGAGGCGTAGCACTTCACGAGCCGTGAGTGCAGGGTATAAGCCATCCTGTTGTAGCATAACGCCGATATGTGGCTTGAGTGCCGACGCCTCACGAATGGGGTCGCGTCCGAGTACGCGAATGACACCTTGATCGGGTGTACGATAGCCCTCAAGCGTCTCGACGGTTGTTGTTTTTCCTGCACCATTTGGACCGAGCAAGGCGAAGACTTCGCCACGCTGGACGGTAAACTGTATATTCTCAACGACTCGTGTTGAGCCGTAACTTTTACTGAAATGGTCAACGACGATGGCCTCGTTGCCGCGTGCGTACTTATCATATGCTGGCTGGTGGGTCGTCGTTGTCTGCGCGTCAGCAGACATAATAATAATGCTCCTTACAAAAGAGTAATATGTGTAATATCCTGTGTATACAGTACAGCAGTTGAGCACTGCTGACAACCCCGAAAATGAGAATATGTAACCTACATCTATTTGCCAACGTGAATCGTGTTATCATTAGAAGTTATACAAACTCATTTTTTAGTAAAGCACTGGTTTGTTGCCATCCAACAAACTACGAAGGAGTAAAAATATGGCTGGTATTCTTTGGGGTATTATTGTTGTTCTCTTCGTTGTCTGGCTACTAGGCTTCATTTTTGCCTTTAAGGTAGTTGGCGGCTTAATTCACATTGTGTTAGTAGTTGCAATCATTTTGTTGATTTACAACCTGATTATGGGTGCCCGCTCACGACGTAGCTTGTAGTAACGGATATCATAATATAAGATTCTCCTAATTTTTTAGGGAGGAATAAAAAGTCTTTTCTGATCTTCAAAAGCAGAAAAAGGTCAGGCTATCGGTTTTGTGCATCGAAACCGATAGCCTGACCTTTTTCTGCTTTCTTATTTGCTATTATTTATTTTAGTATTTTATTTGTAATAAATGAGATTGAGGGAATCAAATTCAATTTTTAAGTTTTTACATATTAAATACTTGTTTATCTACTAAAAAATTGAACATATACATTTTTGATAAATCAAATGATTATCAATGTACTAATATCATCATTGAAATAAAGCATCTCCATCATTATAATAAGTATGTTTGCAATATATAATAATATATATTATGTATTTTTACGTATTCTACTTTTAGCTTGACATTGCTAAAAATGCATGTTGTGCTCTTAAAGGTAGCGATATAGTTCGATCTAATCAGCCCGATTGGTGTGGTTGTAAATAACGCGAATTTGGTTTTGCTACACAAGAGGAGGTAATTAAAAGAGTTTTTTGAAGTGGTAAAGATTGAAGGCTTTAGATGAAAATTGTGTACGAACATTACTCATGCTTATTATGGCATGTGTAGTTTTCATGTAAATGGAAAGGATTTTACATGCGTAAGATTATTTTTGCTTTTGTCATGGCTTTCTGCCTAGTGTTCACTTTCTCATTTGTGTCGCCACAAGTCCATGCTTCCTCAAAAACACTTCAATCTCACACTAGCCATCGTGTGAAAGTGCAACCAGATGTTTATCGGGACAGCGGTTGTAATTGGACAGATGTAGCAGTAATTACCACATCGGGTACGCTTTGTTTCGCAGGCGTTGGTTGGTCTTCAGTGCGAATTTATGGTGTTACGCGCGTAATCAATGATGGATTTTTTCTACAGATTTTTACATTGCTGGTAACTCTAACCCGGTGTGGGTACCACCGTTAAATTACGTGGACGTCAATAATGCTACCATGACAAGCCTTTGTTATGAGTATTGTTGAAGAAAAGAAGCATATCTTTGATGCTACACAAGAGTTTACTTATTAGGTCTTAGAAACGATAGATATGAGTTATCCTAAATTTGGGATAACTCATATTTGTGTATGAAATGGTGATTGACGTTTTCCAAAGCGGCGTGTTACACTAGAGAAAATACCTTTTAATGATGAAAACCGTATATGTTTTGCCATCCCGATAGGGGAGGCCCAGCACGCGTACTATGAGTGTGCTGGGCATTTTTATAAGGAGGAAGCCCCAATCATGTCTCTGGTGCAGAAAGCGGATTCTTTCGAGGATAAATTTGCCTCGGAAGGTCTGACGTTCGACGATGTTCTTATTGTTCCTGCTGCCTCTTCCGTATTACCTCGTGATGTCTCTACCCAAACGTGTTTGACACGGAGCATTGCGCTCAACGTTCCCATTGTGAGCGCGGCAATGGATACCGTAACGGAGGGACGACTTGCTATCGCCCTCGCGCGTGAAGGCGGTATTGGCATCGTTCATTATAATCTACCTATTGAACAACAAGCTGAGGAAGTTGACAAAGTAAAGCGTTCAGAGTCGGGCATGATAACCGACCCGATTACAATGGAGCCAACCGCCTCGCTACATGAAGCACTAGCCGCGATGGAACGTTTCCACATTTCGGGTATTCCGCTCACAGAAGATGGCAAGCTGGTCGGTATCCTCACCAATCGCGATATCCGTTTCGAGACAAACCTGGACCGCCCTGTCTCCGAGTTGATGACACGTGACCATCTTATTACCGTCCCTGTTGGCACAACGCTAGAGCAGGCAGCCGATAGCCTACACCGCTACAAAATTGAGAAGTTGCCTGTGGTCGATGAGCATGGTATGCTCAAAGGTCTCATCACCATGAAGGATATTCAGAAAAAGCTGCTCTATCCACATGCGGCAAAAGATGAGTTCGGGCGCTTACGTGTTGGGGCTGCGATTGGTGTTGGACCCGATACCCATAAACGGGCTGAGGCGTTAATCGAAGAGGGCGTTGATGTGCTGGTCATCGATACCTCACATGCTCATTCGCGCATGGTGATTGAAACGGTGGCACGTGTCAAAGACCGTTTCGGCAAACGTGTCCAGTTAATCGCTGGCAACGTCGTCACCGCAGAGGCAACCGAGGCACTTATTCAGGGTGGTGTTGATGCGGTAAAGGTTGGTATCGGTGCCGGAGCCATCTGTACGACGCGTGTTATTGCTGGTATCGGTATGCCACAGATTACGGCGATCTACGAATGTGCGCGTGTTGCTCACCAGTACGATATTCCGGTCATTGCTGATGGTGGTATTCAGTATTCCGGCGATATCGCAAAGGCAATCGCGGCTGGTGCTGATACGGTAATGCTGGGTAGTTTGCTTGCTGGTGTCGATGAAAGCCCAGGCGAACTGCTTATCTCGCATGGCGAACGCTTCAAAGACTATCGCGGTATGGGTTCGATTGGAGCTATGAAGCAGCGTAGTCATAGCAAGGGCCGCTACTTCCAGAGCGAGACGCGCGACGAGTCGATGCTGATCGCTGAAGGTATCGAGGCTCGTGTACCTTACAAGGGTATGCTCGGTCCTCTAGTGTTCCAGCTTGTTGGCGGCCTACGTCAGGCAATGGGTTACACCGGTTCCGCGACCATCAAAGAGATGCAGGAGAATACGCGCTTCATTCGCATCACAAGTGCAGGTTTGCGCGAGAGTCACCCACATGATGTCATCGTGACAAAAGAGGCACCGAACTACGGTTTGGAGCATAGATAATCAATAAACGTTTCATGAACCGCGAAACATGTTTCGCGGTTCATGAAACGTTTATTGATTATCGAGGTACGCGAAGAGTTCTTCCCACGGATAGGGTCCGGGGCAGAAACTACGGTATACGGGGTCCATTGAATAATGGCCTGTGATGCCACCCTGTGCATCTGCCCAGTGACGCGGGATATTGTGACGTTCGCAGAGATGTTTGACGAGTAGAAAGCTAGCCTCTTTCTGAATATCGGTGATATCGTCTGAGTTATCATGGCTTGGCTTGACATGCTCAATCGCCAGCGTAACGAGATTTGGATTGAGCGACTTCGACCACCACGCGTCGTGTCCCTCAGTGACGCCCCCATTAGCCCATGCCCCATGCTGCTCTTGCACAATTTGAACTACCAAACCATCCCTGCCTATTACGTAATGTGTTGCCACATCTGCTTGCTGAAAATAATAGCCGACCTCCTCCGCACTTTTGAAGCCTGCTGTGCCATGTATGATTATATAGCGTGGCGAGTGTCCAGAGCGGTATGGAAAATAGTTGTGTGAAGGTATCCACAAAGCTTCTGGCTCGTCCGGTCCCTCCATGTGGTGCCTCCTTGTATATATCATTTCAGAATAATTAAGTGTCTCCAAAGAGAGAACGTCAAGTATGGGGAATGCATTCCCCATACTTGACGTTCTCTCTTTGGAGACACCATATACCACTAACCTGTAACGAGCGAAGAAGCCCCGTCAATCCAGACTTCAGTACCCGTGATATGACTGGCAGCATCTGAAGCAAGGAATGCGACCAATTGTGCTACCTGATGGGCGGTTGCTGGCTTGCCATCGCCCAGAGGAATTTTGCCTTTAGGGTACTCGACCGGAAATTTGATCTTCTGCACGTCCTTCTGCTGCGAATTGTTCTCGATCTCGGTATCGGTACGACCAGGGCAGACGACATTGACACGAATGTTTTGTGGCGCAAGCTCTACCGCGAGCATCTTCGCCATCGCGACCTGTCCTGCTTTACTTGTCGAGTAAGCCGTTGCACCAGTGTTGCTGAAGACCCGTGTGCCATTGACTGATGCTGTGACGATGATCGCACCACCCTGCTTTTTCAGGTATGGAACCGTATGCTTGATAGTCAGGAATGTGCCAGTTAGGTTGGTATTGATGGTGTTATACCAATCTTGCAGCGAGAGCTCGTCGATTGGTGCCCACACGCCATTGATGCCCGCATTGGCATACACGATATCGAGGCGACCAAATTTTTCGGTGATCTGTTGCACTGCGCGTTGTACCTGCTCTTCTTGCCCGATATCGGCGGTAACTGAGAATGCCTCATGTCCGCCCTTTTTGACTTCGGCAGCAGTATCTTGAATCTCTTCGGCTGTGTTACTGATAACCGCGACGTTGATGCCCTGTTGTGCGAGTAGCACGGCGGTCGCCTTACCAATACCAGAACCTGCGCCTGTAATAAGCGCAACTTTTTCTGTAGATGCCATTGCAGTTTATCCTCTTTATCTCTACTATACTAACTTTTACATAGTAGTCTATTCCTCCCTTTGCACGTTTTTAGATGTTGGAATGTTTCATATTCCCCTTGTGACCACTAAAAGATTCTACGTCCGCCGCTCACTGAAATCATTTGACCTGAAACCCAACGTGCCTGCTCTGAGGCGAGAAACACGATAACATCGGCTATATCTTCTGGTTGTCCGACGCGTTTCAGTGGCGTACCCGCGATAATATTTGCCTCTTGCTCTGGCCGAATCCAACCTGTCTGCGTGGGTCCGGGTGAGACGATATTGGCGGTAATACCATACTGTCCTAGCTCGTATGCAGCGGCACGCGCATACGACTCTGCAGCATACTTGCTTGCCCCATAAGAGATTGTGCCACCAAAACCTGGTGCCCCGTCGGTGCTGACATTGATAATACGTCCCCAGGAGTGGCCCTGCTCGATACGTCGCCGTGCGTATTCCGCAATCAGCAACGCTACAGCGCGACTATTAACAGCAAAGTGACGGTCGTTTGTCTCCGCCGTAATGGTGAGGGTCGGGTAGCCATCGGGCGCAACAGTCGTAGGTCCAAGCGCACTTGTGGAAATAAATGTGTTTTGCTCACAATGGTCGGCATTATTGATGAGAACGTCAACGGGACCAAAAAGAGCTTCTGCTCTGTCGAACAACAGCGGAATCGTTGCCGTGTCCGACAAATCAGCCTCTATCCCTTCGGTCCTGCCGCCAAGGGCGCGAATCGTTTGGATAACGTCGTCGGCGGATTTCGCTCGCATCGTATCGTAGGTATCAAGGTTTTTCTCGTCCTCTTTGTACCGATTCATTGGAGGAAGGCGTAGATAGCTGATGAGTACTGCCGCGCCCTCTGCCGCGAATGCTTTAGCTGTTGCCGCCCCAATACCATGATTAGCTCCTGTAATCAAAACAACCTTGTTTTGTAATCCTGTCTGTACCATGTTGAAGTCTCCTCTTTTCTTTGGAATATCTCTACATTAGGAAGGGGAATGGCAACAGATAGGTCAGAAAATACCCGTAGAGGAGGTGTTCATGTTTGTAGCGCAAAGGCGTGAAGAAGGTTGCGAACAGGAAAAGGAAAGGCAAGCGGAGAGAAGCAACCCCAAAAGCGGCACAACAAAACATGCTCACAATCTACAGCTATTAGCACTTGTACAAACTGTGCAAGCGAATGATCCTATCTGTCGCGGAACGAATGTATTGTTACTGGGTAGTGCCGCCCATTATTGTGTGTTATCTCCTTTTAGTTCACTTATCTTATTAACTTACGCTTGAGAAGAAGTTAGTTTACCATCGTCGGCAATCGTGAATACTTCGCCTGATTCATCCGCATACTTGCCATCTTCGGTAATGCGGAACGTGCTGGAAGACATGAGTGAGCCAGTGGGAGATTCTAGCGTTTTCTGATACTGTCCTGGCTCAAGGTCGGCGGTATACTCGCCGCCGCTCACACTGTTAGTAGAATAAAGCGTCTTCCACGAGGTGTTGCCCTTGTCGTCGGCTACTTGTTTGCTTATCAGAAAGTTACCTGTATTGTTTAATCGAAGGTCAATTGGAATGGCAACCTGTACTTTCATGTGTGTATCTTTCCCTTTTTGTGCTGTACTATAGCATCTGTACTAAGAGGTGTCAACGGAAACGCTAGTAGGAATAGCAAAAAAGCAAATGGCTGAAACTTTGTGTACGCGCTCAGACAAAATGTGACCAAGCTCATAGTCTTTTCTAAAGATAGCAGGTATACTGTCTACATGCCCTGTTCGTAGAAGGTTGTTTTCAGCAAAGGAGGCGAAAAAGAGGATTACTACCAACTCTCCCATTATAGACCTTTTAAATATTATGAATGTATGCCGTAACTCTACTAAAACGAATGGTTCTATAAAAAGAAAATTTCATTTTTTATTGCCTCCCTATAACAATGATATGCATGAAAAATACTCGGCAGGAGTTTCTCTTATGAAAAAATGTTCCCTCTTCAAACTGTCATGTAGCAGTATTCTTTTCCTCGCTCTGACCTTGCTTACCTTCGTTTCCCTCATGTTTGGCAGCACGGTAGCAGACGCAGCTTCCACCAGTTGTGGTGTATGGAGCGTCGTTCCCAGTGCCAACGCAACGACTGATGACTACCTTCATGCGACCTCGGCGATCTCTTCAAACAATGTCTGGGCCGTTGGCGATTATATCACCACCAACTCCAAAAGTGGCGTCGCACAAACAATGATCGAGCATTGGAATGGCACACAATGGAGCATTGTTCCCAGTCCCAACGTCGGGACGGGTGATAACGATCTGTATGGCGTTGCAGCCATCTCTGCAAGTAATGTTTGGGCTGTCGGTGCGAGCAGTGGCAACACCTTGATCGAGCATTGGAATGGCGTAAAATGGAGTGTCGTGACCAGCCCAAATATGGGTCAGTTGACCGCAATCACCGCCATTTCCGCCACGAACATCTGGGCCGTCGGTGGCCTTTCGCAAACCCTCGTTGAACATTGGAACGGCGTCAAATGGAGCATTGTGCGTAGTCCTAATCCTGGAATAGTCTCTGGCGGATACAATGTGCTGAACAGCGTTACGGCGGTTGCGGCCAGTAACGTCTGGGCGGTAGGCTATTACTCTTCATCCACCAATGCATATCAGACGCTCATCGAGCATTGGAACGGCAAGATATGGAGTGTTGTCGCCAGTCCGAATGTGCTGAATACTCATGACTACCTGACCTCGATCCAGGCCGTCTCTGTGAACGACATCTGGGCTGTAGGATCATCCTTCACCCTTGATAGTGTCGGTCAGACGCTCGTTGAGCATTGGAACGGCACGAAGTGGAGCATCATTCCCAGCCCGAATACCAGTGGCACACTATCGGGTCTGAGCGGTGTCACCGTTGTCTCATCCACCAATGTCTGGGCGGTAGGATACTCCTTCACAGGAAACGGAACCGGCCCAACGGTGATCGAGCATTGGAACGGCACGAAGTGGAGTATTGTCCCCAGTCCTTCGCCAGCCGCAGGCTTTAACTCGCTGAGCAGTGTGACACATGTTCCTGGAACCAGTTCGGTTTGGGCCGTAGGCAATGCTGATACCACAACGCTTACCGAGTTCTACTGCTAATCACTCATGTATACTGGAATGTAAAACAGCAGAGGCCATTACTGAATCGAGCAATGGCCTCTGCTGTGATGCTGATGTTTTCATATAAAACCCCTCAAGCGGCTGTACATACGGCTTGAGGGGTCGTCCTATACATAGGGGGTGCCGCGAGGGGGACTCTAGTACAGGCGTTCATCATAGTTCTTTATCACCCTCTACGCGCTCAATTCCCTAGTCACCGTTCGCTATCGTTCGTTCATTTTTGCTATCGTTCTTGTACGTTGCTACATTCGTTGCTACACTGTAGTAATAGACCGCCTTGTTCAGGTCCAACTCTACCCAATAGTCGTCGCCCTTGACGATCATACTAGTTGCTCTCAACTTCCCAATCAAAATCTAAATCTTCATCGTAGTTACCTTCCCACTCATCAAGAAAATCGTGTAAATTTCGATAGTTCACGGCACATTTTGGAAAATTGTTTTCCCATGTTTGCTCAGATAACCAAGAAAGATAGCTGTCTGGCACCTCGCTTAAACGCATTCCTTTATGTTTTCCAAATGGTAGCACAACATCATAACCTTTAAGTTCCTCTTTGTATTTCACGTAGCTGGCATGTTCCTCTTCTTGATGCTGTTTGTGGCGAACTATTACCTCTTTGAGTCCCGTAATGGTCAATGTGCGCGGTTTTGCCCACTCACCTTCCATCAGATATTGTGTGCGCTCAACTTCATCATTGCCTGTTGGTCTGAGGTACGTATGCCAAACTGGACAGTAGAGCGTTTTGCCTTGTTCAAGTTTGGGAAGCATAGAAAGAAGATCGCTCATTTGACACTTCATCCTTTTCTTTCATGACGACTCAATATGGGTTTTGATTTTCTCATCACGCCCTATAACAACAATTATACCTAACAAAAAGGCAAAAAGAAACATTCTAGCTAAAATGTTGTGTAATATATCATCGGTGTATCCGTTTCTCACCTCTTCTGAAAGAATGTGCTATTGTCATTTTACTTGGCTTAGCATCACGAGTAACTCATACATACGTGGCAAGGCATTTTCAATGACTTCTCGTTCTATACTAGCCTCTTGTAAAGCTTCCTCTGCTTTTTCTAGCTGTTTTTGCTTTAGATTCAATTCTTTAATAGTTGCGGGATCAAGCGTACTTTCAACTTGAGCTTCGGGCGTGTTTGTTTGTTGCTCTGCTTGCTGATTTTGTTGCTCTATTTGCTGATATAGTAAGTCTTCACGTTCCTCAATTTTTCTTTGCAATGCTTCCAGCACCGAGTCTTGAGCAACGGTAGCCTCAATCATCTTCTGTGTAGCTCTTCCTGATAACTCATAAGCTGTAGGATTTTTGCTAATTTCTGCAAACTTTTTCTGACGTAGACGTTCCTTATCACGTTTTAATTTTATTAGCTCAGGATCGTTATGAAGCGTTATACGCTGTGAACCGAATCTCAATAGAGATGGTCGGGTTGGTGGAGGTACAAAGTCTCTACCTTCAAGACTCCTAAGCTCTTCTTGTAAGGTCTCGACTCGATCTTCGAGGTTGCGTTCTTTTAATAGTGCTGCATGCAGCTTGTTGGGATAACCCTCTATATCTTTCTTCAACGAATGTAGATCGACTACCATTATATTCAATCCCTCCGAAAACTAAGCATTAGGACTATAAAATAAACTTGGTTACTTAATTCAACACATCAGCTTTTTGAAGATAACCTGTATGCATCAGGGGTGTAACGCGTATAACGCATAGCAAAGGTCCCATTGAGAATGTATTCATGAGTAAACTTGCGGGTTGGGTCAATCATCGCAATCATCTAGTTCTTGTGCATGTTCGTGGTTGTGACTGATAGCGGCTTTAGTTCGATCATAGGCATAGTTGCCTGGAACAAAGGCACTATCATCAAGCTTTCTCAACATCTCGACATCGCGTTGGTACGTTTGACGAAGGATATCACGAACTTTCTCGAACGATTGATCTCCTACAAGCGTTATCACCACATTATTAAAAGCTTCCTGGTCGTACTTAGTAAAAGGTGCTCCAGCAAGGGCATTAGGGACGCGTCTGATGGCGTTGGCTTCCCATCCTGCAATATGTGCCACAACTTCACGGGGCCCCCATTTCTCACCGTCTCGTGTAACACCTCGTTCATGTGCAGTAGTTGCAGAAGCTATAAGCCTTTCATGTGAGTTGACAAGCTCCTGTAGAAGTTGTTCCTTTGCCATCCTCTCTTGATCTCTTGTTTCAGTCGATATAGTTTCGCATTGAATCCAATCAAGATAGTCCTGACTTCCTGCAACAATTGGCACTGCCAAGATACCTGGCACTTCGTAGGTATGTACTTCCTTGATAGCCTGTTCAATTTTGCTAAACAAGCACTCACGCGTCTTGATGGTACAGACCCATTCTGTAGACTTTGCTAATCTATCCTTCCACCAATATCTACTCGTGATTGGTCCCGATACCCAGGTACTTGCCGCTAGTCTCTCCTCAACAAGCATTTGAGCGATTCTATGTGCTCCATCCTCTGAGTCAATTGCAACGGTGATTTGTATAAATTTGTTCATTAGCTTGCATCCTTTCTAGCTGGTAGTTGTTTGAATATATCTTTCGCTAATGCTTGAATTTGTGGCTCTGCAATCCACTCTTCCGGCGTCCGTTGGTAAACCAAGAACGCATCACTGTAACGTCTTCGACTTCCTATATCTATCGCCATTTGAACGGATTGTCTGAGAGATGCAGCATAGATGTCCAAATCCCCTAGGACTCTTGAAGCATCAGCGCGATAAATTATCGTCTCGTTTGCAGATCGCTCAGAAATTGAATTTATTCCTATGCTTTGCATGAGACTCATAGCTGCTTTTTGTTGATAACCAGCATCTGGAAAGTGCTCTACAAGCTGTAGATACGTTTTCCCTTGCCATTGATAGAGCGTGTTTAGTCCACAATCAGCATAGATAAAACTTGGGTCGTGTTCGGGATATGCAGGGAAATATTCTTGAGCAAGTCCAATATACCGCAATGCTTCCTGTTCCCCTTTGCACTGTGCATAGGCTTCACCTAGTCCCATTAAAATATCACTTTTCAAAAGTGATGTTTTGTCGCCAAGAGCGTTTAATGCTTGGTGAAAAACGGGTATTGCCTTTTGTGGTTGGCGGGGATAGTAGCAATGTGAGTACGTATACCCTAAGTACATGAGCGATACTGCTTGGAGTTTGTTATCCTGTGATATATAAGCATAGCGGACAGCATCACTGCAATGCACTTCTCTCTTGGTAAAATCAAGGCGATGCTGCGCTAAAATGCCCTGAATTATAGATGTTTGAGTCGCAAGACGAGCGGCAATCTGTTGATGCTTTGATGGGCGTAAAGCTAATGTTCCAAGCAACGGAATAAACTGAGGAAGAAGATCACCTACTGCTACAAATCCCTTTCCTTTCATAAGATACCAGCAAGATGTAATGCTAGCTGCACATTGAGGAAGAAACTCTTCAACGATTGAATTATTGGCTAATCCTGAGATAGCAAGTAGCGTTGTAGGTAGTGCTGCAATTGTTGCAAGAGCCTGTCGGCGTGGGATGTTTTGTTCTGGGTCTATTCGATATTGTCTTAATGTTTCGTCCATCATTTTGATCTCCTGGTCTACAATTGTTTGGATATCATCACAATGAATTGTTTGTCCGTTACCTAAGCCAACGACCTTGAGTATTTGCGCTACCTTAACGCTAAACCAAATAGACCAATCTTTTACATCATTTGAAGTTCTTAGCTGCATCATTGTAGATGGGAGCATAAGATCGTTCGATGCTTCAAGAGTATATACGTTTTGTAGTGCTAGTGATTCAGACGTTGATAACTGTGCATCTTGTTGGGAAGGGATATTGTTCGTGGGAGCAGATCGAGGAACTTCTGACGTAGTAGAAGTATTGTCCAAGTGCGCTCTATTTTTTCGCCGCTTGTTTAGCCCTAATTCCTCTGGAGATACTTTGCGATGATACTGCTCAGAAATGTATTCGCATATTTGCGAGATCACATCATCATTTAGCGGGTCGTTATTCTCTGCTCGTTTAATTGTTGATGAACTTAACAATGTGGCAACTGCTAAATCCTCTCGTGAAAGATTTAACTCCATCCGAACTTTTTTAAGTTGGTGTATGCTCTCACTCATGGATGTCCTCGGAAATCGATATTGTACAACGACCTTACATATTTTTGCTAACCATTCTATTTACCCTACTATAACAACAGTAAAATTGCAGGTAAGTAGGACATTAAGATTTTTCGTTATCTTCTGTGGTTACAGAAACATTATGCCCGTTAGAGCTAGGTTTTTTTCGTGGTCCTTTAGGACCTGATTTACGAGGGGTTGCAAGGAATTTTTCTAAGGAGTCAGTGTATATAATCCAATCACGGACAATCTGAACACCCTCTAATGTACCTTTTCTCAGCAATTGGGCAAGATAAACATTACTTAGTCCTGACCTCTCGGACGCTTGCGATATTGAGATGTATTCTCGATTGGTATCAATATTGTTAGCCATATCATACCCTCAGTATTTATCTTTACTGGCGTAATTATAACATACATGCCAATAAGGGTTGACTAATTAGAATGTATTATGTTATGATGATTATATCAGTATTGATAATGTATTTAATGCTGATTACATGGTTAGGTCCACTGTGCGCTAACACAATGGACCTGATGAGTAACCAATTGCATCTTGACTAAAGAATGATAGGCACTCGATAGCATTTTGCTACATGATGCCCGACCTGTCAACAAGGAGACGTGTCATGGCTAAATTTCTCTTACCTCTTTTCTTCATAGTAGGCTGTATCTACCTGTGTTTCTCTTCTCTGATAATGGGTCAATTTGGTCATTTATCAAGGCAAAAACTGACCCATAAAGTGACCTCATAACTGACCTAACTGACCAAGTTCCAAGCTGGCTTCAAACGTAAACTTGTATCAGAAGAACAAATGAATGTTCGCAACGATACAACCAACGAAAGAAGTGAAGCATGAAACAATGTGATTGGTGTCAAGAGGAAAGTCAGTTTCTTACTCCTATCGTCAATCGAGATACGACAGTTTCCCGCACTGTTGATCTTGTGTGTCCAGCATGTCATACAGTCGAACGCTTTGAACATGCTGACGAAATTTTGTGGAACCCATTCGCTTTACCAAGAAGAAACAAACGTGTCACTATGTTCGCTTCTCTGGACATCGACCTTGCTAGCTAGTTTGTAAAGGAGCACTCCAATGGCACAGCAACGAACTTTTCTTACGCGCATTGGCTATTACTGGACGTGTGTTGCACCTGCAACCATTCTTTCTGATGACTCGCTCAAAGATGAGAACAATACTCCGCTTCCAAGTCTACGTACTGAAGCAAGCTCTGATGGATTATGTTACTTGCAACTGGTACGTGTTGCAAGTAGCGGTGATCTCTACATAGCGCGTGTTGCTGCATCACCTGATGATCTTTGCTCACATACGTTGACTGTCTTCTTTACTGAGACACAACTACGCTCTGCGCTTCCTTGGGATTGTCGAGTACAAGGCAAGAGTTCAGAATGTATCTTGAAGCTGCTGCATGCCCATGCAGCAGAGATACAACCCGCTCTACAAACATGTGAACGAGCACAAGAGGAACCCTTGTTTCAAGAAGAGGAGCCACTTGTTCCACTTGGGCATGTCACCGTTTCACAAGCGTGTCTCTCTTCTCACTTTGGGACATCTGGACACGATGTGACTCAGGATACGAGAAAGCACAATGTGAGCAAGAATGTATGTCTCGTTCATGTGCAACAATCCCTTCTTCTCGCAGTGCTGCATACGCTTACATCTCAAATGCGTTGCGTGACTGAAAAAGCGCATAAGGACCTGCTACAAGCTCGTTGTACGTTGGTTGCTCAGGTACGACAGTGGCAAAAGCAGACACAACAACGTGTTGTCAATTCTGTTCCCTTCTTTGATAGTCAAGCTCAACACCTTTCTTGGCATCTCAGTCTTGTTGTTCCATCACATCTTCTGTTGCAGTAGTGCATGCTCTCAAAGTTCGTGAGTGCTTATCGTCACGAGAGGGTAGGTAGTCACGAGCTTTGGCGTTCAAGGCTCGGAAAAAACACAAGGAGATTACTTTATGGCAAGTAAGAAAAACACCGTAACCGTCAATGGAAAAGCACTCAGTATGGCACCTACAGAAGAGGACTTGAAAGACTTAGAAGGTCTGCTTTCCTCTTTGCAAAAGGACGTAGACAAGGCGCGAGACGATGGACGCTTATTCATGATGAATGAGTATGTACGTCTCGTGGCTCTGGTATCGCCAGAAATTAACCGTATCCGTATTCGCTTCAATCGTGAAGCTCTCGCCAGTTCTCGCAAGGAACAAGCGGATATGAAAGCAGAAGCGCGTCTCGCCCTCATCAAACAGCAGGAAGCAGAAGAGGAAGCAGCCGCGAAAGCCGTTCGTGATAGACACGTCGCTAGCCAGAAAGCGAACGCATAGTAGGAAGTCGTGAGCGAGGGTTAAATCATTCTGATACACCGTTTTCTGATGGCGGTCTGATGGATTATAACGGTTTTCTGATGGCGGTCTGATGGTGAAAAAGTACGCCTACAGGCCAGAATTAACCCTCATTTACCTACGATTTCTACCCGAATTTCAAAACTTTAGACCCGATTTACTGTTAACCATTGAAAACAGCCACGAAGGAAAATCATGAACATACCAGATGATGACGACAACACGAATACGCCGCCAAACGGTTCGCCAGTTGTGCCACCAACACAACCAGACCCACCCGTACCACCACCTGCTCAAGCACCCGTACCACCTGCTCTACCTAATACGGGACCGCTTGATGCGTTGGGTGCGTGGTGGGCGAATTTACGCAAGTCACAGCAAACAGGACCGCAAGCGCAGCAAGCAGGACCAACACTCGCACCACCTGTTTTATTGCCAGTAAGACAACGCTCTGCAATTGAAAAAATGCGTGACACGGTAGCAGAGATGGATGAGGACTACAAGGGAATGGGGGAACGCATATTAGGTTTCTTCCTACAACTTGTCGGGTATATAGGACCGTTCGCTTTAGTTTTGTGGATAGGTTCACCTCTCGGCAAGTATTACGCTCCAGTTATGGACGCTGGACCAGCATACGGACTAGCGTACACCATTGAGTGCATCATAGCAGGATTGACTATCGCTATGGGACGCTCTTTTGCAGAGATAGCGAGTGGTAAGGCCAATTGGAGCAAGGCCGTACTCGTGATAGGAATATGGCTCGTCCTGAACGCGTCTTCTGCTTTCGGTGTTTACCTTGTGATATCAGGAGGACACGCGCCACAAGGCATCGAAGGGATGAGCATGGTGATACGTGTATGCGCTGTTGCGTTAGGGGACTTAGGATGCTCTGCAATGCTCATGTTCAAGGGACAATCTATGCAGAAGCATATAGAGTCAGTACGCAAGCGAGCAACGGCGATAGGCGAGCTTGCGGACGCTCAGAGAAGCATAGAGGAAGCCGACAAGAACGCCGCGCTCCGTGAGCAAATGATGCAAGCTACGCTCAAGATACAAGAAGACATGTCCAAGCAGATAGGGAAGGGTGTAGAAATGGTGATGGAGTCGATTTTGAGCAAGATGGAAAAGTCTTTACAGGACGATGATACCAAGAACGAACGCGGGTACGGACGTAGATAGTCCCTTGTCTCAATTTCGTCATGATTGAATGAGAAAGAAATTCAATCATGATGAAATACAAAATATGTAGGAAAGGTTAGAGCCATGAAGGAAGTTGATGTAATAGGGCTACTGCTCGCTCGACGCGACAACTACGAAGTAGGAAGCATCAAGCCGTTTCATGGCAACATGTACAGCATCACCATGCAAAGCAAGGACTACACCGCCGTCGTCCTGCTTGCTTCATTCGACTACTACAAAAAACGTTATCACCTTGCGAAAGTGCTCCCCTCGCTGGTGATCTGCTTTGAGCATAATACGGTGTTACCTATTCCGGTCCTCTCGCTACGAGCCGGAAACCTCGCCAAGCCGTATGAACTACCCTTGTCTATTGACTTACCAGACTTAGAGGTGAAACGCCGTTCTAAGCTCGCTCACAAAGTCCTGCTAGGCATGTCTCTTTCAGGGTTACGGAAAGCTCAAGACATACTTAGAGAGTTGCCAGAAACCACGCGCCGACGCTATACCAGCGAGCTAAAAGCACTCGGTAAAAGAGAGAGAGGGCGACCAGTTGGACTCCCACCAAAAATAAGAGTTTCATGATGGAATTGAAGGAAGGATTGTACGTATGTCTCTCATCACGTTTGTCCTTAAATACATACAAGGGCAAGCAGAGCAACCGACGCATCAGTGTCAAGGTGATTTTTTAGGGGGTGCATGTGAAGACACTCCTCTACATACCTTTTATGGCGACAACCACCGATATTGTTACTCGTGTATGTACGAGAAGTGAGGAGCTAATCTATGCCACACATCCCATTCACAGCGTGGCTCATCATCAGCGGTCTCGCGTTTCTTACAGTGTTGATTTACGCGATAGTCACGATCATCAAGCAACGTCTACTAGCGAACCGCTTAGAGCTATTAGCCAAAGATATACACGCCTTTGGACGTTCAACGCTCACCAAGCATCTTCAGCGATGTGAGTTTTGTAACAATACCACACACGTTCATGTGTGGGAATACGGCAATGAGCACATTACCAAAGATGTGCTCATCTGCTATCTGTGTGCGTCTCGTATTGCGAAACTCTTAGAACCACCTGCACTACCAAAGAATGGAGTATCTTCCTATGACCAACACTATGCCCAACGTTCCCAACGAAAGCACCTTGCTCACCGTTCATGAAGTCGCAACCCGCCTACGAGTTGATGATACGACGGTACGACGTTGGATAACCAACAACATCTTACCTGCTATCACGCTCCCACATTCGGGCAAGCGTCAAGGCTATCGCATTCGTCAATCAGACCTTGACACGGTACTCAAGAGTACTGCTACAGCCCCACAAACAGACGGTTCTTCCTCAACCTTCCAAGTAGAATAAAGAACCGTCCACACTCAACACGAGAGCAAAGCCCACATGTCTGCATCATTGTAACATGTGGGCTTTGTACTTCTTATAAAGGAGATAAACCCCATGTTTTCACTATCCCTATCCTGGCTTCCAACGCTCGTTGCCCTGTGCTTGTTTCTGCTTACGCTGTACTACAAACGTGCAACCATTCGTACCAATGAACTTGCCGCATATGCGCTCGTTACGTTGGTGATTTTCCTTCTTCTCAGTGGTGCCTTTAACGCGTTGCATCTTCCGAATATTGCGCTTCACCTGTTTTAGTGGGAAAGGACCGACAATGAAAACGCTTGGCCTTCTTCTGATTGTCGGTGTGCTTGTTGCGCTTGCGTTGGTCTATTATCCAACGCAAGCCAAGCAGCAGGGACCGACGCTCACACTAAACCTTGCCGCGCAACCTGTACACCTCTTCTCTGATAGCGTTAACGCCCATCTAGTAACAGGACGCCCGACTGTTACCGCTTCCTTCATGAACCATGTATTAGCCCTTGCCCATTCTCCTGCACAGGGGATAGGAACCGTGATGTATCAGCAGGGTGTCAAGTACGGCATTGACCCTGTATACATCCTCGCATTCTTCCATCATGAAAGCTCATTCGGGTGGGCAGGGGTGGCACGAAGCACACACAGCATCGGAAATATCCGATGCACGTATGGGTATCGCTGTGACCCAACGGGCGGCTATCGTTCCTATCCCTCATATGCAGTAGGGGTTACGGACTGGTATCAATTGCTTGCATCGGTCTACATCCCTCGTGGGCTAAACACCGTCGAGAAGATCATTCCAGTGTATGCGCCCACAAAGGACCACAACAACGAAGCGGCCTATATCGCTAGCGTCAATGCTGACGTTGCTCTATGGCGGGAAGGGAAGGGGTAAGGGATGAAGAAACGCCAACGCTCCACATCTCGTACTAGTACGGCGTCTCCCACTTCACAACCCTCACTCGTGTATCACAAGCCACTCGACAAAATGACCCCTGATGAAGCAAGGGTATGGCTACAAGGGGTGCATGAACGCTTAACCCGTAAGATGCAGCGTGAACGCTCCTACCTTGACTATCGGGCGTCACGAGGAAGACACACTCCAACTGACGAAGCCTACGAAGCAGACCTTGTACTAGAGCAAGAGCTTCTTTCTCTCATAGAGAACTTGCTTCAAGGGTTTGCACAACAAGGGGGTGGGTCATGATGTCCCACCGCAAGCATCTCTACCCTGGCAACTGGAAAGAGATTGCAACGGCGTGTAAAGAAGCTGCGAGGTGGCGGTGCCAACGATGCCGTATTCGGCATGGGGCAAAGCGCACAGGGAAGCGAACTGGCAAACCGTACCATGTGTGGTTACACGCCGCCCATATGAAACTGCATGATACCCACAACCCACATCCCGATCTCAAATGTTTATGCCCAACGTGTCACGCGAAATATGATTTTCGCTTACGTGTACGTGAAGCGAGACAAACTTTAGAAAGTCTCAAACATCAAGTTTTGTTGCATCGGCATGGGAGACACTCATGCGCTGCATCTGCATAAAGGAATGATTTTCTTATGACGAAGACCTCACTTCCAAAGGGCTACGGAGTCGCACACCTTGCGGATGGTCGCTACTATCCGCTCTATGCGTCGGACGACCCTCCCTCCCCGTTCTCTCTCACTCCGTTGTACTGGCAATATCAACTCATCCCGTTTGCGCGTGGGCCGCAACCCGTCGAGGGCGTGGCGTCCTTCACAAGCCGCAAGCTGGCGGAAGACTATTGCTGGCGACAGGACGAAAGCTTTTCGGTCCTGTGGAACATCGCCAAAGACGCTTGGGCGAGGGAACTGTTTCCCGAACGCAATGCGTGGTATCGTGACCAACTCACCCAGCTGGTGCGTCAGCAAAGCCCGTATGCGACGTGCGCCGTGTACGTCAATGGCACGCTTGAAGCTGTCACAGTGGCAATCTACCTCGACAACACTGAGCGGGTCGCGGTCGAATGCCCAACGATTGATGATGCGATTGCAACCCTCTATCACGAGGTGCATGAGCGGATAGCGTGCAACCAGCACGAGAAGGAGGCATAAGCATGTGGATGTCGGTGACATTTTTCTGTGGAGCCTATGTCTTCGTGGGCATAGCGGTAGTTGGAGTAGCAACCACAATGGGAAATTGGCTTCTGATTGGTCTGTCTCTCGTGGCGTATGTGCTGAATCTCGTTCTCTTGAGTTATGCCAAAAAGAAGCCCTGGTAGATGGACCATTTGAGAAAGAGCATCAAGGCTATCATGCACCGCATGGTAGCCTATGTGTTTGGAGATCACAAGGAGATGAAGAGATGTTTCAACCCCCAGAAGGCTACAAAGAATGTCCTCACTGTGGCTACGACAAAGCCATCTTAATTTTAGATTACTGGGGATTGCTTCCCCAGCTTGATAGCTTCGGCTTCCCACAATATCATTGCCCCCGTTGTGCCAATACCTTTTCCGCAGGTGACACCAGGACTGAGGGCAAGGGGCAAAACAAAGGCAATGACGACAAGCACAAAGCACCGGAAGGAGACCACTAGATAATGACAACTCTTGGAAAACTCATTCCCTTTGGCTATACCATTCCTGATGCTGAAAAGCACCTACAAGAGATCATGAGCGACCCTGAGACGCTCTTACTGGATATCCGCTTACGACCTGTGTCACGGTATCGGCCACAGTGGAATAAGAGCAGGTTGAAGGCACAATGGAAAGGGCGATATGCTCATAGCCGCAAACTTGGCAACATCAACTATAAGGACCGCTCACAACCCATTGTCTTACTTGACCCTGAACCAACTATCACAGCGGCGGCGCGATACCTTGAAGGCGGTTATACCATCGTAGTGATATGTGCATGCAAGGATGAAGAGACCTGTCATCGAAAACTCGTAGTGGAACTCATCCAGCAACGGCAAGCATCGTTCCCACGCTGTCCTGAATGTGGGGACGTACTCACGCGTGACCCCTGGGGCTATCCTTGCATTGTCGAGGGGCAAGAGGTGTGTGAGACCTGCATGATTGTCTATGAGGTGTTTCATACAAAGGTACGAGAGGGGGACGTATGAATACGAGTTTCATGAATATGCCTACTCTTCCTCAACCTGTGATGAAAAACAACGAATGGTACACTCCAGCACGCTACGTTGAAGCGGCACGCAAGGTGATGGGAACGATTGACCTTGATCCAGCATCCTGTGCAGACGCGAATCACACGGTGAAAGCAGGACACTACTACACACAAGCAGAGAACGGTCTTGCTCACACATGGTACGGGAGCGTGTGGTGCAACCCGCCCTATACTCAGGTGATACCAGGGCAAAGTAGTATCAAGGCATGGGTCAGTAAAGCCCATCGTCTCTATCAAGAGGGTGTCATTGAGCAATGCATGTTGCTCATTCCGAACGATACCTCCACGAAGTGGTTTGAGTGGTTGTGGTGTTATCCAGTGTGCTTTCCCCCAAAGCGGATCAAGTTTCTTATCCCTGGCAGAAAGGCCGAACAACCCACCTTTGGGACCTGCTTTGTGTATATGGGGCCGCATGAGCAACGCTTTCTCGACATCTTTTCTCAATTCGGCTCCATCGTTCGCCGCGTGTCACACCCACGCTCTGCGGAGCCTACATTGTGGAGTAGCAAAGAAGAGGAGGAGTAAATCATGCCAATGCAACGAGACCGTTACCCGCCCAATTGGGAAGAGATTTCTCTCGCACGTCGCACACAAGCGGGGTGGCGGTGTGAATGGTGCGACGTGCCACATGGAACGTATCGGAAAGGCGTCAAGGGCACATGGTACAAAGTGGTGCTAACTGTTGCTCATCTAGGGACGCCGTATGCTGATGGGCGTCCTGGCGATAAGCACGATAAGATGGACGTGCGTCCTGAGAACCTCGCCGCCCTCTGTCAATCGTGCCATTTACGCTATGACCTGGATGATCACATTCAGCACGCCAAAGAGAACCGACACCGCCGCCGCTACACACAAGCACGTCAAGCAGGGCAACAAGAGATGTTCCCCATACAGGAAAGAAAGGAGTGAGACATGAGTGAGACATCAATCATCAAGCCAATTCTCAAGTACCCTGGTGCGAAATGGCGCATGGCATCGTGGATTGTCTCATTGTTTCCACCTCACCTACACTATGTTGAACCCTACGCGGGGAGCGCGGCCTGCTTCTTCACAAAGACACCTGCACGTCACGAGGTGCTCAATGACCTGAACGGTTCCATTTGTACGTTATTTCGGGTCCTCAGAGAACGGTGTGACGAGCTGGTGAACGCTATCGCGCTTACCCCTTGGTGTGAAGAGGAATACGAGCGATTTGAAAAGAACTGGTATCATGAGGATGATGTAGAGCATGCACGCCGCTTTCTTATACGCTGTTGGCAAGCTCACGGCGGCACGATGTACCAGGTGAGCGGATGGAAGCATAACGGACTCAATGGACATGCCTATCCGGTGCGTCTCTGGCAACAACTCCCTGAGCGTCTCTTTGCTGTCGTTGAACGATTGCGCTCTGCAGAAGTCCGTAACAGACCGGCACTAGAGATGATCGACTACTACAATGCCCCGGATGTGTTGCTCTATATAGACCCGCCCTATGTCCTCTCAACACGAGCGCGGAAATACTATCCATATGAAATGACCGACGAAGACCATATGCATCTGCTCGATACCTTGAACGCTCATAAAGGTATGGTCATACTCTCAGGGTATGCACACCCATTGTATGACGAACGGCTTCAACACTGGCAACGTCTGACCCTCTCCTCTGTCGCGGAGCATGGCAAGCAGCAAACCGAAGTCCTCTGGCTCAATCCGCAAGCAGTCCAGCGGCACCAACTCCTTCTCTTCAATGAAGAGGAGGGCGCATGAGAGGGGGTATATGCATATGACGGCCTTGATTGCTGTCTATAGCTCCAGTGGGCTAGAAGGTCGCTGTGATGCCAAGTGCTATGAAGCGACCTGTACCGTGTGTGAGTGTGTCTGTGGTGGACGCAATCATGGTATGGGCAGACAACGAGCGATAGACAATACTCGCGAGCTTGCAGAGCATTGGATAGAAACGTACACCCAAGAGAAAGGATTGAGCGACGTTACCACCGAGCTACACGCTGAATGTCAACAACACACGTTATGGAGTAGTGCATGAGTATACATGAGGGCGATGTCGCAACGCTCACACAGGTTCTACAAACCGATGGACTTCCTGGCGTCTTCCTCTCGAATAGGCCGCTCCGCGATATCTCCGATGAAGCGGTCCGCCATTTGACCCGTACTCATGTTCCCATCTATGTACGACATGGGGAGCTAGTACGCATTCAACGCAAAGAGGATGGGACGCCCTGCATTGAAACGCTTTCCGATGCCGCCTTTAAGGGCATCCTGGCGCGTGCCATGAACTTTGTCAGGATGGGGGTCAAGGGACCGCAACACGTCGCACCCCCTGATCTGATTGTCAAAGATATCCTGGCCATGGGGGCATGGCCGTTCCCGCCGCTCGATACCATCGTCGAGTTTCCTGTCTTTCGTCCCGATGGAACCCTCATTCACACACAAGGGTACGACCCTGACACGCGACTCTACTACGCGCCCACACCCAACTTGACGATACCTGCTATCCCTGAACATCCAACCGATGACGATATTATTGGTGCGTTAGCCCTCATTCATGAGGTGATCGGAGAGTTCCCCTATGAGAATGAAGCCAGCTATGCCAACGCTTTCGGACTCCTCTTAACGCCGCTTATTCGACAAGCGATACACGGACATGTCCCTCTTGCCCTGATTGATGCAACGCGCCCTGGCACAGGGAAAAGTCTGCTTGCCGAAACCGTCGCCATGATTGCAACGGGACGCAAGGCCGCGATGATGGTCGCGCCCTATGATGATGATGAATGGCGCAAACGCATTGCATCGACCCTGGCAGAAGGTGCAACTATCATTGTGATAGATAACGTCAAGGCTAAGATACAATCCGCAAGCCTGGACGCCGCGCTCACTTCATCAGTGGTCAAGGAGCGTATCTTAGGGCAAAGCAAGAACGGGGTGTATCCACAGCGTGCAACCTGGATGGCAACGGGAAATAACATCCAGATCGGCGGGGATATGCCGCGCCGCTCCTACTGGATACGCATGGACGCACGAAGTGATAAGCCCTGGACGCGTGGCAACTTCAAGCATGATTTAGAGCAGTGGGTTCCTGAGCATCGAGGGGAGATTATCGCCGCGCTCTTAACCATAGCGCGTGCATGGTTTGCGGCAGGCAAACCACCTGCACAGGTGCCACGTATCGGCAGTTTCCAGCCCTGGACCGATACCGTTGGGGGTATTCTCGCACATACAAGCCTTGTGGATGGCTTCCTGGGCAACCTGGACCAACTGTACGAGCAAGCCGACGAAGACGCGGTACAATGGGCGGCGTTCCTGCACGCATGGCGTGACTACTACCAAGAAGAGGAGGTATTGACGGCAACGATTGCCAAAGATATCAGGGCGGGGGCGTTAGATGAAGCCATTATTGGCGTGCAACTCTATAACACGCTACCTGATGAACTCTCCGATCTACACAAAGGCGACCTCAAAAAGCGACTCGGCAAAGCTCTTTCCCAACGGGTCGGCAGTCAATTCGATGCCAGCGGTTTACACCTTGTCAAGTCGAGTGTGGACAAGCGAAGCGGTGCCATTTACTGGAAAGTTGCAGGTGTGCAGGTATTGCAGGTTTCTATCCCCCAAAAGAAAGAAAATACTCCTTCTAATACCTCTTTAGATGGCATGGGGAGCGGCTTTGAAGGGGGTGGTGCTTCCTTTTTTCATCCCCAAGCGACTGATAATAAACCTGTGAAACCTGCAAACCTGCACGAAGACGGAGCGATTGACTGGCAAGGCGTCAACCAAACAATAGCCGAATCCGAAGCTCTGATAGAGCAGATGAAAGGACAGTATGGAGACCCTGATGCACTCATTCCTGCACACCTAGAGCGGTTACGCGGGGCAATCCGCGTTTCGACGCCGCAAGGTGCAGGGGTGCTGATGCGAGTCACGCCCTGGCAAGTCGATGTGAACTTAGATGCAACGGGGCAAACACGGTCCTTCATCGACGCATGGCATTTTGAGCGCATTGTCCCACTCGACGAAGGCAAGCAATAAACCTTACGTATGGATGAACTTTGCAGGTTTGCAGGTTTGCAGGTTTGTTTTCCATCGCTCCGACTAAAAATTTTATCGAGAAAGGTACACGAGATGAACAAACGCACGAGCTACGTAGCACAACCGATGATCGAGAAGAAAAACGTAACCATAGAGTGGTTACAGGAAGGAAGGCAAGGTATGAACAGAGAGACGCCTAAACCGCCACAAGTAAAACTGACATTGCTTCCGTTGCTCCTTGATATAGAACAAGCAATGGAAGTGCTCTCACTTGGAAAGACAAAAATCTATGAACTGATTGAAACCGATGGGCTACCAGTGCTACACATCGGCAAGGCAGTACGATTTTCGTACAAAGCTTTGGAACAGTGGATAGAGCAACGAATGCAAGATGTAGCCTAAATCAACCAACGTAGAAGCCCACTTTACTAGCAGCAGTAAAGTGGGCTTTGTGTTACCTAGCGTAAGAAAGCAGCATACACATGGTCAAGACTATCATTGCAACAAGCGATAATGATGACGATAAGGGCAAAGGCAAAAATAAAAAGGAAAAACGGGCTAACGGTGAAGGTTCGGTCTACTTCCGAGCATCCGATAACAAATGGGTGGGAAGTGTTACCCTAGATAGTGGAAAGCGGAAAGTCTTTTATGGGAAGACAAAAAAGGATGCACGAGAGAAGATGAACAAAGCTCTGTATGAGCAAAAACAGGGAATGCTTGTAGCCACGCCCCACCAAACAGTAGAGCAATTTTTAGTACAATGGCTGGACGGTCATAGAACCTCTATCCGCTCTCGGACTCATGAACGATACGAAGAATATGTACGCTTACACATTGTTCCTGTTCTCGGACACATTCAATTGCAGAAGCTTACAGCACAGCATATAAAGGCATTATACGCTAAGAAGCTGGACGAAGGTTTATCCCCAACAACCGTAAATAGTCTTCATGGCGTACTGCATAAGGCGTTAGAGGACGCTGTAAAATGGGAACTTGTGGCAAAGAATGTAAGTCATATCGTTGACCCCCCTCGTAGAGCGCATTATGAGATTACAGCTTTGACAATGGAACAAGCGCAAAAATTGTTAGAGACTGCAAAAGGGCATAATTTAGAAGCTCTCTTCATGCTTGCTTTGACAACTGGTATGCGTCGAGGTGAGATATTAGCCCTGAAATGGCAAGATGTAAGTTTCATCGAAAAGACAATCCAAGTGAGACGTACTTTTACCCGTACTCCTGGACATAGATATGTTGAAGCCGAAACGAAAACAAAAAAGAGCAGGAGAAGTATTGTCCTCACTCAAATGGTGGTTGATTTACTTATACAGCATCGTGTACAGCAAGCGGAAGCAAGGCGTGAAGCTGACGAACACTGGCAAGAGCGTGACTTAGTTTTCTGTACATCGTTAGGAACGCCGCTTAATCCTAACAAGGTATTAGAGCGATTCAAAACGCTGTTAAAAAGAGCAGGACTACCTGATATGCGCTTTCATGACCTGCGTCATAGTGCAGCAACAATACTTCTGACGATGCATGTGCATCCGAAGATCGTACAAGAGTTACTAGGTCACAATCAAATTAGCATGACGATGGACATTTACAGTCACGTACTACCAACGATGCAAGGAGACGCAATGAGTCAATTAAACGATGCACTGATGGAACATGAAGAGGATGAAGAGTTACCATACGATGACGAAGGTCTAGCGGGTGCTAGAGTCCCCAAAAAGCCTAAAAAATAGCGCGTTGCTACATCGTTGCTACATTTCCTCTAAGTATGGGCAAAATAAAAACCCCTCAAGCGGCTGTACATACGGCTTGAGGGGTCGTCCTATACATAGGGGGTGCCGCGAGGGGGACTCGAACCCCCATGCCCGTGAAGGCACAACGCCCTGAACGTTGCGTGTCTACCAATTTCACCATCGCGGCTTGCGAATTATTACTTTGTACGTTCCACGTTTTTTTCGTGCGAACATTGCAATATTACTGTATCTATTGCGACTTGTCAAGCACTTCTCAATAACTCAACAGCTAGTCCCCTCTCTTCTAATGCATACGTGATATAATAAGCGTGTTTTCCCATACAGGCATCCATACTTTGGGCATTAGCGTGCCCTTAACGCATACACTATGTTACGCATATGTGAAAATGTTTTCTCTTTGCATGATTTTTTGATGCTAAACCAAATCACGATATAACATGACATCCTTGAGGAGTCTTTTCGTATGCAAGATAAGTTCTCTGTTACCAGTGCAGCTATTGATATCGGGAGCAATACTATTCATGTCGTTGTGGCTCGCTGCGCTCCGACTACACTGGATATCCTGGCGGACGAGGTTGAGTTGGTGCGTATCGGCGAAAGCGTGACGGCGACGGGAGCCATCTCGCCTGAGAAGCTTGACGCCGCACTTACAACGCTACGTACATATAAAGAACTCGCCGAACAGCATTCCGCGTCGCCAATCTTTGTTGTGGCAACAGAGGCGATTCGGCAGGCAAAGAACAATGGTGATTTTGTCGAGGCGATACGTCGCGAACTCGGTTTAGAGGTACACCTGATCGAGGGTACTGTAGAGGCAACACTGACCTTTCTCGGCGCGACCTATGAACGTATCCAACAACCTCACGCGCCAACACAGATAGGCGTGGTGGACCTCGGTGGTGGTAGCACCGAGATTATCACGGCGAAACGTGAGCAGATAACATGGCGTACCTCGGTCCCCGTTGGCTCCGGCTGGTTGCATGATCGCTACCTTCCCTCGGACCCACCAACTTATGACGAGGTAAGCATTGCTTCTACATTTCTCACCACCTACTTTGCAGGCATGCATATCAAACGCATACCCGCGTCGCTGATTGTCACTGGTGGAAGCGCGAACTCGTTGTTGCGTCTTGCACACAAAGCCTTTCGCTTGAATGAAGCGCAGATGCACCTGACACGTGAAGATATTGTGCGTTGTGAAGGCTTGCTGCATGCGTTGCCAGCCGAAGAGATCGCGCAACGCTATCAGCAAGATACCGGACGGGTGCGTATCTTATCAGCCGGAGCGTTGATTATTCGCGCCATTATGGACCGTTTACATCTCGATACTATTTGGGTCAGTCCGCATGGCATTCGTGAAGGCGTGTTGCTAGCCTATGCACGTTATGGCGAACAGTGGTTGCAACGTGTAGGAGAGCTAGCTGCAGAGGATGTACAGCCTCATGGTAGCGATACCAAAGATGCAAAAGACGACTCATTCAATGAAACTTTTGCACATTCGGGTCAGCGTCTCCTGCGTGAGCGTGCCGAAAAGCTATTGGAGTGGCGTGATGCCGTACTCAAGCACGATGATATCGAGGCGGTCCACAAAATGCGCGTGGCATCGCGTCGTCTTCGTGCAACCCTCGATGCATATGAAGCCATTTGCGATCCCCAATCGTTCAAGAAAGTGTATAAGCAAATTCAAAAAATTGCCGACCTTTTAGGAGACGCACGTGATACCGATGTCATGATCCAGCATTTGCAAGAGCAGCAAATGCATTCATCAGACGAAGCACTAGCTGGCATACAATGGCTCATCGACCGTTTATCTCCATATAGACAGCAACATCAACAGGTGTTGGAAACTTTTTTCGAGCAGTTTGATGAGCATGAGTTCAAACAAAACATAGCACATTGCCTCTCAAAAGAGGAGGTACGACATGGCAAAGGCTAAACCTGTCGCAGGTATTGAGGCACAAGCATCAACAGCGAAGAATGCACGAATTATTGCCCATACTCGCCTCGAAGAGATGGCAATGTGGGGACGCTATGCACACGACCCACAACGCTCCAACGAATTGCACGACCTGCGTATCGCGGCAAAACGCTTACGGTACACATTAGAAATATTCTTGGATGTACTGCCCGAAGAAACTAATTCAATTATCGAAGAGGTGACGCAGATACAAGAAGAGCTTGGTAATTTGCATGATAGCGATGTTATGATTGCCCTGTTGAACCTGTGTTTGCAGCAACAGCAGATTGAAAATAACAATGGAGAGGCACAACACAAAAATAATGGGGAACAGGCTCACGAAGCTGCTATAGCAGCTCAGAAGCAAGCCGGAAAACACCTGATAAATAACGTGGAACTTTTGACGCATCTGCTTGATGCAAGAACGGCACCATCGCAAGCTCAACGTGAAGGTCTCGAACGCCTCTTAGCGAGTACTCAACAACGCCGTGAGGAGGACTATAAGGCATTTCGGACACTCTGGGATCGACTACAAGTGCAGGGCTTCCAGCGGAAGGTTCTCGACGTATTAGACGCATAACATTTGGTGATATACTACTAGACAAAGGTGGAACGCAAAGTATGATGTCAAATTCGATTGAAGAATTAGGCTGGTGGCAAGACACACAGCCTACAAGAGAAGAGTTACATTTGAGCGGAGGGCTGCTCGTTGAGGATTGGCCTCATGCCCGTCAAGTTGTGCGTCTTTCTATACAGATGTTCAATGCAACACGTTCTCTACATCATTTAGATCGTCAGGCATTACGTATGCTTGAACGTGCCGCTTTTTTGCATAATACAGGTATGCTTGTCGAGGCACGACGCCACCACAAGCACTCGTTCCGCTTAATCAAAGATGCAGCCCTGCCAGACTTCACAGAAGAGGAACGCTACGAAATCGCCTGCATTGCCCGTTATCATCGCCGTGCCCTACCCAGTAGCGATCATGCAGAGTTTGCCGCTCTCAATCGAGCGGCCCGTAAGCGTGTCTCCATGCTTGCATCTCTTGTACGTATCGCCGACGCTCTCGATTACAGCCATGATGCACGCGTGCTACGCATTGCGACAGAACCCTCGCTCTGCAAAGACAACATTTGGACGATGCTGCTCTGGATACGCTCCCTCGCGGACATTGACGCTGAGATAGAGCAGGCATACGATAAGGCCGATCTCTTCGAGAAGGTGTTCAAGCGTAAACTACGCCTTATTGTGCAGGATGGTCGTTACGCGCAATCATCATAAAAAATATATAGACCATGATGAATATTTAATACGAATGCGATAATGCTTCTATATATTTCATATTTCGTAGGGAACAAATTTTAATTTGGGAACAGGCGACCCTTGTGGTCGCCTGTTGGGTTCTTTCTTAAACAGCATCATCTGGTCCCTACGAACATTTCTTCATGCAAGAAATGTTCATCATTTTATCGGTGTTAGCGTTGCAGGAGTCTTAACAGGTTCTTGTGGTATTGTTGGTATCGTGGTCGGGATTGATGTAGGTATGGGCGTATGTGTTGGTGAGGGCGTCATAGACACTGAGGGCGTCATACTGGGTGTAGCCGTACTGACTGTTTGCAGCAGCACAGTTGGATTGCCACTTTGCGAGAACATACCGCTCAATGTACCCATATAGTTGTTGATAAAGCTTTCTGTTGCCAGGCCGAACTGTGTTTGGGCGAAGTCAACAATTGTTTTGAGAATGCTCTCGCGTGTAATGGCCTTCCCTTGCAGCTTCCATAGTATATCCGCCAGTGCTGCTTGCTCGCTACCATCGGAGAGCAAAGACGCTATTGCCAGCGCACAGGCATATGCCTTGGGTAGTATCGTCGTTGTATTTTGTGTTGCTGTCAATGCTTGCGTGTAATCCTCGATAAGCGTACTGAAATCCTTTATATTCTCTACAGACGAAAATATATTTTGCAATACACCCGTTTCTAGCAAGCCTATCTGTATGTTGTTTTGTTTTTGCCCCAGCAGTTGTAGCAGGAGTGTAAGTACATCTAGCGTCACAGCATGGTGCTCCATTGGTGAAAGCTCTAATTGTACCTGTTGACCTGGACCGGAGAATGCAGCTTTTAATTTGAGCGTCTCAAAGTGGTAGCTACCATTCCATTGATCAAACGGCAACACTTGAGCGGGCGGTAGCAGTGGTGTCGAGCTGAGAAATGTTGTCGATACGAGATCGTTTGTTGGATTCGCCGCCGTTGGCACAATACCTGCCGGTGTAGATGACAGGGTGATACCATACCAGAGTGATGTACCATTTTGCAGGCTGAAGCGTGCATTGCCAGCATCACTGATATCATCGGTCGAAAGCGTAATCAATGGTACGCGAAAATTGTTGCTGGTGATAGTGACAGCATAGGGAGTTGGCGCGGTAGAATGGGCGGTTATGCTGGCGAGCGTACCTATAACGAGCATAAAGATGAACCAGAGCGAAGTTAATATGCGTATGGGGCTTTGCAGGGCATGCTGAAAGTTTCCAGGGCGCCCGCAAGGGGACGCCCCTCCCATATGACGATACATGGTGGGGAGCAGATGCGTGTATGGGAGGGGCGTCCCCTTGCGGGTGCCCTTGCCTTCATATACTTGCGGATTTTGTTTGCATGCGAAAAAAAGCTTTCTCATATTACACCTCATCCTCATCCATGTCGTCGTCCTCATCGGTGTGTCGCTTACGTAGTCCTGTCAGTAGTGGACGCCGTTTCTTAGGTTTGTTCGTCGTTGCCGGAAGCGACTTTTGCGCTATTAACTTTGGTACTATCTCCTCTACTAGCGTATCCATCTCCTCTTCTTCCCTCTGGCGTTTTCGATGGCGTCGCAAGAGAACAACGCTTACGAAGATAAGTATGAGTAGAAGTAGGATACCTCCCGCTATGCTGAGAACGAGTGGTGATAAAAACATATTTGCATGTTGTATGTTCGTCCTATGCTTTGGAGATGGTTCCTGTGTAGTTGGTAGAACAATTGTATCGGGTGGATGTTTGCCCGTTTTAATGATTGTGAGTGCCGTTGCTTCAACTTGTGGTATCGGCGTTGGGAGCAATGTGATTGTGTTTGCGACGACCAATATTTCGCCAACCATATGCTGCGGCGACTCGTTCGCGTGATACTCGTGTGCCCCTAAACTGCCAAATGTCACACGCCACTGCTGACCGACAGGAATGGTGGGCGAAGAGAAACTGCCATCGGGTGCGGTAAGAGCGTATGCCGTGGAAGATTTATTGACAAAAATAACTGTATCATACTCATGAATAGTGAGAAGCGCAGGTGTAAAACCAGGAGGCTGTGCTGGTCCTGTAATTTGTACAATCGTGGTCTCGCCAATAGCGGCTACGTTATATGGAAAGAGAAAAAATAAACTGGCGAGAAATATACATACGATAAGACATAGATAGCATACTTTTTTCATCCCCGGTGCTCCCCAACAAAATCCTCTTGTGCAGTTGCACATTTTCATGATACAGGGTAGGGACAAATGTAGAGGCATAATGGTGAGAATACATGAAACTTTTGTACAAGTCTGATGAAATCAGACTTGTACAAAAGTTTCATGTATTCCTATCAATTACAGCACCAACGGATTGTCCTGTGGCATGTCAGGTGTGAATTCGTGTAGCAAGATAGAGGCGCCGCAAGCTTGATCGGGCACAATCCAGAGGATCGGGCGTGGATAGTCGGGATGCTCTTTGTAGGTATAGGTGACATTGTGAGCATCGAGGTAGCGACGTGATGCCGCTAGATTTTCTACGGAGAGCGTTATGCGGCACAGGCTTTCACCGAATTTTTGCAGGTATAGGGTTAATGCGCCGGGGTCGGGCAGATATTCGGCACCAGCAACGGGATCAAGAAAGGTTGGTAGTGGCATGGCTAGCTCGAAACTCTGCATACTTTCAGCAAGGCGAAATGCAACAAGCGTTGCATCCCACGAATCGACCTCACCACCGTATGGTTCGGAGGCTTGCAAGCCATAGATATGCTCGAAGCGTCGTGTCGCCTCGGCGAGGTCTGTAACCGCTAGCGTTGCGCTCAGTACCTTTGACACGCCCAGTGGATGCCCCGGTGGTGTCGTCCAGCCTGCGAGTCGCTTGCGTTTCTCCTCACCTGCGCTATCGTGCTGAATGAGGAAGGGATAGTGCTGTGTCAGGTCGGGACGCTCGACATCGGTACGCTGCCATGCGCGGGACCGTCCATCGCCAGCGTTGAGCGAACCCTTTTTAGGCCCGATAATCGACACACCACGCTGCTTCATTGCCGCACTATCGGCCTGAATATCATTCGAGGTCAGCACGAAGTTCAGGTAGCCCTCGCCTTTTGCCAAGCGATTCACCATACTCTGCTGTGCCTCGGCTGGTGTGCGAACCGCAATCAGTTCCAAATAGGTATTCCCAATTACGATAATGCGATTGGCGGTGCCACCTGTTGCATGTACGCCGCCGCCGCTTGCCACAAGTCCCAGCTTGTCGCTAAAAATCGCCGTTGCTGCCTCAAGGTCATGTACTCCGATAATGATATGGTCGAGTCCTGTAAGCATAATGCCCTCTTCTTAATACAAGTATTGTTACTCTCTCCTCTTAAGTATACAAAAAAAGAAGGTCTGTAGTGTCAAAAAGTGCATGCACTTTTTGACACTACAGACCTTCTTTTTTTATAATATTAACCACGTGCGCGAGCAAACTCGCGTTCGCTGACCTTTGGACCGTCAACACGTTTGCCGCGTCCAAAGTTAAACTCACCCTTCTCCCAGATGACCAGCAGCATACTGGCATTGAAGATGGAGGAGTAGGTTCCGCTTACGATACCGATCAGTAGAGCCAGCGTGAAGTTATGCACGCTACCTGTGCCACCGAAGATTGTGAGCGCACTCAGCGTGAAGATAACCGTCAACGAGGTATTGAGTGAACGCGCCAATGTTTGTACAAGGCTGGCATTCACCACCTCATCGAAGGTCTCAGAGGTGCGACGCTGCATGTTCTCGCGGATACGGTCGAACACCACAATGGTATCATGGACCGAGAAACCGACGACGGTCAGCAGTGCCGTGATGAACAGCGAATCGACCTGGATGTGGAAAGCCCAGCCCAGGATGGAGAAGATGCCGATAACCACCAGCACGTCGTGCAGTAGCGCGAAGATAGCACAGGCACCATAACGCCAGGGCTTCGCGACCTTGCGGAACGAGAACGCGATGTAGAGCAGAATCAACACCGCTGCAGCCAGGACTGCAAAGACAGAGTTACGAATGGTATCGCTTGCGACCGAAGGGCTGACTTCGTAGTTACCGTTCAACGAGACATAGCTTCCGGTGCTATTCAACAATGCGGAATATATTTTTGGCTGGTCATTGACGGAAACCGTTGTGGTGGTTGCCAGGCTCACAATCTGCGTCGTGTGGCCCTGCTGTACCTCTACGACGCTGACTGGCGTACCCGTCGCGTTTGTTGTGGCTGTGGCCGTTGCAGTCGGAGTACTCGCCGCCTTTGGAGTTGCCTTAGCGGTTGGCGCAGGTGTTGGTGTACTACTCGATACAGACGAACCAGTACCAGTATTCGGCAACTTGGCGAAGAGTGTTTGAATATCACTCGTGTTAAGTGTATTGGTAAATCCTGTGATCGTTACCAATGTAAATGTTTTTCCATTCGAGCCTGTGAGATCGGCGAAAGCAGGAGCTTTAACGCCAGTACTGCCATATTTGTTTTGTATAGCTGTTGTAATCGCGTTTTGTACGTTAGCGTCAACAGAGGTATTGAGGCGAACCCAGACAATTTTGTTGCCTGCCTGCGCCGCATTACTGCCAGCATCGGCAAGAGTCACCTGCAGGTCGGCGAGGTTGAGTGGCTTGAGAGCGTTCTGCACCTGTGTTACAGTCAGTTGCTTCTGCGTCCGCAGGTCAAGCGTTGAACCACTACGGAAGTCAATACCAAGGTCCAAGCCGGTGAATATGAACGAGATCAAACCCGGGACAATGACCAGACCCGAAACGATAATAAAGAGCCAGCGATATTTTACGAGATTGAACACAACATACTCCTCTACACGCTACTGTTCCGCCGTGCCAGCGACGATGACGCGGTGGCAGCAGCAATGGAGCCAGCAGGAAGCCCAAAGAACGCGGGATGACTGACAGCACCTGTCGGTATGAGCAGGCTCAGGAAGGTGCGTGTGACGATAACCGCCGTAAACATACTCACGACCACGCCCAGGAACAGCGTTGTGGCAAAGCCGACGATGATGCTTGCGCTAAAGTTGCTGCCAAAGAAGAACAGCACCGCGCAGGTGATCAGCGTCGAGATGTTGGAGTCGCGAATAGAGGGCCACGCACGTTTCCAACCGATATCGATTGCCGAGGCTAGCAATCGGCCCGCTCTTAACTCCTCTTTGACGCGCTCGAAGATGAGGACGTTCGCGTCTACTGCCATACCAATCGAGAGAATGAAGCCCGCAATACCTGCCAGCGTGAGTGTAACCGCAACAAGCTTGAAGAGCGCGAGCGTGAAGAGTGCATACAGCACGAGCGCAAAGTCTGCCAATATCCCTGGCAAGCGATAGTAAAGTAGCATGAACAGCATGACAATGCTCAATCCGATGATGGCGGCGATAATGCTCTTGTGAATGGCGTCTGCGCCAAGCGTGGGCGAGACTGTTTCGTAACTGGCAATGGTCAATGGCACGGGCAACGCGCCGTATTTGAGTACGTTCACAATCTGAGTAGCCTGATCAAGTGTGAAGTTACCAGTGATTTGTCCTGTACCAGGAAGTTGTGATCGGAGGACTGGCGAAGTAAGAACTTGTCTATCTAATGTGATGGTAAAGTAGTCGCCAACATGCGCTTTAGTAAAATCGCTGAGACGCCCGTAGGCTGAACCTTGCATACCAAAGTTAATCAGGTAGCCTGTTCCACCTGTTTGCGTATCCTGGCCCACACTAAGTGCATTGGGGTCGAGGTCTTTACCTGTAAAGAGGGGCCTTGTGCCGCCATTGCTCTGTGCATACTGTGTGGGATCAAACGGCGAGCCTTGTGGCACGCTCGTCTGACCTGTATCCCAGAACTCAAGCAAGCCGCTCTTCAGAAGCGTTGCAACTTCCTGTTGCTGGTTGCCACCATTCAAACCAGGAAGTTCGACCGCGATACTATACTTACCAGCCGTCTGCTGCACGCGAATGCTTGGCTCGTTGACGCCGAGACCGCCATTGACACGGTTCTCGATCTGTGTGCGCGTATTATTGATCTGATCTATTGTGGGGTTTTGACCGTTAGAGGGAATGAGCAGAACACGCACGCCGCCTTGCAGGTCGAGTCCTTGTTTAAATGCAAATGGATTGGGAATGCCACGATACCCCTGATTCGTCTTCGCATTCGTGTTGGGCCAGAAGACGACATACGCTGCGCCCACTGCTAACAAGATAATGAAGAAGAGGAGTGTGAGTGTTCCTCGACGCATAATTAGTATTTCCTCTCACCGTAAATGACTAGTTGTCTTACAAAATTCTTATGGGGACTCGCCGCCTTCGGTTGCGGAAGGGGGGAGGAAACTGGGGCACAGCCCCAGACCCCAGTCAAGGGGTGGCTACCCCTTGCATCCCCGCTTTTCAAAGGGTTACATGAGGCTAGACGCACGCACCTTGCTTCGCTTGTAAGTGGAGCGTGATAAATCAGGCCCCCTACATTACGTCGCGACAAAAAATGTCCCTTATTCAGGATACATGCCATAAATATCTTGCGTAGTATAGCATAGTTACCCTGTGTTGCATATACACGACGATACCCCCAACTATTTTCTTAATATCTGGCATTTTTTGATGGAACACAGATATATACGTACAAAAGATAGAGAGGGTACAACCTTCGTCATGTTGTTGCGTAGCTATGTAAGGATTGCTAAACTAGCAACAAGTATCTTAGAATTATTAACAACGAAACAGCCACCTGCACGGGTCTGATTTATCACACCCTTCGTCACACATCATGTCTATAGAGGTCTTATTCTATTATTTTCCCCTCGCCACCACGCATTTCAGAGAAGGTTATTACGCTATGTGTACCAAAGAGAAGTGGTACAGCATGTTTGCTTAGGAACGGACCAGAGAAGAAGGAGTAATCACATCATTATGGACGAGACAAGAACAGTACCAGAAATAGGAACAGAGTCAAACACGAATCCAGCATCAACACCTCCGCTTGACCCTAATCGTAAGGTGGTGATGGATGTACGCAATATCACGAAGAGCCTGCCGCTTGGCCGAGAGCGCATTGATATCCTGAAAGGTATCAGTTTTGAGATTTTGAGCAGCGAGTTTGTGTCGATTGTTGGCCCTTCCGGTTCCGGCAAAAGTACCTTGCTGGGTATCATTGCTGGCCTCGATAATCCTACCAGTGGACAGGTCTTGATTGATGGCGTGGATATCACGCGCATGGGCGAGGGCCGTCTCGCATCTGTACGCAACAACAAGATCGGGATGGTCTTCCAGGCGTACAACTTGATTCCGACGCTAACGGCGCAGGAAAATGTCGAGGTGCCTTTGTATGTTGGCAAGCACAAGGGTCTGCCATCGACGCGTGCCAAAGAACTGTTGACGCTGGTCGGACTCTCACACCGTCTCTCGCATCGTCCGATGCAGTTGTCTGGTGGTGAGCAGCAACGTGTCGCCATTGCGCGTGCGCTGGCAACGGACCCTGCCTTTGTGATTGCCGACGAGCCAACGGGCAACCTCGACGCTAAGAACGGCGAAAACGTTCTCAAGCTGATTGCAGACTTGCGGGACCGTACAGGTAAGACATTTATTATCGCGACACACGATCCAGAGGTTGCGCGCCACGCCGATCGCGCCATTCGTATCGTAGACGGTTTGATTGCGTCCATCGACAATATTGGTGGGAGAAACACTCAATAATGAAAACCTCGATGTACTTCAATTACACCTCGCGTTCGCTATTCCGAGGTGGGCAACGCACGTTGCTGGCGATCTTCTGTGTGGCTGTTGGCGTGATGGCAATTGTCGCCTTGCAGTTGGTAGGCATCATGATTAATGGTGCCTTCACGTCCAATGTGCGCGATGGCAACGGTGGCGACGTGGCCGTAACATCGCAAAATCAACCCTTCACACAGGACGATCTTTCGTACTTCAATAGTTTGAAATCAGACAACAAAATAACAGGCTATACACCTGTTATCAATGAAACGGGCAGAATTACCGTTTCTAGCACACAACGTCAGAGCTTTACGGCACGTGCAGTCGATCCGGCGACGTATCCTGTGGTGACGCCGCCAACTTTCATCAACCCGACTGATGGAAAAATCTCTGACCTGCTCAAGAACGATCAGGTGATTGTAACACAGCCGTTCGCGGACCAGTATCACAAAAAAGTCGGCGACACGTTCGACATGCATTCGTCATCGTCACAGGCAACTGGGCGCACTATTCATGCCAAGATTGTTGGTATCGTCTCCGAAACCGGAGTGTTGACGCAGGCGGGTAGCGTGGTGCTGATCTCGCTTACCGATTATAAGGCGGCGGCCCCGAAAATTCCTTTGGCCTATGATGCTATTGATGTCTCGACCTCAACATCGGCACAGGCCGATGCAGTGGCGAAGGATATCCAGGGTAAGTTTCCGGTGGCAACATCGCAGACGGCATCGAGTGCCTTGAAGCAGCAACAGGCGCAGGTCGATAGTATCAAAAACTTCCTGGAAATCTCTGGCCTTCTAGCTTTGTTGATTGGTGGTATCGGTATCGTCAATACGATGCAAGTGTTGCTCTCGCGCCGCAAGACCGAGATAGCGATGCTCAAGACAACGGGCTATCGTCGCTTCGATCTGTACCTGTTGTTCGGCTTAGAGGCTGGTCTACTTGGTCTGACTGGCGGTGTTATCGGTGCGGCTGCGGCGACTGGTGTGAGCTACCTTGTACGAAACCTTGTGGACCAGACGTTCGGCATCAACATTCCTTTTGTACTCGATCCACTTACCATTGGTGGTGGTGTCGTCATCGGGCTTGTGACCGCGCTCATCTTCGGTCTGTTGCCGATTGTGCAAGCGGCAAACATTCGCCCATTAAACGTCATTCGTGATATTCCAGAAGGCAATGGTGTCGGGAGCGTGTTGCTCACTATCGTTCTGCTGGTGATACTCTCGGTGCTGTTCTGCGGTCTCGCGATTGTCATCCTCAACAATAACATTTTCCTGGGTCTAGTCTCGGTCTATGGGACGTTCGTCTTCCTGGGTCTGTTGAGCCTGTTCCTGCTGCTCGTCATCTTCCTGGTGAGCAAATTGCCTGTGCCCGAACGCTTTAGCATCTGGCTCTTTGGTTTAGTGGTGGTTGGTCTGGCTATCGCGGCTCTGACCTTCAAATTCTCGATTACGTTCAGTATACTTATGTTGGTGGTGTCATTGGCTGGACTGGTGATTATGTTTTTGCCACGTCCCGCGAAGGCGACAACCAAAATGGCTTTCCGCAATCTTGGTCGTACACGCGGACGCACGACAACAACAATGCTAGCATTGTTTGTTGGTGTCTTCACCATTGGTCTTATTCTGGTGCTGGGGCAAGACATACGCGACAAGATCAACGGCGTGCTGGCGAACTCGCTCGACTTCAACGTGATCTCGATTACAGCGGGCAAAGATACCACCACGCTTCATGACGATCTGCATTCCATTTCTGGTCTCACGGCCTCGCAGCAGCGCAATCTCGCGACACTTGCCCCTATCGAGGTGAATGGAAAGCCAATTCAAACACTGTTGCCGAAGGATGACTCACAAACGTCACAATCGAACCTGGGACGCGGTGGTACGCTCTACTTCCTGGGCGGCATCGAGGGTTTCGACGTTGGCAATAACCAGTTGCCCAGCACACAGAATTTGATGATTAAGCAAGGACGCAACCTTGCCTCATCTGATGCTGGCACAAACAATATTCTCGTAAACTACCAATTGCTTGCGGATGCCCCCTTACACTTGAAGATAGGTGATACCGTCACCGTTGTCAGTGTTGACCGTAGAACAACAAAGACGTTGACCATCGTAGGAGCTTATCAACAAAGTTCTATCGGCTCGAATCTCAATCCTATACTGGGACCGTCCGACACGGTGAAGGCACTCAGTCCGGTGGGCTTTGATCAATCCGTCTTCTATATGAAGATCGATACAGCGAAGGTGAGCAAGGCCGTTGACCAGATCGGTAACGCGGTGCCGAATGCGTTTGTGGTGAATCTCGCCAATATTGGCAACATTATCAACACGTTCTTGAACGATGCGCTGCTGACATTGACCACTATTGCCTCGTTGTCGCTGTTAGCAGGTATTATCATCATTGCCAACGCGGTCGCACTGGCAATGCTAGAGCGCAGGCGTGAACTTGGCATCCTCAAGTCAGTGGGCTACACCAGTGGCACTATTCTCAGCGAGGTGTTGATCGAGAATGGTCTTGTCGGAGGTATCGGAGCGTTGTTGGCAGTGTTGCTGGTCACACTGGCGACAAGTGCGCTTGGCACCTTTGTCTTCAAGTCCGATTTCGGTGTCAATAGTGGTATCGCGCTAGCCCTTATTGCTGGTTCGGCTGCGTTGGCAATGCTGACCGCTGCGCTGGTTGCATGGGGGTCTGTACGCGTGCGTCCGTTAGAGGTGCTACGTTACGAATAATGTTATAGATATGATTTTGATTGCCAGGCCCGTTGGGAAATTTCCCAACGGGCCTGGCAATCAAAATCATATCTATAAAAGTTCGAGGAGAATGTTACTGTATGTTACGACGCACTCTTGCCAGTAGCCGCTATATGGTTGTGATTGCGGTGATTGGCGCGTTTCTGGCCTCGATTACGGTGCTTATTTATGGCGGCATGACGGTATTGACGATTATTTTTGATGTGTTCAGTCATGGCACATTCAACATCGAGGGGGCTAAGCATCTAGCGGTTGAGAGTATCGAGATCATTGATCTCTTTCTGCTTGGTACCGTCCTCTACATTATCGCGCTCGGCCTCTACGAACTCTTCATCGACGAAAGCTTGCCTACTCCATCGTGGCTTCACATCGGGAATCTCGACGATCTCAAAGAGATACTGGTAAGAGTAATCGTGGTTCTCCTCGCGGTCACATTCCTGGCGGAGGTGGTGACATGGAACGGCAGTATCACTATTCTGGCTCTCGGTCTCGCGGTCGGTATCGTCTTGTTCGCGCTCGGCTATATTCTCACCGTTACCATGAAGCCGCATGTCACAAAGAAGCAAGAAAAACATGGAGATGAAGAGTAGTACATGCTATAATGAACGGAAATAGACACCGCATGTAACTCTTTAGGAAGAAGCGAGGAAGTTGATAGATGGCAATGCACTCTGCTCGGCAGCACATGTCATTTGAACAATATTTGCTGTTAGTCAACAACTCTGACCAGCGTTATGAATATCATGATGGTCAGGTACGTCTCCTGGCTGGCGGGTCGTCGAACTATGCAGCTATTGCGCTCAATTTTGGAGTAGCACTCGACTCAGCACTGGGCGAAGACTCTCTCTGCCGTCCATATGTGGCCGATAAGTTAGTTCGCGTAACACTCACTAGAGTAGTGATTCCTGATGTAGTTGTTTCTTGTGATATAGCCGATCATGGCGAGTCCCAAATCATCCAAGCACCTATCCTGGTAGTCGAGGTGCTTTCCCGGTCAACAGAAATGACAGATCGTTTTGAGAAACTCGCTCTCTATCAGGCCAAAGAGAGTATTCAAGAGATACTTTTTCTCAGTCAATACATTCAGCGTGTCGAAGTCTTTTCGCGCTCCGCTACAAGCTGGCTATACCAGCAATATGGAACTGGACAAAGCTTCCATCTTACGAGCCTGAATGTTACCATCGAGACAAGACAGCTCTATCGCCGTTTGTCTATTCCTGCTGTTCTCGGCTTTGAGAATGAAGATTGATGGTATACGACATTCTTTACTGTTCCACTGGACGGAGATCAACGACTCTGGTGGATTTGAGCGTTTTGGCGGGGTCGAAGATGTCGCTCATACCCACAAATTCGATGACGGGCCGCATCTCTGCGGCTTCGGCAACCTTCGCAGCAAGTTGCGTTTTGATACGCTCCTGCTGCTCTGGTTGACTGGCGACGCGCACAAGCAATTTGTCGCTGGAGTAGGGGTCGTCGATCTGCTCTTTTGTGAAGACAAGCTGGTATTCTTCGATACCTTCGATGGTAGCTATGGCCTCTTTGATGATATCAGGGTTAATCAGCGTCCCCTTGAGATTGATTAGCTCGGCGGTACGTACCGTGTTCGTGGTGACGCGCGGTCCCTGACGGCCACAGTGTGGGCAGGTCTCGTTGCTGAGAGCATTCAGATCGCCTGTGATATAGCGCAACAGGACAGTGCCACGTCTATCAAGATGTGTTACGGTAAACAATCCACGCTCGCCGTCGGGCAAGGGACTGTGTGTCTGCTCATCCACAACCTGAAAATAGAACTGGTCGGGTGCAGGATTGTGACCACCGCCCAACTCGACACATTCGCCTGTGCTGCCCTGCATCTCGGTAAAGCCGAGGGCGTTACCCACGACGAGAGCCTCGTTATTCGCACCTAGTCGGACAAGGCGGCGGCGCATATCCTCGCGCATGCCGCGTGGACATGGCTCGCCGAGGGCGACAACGAGACGCACATGCGAGAAGTCCGCGCCAAGCTCCTCGGCACGCATCACCACACGTCGTACATAACTCACAATGCCGCTCAGCACCGTCCCTTTATGTCGCTCGACCATACGTACCGCATCATCGAGACGGCGATGTACGGGATAGGCTGGGTAAGGTGTGCCTGTGAGAGCGTTGACGACAGCGGCCCCAATAACGGTTGCATAATCACGGGTACGTAGAAAGCCGATGTGTGGCACAGGCGTTAGTGGGAACAGGTTCATTACAATATCGTCCTCAGAGATACCGATGATACCGCATAAGCGTTTTAACTGTTCTAATGTCGCGAAATAATCATGTGTAGTGTTGAAAAAGGGCGTCGGCATACCCGATGTTGTCCCTGTTGTATAGCTTACATCCCACAAAATTCGTTCCTGTGGTAGGAACTCCGGCAGCGCATTCAAGCGAAACGCCTGTGGATTCTTCATATAGTCTTGCTTGGTTGTGATCGGCAGTTTGGGCAGGTCGTCGAGCGTCTTGAAGTCATTGGGCGTGAGATGCAGACGCGTGAAGACTTCTTGGTAATAGGGGTGTGCCTTGAAGCAAAGAGCGATCTGGTGCCGAAATCTCTGGTTTTGTCGTTCGCGGATTTCAGCCTGACTTGAATAGAGAAGGTCGGTTTGCGGCGTGGATTCTTGCGTTGTCATGATGAATTGCTCCTCTCATAGCGTGATAACACTGTTTTAAGAAAATACTGGGCAATGGAAAGAAACCAACGGGCGACCACAAGGGTCGCACCCTACCATACGCGTTGGCGTGCGATGGAGGGGTATATAGTAGGGTGCGACCCTTGTGGTCGCCCGTTCCCAAATGAAAAAGTTGATTTGCATAATCATACCCACAATGTGTTAGAACGCCAACAATAGCAAGGGAATTTCCATCTCTTCGCGTGTAAGGCCACCATGATGACCGAGAAAATGCATAGCGTATTTGCCCGCCTGACTCCACCAGACGGTTTCATTCTTGTAGGGCAGAATGACAACGTTGCCGAGTCGTGCTAGGAACGTTGCTGATGGTTCTCCCTGTCCGAAGAAGTGTTGTGCTAGCAGGTCCTGGGTTGCATAAACCTCGGCGCGTCCCTCAAGTTTTTGGCGTAACAGCGTGATTGCCTCGTCAATACACTCATCTTTTACGTAGAGAAACATATCACGCGCCGAACCCGCGGGCACCAGCAATTGCCCCTGGCGGTTTGTTTTGAGGTACTGTTGAAGCTCTGGTAGTTTTCTGTCGAGATAGTAGGTGGTTCTAGGGTTGACCTCGATCTGCCCATGATCGGCAGTCATGATAAGTAATGTCTTTTGTGCTTTGCCCTGGATATTTTTGTAGAATAGTTCGTGCATGGCCCTAGAAAAAGCGTCCACCTCTTGCTCGAACTCTTTGGAGAAGGGGCCGGAATGGTGGCATGCGGAGTCGATGCGGTCAAAATACAGAAAGTAGTACGAGGACGGCGTGTTCTCGACGGTAACTAGCTCAGCAAGATAAAATAGTGCCTGCTCAATCGTTTGATAGGCATGTGTTCTAGCCCCTTGAAACACAATGTCGGAATAGGTCGAGGGAGTATAGTTTTGGTGTTGCAGGATATGCGAGGCGATACCCTGTGCCTTGAGTCTGTTGTAGAGTGTCTGTTGCGGAAAGAATGATGTAGCAGGGATGCTGGCACTTTTTACGGTATCGCGCTTGAGCTTTTCGTTATCGGCATAGTTGACGTAAGAAAAGAGCAGAGGCGAGATCAGAGCATCGACGAGCGGCTCATAGTAGTTCCACTCGTAGACACCGCTTTGACCAACTGGCAAGCCTGTATGTATGCTTGTAACGTGGGCAGCGGTGGTCGAAGGAAACTGCGATGTCAATTTGGATACGACCCCTTGCTGCAAAACAGTTTTGAGGAAATCGTATTTTTCCGCGTATCGCTCGAAGAAACGCCACCCAAACGCATCAACGAAAAAGAAAATCACCTTGTCATAGTGCGTGGGTAGGTTGCCGAAAGCTTCGAGTGGGAGTGCCGATTGTCCCTTCCCTGTCAGAAGAAACTCAATCGTCGTGGGCAGATTGGCGAAACAGTACGAGTCATACAGCGGTCTGATGAAATGTTGCGAGAACTGCGCCTCCTTGACCGCCTGTACCGATGTTGCGTTGAGCATAGTGGCGTGCCTCTTGCTTCTCGATGTGTATATATTCTCTACTTTACAGAAAGTATACCATGAAATGTGGTTAAGCGTTGTCGGCTTGCCCCTGTCATGTCCCTGCATCCAAGTGTTCTGTATGCTAGGGTAACAAAATTCTTCGTCTGTTCGTGTATCTTGGTGACCGCAAAAACCTGAAGCCGCACACGAAAATGAAAAGAGCCTCTCATATAGAGGACGAGGAGAACAATATGAAAGCAGTTGTCTATCACGGGCTGGGAGATATTCGGCTCGACAACGTGAGTGATCCCAAGCTTAAAGACCCACAAGATGCCATTGTACGTATCACGTCAAGTGCAATCTGTGGCACTGATCTGCATATGATTCGTGGAACCTTCCCAGGTATGAAGCCGGGTACCATTCTTGGTCATGAGGGCATTGGTATTGTTGAAGCGGTGGGAAACGATGTCCGCAATATCAAAGTAGGCGAGCGTGTCATTATCCCTTCTACCATTGCCTGCGGATATTGTGCATATTGCCGCGAAGGATATTACGCTCAGTGTGACGTTGCTAATCCAAATGGTCCCTCGGCAGGTACCGCCTTCTTTGGTGGCCCTGTACCAACTGGTGCTTTTGATGGTTTGCAGGCGGAATATGCACGCGTGCCGTTTGCAACTGTCGGCCTTGTCAAGATTCCTGAAAATGTGACCGACGATCAGGCAATCATGCTTTCTGATATCTTCCCAACGGCCTACTTCGGTGCCGCTCTTGCCGAGATTGAAGAGGGCGATACCGTTGCGGTCTTCGGCTGTGGTCCTGTTGGACAATTTGTGATTGCTAGCGCGAAATTGATGGGGGCGGAGCGTATATTCGCCGTAGATACCATTCTGTCGCGTTTGGAGATGGCACGCCAACAGGGAGCGGAGCCAATCAACTATAACGAGGTTGATCCTGTGGCAAGAATTGAAGAACTGACACAGGGACGTGGAGCGCGGCGCGTCATCGACGCAGTTGGTGTTGATGCCAATCGCCCGCACTCAGGTCCAGCTTCTGAAAAAGCCGACCAGATGGAGTCGCAATTCGAGCAGCAGATGAAGCAGGTTGCCCCTAAAAACAAGCCTAAGAACGGCAACTGGCATCAGGGAGACGCACCAGGGCAGGCAGTGGAATGGGAGGTGCAGGCAGTTGAAAAGGGTGGTACGCTGTCAATCATTGGTGTATATCCGCAGACGATGCAGTTCTTCCCCATTGGGCTAGCTATGAGTCGTCAACTCAAGGTGAACATGGGCAATTGTAACCATCGCAAATACCTGCCATCTTTGGTGAGCATGGTTTCGGCTGGCTTGGTCGATCCGCAGCAGGTATTAACTGAGCGTGAGCCTATGACCTCGGTAATTGATGCATACAAAGCTTTTGACGAGCGACAGCCGGGTTGGATCAAGGTTGAACTTTTACCGTCGGTAAAGCAATAGTAAGGAAGAGAGAATACAAATGAAAGCTGTAGTCTTTCATGGCATTGGTGATATCCGCGTGGATGATGTCCCAGTGCCAACGATACAAGACCCGAAAGATGCCATTATCCGTGTGACCGCCAGCGCGATTTGTGGCACCGACCTGCATATGGTGCGTGGCACCGAGGCGCAAATGGTGCCAGGGACTATCATGGGACACGAAGCGGTCGGCGTTGTTGAGCAGGTCGGCTCAGATGTCAAAGATATCAAGGTCGGTGATCGTGTTGTCGTTACCTCGTCGATCACCTGTGGCTATTGCGAACATTGTAAAGAAGGGCGTTATGATCTCTGCCTGAATGCGAATCCAAACGGGCCGCGTGGCGTATCGGCCTTCTTTGGTGGTCCTAAACCCAGCGGCCCCTTCAATGGCTTACAGGCTGAGAAGGCGCGTATCCCGTTTGCCGATAACGTGCTGGTGAAATTGTTCGACAACGTGACCGACGATCAGGCCATTTTGCTCTCTGACATCTTTCCAACCGCTTATTATGGAGCGGACCTCGCGCAGATTCAGACGGGCAATACCGTTGCGATCTTTGGTTGTGGTCCTGTCGGTCTCTTCGCAATTCTAAGCGCTCAATTGATGGGTGCGGGTCGCATCTTCGCCGTTGACGCCATCCCCTCACGTTTGGAGTTAGCGGCTAAATTAGGGGCAGAGGCGATTAACTACGACAAAGAAGACCCCGTGTCAACCATCAAACGGCTCACAGGCAAGATTGGTGTAGACCGTGTGATTGATGCCGTAGGGGTCGATTCTAACCGTCCACATGGAGGCATTATTCAGCAGGCCAAGTCACTGTTGCAGACCAAAACCTTTAACCAGCAGAAGCAGCAGGTCGAGCCGGAGAAAAATCCACAGGGCGACAACTTTCATCCTGGTGATGCACCATCACAGGCATTACTATGGGAAGCCGAGGTTGTCGCGAAGGGTGGCACCATTGCTATCATTGGTGTGTATCCTGAAACAGTACAGGTATTCCCATTAGGTGTGGTTATGAATAAGAACGTCACCCTGACGATGGGACACTGTCCACATCGCAAATACATACCAGAACTCATGAGCCTTGTGAGTACAGGTATGGTGAACCCGACGCAGATATTGACACAACATGCATCAATGACTTCAGCACTCGATGCTTATAAAGCCTTCGATGAGCGCGAAGATGGTTGGGTCAAGGTAGAACTTGTTCCAGCAACGATGGCGTAATAGTATTCAGTACATCATAAAGCGTGTAGCAAAGCCAGAGCTTTGCTACACGCTTTATGATGTACTGAATACAAGCTATATATGTTCTGAAACGATAGGCATACCTCTAACGTGAACAAAAATAGCAATGGGCGACGTGAGTGTTGTCCACGAAAATAGACTATTGACTTTGGAGGTATATATTCATGGCTAGCGAATCGAAGACAACAACAGATCATAAGACGATACAAAAATGGGCAGAAGAGCGTGGCGGCAAACCCACAACAGTAAAGAGTACCGAGAAGGATGGCGAAGCTGGTGTGCTACGCATCGACTTCCCAGGCTATAGTGGTGCAGGTTCACTTGAAGAAATTAGCTGGGATGAGTTCTTCAAAAAGTTCGATGAGAAAAAGCTTGCTTTCCTCTATCAGGAACATACTTCAGGTGGCGAAGAGAGCCGCTTCTTCAAGCTTGTCAGCCGTTAATGAATTTGTAGAAGCACAGCTAATGGCGTCGCTACGTAGCGACGCCATTAGCTGTGCTTCTACGATAAAGTGATGTTTTTTACCCCACCACGCTTCCCAACGTCAGGCCATTACGCCAGTAGCGTTGTAGCAGCAAGAAGCCGATAATCAGAGGTATCACCGAAAGGAGCGACCCTGTGACGATGATGCTATATACATATTGCTGTGCGCCACCACTTGTATATGAGCTATTCCAGGTCGCCAAGCCCACTGTGACGGGATACAGGTTCGGGTCGCTTATCATGACATACTGCAAGAAGTAGTTTGTCCAGACCGCCACAAACTGGAACAAAAAGACCGTGACCAGAGCCGGTGACATGATACGCATTACGACGGAGAAGAAGGTACGAAATTCACCTGCACCGTCTACACGTGCAGCATCGAGGAGTGCATCTGGCACCGATGACTGTGCATAGATACGTGAGAGGTAGACTCCGAAAGGACTCACAATACTGGGCAGAATGATTGCCAGGTAGGTGTTCGTTAAATTGAGACCGCTCATCAGCAGGTAGAGCGGCAAGACCAGTGCAGGGGCAGGTACCAGGATTGCGCCGAGGATGATCGAGAAGATCAGGTTGCGTCCCGGAAACACATACTTTGCCAGGGCATAGCCAGCCATCGAAGAGAAGAGTGTACCGATAATCGCACTGGCACCTGCATAAATGAACGAGTTAAGTAACCACAAGCTATAGTGGCCGCTATCGTAGGTGAAGACATGACTCAGGTTGTCGAGCAGGCTGAAGTGGCTGGCAAACCAGAGACCATTGCTGCCGAACAGGTCGCCGGATGTCTTGGTTGACGAAATGACCATCCAGTAGACGGGCAAGAGAAAGTAGATCGAGGCGAGAAAAAGAAAGCCCATTACCAACACGTTCGAGGAACGGAACCGTTTTGCTCCTTGCCCTTGCGCTACCTTTGCTGTTGCCGCATCCCTCGCTTTTGAAGTGTCGAACGTTTGTGAAGTTGTCGTCATCTGCTTACACTCCTGACTGGCGCTGCGTCAGCCTTAAAAACCCGAACGAGAAGATAAAGGTTACGATGGCAAGTACCACTGAGAGTGCCGCCGTGTAGTAATAGTTGTTGTTGCTGAATGCCGTGAAGTACGCGTACAGGTTTGGTGTGTAGGTGCTGGTGATGCTATTTGATATTTGTGATAGCACCTGTGGCTCGGTAAACAGTTGAAGGGTGCCAATGATGGAAAGGATACAGGTCAGGACAAGTGCGGGCGCGACCATTGGAATCTTAATGTAGCGTGCCACGTCAATACCTGTACATCCATCCAAGCGACCTGCATCCGATAGCTCTACAGGGATGGCCTGGAGTGCTGCGAAGATAATTAACATGTTGTAGCCTGTAAACTCCCAGGTCACAATATTCGCCATCGACCAGAGGATGGTATTGCCTCCAAGCAGGTCTAAATGCACTCCAATCGCCGCAAATCCTTTTACGAACGGGCTTAATTGTGGTGCGTAGAGAAAGCCCCAGATCAGTGCTGCCACTACCCCCGGCACTGCATAAGGGATGAAGAACGCGATACGGAAAAAGCTTTTGAAACGAACCGCTGCAGAGTCAAGCAAGAGTGCAAGGAGCAGTGCTAATGCTAACATCACTGGTACTTGTACAATGCCGAATAGCAAGAGACGCCCTATACCTTCAAAGAATTTTGTATCGACGAACACATCGTGATAGTTTCCCAGGCCATTGAATGAAATGGTCGGTGCCCCTAGACCGAGGCCGCTACGCTGCGAGCGGAAAAGACTCTGATACACTGCGTAAAAGATGGGAATGATGAAGAACATGAGAAAGAAGATGCCAAAGGGGACAAGAAAAAGATAAGGAGTAATTGCTCGACGCGTGATATATTGCGTTCTGCGTTGTCGCCCCGTTGCGACTGTTGGCCCAACGTGTGAAGAGGTTGTTTCAAGAGCCATAGCTAAAATTCCTCTCTGTGATGATCCTCTAATTTGGGAGAGAGAATCGTGTTACAAAATGTGGTCAATCTGTAGAAGCCCAAGCAGGGAGACCACAAAGGTCTCCCCTATCAATCCTACATGTAGGGAGACCTCTGCGGTCTCCTGCCCCACATTGCTAGGAACTGACGCTAAAACCTTGCTTTTTCATCTGCGATATTGTGCTGTTTTGCACAGCATCGAGCGAGGCGGAGAGCGTTGTTTTACCATCAACCGCGTTACTGAAGTTGTCGCCAAGGTCCGTGAAGACCTGGTTCATCGTTGGCCCCCACTGGAAGTTCACATCGACGTTATTGGAGGCATCTTTGAAGGTACTGTAGATGTCTTGACCGCTGTAGAACTTCTTGAGTGTGTCGCTGGCTGACGTATTTAATGCCGACGAAAGGGCTGGATACAGTTGAGCCGTCGCAACCATACTCTTTACACTGTCGGAATTAGAATTAAGCCACATAGCGAACTCGGTTGCCTCTTTAGGATGTTGTGTGTTTTTGAACACAACCGTTGTCGAACCCCCCCAGTTACCTGCGACATTTTGACCCGCAGACCATTGTGGCATCGGCGCAACCGCCCAATCGCCAGAGGTGTTGGGAGCATTGGAGAGAATAGTGTTCGCACCCCAGACCGCTGAAACCCAGGTCGCGGCACCGCCATTTTGTAGGTCGTTGTACCATGCCTGCGAGAAGTCAGGATCAGTCTTGACGAGTTTCTTGTCGAGCAAGCTCTGCCAGTAATCTCCCACTTTTTTCGAGGCGGTATCGTTGATACCAACTGCCCACGATTGACCGTTAATACGGAACCACTTCGAGCCAGCCTGCCAAGCATAACCGATATATTGGCCCGCTTCCTTTGGTGGGAAATCCGTGATGTAGTACTGTGAGTTGGCCGCGTGCAGTTTTGCCGCCGCCGCCGCGTAGTCATCCCACGTCTTAGGTACCGCAATGTTGTACTTTTTGAAGAGGTCGGCGCGGTAGAACATCGCCATTGGGCCTGTGTCCTGTGGAATAGCGTAAACAGCACTACCCTGTGTTGACTGGCTCCATGTCCACGGCACGAACTGACCCTTTATCGAGCTAGCGTTATAGGCCGACATGTCGAGTAAGCCGCCCGTACCTTCAAATGTTGGTAGAAACTGGTACTCAACCTGCCCCAGATCGGGGGCATTTTTTGCTTGAATCTCTGTGAGAAACTTGGCATAGGTGCCGTTGTTGCCAGCAGGAACAGACTGCACCGAGACCTGAATATTTGGGTGCGAATTGTTGAACATGGCAACCGCTTTGTCAACACCAGGGACCCAGGATGCAAATGTGAGCTTTACCATGCCCCCACTACTACTACCAATATTGCCAGTGGATGGGCTACCTCCGCATGCCGCAAGTGGTGCTATGACCGTAACTGCGAGAATGAGTAGCGCGAACTGTGACAGAGACTTCCAACGGAATGAGGAAAGAGAGTGCATTCAAGCCCTCCTTTGGACCTATGAACGTACATTTGGTGTACGTTATAACACGCTGTCTACACTGAACATATTTCGAGGTTGCCTTTCCATAACTCTTCTTTAAGCTATGGTAACGCTTCCAAACATAAATACGTACAAATTGGGCACTTTATCACACTTTAATTGGAGAGTAACATGGCAATACAGCTATGTCAATGTGTGCAACTTCTGCCTCATCGTTTAGGTTATTGTAAGGTTGCTTCGTTTGGCTGCAAGTTACGTATCAGGCAGAAGCACCATAATCAGACTGATGAAATTTACCATGCGAGAAAGATAGGTTGTTAAGAACGAATGGAAGTCAACGGCACCATGCCTGATGAGTCACGGGATAGAGAACTGGAGACGACAGAGCATACGCTCGAACCAACAATTGTGCAGAAGAAGCGGTCACGTAAGCGCAACATCACGATTGTTATTGGAGTAGGCGTGCTGAATGTCGGCCTACTCATAGTGTTGGTGATGCTACTTGTCACGCCATCTCAGCAGGCCAGCAACAATGCTTCTCCATCGACGAACAACGGGAATAGTGCAATGCTAGGTAAGCAGGCACCTGATTTAACTCTCGCATCCGCCAGTGGCACGCAGAAAATTCCCTTTTCGCACTATAGAGGTACGCCCGTTGTTCTCAATTTCTGGGCGACGTATTGTGCCCCCTGTCAGGACGAGACGCCATTTTTGCAAAAGAATGTGTCAAAGATGCAGGCGCAAGGTGTAAAGTTCATCAGCATAGACGCAGGCGAGAGTTTGGGTGTTGTCGATGCATTCAATCAAAAATATGGTGTTGCTTATACAAGTGTGATAGATACTGTAACAGGCAATACGTCTATCGACTATGGGGTCACGACCTTTCCAATGACGTTTTTTATTGATCGTCAGGGAACTATCAGAGCCACATGGAATACGTCGCTGGATGATACAAGTCTCAAGAGCGGTTTGAGCAAAATCACGTCATGATGCTCGACGTGGCGTCAGTGCTATTTGTGATTGTGCGGGTCGCTCATATAATTGCAGGGGCAGTTTGGGTTGGTGGTAGTGTCATGTATCTTGTTGTTGTCATTCCTGCGCTACGTTTAGGTGGAGCCACTCCCGTAGTTGTAGGCAATGTGGCGAACCTATTCAAGCGTATGGTCAATATTTGTATCGGCGTGCTACTGTTAACGGGTGCGTATCTCACGTTTGATCGTCTCACTCAGACGACGCTCGGTATGCCCTATCTCGTAGTATTGGGACTCAAGTTAGTGGGTGCTATCGGGTTATTTGTGCTTGCGTTCTATATTGGACAAAGCAATATTCGGCGCTTAGCAAAACGCACAACGCGGCTCTCGAAGGTTGCGCCGCAACTCATGCTAGCTCTTGGTATACTGGTATTTATTCTCGGTGCGATTCTCAATCAATTATTCACGTTGACCGTCGCATCGCATTGACAATTATCATGTTTATTTAACCATCTAAAGAGAGAGGTTACAACAGTGCAGTCGGCCATAAATACCCCTACAGTTAAGGCACCAGCAGGAGTACCACAACGTAAAAAGCGTGTCCCGTTGAGTTTTTTACTTGCAGGTATAGCCGTTCTTGGTGCCGTTCTCTATCTTGTTTTCATCAATACACAGGCAAGTGCCGTTTACTATATGACCGTGACCGAACTACACAATTGTGCGATGTGTACCACGCAATCTGTGCGTGTTGCAGGCGTTGTGCAGGCGAATACAATAGTACGCGACAATGCTAACCAGCGTATCTCTTTTGTAATTAACGATGGCAAAGCGACGTTGCCCGTGAGTTA
>JAABUQ010000946.1_pt1 | contig 65507 bp, 63 predicted proteins | sample 5560001 | NCBI WGS metagenome assembly JAABUQ01 (sample SAMN10711888, study PRJNA513371) | rock metagenome | isolation source: Antarctica rocks | place: Antarctica: Victoria Land, Finger Mt nord | collected 2015-12-18
TAGCTGATAGCTGATAGCTGATAGCTGATAGCTCGCTACGTACTCGTCAGGATGCTGGGCGCGCGGCGCGGTCCGAACAGCGTCGCCGCCTGGCTGGCGAAGTCCTGCAGCGACCACGTGCGGATCCCTTCCAGACCGGCCCACGGGGCGTAGTCCGGCGCCCCCAGCGCAACCATCGGGTAGCTCAGCAGAAGGGCGGCGTACTCGCGGTCGACGAGAGCTCGTCCGATGGCCCGGTCCAGACCGCGGCGCCGCGCGAGCTCGCCGTCGCGGGTGTGGTCGATGGCTGGTTGTCCTAAGAAGAGGGGGAGAGGCATGGGGCTCCTCTGAGACAGGAGAACGGGAACCCGATGAGGTGCGCCTCACGGGTTCCCATGCCGACGTCCTCCCCAAACGTCGGGTGGATAGCATTGGGCAATGCGGGGACTAGAGCGCTGCCGCCCTTCATCTCTGTCACGCTACGAACCGCATGCCTGCATCTTCAACCCGCTGCTCGGCGGGTTTTCAGCGCCAATCGGCGGGTACCGCGCCCTGGGAACACCCCACCAGGGTACAGTGCCCGTGAACGACGTTCACCGATGCCGCAGCTGGGGCGACCCTTCCTTCGTGCCCGGTTCAGCGGGCCTGTGCCTGGACCGGGATGCCCTCGGGCAGGAACTGGACGATACCACCCATCTGTAGGATGTGTCGGCCGGCAAAGGGGCTGAGACGGAAGCGTCGCCGTACGTGGGCGGCGAGCGCCATCACTTCAACCTGCGCGAAATTGATGCCGATGCAGATCCGCGGTCCGCCACCAAAGGTGGCCAGAGCGTAGGGGTGGCGTTTGTCCTCCTCCCTTGGCGGCAGGAAGCGGTCCGGGTCGAAAACGTCCGGGTCGGCGAACACGGTCGGGAGGCGGTGGCCGGCGCCGATGGCGAGGAACGCCATAGTGCCGGCAGGCACGGTGTACCCGCCGAGCTCGAAGTCCCTGACGACGCCGCGGGGCAGGAGAAGGACCGGCGACTGTAGGCGGCCGGCCTCGCGGACGGCGTTCGCCAGCACCGGCAAGCCTCGAATCGCGTCGGCCGTGAGGGGCGCGTCACCTGGACCAAGACGATCGCTGAGCTCCGCGTCGACCCGGGCGCCGTACGCGGGGTGGCTGGCCAGCAAGTACAGCAGCCAGGCACCCAGGGTGGTGGTCGTCTCGTGGCCGGCGACGAGCAGGATGTTGACGTGCGCCAGGAGCTGCTCGTCGGTCAGCGCTTGGCCTGCCTCGTCGCGGCCGCGCACCAGCAGGCCCAGCACGTCGTCGGGCCGGGCGCCCGCGTCCGCCTCTCGGCGGGCCGCGATGAGCTCCAGGAGCGTGGCGCGGAGCTCGTCGCGCACGCGACCCTGGCGCTCGAACAGGTCTGCCCAGTCCTCGTCGCTTGCTGAAGAGGCGGGCCCGTGGAGCAGCGTGTAGAAGCGCTCGCGCAGCGCATCGACCTCCGCGCCCGTCTGAAAGCCCACCAGCGCCGCCGCCGCGACGTCGAACGTGATCTCGCGCGCCTCGGCCAACAGGTCGATCTCGCCACGCTCGGCCCAGTCGCGGGTCCGCTCGGCGATGACGCGCCGCATGAGGGGCAGGTAACTGGCCATGAACGCCGCTGTGAACGCCGGATTCATGAGCGCCCGGTGACGGGGGTGCTCAGGGGGATCCATAGTGAGCAGCCCCTTGCCCAGCGAGGCGCCGATGACCGGAGTCCAGCCTAGCTCGTGGCTGAAGTGGTCCCGGTGCGTGAGTAGGACTGAGCGGTTGGCCTCTGGCCCGACCAGGTACACGACCTCGCGGCCGGCCAGGGGGCCGGCCCGGGGCACGGCGCTGTAGAGGGGCCCATGCTCGATCGCCAGCTGGGCCATGAACGGCAGCAGTTGGCCGCTATCTGCCCAGACGTGGCCCGGGATGTCAACGAGCGGAGGGCGCCCTTTTCGGCCAGCCATCGGACAGAAGGTAGCCGACCCGGCGCACCGTGTGCAGGTACCTGGGGTCGCCCGGATCCGGCTCGATCTTCTTCCGGATCGCCCGGATGTAGACGTCCAGGGCGCGCTCGTCGCCGTAGAAGTCCGAGCCCCAGAACGAGGCAAACAGCTTCTGGCGGGGGACCACGTGCCGCGCTGCCTCCGCGAGCAGCTGGAGGATGTCGAACTCGCGCGCGGAGACGTCGATCACCTTCCCGTCACGCGTGAGCCGCCGCACACCGGCGTCGAGCCGCAGGGCGCCGATCGTGAAGACGCCGTGGGACACGCCGTTGGCCCCCTCTGCGGCGGCCCCCTGGCGCACCTGCACCCGTACGCGGGCCAGCAGCTCGCCGGGGCTGAACGGCTTGGTCACGTAGTCGTTGGCGCCCGCGTCGAGCCCCGCGATCTTGTCGCTCTCGTGCCGCCGAGCGCTCACGATAATGATCGGCACGTCCGAGTGGGCGCGCAGGCGCCGCGTCACCTCGATGCCGCTGAGGTCTGGCAGGGCCAGGTCCAGGAGCACGACGTCCGGGCTCGGCTCGCCGCGGGCGGCAACCAGCGTGTCGCTGCCAGTCCCGGCGACGTCGACGACGTAGCCCTCCTGGCGCAGAAGGCCCGCCAGGAACTCGGCCTGGTGAGCGTCGTCGTCGGCGACGACGAGGCGCTTCGAGGCGCGCAGCGCTGGCGCTAGCTGCCCGCCCCCTTCCCGGCTCTCGCCATGCGGCCCAGGCATGCCGCCACCCTATGAGCCTTCGACGCGGTCCCTCAACCCGCCGAATGGCGGGAATTGGGGTGGCAATCGGCGGGTTTGGTCGCGGCTCAGATCCAGCCGTGCTTGGTGGCCAGGATCGCGGCGTGCACGCGATTGCGGGCGCCGAGCTGTTCGAGGAGATCCTCCATATACCCCTTGACCGTGAGCTCGCTCAAGTGGGTCTGCGCGGCGATCTCCCTGTTGGACAGTCCCTCGGCCACGAGACGCAGGATCTGGCGCTGGCGGCTGCTCAGCGGCGGTGTGCCGGCGTCCCCGTCGCTCCCCCTCTGGCGGGCCGCCGCGAGCACGTGGGGGACCACCTTGGGATCGATCACGGCCTCGCCGCGTGCCAGCGCCTTGATGCTGCGCCCAAGGTCCAGCTGCGCGATGTCCTTCAACAGGTAGCCCTGTGCCCCGGCGCGGATGCACTCCTGCACCAGGTCGTGGTCGGTGAAAGTGGTCAACACAGCCACCACGGCGTCGGGGGCCACGGCCTGCAGGCGGCGGCAGACCTCGGGGCCGCTCAGGTCCGGCAGGCGCGCGTCGAGGAGCACCACGTCGGGTTGCTGCTCGCGGGCTATGGCGAGGGCCTCGATGCCAGACGCGGCATCGGCGACGACCTCGATCTCCGCGTCGGCGCTCAGCAAGGTGCGCAGGCCGACGCGCACCAGCTCGTGGTCGTCGACGATGAGCACGCGTATGCGCGCCGGCGGTGCGCTCATCATGGGGCCCCGGAATCGGCTAGTGGGACGTGCGCCCGAACGACGAACCCGCCCTCGTCGCCGGGCTCGGCCGTGAACGTTCCTCCCTGGCGCACGACCCGCTCCCGCATGCCGCGCAAGCCGAAGCGCGTGGCGCTCTCTGGCAGAGTGGTGAGGACCAGGACGGCGGCGCCCACGCCGTCATCCTGCACAGTCAGGGTCGCCGCGTCCAGCTCGAAGCGGAGGCTGACCACCACCGCGCTTGCCCTGGCGTGCTGCTCGACGTTGGCCAGTCCCTCGCGGGCGACGGCGTACAGGGCTTCGGCGACCTCGGGCGGGGCGCGACGCTCGGCCCCTGAGACGACCAGGTCGGCCTCCACCCCGGTTGTCTGTTGGAACTCGCGGACCAGCTGCCACAATGCCTGGACCAGGCCGCGGTCGTGGACCTCCGCCCGGGTCAGCGCGAAGATGGCCGCCCGCAAGTCCTCCGCCCCCTGGCGGGCGGCGCCGCTCACCTCCGCCAGGGCCGCCCGCAAGGCGTCCGTGGCGCTGCCCCGCGGTCCGCTGAGCGCCGCGCTGACAGTAAGGCCGATGCTGAAAAACGTTTGCTCCACCCTGTCGTGCAGCTCGCGCGCGATCCTTCCCCGCTCGTCGTGGAGCAGGCGCTCGCGCTCGCTCGCGTCGAGCTGGCCGCGCAAGTGCTCCAGCTGGCGGGCGATGCGCCGCTGCTCCTCGTACAGTCGGGCATTGTCGATGGCGAGGGCCATGCGGCGCGCGAAAACCTCCGCGGCCGCCAGGTCGGGCGGGCCGTACCGGCGCTCTGGACTCGCCGCATACAACGCGACAGCGCCAAGCGTGCGTCCGTGGGCCACCAGCGGCACGACCATGGCCGACACGGGTCTGAGCTCCCGCAAGAGTCGGAGGGCCTGGTGATCCGGCGCCCAGGCCTCCAGGGCCTCATCTGAGATGGAGCAGCACAGCTGAGACCCCCCGTGGCGGTTCGGACACAGGGCGACGGGCTGCCGCATCAGCGCCCGCAGCCGCTCCTCCTGAAGCGGGTCGGCGTGAGCCACCGCGATCCGCGGGCTGGCCGCGTCCTGTTGGCCGACGCAGATGGTGCACCAGTCCGCCAGAGCCGGGACGGGCAGCCGCGCCGCGCTCTGTAGGGTGGCTCCATAGTCGAGCGAGGAGCCGAGGACCGCGCTCGCGTTGGCCAGGAAGGCGAGCTCCCCCTGCGCCTGCTCGGCCTGGGCGCGGGCCTGCTGCTCCCGGGCCAGCACCGCCAGGGTCCGCCTCTGTGACAGGACCAGGATCACCATGGGCAGCGCCGCGACGAGTGGGGCCCACGGGTAGTCTTTGCTGGCGAGCACCATGACGACGCCCGTGACGAACAACCCGGTCCGCTCGATGACGCCAATGCCCCAGGTCGCCAGCCAGGTCCCCCGAAAGCTGCGGCCCGTCTGGAGCGTGACCATCAGCGCCACTGCCAGAGTGTTGGCCAGCTGCAGGGTGGCGGCCGTCGCCGGGATCGCCCAGAGGTTCTCCAGGCGCTGCAAGGTCGCCGCTTCCTGACGCGGCACGAACGCGCCGTAGACGAGGGCGCCGAGGGCCGCGGCTAGCACGACCTGGCCCGTGTTGAACAGGACGCCTCGGAGCCCGCGCAGCCGCCGTCTCGTACGTGGGTCGTGGCGGCTAGCAAGCGTGAGCTGCCCCAGCAGATGGCTCACACCCACCAGGGTCACCGCGGTCCGCGGGTCGAACAGAAGAAGACAGGCGAGGTACACGACGATGGACGTATCGATCTTGTGTTGCGACCCGATGGACAGGGGAAAGTTCTGGGCGACCACGGCTAGGAAGACCAGCTCGGCCGCCAACCCCAGGGGCGTTGGAGCGCGCTCGCCGGGAGCCCATGCCGCCCAAGCCAGGACAGCGATGCCGGCGACGGCGGTGGCCCACAGGTAGAGTCTGGCGACGGCGCGTCTACCCGCGGTGGCCACTCAGCGGCTCCTCAGGCGCGGGTCGAGCGCATCCCGCAGCCCATCGCCGACGAGGTGGAGGCACAGGACGACGGTGAAGATGGCCGCGCCCGGGCCGTACACGAGCCACGGCCCGCGCGCGAAGCTGGCCGAGGCGTTGGCCAGCATGTTGCCCCACGACGGCGTCGGTGGCGCGATGCCCAGACCGAGAAACGACAGCGCCGACTCGGCAAGGACGATGCTGCCGACGTCGACCGCGGCGACCACGAGCACCAGCGGGAGCACGTTGGGGAGGATGTGCCTGGCCAGCAAGCGCCCATGCGAGGCGCCCAGGACTCGGGCGGCCGTGACGAACTCGCGCTGGCGGAGCGAGAACGTCTGTCCCCGGACGAAGAGAGCGACGCGCGGGCAGCTCAGCAGACCCAGGATGACGATCAGGGTTGCCGGGCCCGGCGTGAAGAGCACGGCAACCAGCAGCAGCAGGAAGAGAGCGGGAATCGCGTCGACCGTAGAGATCCCCCACAGGATGACGTCGTCCAGCCAGCCGCGGAAGTAGCCCGCCGCTAGCCCCAGGGTGACCCCGATGGCGAGGTCGACGACGGCCGCGCCGAACCCGACCGCCAACGAGACGCGTCCGCCGTACAGTAGGCGCACGACCTGGCTGCGCCCCACGTCGTCGCTGCCGAGCCACATAGCCGGATCCGCGAGGGTTGGCGGCGTGTAGGCGCTCAGCAGATTCTGCTGGCTGACGCCGTAGCGGAAGAAGCGCGCGGCGAGAAGGTCGGCAGCCGCGGCCAGGGCGACAAGCAGCAGCAGCATGGCCAGGGCGAGACAGGTCGCCCGGTCCCAGCGCAGCCGGCCCGTCGACGCGCTCGTGGACCCGGCGCGGCTCGCCGGCGCGGCGCGGCCGGTCGTCGCCGGGTGCGGCCGGCCGGCGACGTGGGCGGTGGCCATCAGGTTGGTCGCGTCCGGGGGTCCGCCACACCGTACGCCACGTCGCGGAGCAGGTAGCTCGCCAGCACGACGACGCTCGCGACCACGACGACCGCCATCGCGACCGGGTAATCCTTGGACCGCGCCGCCTCGAACGCCATCCGCCCAAAGCCAGGCCAGGAGAACACCTGCTCGACCACGACCGAGCCCGACAGCAGCGCCGCGACCAGGTTGGCCAGGTAGGTGATGGTAGGCAGCAGCGCGTTGCCGAACACGTGGACGCCGAGCACGGCCCGCTCGCGGAGACCTTTGGCCTGGGCCGTCCTGATGTACTCCTGCCCCAGCACGTCAAGCGTCTCCGCCCGCAGGTAGCGGGAGAGGTCGGCGATAGGACGGACGCTGAGCGCCAGGACCGGCCCCACGAGGTGGTGGAGGCGATCGCCCACGTCCCAGGGGTCGGCCCCCACCGTTGCCATCCCGCCGACCGGGAAGAGGCGCCATTGCACGCCCAGGGTGAGGATGAAGAGCAGCCCCAGCCAGAAACCGGGGACCGCGTGGCCGGCCGCCGCGACAACCCGGACGATCGCGTCCAGCGCGGTGCCCTGGTGGCGGCCGGCGAGAACGCCCAGCGGAACGCCGGCGGCCAGCGACAGTAGCAGAGCGCAGGCGGCCAGCTGCAAGGTGTTCGGCAGCGCCGCGGCGATCATCCCGAGCGCGGGCCGTCCGTAGCGGAATGAGGTGCCCAGGTCACCGCGCAGCATGCGCACCAGCCAGTCGGCATACTGCACCGGCAGCGGATCGTCGACGTGGTAGGCGCGCCGCAGGGCGGCTGCTTGCTCGGCTGTCATGTCCTGATTGCCAAAGACCATCAGGTTCAGAGGGTCGCCGGGCGCCAGGTGCATCAGGGCAAACGACACCAGGGTGATCCCCAGGAAGGTCGGGATCGCAAGCAGCAGTCGCCGGACGATGAATGCGCCCACACGCCCTATTGTCCACCGGCCAGGTGCTACCTGGCGATGGCCCACTTCTCTATGTTCCAGAGCACGCCAGTGTCGCGATTGGGCCACGGACCCTGGTCCACGCCCTGGATGCTCCTGGCGTACGCGAGAATCGTTTTGGACGCCACACCGAAGTTGTACGGCTGGTCTTCATTCAGCTGCGTATTGACCCGCCGGTACGCGTCCTTTCGCTCGTTCACGCCGCACCTGCTACGGCCGTCGTCGAGCGCCTGGTCGACCGCGGCGTTCTTGTAGCCGACGAAGTTGAACCCGCCGCTACCGATCTGCGACGAATGCCAGAATGCATAGGGGTCGGGATCGGGATTGAGCGACCAGCCCAGGATGACGGCGTCGAAGTCGTGGCCGCCCTGGTCGCCGTAGGTGGCGTCCCTCGACTTCTGGAGCCGATCCACCAGCGCCTCGAACGACTCCGTGCGCGGCGTCACGTTCACGCCGATCTGCCTGTACTGTTCTGTGGCCACCTGGAGGAGCGCCTCGCGCGCGCTGTTGCCGGAATTGGTCACGATCTCGAAAGCCAGGCGCTGGCCGTCCCTGGCGTACACGCCGTCGGCGCCCTTGCGCCAGCCGTCTGCCTCGATAAGCTGCTGCGCCCTGGCTGGATCGAAGTCATACGGGTTCAAGCCGTCCGCGCTGTAGGCCCAGGAGATGGGCGGTGTGTGGGCCACCATTTTCTGCCCCTGGCCGAAGTACACGCTGGCCACGACCTGCTGCATGTTCAGGCCGTAGGCCAACGCCTGGCGGAGCGGCTTGCTGCGCAGGAACTCCTTGCGGCCGCGCAGCTGGTTCCAGCCGATGAACGTGTAGCCGGGCGCGAGATAGCTTGCGACGTCCAGGGAGCCCACGCGCCGGAGGGCATCGGCGTCCCTGGCATCCAACGCGGCGCTGACGTCCACCTCGCCGGTCTCGAGCGCCGCTGCCAGCGCCGTTGCATTGGGCACAACCCGATTCACGAACTGGTCGAGATTCGGCCTGCCCAGGAAGAACGCATCGTTGTGCTCCAGGGTGATGTGGTCGTTGGGTACCCACTCCTTGAACCTGAACGCACCCGACACGAGCCTGGGGGCGATATTTTCGGGCGCGTCGTCCAGGTTCTTGCTGGCATCTTTTGGATCGAGATACCTGCCAAACTCAGCCCTGGGAAGAATACCGACGTTCGCGCCGATGGCGTACACCCCGGGACAGTAGGGCTTGCTCAGCTGGACGACTATCTTCTTCCCGTCGACAGTGATCCCGGCGATGCCGTCGGCTTGCCCCTGGCCGTACTCTTTGGCGCCCACGATGTCTTGAAAGACGCTCTTGCGTGGCGACTTCTGGCTGCGCATCACGGCCTCCACCGTGAATGTGAAGTCGTCGCCAGTGATCGGCGAGCCGTCGCTCCACCGGATCCCGTCGCGCAGAACGTACATGATGGTCTTGCTGTCCGGGGAGACGGTGAAGCTCTCGGCCAGACGCGGCCTGATCTCGCCCGTCTTCGGGTCGGCGGTCACCAGACGCTCGTACAGGAGGTGCCACATCTCATCTGACACGTTGTCGCTGGCGAGCACCGGGTTCAGCGTCCGGGCATCGGAGATGGTGCCGAAGATGACGTGGCCGCCCGGGCTGGGCGAGGCCGCCCGGGCCGGGGGCTCAGCGGTGGGCACGCGCGGTGCGCACGCCGCCAGCACGAGCCCGCCAGCCACGGCCAGAGCGGAGCGGCGGCGAAGCGCAGTCGAAACTGGAACACGCATACATCTCTCGCTCCTGTTCTGAGCCGCGCGCCGAGCGCGCGGTGGGGCGGCGGACCGGGCGGCCGGTGGCAGCGTAGCACCCACTCTTGGGGCTGCCAAGGCGACTGGCAGACAGCAGACAGCGCGCCTGGGCGGTCCGGGCCCGGCGCGGGTAGCATCACACGTAGCTTCAACTTTAGGCCTTTAAGCCGTAAGCCGTAAGCCGTAGCCATCGAGAGTGGGGAAGAGACGGAGGGGCTGACTCTTGGCCGACCAGGACACCGCGAGCTTCGACGACGCGGCCGAGGCCTTCCTTGCGCTCCTTCTAGCGCACGGCTCGCGCAAGGTCTTCATCAATCCTGGGACAGACACCTTTCCGCTACAGGAGGCCTGGGCCCGCCGCCGGGAGCGACGCCTGGCGAGCCCTGACCCGGTGATGTGCTTGCACGAGCACACGGCGGTGGCGGCGGCGCACGGCTACTACCTTGCCAGCGGCCAGCCGCAGACCGTCATCGTCCACGTCGACGCGGGGACACAGAACGCCGGTGGCGCGCTGCACAACGCCCAGCGCGGCGCCGCGGGCATGGTCCTGTGCGCCGGCCGCGCGCCCTACACCGCGGAAGGCGAGATGCGGGGTGGCAAGGATCTCCCCATCCACTTCTGGCAGGACCAGATCGATCAGGCGGGCATCGTGCGCGGCTTCGTCAAGTGGCACTACGAGATCAGCCGCACCGAGAACATGGCAAGCGTCCTGGAGCGCGCCTTCCAGGTGGCGGCCAACGAGCCGGCCGGGCCTGTGTACCTGACCCTGCCGCGCGAAGTGCTCATGCTGCCGGCGCCGAACGTGCCGCTGCCCAGCCCGCGCCGCACCAACCGCGCGACGCCGCCGGCGGCCGACCCTGACGCCGTCCAACGCGCCGCGGAGATACTGCGTACGGCCGCGCGACCACTCGTCGTCGCCGGCCAGAACGGCCGGAACCCGGCCTCGCTGCCGGAGGTGGCGCTGCTGGCGGAGGCGCTCGGTGCCCGCATCGTCGACAACTACGACTTCGCCAGCGTCCAGGGCAGCCACCCGCTCAACCTCGGGCCGGCGCTCCCGCGCGAGCTGCCTCAGGCCGACGCCGTGCTCTTCCTGGACCCGAACGTCCCGTATGTCCCAAACCTGGTGCGGCCGGCGCCCGGGGCGGCCATCATCCAGATCGACCGTGAGCCGCTGCACGAGCGGTACGTCACCTGGAACTTCCCCATCGATCTCCGGATCACCGCGAGCGTCGCCACGGCGCTGCCCGCCCTGCGCCGGGCCATCGAGGCGGCGCAGACCGGTGAGCAGCGGCAGGCGGCTGCCGCGCGGCGGCGGGACATCGCGGCCGAGCGCCAGGCATGGCTGCACGACGTGCAGACGCGGGCGCGCTCGAAGGCGCACCTCAGCCCAATGGACGGCGAGTGGGTCGCCTGGTGTCTGAAGCAGGTCCTGCCCGACGACGCCATCCTTCTGGAAGACGTGGTGACCAACCGTCCCTGGGTTCACAGCCACCTGATGCGCGAGCGGCCGGGCACCCTGTTCACCCCGGGCGGCTCGAGCCTCGGCTGGGCGCCAAACGCCGCGATTGGCGTGAAGCTGGCCCAGCCAGACCGAACAGTCGTCTCGCTCGTGGGCGACGGGGGCTTCGCCTTCGCCAACCCGGTCGCCGCGCTCTGGACGGCGCAGAAGGCCGCGGCGCCCTCGCTGACAGTGATCTTCAACAACGGTGGCTACAACGCCTCCAAGCAGCCCATCCCCGAGCTCTACCCCGAGGGGGCAGTCGCTCGCGCGAACGACGCCGTCGTCACCGCTATCGAGCCGTCGCCAGACTACGAGCGCATCGCTCAGGGGTGCGGCGTGTTCGGCGTGACGGTGCGCGAGCCTGACGATCTGGAGCCGGCCCTGCGGCGTGCGCTGGATGAGGTCCAGCACGGCTGCAGCGCGGTCGTCAACGCCCTGCTGCGCCCGATTTGACGCTGGACCGCGGCTTCGAGGCGGCGGAGACCGGCATCGTGCTGTACCCTTTGCCCTGGGCGGCTCGCGCCGCGCGGATGACTGTGTCAGTGTGAGAGACGATCACGACGTGCTTCCGCGGGTGCGCCCCACGGAGCCGAACTCCGCCGACCAGCCCGGGTCCGCCGTCGTTCACCACCCCGACCTCGAGTGGCGCGAAACGGTCAAAGGCACCAAGCCGGGCGATCGCTTCATCCGCATCGCCACGCACAAGGGCTTCACCCGCGTCAGTCGGAACTACCTCGTTCCACGCCCTGGCACGGGCGGGCCAACGTCTGGCATCGGTCGGGTCCTTCAGCGCGTCAAGCACGTCGTCCTCGGCAGTCCCATCCCGACCGCTCGCGAGAGCCACGAGCGTTTGACCAACGTCAAGGGGCTGGCGGTGTTCTCCTCGGACGCCCTCTCCTCGGTCGCGTACGCGACCGAGGAGATCATGAAGGTCCTCGTGCTGGCGGGCGCCGGGATGCTCCAGCTCACGCTGCCGATCTCGGGAGTCATCGTCGCGCTGCTCGCCATCATCGTCGTCTCGTACCGCCAGACCATCCGCGCCTACCCGAAAGGTGGTGGCAGCTACATCGTCGCCAGCCAGAACCTGGGGATCATCCCCGGCCTCACCGCTGCCGCGTCGTTGATGACTGACTACGTCCTGACCGTCGCCGTGTCCACCGCGGCCGGCGTCGCGGCGATCACCTCGCTCGTCCCAGAGCTGCTGCCGTACACCACGCCCATCTCCCTGTGCGCGGTCATGCTGCTCGTCATCGGCAACCTGCGCGGGATCCGTGAGGCCGGCAGCATCTTCGCGGTCCCGACGTACGTCTTCGTCGCCATGATGTACCTGCTCATCGGGTATGGGCTGTACAAGATCGTCCTGGGTGGCGGCATCAGTTACGTGCCCCCTCCTTCTGCCATACAGACGGGCTCGCAGTCGCTCGGCATCTTCCTGTTGCTGGCAGCCTTTGCCCAGGGGTGCACCGCGATGACCGGGACCGAGGCGATCTCGGACGGCACGCTCGCCTTCAAGCCGCCCGAGGCAGACAACGCGCGCCAGACGCTGCTGGCGATGGGCCTCATTCTGGGGTCCATGTTCGTGGGCATGTCGTACCTGGCCACCCACCTGCTCGTGGTGCCGGCCGAAGCGGAGACAGTCCTGTCGCAGATCGGCCGGACTGTTTTTGGCGAGGGCCCGCTATGGGTCGCGTTGCAGGTGGCGACGGCGCTCATCCTCGTCCTGGCGGCCAACACCGCTTTTGCCGACTTCCCGCGGCTGAGCTTCTTCCTGGCTCGCGACGGGTTCTTGCCCCGCCTGTTCAAGTTCCGCGGCGACCGCCTCGCGTTCACCGCCGGCATCGTCCTGCTGGCGGCCCTGGCTATGACCTTACTGGTCGTCTTCGACGCCAAGCTCGACGCCTTGATCCCGCTGTACGCCGTCGGCGTGTTCACCAGCTTCACCCTGTCCCAGGCGGGCATGGTGGCCCATTGGCGGACGACCCGTGGGGCGGGCTGGAAGAAGTCCATGCTCATGAATGGCATCGGTATGGTGGCCACCGCGACCGTGACACTGGTCATCGTCACCACGAAGTTCGCGCACGGCGCGTGGCTGATCGTGCTGCTGGTCCCGGCGTTGATCGGCTTGCTGTACGGAATCCATTACCACTACGTACAGCTCCGCGGGGCCCGCCAGGCCGAGACGCCGCTGGTCCCGGAGGATATCGCCGTCCGCTTCGTGGTGCCGGTCGCCGAGATCAACACGCCGGCGCGCCAGGCGCTGGCGTACGCGCGGGCGCTGGCCCGCGACGACCAACGGGTCGTGGCCGTGAACGTGACCGACGACGTGGCGGAAGCGAAGGAGCTCCAGCGTGCCTGGCAGGAGTGGCGGCCAGGCGTGGAGCTGGTGATCATCGAGTCTCCGTTCCGTTCGCTGGCCGGACCACTGCTCTCCTACATCGACGCGCTGCAAGAGTCGTATCCGCGGGACACCGTCACCGTGGTTCTGCCCGAGTTCGTGCCGTCACGTTGGTGGGAGCACCTGCTGCACAATCAGACAGCCTTGCGCCTCAAGGCGGCCCTCCTGTTCCACCCCGGCGTCGTCGTCACCAATGTGCCCTACCACGTCACGCGCAAGGTGGCGACGGCCCCGCTAGGCTAATGTTTATGTTCGGCCGATCACGGCGGGGCGGCTGGCTGCCCTTGCTCCTCCTGGCGCTGCTCGTGAGCATCGTTCTGTTCGTGGTCTCAGGGGGCCACCTTATCTTTTTCGCTGTCTAATTGGGCCCCGATCCGCTGGGCCTGGCGCTGCGCCCGCAGCGCGAGCTCCGACGCCAGGAAGGCGTGCGTCTGGCTCATCGCCGTCTCGGTGCGGTGGCACACGTCGTCCAGCAGCTGCCGACCGTAGGGCAGCTCGACGTCGCGGCACTCGACATACCTGGTGCTCTGCCCGTCGACCAGGAACAGGTGGCTGCCGCCGGGGCGCCCGGCGAGGTCGCAGTACTTGCGGATCTCGAGGAATCCCTCGGTCCCGACCACCGTGAGGCGGCCGTCGCCCCAGGTGTCCAGGCCGTCCGGCGTGAACCAGTCCACGCGGAAGTAGCCGGCGCCGCCATCGCCGCGGACAACGGCGTCGCCAAAGTCCTCGAGCTCCGGGTACTCCGGATGCGCGACGTTGGCCACCTGGGACGCCACGACCTCGCCGACCGTGGAGCCGGTGAAGTGCAGGAACTGGTCCATCTGGTGGGACCCGATGTCGGTGAGGATGCCGCCGACGCGGGCGCGCTCGAAGAACCACCCCGGACGGCTTGACACGTTGAGCCGGTGGGGCCCCAGCCCCATGGTGTGCAGCGGGCGGCCGATGGCGCCGGCCGCGACCAGCTCGCCGGCTCGGACGGTGGCCTGGTTCTGGAAGCGCTCGCTGTAGCAGATGGAGAAGATCCGGCCCGTCTCGCGCTGAGCCTGGCGGGCCTCGGCCAGCCCGTCGAGGGTTGTGAACGCCGGCTTGTCGCTGACGAAGTCCTTCCCGTGGCGCATGGCCGTGACGCCCAGCCCGGCGCGTTCGCTCGGGATGGCGGCGCTGGCGACCAGCCGGATCGACTCGTCCTCGAAGAGCTCGGCGGCGGCGCGCGCGCGGCGCGCCTGGGGGTAGCGCGCGGCGAAGTCGGCGGCCAGGTCGGGCTCGCCGGCGAAGAACGCCGCCAGCTGGCCGCCGGCCTCGGTCAGCTGGGCCGTCAGGGCGTAGACGTGGTTGTGGTTCAGGCCGATGACGCCGAAGCGCACCGTCTCTTCGGCGGATGCTGTAGCGGTCGACACGTCTGGACTTCCTCCCGCGCGGCGCAGCAGCCCGCGCGGGCCGCCTGCCGCACTGTCAGGATAAGCCGCCGCGGCCGATGAGGCGCTCCACCATCTGGATCAGCTGGCCGGACGGGTACGGCTTCGTCAGGAACTCTGTGACACCCTGCGCGCGCGCCTGGCGCTCGTCGCGCTCCAGGCCGCTGACTGTCAGCATGATGATTGGCACCGCCTGGTAGCGCTCGTTGGCGCGCAGCCGCCTGAGCGTGCTCAATCCGTCCATCCGCGGCATGGCGAGGTCCAGGACGATGAGGTCCGGGCACGCCTCGGCGACTCGTTCGAGCGCCTCCTGGCCGTCGCCAGCGCGCACCACGCTGTGGCCAAGCTTGCCGAGGACGTAGCCCAGGATGCGCTGGCTGACCGAGTCGTCGTCGGCGACGACTACCGTTCCCACGACCCTCGCCTCACAGCTTCTTCAGCAGCCGCCAGTGGTTGCCGCCAGTGGCGGCTTCGTAGACCACCTCGTCCATGAGCTCACGGATGACAAACAGCCCCAGGCCGCTCTCGGGCCCCGCGTGCAGGTCCGGCGCGGGCACCGCGTCGGGATCGAAGGCGCGTCCCCAGTCGCGGACGTCGATCACAAGGCAGTCCGTCTCGCGGCGGAAGGTCATCTGGATACGACCTTCTCCCTCTCCTTGGTCGGCGTAGGCGTGGCTGACGATGTTGGTGAACGTCTCGTGCACGGCGAGCTGCACGTGGTACGCGACGTGTCCCCGATCCGGATCACCCCGCGGAGCAGGCAACAACGCCATCACCATGTCGCCGAGCAGGCTGGCGTAGCCGAGTCTCGCCGGCAGCTCGAGGAGGACGACGTCACCCGGTGCCATCATGCGCGCCCGCCCGGTTAGACCGGCCGCCCTCGCAGCAGGACCAGCGTCTGGTCGTCGTCCTGGGGCCGGCCGTCGCCGAACTGCTTCACGGCCGCGAACAGGCGGCGCCCGGCGACGCTCGCCGCCTCGCCCGCCACCGCCTCGACCAGGCGTAGCAGCCGGTCGTAGCCAAAGAGCTCGCCCCTGCGGTTGGTGGCCTCGCTGAAGCCATCGGTCGCCACCACGAGCACGTCGCCAGGTCCGAGCGGTAGCCGCCGATCGACTGCCGCTGCGTCGGGCAGGATCCCGAGGGGCAAGCTGTCGGCGACGAGCAGCCGCGCCGGGCCATCGGCCGGGCAATAGACCACGGGGGAATGTCCCGCGCTCGCGTACCACAGGACGTTGTCGTAGGGCAGGTAGAAGCCGGTGAACGCCGTGACGAACTTCGTGACCCGCGTCAGGTCCTCGTACAGGTCGACGTTCGCGCGGTCGAGCACCTGTGCTGGTCGACCCAGCTGGTGCGTCGCGCCGCGCAGCACTGTCCGCGAGATCCCCATCACCAGGGCCGCGCCGATCCCCTTGCCGCTGACGTCCCCCACGTTGAAAGCGAGCTTACCGTCAGCGCGCAGACGGAAGTCGTAGAAGTCGCCGCCGACGTCGGCCGCTGGCCGGAACTGGCCCACGATCTCCAGGCCCGGCACCTGCGGCGCGCGGCCTTCCATGAGGCCGGCCTGGATCTCGGCGGCAAGCTTCATCTCGTGGAGCAGCCGCTCGCGGGCCAGCGCCTGCTCGTGGAGGACGGCGCTCTCGATGAGGGCGCCAGCCTGCTCGGCCAGCGCCTGGAGCAGTTTGATCGTTCCTGCCGAGAGGGCCGTGTTGGGTCGATTCAGCACGCCAAGCGCCGCCTGCACCTGCGCTTCCACGGTCACCGGCACGGCGGCGATATTGAACACGGATGCGGGTACGGGCAGGCCCGCGGGCAGGTCGCCCGGGGAGTTCGACAGCAACGGCGCCCCCGACTCTCTCGTCCACGCGCAGAGACGCTCGATCAGGGCCACCTGCTCGGGGGCGACGAGCTCCGGGTCGCACACCAACCGCCGGTACGGATCGAGTCCCAACACGGCAAAGGCCCGCTCGCCGGCGGTCAGCCGACGGACCTCCCCGACAAGGTCGGCGAGCACGGCGTCCAGGCTCAGGCGGCGCCGGGTGGCTCGCAGCAGGTCGAACACCGCCAGCAGCTGGTCCTGCGTCTCGATCAGCTCACCCGTCATCCGCTGGAGCTCGTCTTCCAGGCTCAGAGTCTGCGCTAGCAGCGCGGCTTCCGCTTCGCCTCGCCGACGAGTCACGCGGGCGGCCAGAACTGGAAGGCGCGAACGACGATCTCGACCGGGCTCCCGTTCGTCGGTGGATGCCCAGCGTCCAGCCAGAGGTTGATCCGCGCCTGCTCGCCGCCTGCCTGCGGGATGCGGTCGGTGAAGATCTGTTCTGCCAGGACCGAGCTGTCTGACGGCGGAGCAGTCGACGAGCCGAGCCAGGTGCGGAACGCCACGCTGCTCGGGCTCCACTGGAACGCGTGGCTGGTGAAAGACGCGGGCGTCGGCTGGAACGTCCAGACGTGGCCGGGTGCGGTGTAGGGCTGGACGGTGTACCGCGCGCCCGGCGCATCAGGCCGGCCGAAGCGGGCGAGCTCGACGTCGATCTCGCGGTGATTCTGGTCCGGGTCGTCGCTCCAGGTGAAGAAACCCACCACCACGTTCGGGTCCAGCGCGTCGACCCGGCCGTCGACAACCCACTGGTACGTGCCGTAGCCGAACGATTGGATCGAGCTCAGCTCAGCGCAGTACCAGCGACCATCAGCGCCCGGCATCGTCTTCAGATGGAGCCGCCCCACGTCGTCCACCCAGACGTAGTCAGGGCTGTCCGAGAAGTAGTTTGGGCCCGGGCCAACGAGCTCGAAGGCGGTCTTGACGCGCCAGTCGTGCCCGGCGAACTGTACGGTCCGCCCGTAGCCCGACTGCGCTGGGTCAGGATCAACCGCTGGCAATGTGGCCCGGTCTGGCGCCGCGGACTCGCTGCGCTGGGACGGCTCCTGTGCGCGGCCCGCGGGGATACCAACCCACAGCGTGCACGTGGCCAGGGCGAGGAGACAGAGGGTGCGGATGAGACGAACCGGAGGCGCCATTCGCCATTGCCATGTGAGGATGGAGAATCAAAAGTGCGCCGCGGGAACGCCTTGAAAGTGTAGCCGACAGGGGCATGGAGACGGCCGTTTGTCTCCGCCACGGTACGCCCTGGAGTTGTCGGCTTCGGAAGAGGCCCCCTTGTTAGGGTGTGCCGGGACGGGTATCGCCCCGACATGCTGGACATCCCCTACTCATTGAGTCTTTTCGCGACGCCGTGGCGGTCGGCTGGGACTGGCATGCTCGTGGTTTTCATCGTCGTCCTGGCCGTCGCCTGGCAGCGCTGGCTGCGGCCGGCGGCCGTGACCGCCCCCGGCCGCGGCCCGTCTGACCTGTACTCGCGGCGGGTCGCGTTCGCCCCTGGCCGGCTCCGGCTGCGCACAGCCGCTGTGCGCCTCTTGATCCTTGGCACTGTCGCGCTTGGCTTCCTCTACCTTGCCTGGCGGTTCACGAGCTCCATCAACTGGGACCACTGGCCGATCGCGCTGGCGCTCATCGCCGCCGAGACGTACAGCTACATTGGCGCATGTCTCTTCGGCGTGACCATGTGGCGCGAGCGCCACCGCGGCGAGCAGCTCCCGCCCCCGCCGGACGCGACAGCCGACATCTTCATCACCTGCTACAACGAGCCGGTCGAGATCGTCCGCCAGACCGTGCGCGCCGCGGTCGCCGTCACCCACCCGCACAGCACCTACGTGCTCGACGACGGCATGGCGGCGGAGATGCGGGCGATGGCCGAAGCCGAGGGTGTCGGCTACATCGTGCGCTCCGACGACTGGCTGGGCCAGCGCCGCCACGCCAAGGCTGGCAACTTGAACAACGCCCTCCTCAGCACGCGCGGCGACTTCATCCTCGTCCTGGACGCGGACCAGGTGCCGGCGCCCGACGTCCTGGACCGGACGCTCGGCTACTTCCGTGATCCCAGGATGGCGTTCGTCCAGACGCCGCAGCCGTTCTACAACCTGCCCCACGGCGACCCGTTCGGGTCAGCTGCCCCGCTGTTCTACGGCCCCATCCAGCAGGGCAAGGACGGCTGGAACGCGGCCTTCTTCTGTGGGTCCAACGCCGTGCTCCGCCGCGAGGCGCTCATGCAGCTCGGCGTGACCCAGTACGTGGTCGAGGTCGGCGCGCGAGTCGGCGCCGCTCTGGCTACCGCCGACCGGATCCTGCGGCACGCCGAGCGGCTGGTGAACGGCGACGCCCGCCTGGAGGGAAGCCTGCGCACGCTGCACGAGGCGGTGCGGGAGGGCCGCGCGGCGCTCAAACGGGGGGATCCCATCCAGGAGGTCACGTGGACCTTCCAGCGGCGAGCCGAACAGGTCAGCCGCCGTCTCGTGGAGGCGGACCTGGCCGGCATTCGAACCGAGGTTGCCACCCTCGATCCCTCCCCGTGGGCCGACCCCGACGCCGGAGGCGGCGCCGCGACCCCGCTCGGAGACGAGCAGGCCCTGCTCGCGCTCACCAGCCGGGAGGCGTCGCCGCTCGCGGCCATCCAGGCTGTGCGCCAGCTCCTGCTCGCGGTCGACGTCGATCGCGCGGACGAAGCGCAGCCCATCATGCCTCTGTCGACGATCTCCGTGACGGAGGACATGGCGACCGCCATGCGCCTGCACGCCCTCGGCTGGCGCTCGGCCTTCCACGAAGAGTCGGTCGTCGCGGGGCTCGCCCCTGAGGACATGCGCTCGTCGCTCCAGCAGCGCCTGCGTTGGGCTCAGGGCACGCTCCAGGTCATGCTGCGCGAGAACCCGCTCTTCGTTCGTGGCCTCTCGCTCCCCCAGCGCTGCATGTACCTGGCCACCATGTGGAGCTACCTCTCCGGCTTCACCACTGTCGTCTACCTGGCCGCGCCGGTGCTGTCCCTGCTGTTTGGCTGGCTGCCGATTCGCGCGTATGCGGCCGACTTCTTCTGGCACGCTCTGCCGTACTTGGCCGTCAATCAGCTGCTCTTCGTGGTCATCGGGTGGAAGATCAAGACCTGGCGCGGCCAACAGTACAGCCTGGCGCTGTTCCCGCTGTGGATCACGTCTGTGGTGACCTCGGTGCAGAACGTGTATTTCGGCCGTCCGCTCGGGTTCGTCGTCACCCCGAAGACGCGGCAGGCGAACGGGGCGTTTGTCGCGCGGTTGTCCCTGGTGCGCTACCAGGTGCTCGCCATGGGCGTGCTCGTCGTGGCGGCCATCTGGGGGCTGGCGCGCCTCGCTCTCGGGCTCGTGGACGACGGCGTAGCCATCACCGTCAACGTGCTCTGGATCGTCTACGACCTGGTGATGCTGAGCGTGGTGCTCGACGCTGCGGCGTACCAGGCGCCACGGGAGCAACCGGCGGCGTTCGCAGCGGACGAACAGTCGACTGCCGCACTGGCCCATGGACGAGCGACGGCTTCCGCCCGATAGGCGCGCCGTGGCGCCGGCGATCTTCCTGTCGTCGCACTACGACGACGTGGCGCTGTCGTGTGGCGGCACCGTGGCCAGGCTCGCCGACCGGGGCCGGAACCCCCTCATCGTCACCGTCTTCGGTGGCGAGGTGACCGACGAGGTGCTGGGGGATTTCGCCCGCTTCAAGCACGCGCGCTGGGGTCTGACCGACATGGACGCCGTCCGCGAGCAGCGGCAGGTGGAGGACACGGCAGCGGCCGCGGTGCTGGGGGCCGACACGCGCTGGCTCGGCTTTCCCGACGCGATCTACCGTGGCGACCGGTATGGCGCCGATCCCGAGCTCTACGATGCTCCGCGGGACGTCGAGCGCCCGCTCGCGGAGCTTGTCGCTGCCGAGGTTCGCCAGCTGCCGGAATGGGGCCCGGACGCGGACGTCTACGTCCCGCTTGGCGCGGGCCGCCACGTTGACCACCAGCTCGTGTTCCTGACGGGCCAGGTTCTGGCGGCCAGCGGCGTGCACGTGCTCGCCTACGAGGACTGTCCGTACGTCATCCACACGCCGGCCGGCCTCGACCGGCGCCTGGGGGACGTCGGGGCGGCGCTGGGCAGGGCGGAGTACCTGTCGATCGACGGGGCGCTCGATCGCCGGCTGGACGCGATAGCGGCCTACACGTCGCAGGTGCCCGTCGTGTTCCGATTCACCGACGACTTCCGCGCCAGCGTCCGGGCGTTCAGCTGCCGGTTGGGGACAGGGGGGAAGCCGGTCGAGCGCTTCTGGCCGGTCCTGCCACCCGGGCCCCGCGCCATCAAGAGGAGAAGCGGAGAAGAGGAGAAAAGGAGAACGTGACAAGTGAGGAATAGCTGTGAAAGGTGAGGCGGCCACCATGGATGTGTCGATCATGCCGCGGGGCCCGGGGCTGGCGGTTGCCCAGCTCCAGGGCCGCCTGGACCTTCTGTCAGCGCCCGATGTGAAGACGCGCCTGGCGGCGATGGTCGCGGCGGGGCAGCGTCGGCTGGTCGTGGACCTGGCGCAGGTGCAGTTTATCGACAGCTCGGGGCTGGGCGCGCTGATCGGCGGCCTGAAGGTGGCGCGCCAGGCCGGCGGCGACCTGCGCATCGCCTGCCCAGGGGAGCAGGCGCGCATGGTGCTCCAGCTGACGACCCTCGACCGCATCCTGTGCCCGTACGGAAGCGTGGAGGACGCGCTGGCAGGCTTCTAGCATTGACAGCGTTCTCCGGGCCCGTGTAGGGTAGCGGCTCGGTCCGCGGACCTGGGTGCGTGGTGAACGGAAGACGGAAGATGGAAGATGGAAGATGGAAGAGGGGGATGGCCATGTCTGATCGTGGGGAAAGCACGCCGAGCGGCACGAACGACAGCTCACGGCGGGAGTTCCTGAGCCGGCTGTCAGCGCTCTCGATGATGGCGCTTGGCGCGGGCGCCCTGGGGGCCTGCACGCCCGCCCCGGTGGCGGATGCGCCCAAGCCCGCGGCATCCGGCGCGGCTCCCGCTGCCGCCGCGCCGACGACGGCGGCAGGAGCCGCGCCCGCGGCTGGTGGCGCCGTGGCGGGGGGCAAGGCGCTGAAGGCGGCGTTCTCGAACGCCGGTCTTGGGGCCACCTGGTGCGCCCAGGGCAAGGAAGCGGCCGAGCAGTGGGGCAAGTGGTTCAACGTCGAGATCACCTGGTTCGACGGCGGCCTGAGCGTGGACAAGCAGCGCAAGGCCATCGAAGACATGGCTACCTCGAAATGGGATTTCGTCGCCATCCAGCCTTTCGGTATCGGCACTCTCGTCGATCCCGTCAAGCGGATGATCGACGCGGGCATCCCGGTGATCCAGATGGACACGGTGATCGCGCCGCCCGAGGCGAACCTGTCCGTTCTCACCTTCCTCGAGCCCGACAACGTGTACATGGGTGAGAACTCCACGGAGGCTCTCTTCCAGTCCATCGGCGGCAAGGGCGAGGTCATCATGACCCAGGGCGCCGCCGGCCACACGGGGGCGCAGGGGCGCGCCCAGGGCTTCAAAAACATCACCGCCAAGTATCCCGACATCAAGGTGGTCGCCGAAGACTTCGCCGACTGGGACGTCAACAAGGTCGCCAAGCTGTGGGAGGATTACCTGGTCAAGTACCCGAACTTGAAGGCGGGCTTCTTCCACAACGACGACATGGCGCTCGCGGCCGCCAAGATCGTCAAGAACGCCGGCAAGGACATCAAGATGTCCGGGGTCGACGCCATGCCGCCGGCGGTGGAGGCCGTGGCGAACGGCTCGCTCGTCGCCTCCGTGCGCAACCCGTCGTCGCGCATCCACTGGGGGGCAGTCCTTATCGGGTGGCTCGCGGCCAACGGGGAGAAGGACATCCCGAAGTACATCCTCATGGACGGGCCGACGGTCACCCAGAAGAACGCGGCTGGGTTGCTGTTCGAAGAGAAGCATTACCTGATCTAGCAGCGCAGCCGTCAGCGCTGGACCCACCACACACGGCGCGCCCACCGGTGCCAGACCCCGCGGCCGAGCCTGTCCTGGAGCTTCGCGACGTCTCGAAGCGCTTCGGCGGCGCCGAGGCGCTGTCGCACGTGGACTTTGCCTTGCGCCAGGGCGAGGTCCACGGCCTCCTCGGGGAGAATGGCGCCGGCAAGTCGACGCTCGTCAAAATTCTCGCCGGCGCCCAGCGCGAGTTCGACGGCGAGCTGCGCCTGCGCGGCACGCCGGTGCGCTTCTCGTCGCCCGCCGACGCGCAGGCGGCGGGCATCGGCATGGTCTATCAGGAGCTCAGCCTGTTCAAGCCGCTGTCGGTGGCCGAGAACATCTTCTCCAGCCGACCGCCACGCCGGTTCGGCCGCCTCGTCGACTGGCCGCGGCTGTACCGGGAGGCGCGCCAGCACCTGGACGCGCTCGGCCTGGACGTCGACGAGCGCACGCCCGTCGGCACGCTCTCGGTTGGCGTGCAGCAGATGATCGAGATCGCTCGCGTCCTCTTCTCTGGCGCTGACGTCATCGTGCTGGATGAGCCCACCTCCGCCCTGTCCCCGCCGGAGGCCGCTCGCTTGTTCACGTTCATGGAGCGGCTGAAAGGCCAGGGCCGCAGCCTCATCCTGATCACGCACTTCATTGAGGACGCGCTCAAGGTGACGGACCGTCTCACCATTCTGAAGAACGCGAAACGGGTGGCCGTCCTCGAGTCCGCCCGGACGGGCGCCGACGACGTCATCCGGCTGATGATTGGCGAGGACGCCCGCATCCTCCAGCGCACGTATCAGGAGGAGCGCGTCCGCCTCCGCGAGGACACGCGCGGGCCGGTGGTTCTGGAGGTGCGTGGGCTGGCGCGCGCGGGCTTCTTCCAGGACGTCAGCTTCGCCCTGCGCGCGGGCGAGATCCTCGGCCTGTACGGCTACGTCGGCGCCGGCCACTCCGATCTGGCCCAGGCGCTGTTCGGCCTCCGCCAGCCCGACGCCGGGCACATCGTCGTCGATGGCAAGCCCGTGACGCTGTCGTCGCCGACCGCCGCCAAGCGCCTCGGCTTCGGCTATGTGCCCGAGAACCGGCGCAACGCGCTCTCCTTGCGCAGCGAGGTCTTCAAGAATATCTCGCTGGCGCACCTCGATGCGTTGACCGGGTGGCTGCTCAGCCCACGGCGCGAGATGGCCGTCGCGCGCGCGCAGATCGGTCGGGTTGGCATCCGGCCGGCGGATCCCACCCTGCCCGTCGGAGCGCTCAGCGGCGGGAACCAGCAGAAGACCCTGCTGGCCAAGTGGCTCGTCAAACAGCCGAAGGCGCTCATCCTGGTGGAGCCGACGCGCGGCATGGACGTTGGCGCCAAGGACGAGGTGCTCGAGACGATAGGGCGGCTCCGCGACCAGGGCGTCGCCGTCCTCCTGATCTCGAGCGAGCCGGAAACGATCATCGCCAACAGCGACCGGATCCTCGTCATGTCGCACGGCCGCATAACGAAGGAGTTCTCCGAGGAAGTGGTCACCAAAGCCGCCCTGTTGAGGTCCGCGTGAAAGAACCACTCGCTCCCGCCGCGACCCCGAGCGCCGCCGCCCAGACGGTTCCAGCCGACCCGCCACGGTCCAGCGGGGGCCTGGGCTGGTTCCGCCAGCGGTCGCGCGACCTGGCGCCCCTGTTCGTGCTTCTGGTCCTGATGGTGTTCTTCACCGCGGCGGCGCCCACGACCTTCCTGTCGCCGATCAACCTGCGCAACATCCTGGCCCAGGTGGCGACACTGGCCGTCGTCTCGACGGGCGTGACCTTCGTCCTGCTCCTGGGCGAGATCGACCTGTCGATCGCGTCCATGGCCACGATGACTGGCGTCATCGCCACCATGCTGTACGAGGGGGCCAAGTTCGACGTCCCCGTGGGGCAGGTGGCGCTCCAGATGGCGATGGCCCCGGCGGTGCTGGTGGCGTGGCTGATAGCGCTGGCGCTCGGCGCCTTCAGCGGCTTCATCGCGACCCGTGTCGGGGTGCCGACGTTCATGGCGACGCTGGCGATGCTCCAGATCACCGACGGCATTGCCCTCTACTGGACCAAGGGGAGCATCAAGTACACGATCCCGCCAGTCCTGACGTCCCTGGGCAGCGACTACATCGGCCCGATCCCGGCGGTGATCGTCGTGGCGGCGGTGGTGCTGCTCATCGGCCACCTGGTGCTGACGCAGACGCGGTTCGGGCGCTACGTCTACATGACAGGCGCCAGTCGGGAAGCAGCCGAGCTGTCGGGGATCAATACGAAGAACGTCGTGCTGGCCTGCTTTGCGCTCACGGCGTTCCTGGCCGGCATGGCGGGTATGCTGAACGTGGGCCGGCTGGGCAGCGCCCAGGCGTACGGGTTGACCGACATGCTGCTCGACAGCATTGCCGCGGTCGTTCTCGGCGGGACGTCGCTGTTCGGTGGTGAGGGGGGCATCCCCAACACGGTGATCGGCCTGCTGATCTTCGGGGTGCTGAACAACGGCCTGAACCTGATCCAGGTGGATATCTACCTGAAGCCGTGGGTGCGCGGGATAATCCTGCTGCTGGCGCTGGTGATCAACGTGTACGCGCTGCGGCTGAGGTCGCGGGGCAGCCGCTAAGCGCGTAGCGCGAACAAAGGCCATGCCTAAGCAGGTGGCGCTCAGGTGATCAGAAACAAGCAAGACGTATGACCACCTGCTCAGGCGGGCAGGCCACTACGCTCCGCCACGAAGGCAGCCTCTTTGGGAGGTGAATGACACCGACCCGTGAGGTTGGTATCATTGGTGTGCCCATGGACCTTGGCGCTGGCCGCCGCGGCGTCGACATGGGTCCGTCGGCGATCCGCTACGCCGGCCTCGAGCGCGACCTGCTCGCGCTGGGTCTGAGCGTCGTCGACTACCACGACATCGCGGTCCCTGGGCCGGAGAACGTGGCCGTCGGCGACCCCCGGGCGAAGTTCGAGCGCGAGATCGAGGCCGCCTGTCTGGAGCTACGCCAGCGGGTCGGCGCGATCGCCCGGGCCGGCCGCTTCCCCCTGGTGCTCGGCGGCGACCACGCCATCGCCATGGGCACCGTCGCCGGCCTGCTCGACGCCCACGGCGACTGTGGCGTGCTGTGGATCGACGCCCACGGCGACAGCAACACGCCGGCGACCACCCCGAGCGGCAACGTCCACGGCATGCCGCTGGCCGCGATCCTCGGCCAGGCCACTATCGCGCCCCGCCTCGGCTTCGCCCAGCGCCACGTCAGGCCCGAGCGCGTGGTCCTCTTCGGCACCCGAACGCTGGATCCCGGCGAGCGGCAGCTGATCCGCGATCTGGGCATCCGCATGTTCACCATGACAGAGATCGACCAGGTGGGTGTACAGGCCGCCGTGCAGGAGGCCGTCGAGCGCCTCAGCGGGCCCGGCGGCATCCACGTCTCGGTCGACATGGACGCCATGGATCCGCTGGAGGCGCCCGGCGTCGGTACCCCCTGGCCCGGCGGACTGACCTATCGCGAAGCCCACCTGATGATGGAGCTGCTCGCCGCCACCGGCCAGCTCTCCTCGATGGAGGTGGTCGAGGTGAACCCGATCGCGGACCACGAGAACCGCACCGGCAAGCTCGCCGAAGGCCTGATCCTGTCGGCGCTGGGCCAGACGATCGCGTAGCCAGCGCCCTAAGCGCGTAGCGCGACCAAAGGCAAGGGCCTAAGCAGGTGGCGCTCAGCTGATCAGAATGGAGCAAGACTTCAGCCTTAAGACCACCTGCTTAGGCTGCTACGCTGCCACGGACAACCCAGCGTGACCGCGAACGTGAACCTGAGCGGCGACCAGCCGCGCGGCCGCGCGGGCGCTGGCCAGGCTGGCGTCCACGAGGTAGCCGTCCGGGCCGACCCAGTCGCCTGCCAGGTACAGACCGTCCAGCCCGGGCAACCGGGGGCCCGGCCGGCCCGCGAAGCCGCCGCCGCCCGCCAGCGGCAGCGCGGTCGCGCCGTCCATGTGGGGCAGGAAGACGCGCCGGACCACCAGGCCGCGCCACCCCGGCTGCGCCACATCCAGCAGCTCCTCCAGCTCAGCTTCGTCCGCCCTCGCGTCGCTGGGGTGCCGCGGATCGAGCTGCTTGAAGACGTGGATCAGCGCTCCACCCGCCGGCGCCATACGCGCGTACCGCGACTGCGCCGCGGCGAAGCGCGGCCGATCGAGATCCTGGACGACGGGGCGTCGCCCGTCCGGCAGACGGCGCAGAGCGGCGTCCAGGCAGGCGAGCTGCGCCGGTACGAGGCCGCCGACGATCCGACGAAGCGACGCGCCAGCGCCGCCGTCCACCAGCTTGACGGCTTCCTCCGGCGTCGTCGCCAGGATGACCGCGGAGGCTGGCACAAACCTTCCGTCGCGGGCGCGGACCCCGGTGACGTGGCCGTCCTGCTGCTCGACCGACTGGACCCGGACGCCAGTCGCGATGCGCGCTCCGGCCCCGGCCGCGGCCTGGCCCACCCCATCCACCAGGGACTGCCAGCCACCGTCGACGTAGTGGATGGGGTGCGTGAGCGAGCGCCGCAGCTTGTCGACGAAGACGTCGGCGCTGGCGATGTCGAGAGCCGTGCTGTACAGGAAGGTCCGCGCCAGGGCGGTCACGAGCTGCCGAACTGACGGATGCTGGATCGTCTTGTCCAGCCACTCCTGCACCGTCGTGTGGCCCAGGGTGCGGGGATCGCTCTGCAACAGTATGCGGAAGGTGCGCAGCAGCTCCACCGTGCCGCCGCCGCCTAGCAGACCACCAGAGACGAGGGCCAGTGGCGAGACGGGCAGCGGATAGAACGCGCCGCCGCGCAGCCCGAACACCGCCCTTGGCGTCCCGCTACGATAACGTACACCGAGGTCCTTCAAGATCGCGCCGGCGGCGCCGCCCGTGTACAGGGCATGGGGGCCGACGTTGAAAGCATACCCGTCGTGGACGTGCGTCGCGGCGCGGCCGCCCAGAGTGGGCGCTTTCTCGAAGACGGTCACCCGGTGGCCCTGCCGGCCCAGGAAGCTGGCGACCGTCAGCCCGGCCAGGCCACCTCCTATGACTATCGCGTCCGCGGGCGGAAGCTCGGAAGTCATGTGCGGTTCTCCTTGTGTCCCGTAGAGGCCTTGGCACGACGGGCGACGTCCCGTCCGCCGTGCTGTCATCCATGAGACGCACCACGGTGGCCGCGGCGTGACAGGCGCGGCTGCCTAAGCGCATAGCGCGAACAAAGGCAAGAGCGTAAGCAGGTGGCGCTCAGATGATCAGAAACAAGCAAGACGTATGACCGCCTGCTTAGGTCACATGTCACACCGGGATGGTCGCTTCCGTCCTGTTAGCAGAGAGGAATCGGGAGGCAGGTCACACAGGATGCCGACGCGCGCCATGGCTGACGGAGGCGAGACGCCCCGTGAGCTCGCGGGAGCCGACGAGACCGATAGGGTGCGCGTCTTTACGGCGCACCGGGCGCTGCTGTTCGGGGTGGCGTACCGCTTGCTCGGCAGCGTTGCCGATGCCGAGGACGTCGTGCAGGAGGCCTGGCTGCGTTGGGCCGGGGTGGAGGATGCCCCGGTAGCGCACCCCAGGGCCTTTCTCGTGCAGGTGGCAACGCGCCTGGCGCTCGATCGCCTGAGACGGATCAAGGCTCGTCGCGAGGAGTACGTCGGGCCGTGGCTGCCGGAGCCGCTCTTGACGGGACCGGACGTCGCCGAGAGCGTGGAGCGGGCCGAGTCGGTGTCGCTGGCCCTGCTCGTCGTGCTGGAGAGCCTCTCCCCGCTCGAGCGGGCCGTCTTCGTGCTGCGTGAGGCCTTCGGCTTCTCGCACGAGGAGATCGCGGAGATCGTGGGTCGTAGCGAGGTGTCGGTACGCCAGACCGCCGTCCGAGCACGTGCCCACGTGCGGCAGCGCCGTCCGCGCTTCACGAGCGACCCGGCCACACGTCGGCAGGTCACTGAGCGCTTCCTGGCGGCGTGCGCGAGCGGGGAGCTCGCCACACTGATGGGTGTCCTGGCGCCCGGCGTGACACTGATCGGGGATGGGGGCGGCAAAGCTCGCGCCCCGCTCCGGACCATCCAGGGCGCCGACCCGGTGGCGCGCTTCCTTCTGGCAATCACGCGCCCGGACAAGGTTGCCCGCTTTCTGACGTCCGTCGGCCGCGAGCCGGGGCCGGACCTGCGCGGCGCCGTGGAGGAGGTCAACGGCGGACCAGGCATCGTGGTAAGAGCCGGGGGTACGATCATCGGCGTGCTCGTCCTGGAGGTGGCCGACGAGCGCGTCCAGAGCGTCCTGCTGATAGGCAACCCCGACAAGCTGGCCGGCGTCTCCCCGCGGGAGCTGCCCCAGCAGTGACCGTCGTGCGCTGGGCGACGATGTGGGGACGATCCGGCGTCTGGTGTGGGTGGGCGAGAGCTATCGTGACTTTGCGCCTGGCTGAGGGAGCCACGACGTTCTGCTCCCGTGCCGCAGCAGCTGGCGCAGGAGCGTGCGCGAGCAGTCAGGTCGGTGTGGCCACCCCGCGGACGGCCAACGAAGAAAGCCACCGACCCGCCATCCAGTGCACGAACCCCGCCAATTGATGGGTTGAGTGGCGGGGCGCTCCAAGACTACGAGCGCGTGCGATCGCCCAGGTCGTCGAGGGAGCGCGTGCCGACGCCGAGAACCAGGCGGGCCGGGGAGCGCTTGACCACCCACTCGATGGGGACTGCCACCTGCCGGCTGGTCGGGCCGTACGAGGTGACCACCCGCCAGACGCGGTGCGAGAGCGGGTCGCGGACAAGGCCCTCGACGTGGCCGATGAGCGTGCTGCCGAACGTGATCTCGGCGCCCATCAGCGGCTCGTCGTTCGCCGCTGTCGACGTGGCCATCACGCAGCCCGACCGGGGTTCGTGGCGCGGGTTTTGGAGCGCTTGTGCATGGGTGTGCCTTCCTTCGGCTCACTTCATACTAACATCGTGATAGATTTTTATCAACATCTCGAACGTCTGGAAATGAGCTGTCAGCTCTCAGCTCTCAGCTGTCAGGAAGGCGCTGTCAGCCATGAGCTGTCAACACCCGGCGAGTTGGCCAGGCCGGACGACGGCGCCGCGGGCGCCCGGACCACGACATGAGGCGAGAGTGCTAGCCCAACGTGGGGACTATAGTACTGCGACGCTGCCTCGATGTTGTGTGGACGCTTGATCCCAGGGTATACTGTGCCTGGTTCTCAGCTCAGGGAGGCCGGCGCCTTCGCAGAAGGCAAGCATGGGGACGGGACCGGCACGCCGCTGGTCCCTGCTGCTTACTCCCTCGACTCCTCACCTCTCTCCTAGCTGTCGCCGGAGACGCCGCCCGCGACCGTGGAAGGGATCTAACCACCCATGGTCGACGCCTCTCTCGCCTCTCATGGTGCGGTCGTCGCTGCACCCCTCCCGCCTCGGGCAATCGACACCGCCGCCACCCCCGAGGCCGGCACCATCGCCTACCTCGCCAGCGGCGAACGCGTTGGCTTCCTCATGGACGCCGCCTGGAAGCTCGGCCTGGGACTGTTCGCGCTCCTCGCCGTCGTCTGGCTACTCGGCGTGCTCCCCGGCGCGGTCAGGCTGCTCTAGCCCGCGGGCAGCAGCGCACCCATGCCGTACCCTCACGCGACTCCGGAGACACCAGCACCGAGCGGCCGACTGACGTATCGGCGCGACCGGTTCGGAGAATCCTGGCACATGGTGCCAGACGGTGACCTCGGTCCACGGGGCCGCACGCTGTGTGGCGAGCCGCGCCAGGGCACCAGCATGTCTGAAACCTACGCGGAGTTTCGGCCACCCCCGCCCGAATCCGTCTGCAGCCGCTGTACGGCGGCCGGCGGCCGCCAGCCTACGACCGACAACGTGACGCAACTGAAAAGGGACTGACCATGTTCACCTTCTTCCGCAAACCGCAATCGTCCCATCCAACAAAGGTCTTGGCCCAGGCGCTGGCCAGCGATGGCCTGCCACCCGGTATGGACCCGGCGACCCTGACAGTGCTCGAGCAGCGCGGCTCCTATTCGGGCCGGCAGGTCCGCTACTTTCGTGTTTTCGACCCACTCCGCGCGGCCGAGCAGGCGCTCCGGATCCACCTGTTTACCGATCTGGACACACACCCGGATCTCGTCCTTAGCTCGGGGCACATTGAACAGGACGGCGCAGTCGTGGTGACGCGCGCGCATCGCCAGAACGGCCCGTTCGTCGGCGCCCCTGTTCGCGGTGGGGCCGACCGGGCCAAGCATGGCGACGACGAGCGTTTCGTTTTCCCTGACGGGGCGCCTGTCGGGCCAGCGTAGAAAGAGGACCCATGACTGCCACCGTGGCGCCGTACGCAGCGACCGAACAGCCGAACGAGAGTCGACCGGCCCCGCCGGCACAGCTGCCACGCGACGGCGCCAGGTGGTGGGCAGGCGCTCCGACCACGCCGCTGGAGCGCCCCGATCTGCTCGGCTGGTACCAGCACGCCGTCGCCGCGGATGCCGGCTTGCCGACTCGGGGTGAGGCCGCGTGGCCGGGCGGCGCGATCGACGTGTGCGGCGTCCCGTGGTAGACCCCGCCCCCGCCGAGCCGGCCGCCGACGTCCGCGCCGCTCAACGGCGGGCCGCACGGCGCGTCTTTCGCTTGTACTGCTTCTCGTGCGGGCGCTCGAGCGAGGGACCAGTAGCGCCGAGGCGACCGGGTCGCTGCGCTGACTGCGGTGGCACCATGGTCCTGGAGCTCGCCCCCGAATAGGCTCACGCTGCCGCCGCGCCAGCGTCGCTCGCCAGGGGCAGCCTGAGGCGCGCGGCGGCCCGCCGGTACGCTTCGTGCGCCCGTGCCTCTGCCTCGTCCTGACAGACGCCCATGGCGCTGGCTGTGTCATAGGCCGCGAGCCAGGCCGCGGCGACCTCACGCGCAGGTGTGCTCGAGCTGAGAGCAACGACGGCCGCCATCAGGTCCAGGTCAGGGGTCTGCCCAGCAGACCCAGCAGAACGCCCCAGCAGCGCCGACATAGATAATGCTCCTCCGATCCAGGCGTCAAGGGTGCGGGGCGCCCCGCGCGAACCGCACCCGCCACCATGATTAGAACATACGTTCTACACGTCGTCAAGCGGCTGCGGCGGCTTTGTGGGCCAGCCACGGCGAGGCGCCACGCCTGGTGACTCGAGGCCCGTCGCCAACCAGGTGGTCGCCAGCACCACCAGCCCTATGGCGACGGCGGGCGGCGCCAGCCACCAGAGCCAGACGCCCCGGCTGAAGATGAGCGGGTAGTCCAATGCCGAGCCGAGCATCGTCCCCCAGCTCCTGGCGGCCGGGTCGCCGAGCCCGAGAAAGCCGAGCGAGGCCTCGGCGAACAGGGCGAAGCGGACCGTCAGCGCCACCTTGGCCGGCGCCAGCGCGAGCGTGGCCGGCAGGACGTGCACCCGGGCGACCCGCAGCGGCGAGGCCCCCAGCGCCCGCGCCGCCTCGACGTGCGAGGCGCCCCGTACCACCAGCACCTGGGCCCGGACGACGCGGGCGAAGGTCGGCCAGGAGAGAGACCCCAGGATGGCCACGATGTGCCCCTGGCTGGCCCCGACCAGGGCGACCAGCAGCAGGTACAACGGAATGCTCGGCAAGGCCAGCAGCAAGTCCGTCAGAGCCAGCAGCGGACCTTCGGCCCAGCGCCACAGCCCGGCGGCCAGGCCAACAGCCCAGGCGAGGCCTGTCGATAGAGTCGTGACCAGCGCGGCGACCAGCAGCGACGCGCGCGCCCCCCAGAGCCACTGGCTCAGGACGTCCTGGCCGATGTCGTTGGTGCCCAGGAGGTGGGCTGAGCCAGGCGGCAGAAGCGGCGCCCCGCTCGAGGCCGCGGGGTCGTACGGCGCGAGCGCCGGCGCCGCCACCGCGGCTACCAGCGCCACCGCCAACACCAGCCCGCCGCCGACGATGCCCCCGTCCAGGCGCGTCCGGTCACAGCGCATGTGGAGGCGCGCCGTCGCCAGCGACCGGCCGGGGGGTGAGCCACAGGTACACCACGTCGACGACGAGGTTTGCCAGCAGCACCCCGGCGCTGCTGAGCAGGAACACCGCCTGGAGGAGCGGATAGTCGCGGCTGCGGATCGCCTCGAAGGTGAGCAGCCCCAGGCCCGGGACGGCGAACACCCGCTCGACCACTAGCGCCCCACCGAGCACCTGGCCTAGCCGCACGCCGAAGAGCGCCAGCACGGGCAACAGCGCATTGGGGGCCGCGTGGCCGACCGCTATGCGCGCCTCGGGCAGCCCCTTGGCGCGGGCCGTCAGCAGGTACGGCTCCGCCAGAACACCGCGCACCGCGCCGCGCGCCAGCAGCACGAATGCCGCGCTCGTGGCCAGCACCAGGCTCATGATGGGCAGGGTCAGATGCCAGGCGATGTCGGCGATCGGCCCCAGGGCGCCGAACGGCCCCATTGGCGGTGGTGCGAACGGGCTGCGCCCGCCCTGGAGCGGAAACCAGCGGAGCCCGACCGCCAGCGGCAGCAGCAGCCCGATGGCCACCAGCAGCTCCGGCAGGGCGGCCAGCCCGGTGGCGACCGACACGATGGCCTGGCCGGCGCGTCCGCCACGCCAGGCCGCAACCACGCCGAGCAGCCCGCCGATCAGGCTGGCCAGCACTGTCGCCGTCAGCACGAGCGCCAGCGTCCAGGGCAGCCGTTCGAACACGAGCCCGCTCACCGGCGCGGCCCGACTGATGGACCACCCCAGGTCGCCACGGGCCAGGCCACTGACGTAGGCCGCGAACTGGCCAGCGAGCGGCTCGTCAAGGTGGTAGGCGGCGCGCAGCTGGGCGCGGAGCTCGACCGGGGCAGGGGCGGCGGCGCCTAGACCGTCGGGCGCCGCCGCGTCCAGGGGATCGCCGGGCAGCAGCCGGGGCAGCAGGAAATTCAGCACCAGCAGCGCCAGCGCCAGCACGGCGTAGCGCGCCACCAGACGAACCACGCGGCCTCAGCCTGAAATCTGAAATCTCAGCGCCGCAGGAAGCTGAGCTTGTTCTGCGGGAAGGGGATCCCGTCCATGAGCCCGCCCCAGGTGGTGAACGGGGTGTACCGGGAGCTGTCGTAGGCCCAGTAGAAGCGGCGGTAGTACAGCGGGATCGTCGGCAGCTCGTCCGCCAGGATCTCCTGCATGCGGAACACCAGCTGGCGCCGCGCCGCGGGATCCGTGGCGGCCGCCTGCTCGCTGGCGAGCCGCTCGAAGGCAGGGTCGTGGAAGGTCCAGCCCTGGGCGAAGCCGTTGGCCTCGTCGCCGACCGACCAGCGGCTCAGGAAGTCCGGGTCGCCACCAACGCCTAGGTGCTGCACCTCACCGAGCTGGAAGTTCCCCTCGCGCAGCAGCTGCGTACGCGTTTTGGCGTCGAGGCGACGGATAACCAGCGTGATGCCCACGGCCTTCAGCATGGGCTCGAGCAGCTCAGGCTCGCGGTAGGTGGGGTCGGCCAGCAGCTCGAGCGTGTAGGTCTGGCCCGCCAGCAGGGATCGGGCCCTGTCGGGGTCGAACCCGTAGCTCGGCAGGGCAGGGTTGAACCACGGCGTCTCCGGCGGCACGAGCCCGGCGCTGCCGACGATCGGCGTGTCGCGGGTGGCCGTCTCGGCGATCCGGGCGCGATCGAGCGCGTACGCCACGGCCTGCCGCACCTCCTTGCGGTCGAGCGGGGCGCGCGCCGTGTTGACCGCCAGCCGCACCACCGACAGGGGCGCCGTGCTGGCGACTTTGACGCGCGGGTTGTCCTTGAACAGGTCGGCCAGGGAGGCGTCGACGCTCCAGGCAAGGTCCACCTCTCCCTGCTGGACCGCCTGGATGCGCGTCGCGGCCGGGACGTTCAACTGCTGGTACTCGGCCACGGCCACCGCGCCCCGGAAGTAGTCCTGGTTGGCGACGAGGCGGTAGGCGGCGTCGGCGGAGCGGTACTCCGCGAGAGTAAACGGCCCGCTGCCCAGGGTGGCGTCGCCGCCGTCGTAGGTCTCCGGGCTGGCCACGCGCGACCACACGTGCCGCGGGATGATCGGGACCACGCCCAGCACGTTCTCCAGGAACGGCGCGAACGGCTGGCGCAGGCGCAGGCGCACCTGGTCCGGCGCGAGCGCTGTCGCGCTCTCCACCATGCTGGTGCTCGCCCAGCGGAAGGGGTGCTGGGCGTAGTAGCCGAAGGAGAAGGCCACGTCGTCGGCGGTCAGCGGCTGGCCGTCGTGCCACTTCACGTCGTGGGCCAGCACCAGGGTGTAGTCGCGGCCGTCGGCCGAGACGTCCCAGCTCGTGGCCAGCCAGGGGATGACGCCGCGCTCGTCCTTCCAGATCAGCGTGTCGTACAGCAGGCTGAGCAGCACCAGGCCGTCCGGCCCGAGGGTCGAGACACGGAAGGGCGTGGGCAGACCGGCGTCGTCCCAGGCGAAGCGGACGACGCTGCCGGCCGCGACGCTGGCCGGGCTCGGCGCCGGCGGTGGCGCGGCGCTCGGAGCGCACGCCGCGACGACCAGGCCAACGAGCAGCCAGGGCCAGGCCAGCAGGGCGGACCCACGGTGCCTGCCGTGATTCGTCAGGCCGTGGTTCGTCAGGCCGCAGGCCGCAGCGTAGCGCGACAGGCTCACCATGAGCGGGCGGACAGGCTCACCATGAGCGGGTCCCGACAAGCTCACCATGCGCGCCGCTCCCCCTGACCTTGTCGAAGGGACCATGAGCGGCCTTGTGCTGGTCCCTGCATGATGCACGCTAGATAGTCTGATTGGCGATGGCCAGGTGGTAGCGGCTGTAGCGATCCAGGTTTGCCCGCTGGCGCTCGTCGATCACCTCGCACACCCAGCCCCAGTGGAGCGCCACCCAGTCGCCAACCTGGGCCGTGTCGGTGAAGCCGTGGCCGTCCACCTGGCGGAGAGCGCGCTCGGGCCGCGCTTGGGCCAGCGCCAGCTTGCCGGCGTGCAGGGCGAGCGGCTGCCGCTCGACCACCAGCTCGGCGCCCGCCAAGCGCAGCACCTTGCCCCAGCTCACGCGGCACTGGTCGAGCGTCTCGAGGCTCCCTTCCAGCTGGCCGACCCGGCTGTGCACGTCCAGCACGTGGAAGCTGTGGTGGGGGCGCGCCCCGGCCGGCGCCTTGCCCAGGACCAGCTCGCGGGTCCGCCCCTGAAGCTGCTTGCCGAAGCGCGCCAACAGGGCGTCGTACAGCTGGCGCACCTCCACGCCGTCGAGCAGGTCGTTGCCGAGCCAGTAGGCCTCCACCACGCGAGCGTCGAACGGATCGGCGATACCGTTGCAGCGGGCGATGAGCTGCAGGTACGGGAGAGCGCCGGTGAAGCGGCGCACCAGCTCGGTCAGACCGCCGTCGGATACGCCGGCCAGCCCGTAGTCGAGCAGCGCCCGGTTGTCGTCGCCGCCGCAGTAGCGCAAGCGGTTGGGCATGAAGCCGTAGCGGACGAAGCGCAGCTGGCCGGCCAGCGGCGTGCCCCGTTGGACGACGAGAGAGGTCAAGGCACGCCCTCCATGGCAGCCAGGGACACGCCGTCCGCCTCGGCGAGCAGGTCACCAATCTGCTCGTACATGGCCAGGATCGCCTCCGCTTCCGCTGGCTCGATCACCTCGAGCACGTGGCCGCGGTCCACCATGACGTACTGGCCGACGGCGACGTCGGGGTGGAGGGCGAGGCCAACCACTGCCCGCATTCCGCCGGGCAGCTCGACTTCAGCCTGCTGGCCGTCGACCGAGACGACCCGCGATGGCAGCACCAGGCACATGGGGCTGCTCACATCGCTCGCATCTTGAGATAGCGCTGCACGTCGGGGTACGACCGCACCGCCATCGCCAGCGCGGCCAGCGCGGCCAGAAGGGTAACACTGGTTGCCACTATGCCTACCTGCCTCATAAGGCACCTCCGTTCGGATTGTCTGATCCTGTCTCGCGGATCGTGGCGATGACCGATTCGACCAGCGTGACCGCCTCGTCCACGGCGGCCTGCACGGGCTCGCTGAGCCCCATCCGGCCATCGTCGTCCAGGTCCAGCTGGGCGGGCTCACAGCCGACCACCAGGACCCGCTTCGGCCGGCCGCCCATCGCGTGCGCCAGGCGCAGCACCCGGACGGGGTCCATGCCGTGGGTCTCGAGCGCCGTCTCGGCATCGTTCCTACCCGTCGGCGCGTCAGGGTCGGGCTCGATGAGGTACACGGTCCCGGGTGCCTCGCCACGCGGGGTGGCGTCGACGAGGATGGCGGCATCGTCCCCTTCCAGCAGCGCGTGGGCCAGGTCGAAGCCGCGGATGCCGAAGTCGACGACGCGGACGTCGTCCGGCAAAGGGCGCGCGGCCAGCCGCCGCACCACCTCGACCCCGAAGGCGTCGTCGCCCAGGAAGATGTTGCCGATGCCCGCCACGAGGATGCGCCGCGGCGCCGTCACGTCGGGTCTCCGGTGGGGGTGGTTAACGGCTCGACCTCGGTGGGCGAGAAGAAGAAACGGTGGCCGATCTGCCGCTCCTGGCCGAGGTCCCGGCCCGGGTCGTCCTCCAGGACCACTGCCAGGTGGATGCGGTCCTCATAGTCCTGGTCGATCCCCTCGACCCAGGCCACCTTCCCCGCCAGCACGAGGTCGAACACGTCGCCTCCGGGCCGCGGCCGGAGCCGGACGCAGCTGCCCTTGCGGACCTCGGTCCCGGCCACCACGACGCTCGCCGGCGCCGGCCGCTCCAGCGGCTCCGGCGGCTCAAATAGGGAAAACACGGGCACCTCGTCGGCAACATCCGGGCGCAGCACCTGAAACTCCCTGATCGTGCCGTGCAGCCGCAGGATCTGCTCCGACGTGAGCGCCTCCGTTCGCTCCAGGATGGCCCGCGCCCGCGGGTCCGAGGCCCGCATCTCCTCCTTCTCCTCCGGCGTCAGCGTCAGGATGTTCAGGACGAGCATCTCGTCGACCTCCGTCCCGTCGAACAGGTCGCCGGGGCTCTCGGGCGCGATCTGCGGGTAGTCGGACAGGATGATGGGCGCGGCCAGCATCGTGTCTCTGACGCCCGGCTCTCCGACAAGGACGGGCCACAGCCCGGCGTTGTCGCAGCTCGCGGCCGCCGCCTTCAGCTGCTCCGGAGGATCGGTCAGCGAGACGAGCTCGCCATGCTGGGCGCGCAGGATGGCGTGCGTGGCGACCAGCGTCTGCTTCAGCGCGCCCGCGCGGTCGCCACCGCCCCAGGGCACCACGTTGGTCACCTGCACGGTGAGCCGGAACAGCCCCTCCTGCAAGGGCTCCGCCGCCACCTCCAGCTCCCCGGCCAGCGGGCGCCAGCCCCGGACGAGCGCGCCGACGACGCTACCGTGCTCGTCGTGGATCGCCTCGGTCTCGCTGCCGGCGGGGATGGCGATGGCGGCCCGTCTGGGCGTCGCCAGGTGCGCCAGGTCGACCCCCTCGATGGCCACGACGCGCTCGGCCGCCTCGTCCCAGGTCAGGTAGCGCTCCGGGCCAACCTGGAGCGCGTCGACGGGCTCGAGCGTGCCGTCCGGGCGGCGCCGGCAGACGTCGCGCTGGACCACGTGCAGGAAGCGCACACGCACGTCGACCGTCGGCTGCTGGCCCTGGACCAGGCACTGCGTCTGCACGCGCCAGCGGTCGCCTGTGCCCAGCTCGCTGTGGGCGCGCGGATAGACGCCGCCGAACGTCCAGCGCTGGCGGTTCTTGCGCGACGAGCGGCGGTACGGCCAGAGGACGTACCCCTCGTACAGGACCGCCGCGGCGATCGTCTCGACTGGATCCAGGTCCACTAGGCGGGCACCTCCTCGCCCGCGCGCAGCAGCCCCTCGATGGCCGCCTCCCAGGTGGGCAGCGCGTGGCGCGACCGGTAGCTGGACAGCCGATCGAACACGTCGCGGCGCACGCGGAGCCAGGCGCTGTTGGGGAAGTAGTGGTCCATCATCTCGTGCCACAGGCGCACCGGCAGCCGGAAGTGCGCCTCCTTCTCCCAGGAGATCTGAGCCACCTGGAGGCCAGCCGCGCCGGCGTAGAAGACGCTGCCGCTGAAGAGGAACTCGAGCGGGACCTCCCCGTCGGCGAGCGCGTGGAAGTATTTGGCGCTGACGACCTCGAAGTCGTAGGTGCAGGGGACGGGCATGTCGACGACTGTGCTGCCGACGAAGGATGGCACCAGCAGGGTGGTATGCGTCCACAGCAGGCTGTTCAGCGTGCTCCCCCAGCGCCGGGTGTCGCCGAAGAGGTCGAACAGGCGGTCCTGCTCGTCGGGCGTGTACCCGCGCAGCGCCGGCGCGATCCGGATCTGGGTCGCCAGCGTCACCGACCGCACCGGCTCGCCGCCGCGGTTGTCGATGCGGAGCGTGAACCGCAACGATGGCGCGGCGGCGAACTCGAGCACCTCGGCGCGCTCGACCTTGAAGTCGAGGTCGGGCACCAGCGGCTACGGAGGCGACAGGTTGGGGCTGTTCGGGTCGATCGGGTTCTTCGATTCGGGGTTGATGCTCGTCGACCGCCGGGCGTTGCCCTTGCCCATGTTGCCACCGGGCCCCGGGCCCTCGATGCTCTGGTGGCCGGGGTCGCGGTCGAAGCTGCCCGGCTGATTGCCCTGCCGCACCCCGAGGGTGTGCGACGGCTCGTCCGTCGCCACGTCCGGCTTGCCTACCCGGATGTTGTCACGGTCGCTCACCAATCACCTCCGTCGCCAGTGTGATGCTCTTCGAGCGCTCCCGCAGAGCGTCGAAGAAGCGCTCCATCTCGATCCAGACCTCCCGGCCCCCGCTGAGTCCCCGCCAGTGAGTGCGCATGAGACCGATGAGCTTATAGCACTCGTCGATGGGCACCAGGAAGTGGTGCTGCGCCCCGCGCGCCCGGTCCACCAACAGCGCCTCCACGTCCCGCCGCATGCTCCGCAGGGTCGGGTTGTTTGCCAGCAGCGCGTCCCACGTGTCCAGGGGCAGGTGCGCCTCCGTTGGCCCCATGGGGCTCGGGTAGTAGGCCACGAACTGGTCGGCGGGGGTGCTGTAGAAGAAGAATGCCATCCCGACAGGGATGCGCAGCGCCTGCCACTGGGCATCGCTGATCTGGAAGTCCGCCAGGTACAGTCGGCGATCCGGGACGAGTCGGTACTTGCCATTGCTGGCCGCCTCCTGGTCGAACAGCACCGAGCAGGGGTAGCAGACGCACTGCATCTCCCGCGTCGCCACCGCCAGCAGGTGACGGTGCCCGCGTGGGATCGGCTCGCCGCACAGCTCGCACAACTCGGCCGCCTCCGCCGCCCGCTGGGCGAACCGCCGCAGCGCGGAGATCGGCCGGCCACCGTCCGGCATGGCCATGGTCATAGCGGGCAGCGCGGGGGCGGCGCCCCGAGCTGGATCAGCGGCACGGTCGCGGCGGTGCCGGCCGGGGCCACACCCTCGGCGTCGATCCGCTCCAGCTCGGGCGCGACCTTCTGGATTGCCTCTTCGATGGCCAGCTTGAGGGTCTGCGTCGATGACGGGCAGCCGTTGCAGCTGCCATTGAGCCGCAGGCGCGCCACGCCCGCCTCCACCCCGAGCAGCTCGACGCTGCCACCGTGCGACGCCAGGTAGGGGCGCACCTCGTCGAGCGCCTGCCGCACGCGCGTCTCCACGCCGACCGGGTGCACGCCGTGCAGGAGCAGCAGGTGCGAGACCAGCTCGTCGCGGGCAAAGGCGTCGAGCGCCAGCCCGAGGTCCAGCCCGCTGACGCTCTCGACCATGCGCGCCAACGCCTCGCCGTAGAGGTCCAACAGGCCCTCGACCGTTGCCATGGCGGTCGTTTTGGCGTCCGAGTCTGGCAGTGACTCGAGCTGCTCGAGCAGCCCCTCGACCCCGGCGACCCGCTCGCGTACGTCCTGGTCGTCCAGCACGCCTATCCCTTTCTGGCGCTGGTTACCCGCCGACGCCCAGGCCTAGCATCGGGGAGTGCCGCCGCTCGAGAACCTGCCCGTTGCCGAGGTACATGTGGACCCCGCAGGGCAGGCACGGGTCGAAGCTGCGCACCGTGCGCATGATGTCGATGCCCTTGAAGTTGTCGCGGCCGTTCTCCTCGAACAGGTGCATGCCCTGGACGGCGTCCTCGTACGGACCTGGCGTGCCGTAGATGTCCCGCGGGCTGGCGTTCCACGGCGTGGGCGGGTACGGGTGGTAGTTGGCAATCTTGCCGTCACGGATCACCATGTGGTGCGACAGCACGCCGCGCACGGCCTCGTGGAAGCCGCAGCCGATGGCCTCGTCGGGCACTGTGAACTCCTGGAACACCTTGACGTCGCCCCCGCGCACCCGCGCCAGCGCCTGGTCCAGGAAGTAGAAGGCCATGGCCGCGGAGTAGGCGACGAAGTAGATGCGGGCCCGGTCGCGTTCGATGGTGTTGGACCATTGCGGCACTTTCCATTCGAACTCGGTCTCGGGCAGCGCGGCCGACTTCGGCAGGGTGATCCGCACGCTGTTGCCGGTGGCCTTGACGTAACCCGTGTCCACCAGGCCGGCCAGCGCCGTGACCCACAGGCGCGCGATGGCGCCGCCGCCCGTGTCCAGGGCGAGGTGGTCACCGGTGCGCTTGTCGTACCAGCGCGGGCTCATGACCCAGCTGTACTTGCCGGCTTCCAGGTCTCGCTTCTGCGGTCGGGGGACGGTGGTCTGGTTCCAGGGGTGCCGCCTGTCGACGGGGTTGCCCAGCGGGTCGCGCGGGACGAACATCTCCTCGGTCTCCCAGTCGTCGTAGTAGGAGCTGCCGAGCAGGATGCGGATACCCAGGTTGATGTCGACCAGGTTGGTGGTGACGAGCTCGCCGTCCACGACGATGCCCGGGGTGACGTACATCGCCTTGCCCCAGGTGTCCATGGTCCGGTACTGGTAGTCGCAGACGTCGGGGTTCTGGAACGAGCCCCAGCAGCCGAGCATGATCCGCCGCCGGCCCACCTCCTCGTATCCTGGCAGCGCCTGGTAGAAGAAGTCGAACACGTCGTCGTTCATCGGGACGGCCTTCTTCACGAAGTCCAGGAAGCGCAACAGCCGGACGAGGTAGTCCGTGAACAGCTGGGGGGTGGCCACCGTGCCCACGCCGCCGGGGTACAGCGTGGACGGGTGCACGTGCCGCCCCTCCATCAGGCAGAACATCTCGCGCGTCAGCCGGCTCATCTGGAGCGCTTCCTTGTATGTCTGCCCGGTGAAGGGGTTGAAGGAGCGCATGATGTCGGCGATGGTGGCGAAGCCGTGGACGTCGGCGTGGGGGGCCGGGGTCTGCTCGGCCTTCTCCAGCAACCGCGGGTTGGTCTCCTTGACCATCTGCTCGCAGAAGTCCACGAACACCAGGTTGTCCTGGAAGATGGTGTGGTCGAACATGTACTCGGCGGCTTCGCCCAGGTTGTAGATCCACTCCGCCAGCGGCGGCATGTTGACGCCGTAGGCCATGTTCTGGGCGTAGACGGAGCAGGTGGCGTGGTTGTCGCCGCAGATGCCGCAGATGCGGCTGGTGATGAAGTGCGCGTCGCGCGGGTCCTTGCCCTTCATGAAGACGCTGTAGCCGCGGAAGACCGACGAGGTGCTCTTGCACTCGACGACCTCGCGGTTGTCGAAGTCGATCTTGGTGTAGATGCCCAGGTTGCCGATGATCCGGGTGATCGGGTCCCACGACATGCTCACGAGGTTCCTCGTGGCAGCCGGTGTCTCCTGGCGCGTGCCGATGGCCATGTGATGCGTTCTCCCTATCGCCGCCAGCGCGGGTTGTAGCCGGTTGTGAGCTGGGAGCGGTTGTGCCGCCACTTCGGCTCCTTGTTCACCGTCCCGTTGGTGATGCCGCGCAGCCGCCGGATCAGCTGACCGTAGGGCTGGACGGTCATCGACGAGAAGACGCCGCCCGAGGGCTCGTCCATGAACGGCATGAACTTGTCGGGGAAGCCCGGCATGGTGCAGCCGATGCAGATGCCGCCGACGTTCGGGCAGCCGCCGATGCCGCCCATCCAGCCCCGCTTGGGAACGTTGCAGTTGACGACCGGCCCCCAGCAGCCGATCTTGACCTGGCACTTGGGCGAGTTGTAGTCGTGGGCAAAGTCGCCCTGCTCGTAGTAGCCGGCGCGGTCGCACCCCTCGTGCACCGTCTTGCCGAAGAGCCAGGTGGGCCGGAGCGCCTCGTCCAGGGGGATCATCGGCGACAGGCCGGCCGCCTGGTACAGCAGCCAGGTGAGCGTCTCCATGAAGTTGTCAGGCTGGACCGGACAGCCTGGCACGTTGACGATGGGGATGCCGGCCGTTGACCGGTAGTCCCAGCCGAGGTAGTCCGCCAGCCCCATGCAGCCGGTGGGGTTGCCGGCCATGGCGTGGATCCCGCCGTACGTGGCGCAGGTGCCAATGGCGACCACCGCCCACGCCCTGGGAGCCAGGCGGTCGATCCACGTGTTCAGCGTGATCGGCTGGCCCGTTGCCGGGTCGTTGCCCATCGAGGTCCAGTAGCCGTCCCCGTTGATGTTCTCGTTCGGGATGGAGCCCTCGACGACCAGGACGAAGGGGTCCAGCTCGCCGCGCGCGGCCTGGTGGAAGGCCGCCATGAACTCCTCCCCGCCCAGGGAGTACGCCAGGACCTTGTTGTGCAGATGCACTTTGGGCAGGCCCGGGATCACCCCGAGCACCACGTCCTCGAGGCTCGGCTGCATGGCGGCGGTGATCGAGACCGTATCGCCGTCGCAGCTCATCCCCTCTGAGGTCCACAGGATGTGGACCTCCTCAGCACCGGTGGCCATGACCTTCCTCCCGTCAACTGTGCTCTTCGGGCGGGTCTCGGGCGCGCTGGCGACGCGATGTGCGTGTGCGCCGACGCGCTCTTGACGCCCTGGTGTGGCTCTGCAAAAACAGTGCGGTGGCCAGCGCCCGCGTGTCGGGTGCTGCTTCTCCGTCCGGCCCCCACCTGCACTATAGACGGGCGTTTTCCGGGTCAACAGCGGTGCTAGCCTCGGGTGTGCCCGGAAGTCGTCCCGAAGAAGGCGGGCAGCCGCCACTGCGTTCAATGATCACCCCGTCCGTCGCCCAGCCCGGCCAAATGTCGGGCACACCCGCTAGCCTCCACTGTCTGGCAGGAGGCGGCGATGCGGTTTGTGGTGTTTGGCGCCGGGGCGATCGGGAGCGGTATAGGCGGTCACCTCCACCGCGGCGGCTACGACGCCGTGCTGGTGGGGCGGGCGGCGCACGTCGAGCGCATCCGCGGCCCGGGGCTTCAGCTGATCACGCCGGAGCAGACGTACACGCTGCGGGTACCGGCCGTCACCAGCGCCGCGGAGGTCGGCTTCGCCGATGGCGACGTCGTGCTGCTGTGCGTCAAGTCGCAGGATACGGAGGCGGCCCTGGTCCAGATCCGCGCTGCCGGTGGTGATCCGCGGTCGCTGCCGATCTTCTGCTGCCAGAACAGCATCGTCAACGAGCCCGCGGCGCTGCGCTACTTTCGGCGCGTCTACGGGGTGCTCGTGGTGGTGCCGGGCGTTTTTCTGGAGCCGGGCGTCGTGCACAACCCGATCAGCGGCAACGCTGGCTTCCTCGAGTGCGGCCTCTTCCCCGCCGGGACGGACCGGCTGGCCGAAGAGGTGGCGGCTGCGCTGACGGCGGCTGGCTACGCGGCGCGGGTGAACGCGGACGTCATGGCGGCCAAGGCAGCCAAGCTGCTGCGCAATCTGGGCAACGCCCTGGGCGCCATCACCGACGGCATCGGCGACGGCGCGGGCTACCTGTCGCGGGTGCGGGAGGAGGGACAGCGCTGCTTGCGGGCGGCCGGCGTGGCGGTCGAGGCGGACGCCGATTTCGACAGGCGCTCGCGCGAGCAGCGTGGTAAGACGGTGCTGCCCGAGGGTGTGCGCAACCTCGGCTCGTCTTGGCAGAGCCTGCGGCGTGGCCTGGGGTCGATCGAGGCCGACTTCCTGAATGGGGAGATCGTGCGGCTGGGCCGGCTGTACGGGGAGCCGACGCCGTACAACGAGGTGCTGCAGGAGGTTGCCAACGCGATGGTGGCCCAGCGGGAGAAGCCGGGCCGCTATGGCGTGGCAGAGCTGGAGCAGCTGGCAGCGAGCCGCGCTGGGGAGTAAGGCTAGCCCGTCCTGGCGCCGGACGGCGTCAGCGGCGGCGGCGATCCCACGCCGGCGCGTTGAGCAGACCGTGGGGCGGCTCGCCGCGGGCCGCTTGCAGGACGCTCTCGACCACCATCACACTGCCGACCGCGTGCGCCTCGCGGGTCGAGCCGGCCACGTGGGGGGTCAGCACGACGTTGTCCAGCGCCGCGAAGCGGTCGTCCTCCGGCGGCTCCTGCGCCCGCACGTCCAGCCCGGCCCCGGCGATCTTCCCGTCAACCAGCGCCTCGTACAGCGCCTGCTCGTCGACCAGGACGCCGCGCGCCGTGTTGATCAGGACGGCTGTCGGCTGCATCAGGCCCAGCCGCCGGCGGTCCACCAGTTGGGCGTTGTCCTCCTCCCCCGGCGCGTGCAGGGTGACGTAGTCGCTGCGTCGGAACAGGTCGTCGAGGTCGACCAACTCGACGCGCCACCGCTCGCAGAACGCCCGGTCAGGGTAGGGCTCGTAGGCAAGCACCCGCATCTCGAAGCCAGACGCGCGCTGAGCAACCCCCTTGCCGATGCGGCCGAGCCCGACAACGCCTACTGTCTTCTGCCAGACGTCGCGCCCGAGAGGCCGCGACCAGTGGCCGGTCCGCGCCGCCCTGTCCAGTTCGACGATCCGGCGCGCCACGCTGAGCATCAGCCCGAACGTGTGGTCGGCGACGGCCCAGTGGTTCGAGCCCTGGGTGGTCGTGACCAGCACGCCGTTGTCGGTGGCGGCCGGCACGTCGATGGACTCGAAGCCCACGCCCCAGCGGGCTATGTGCTTCAGCGTGTCAGCGCGCTCGACGACTGACCGTGTGTACCGCTCGGTGGACGAGGCGATGACGGCGTCGTTGCCCTGGACGAGCGCGACCACCGGCTCCTCGTCCGGCCGGCCGCCCGCCCAGCGATGGGTCTGGATCTGCCAGCCCGCGTCGCGCAGGGGCTGGAGCCGCGGATCCTCCGGCCCGGCCACTCCCGGCGCCGTTACCAGCACTCTCGGCATGGTGGCCCATTATCGCGGCTCCGTCCCGGCGGCGTGCTACTCGGCCGGCGCTGGCAACGCCGCGGCCGTCTTGGACGACATCCAACCCCCCACGAAATCAGCCGCTGGGCACGTTGATTTTGCTAGCCGGGCGAGCCAAGGGGCGCGAGGCTCCCGACCAACTTTCAGCCAGAAGGAGGGACTACTGGTCAGCAATTGCTCGCTCGCCGCACAGGGCCTGACTTCTAGACACACGCAACAGGTCCAGCGACGCGCCCACCGCGGTGAGCGAGAACGGCACGGACTTCGCGCATCTTGACACGAGCCTGAGGACGTATATATGCACTTCGCAATCCCCTTTCACAAATACGCCGGCAGAGCCGCGCTCGGCGGCCTGCTGGTCCTCGCTGCAACTCTCCGCCCACTGGCGGCGAGCGCGCACTTCGAGGGCGATGGCTGGTCCTGGGGCGGCGGCCACAACCTGCTCTGGATCAACTACGACAACAACTGCTCCCCCTTCACCGGCGTTGCCGACTCGGCCGCTGGCGGCTGGACGGCCACGTCAACACCCATCGTCTTCAGCAAGCAGCCGAGTGGCTGTAGCCCGATGGACCAGCCGGTGGACATTTTCACTGGTTACGACTCCAACGCCACCGCGCTCGCCTGGACCCAGAATTACGAGCGCGACTGCTTCATCTCCTGCTGGTGGGACGCTGACTGGGACGACACGGTCGAGCACTCGGTCATCCGCTTGAACACCGCGGTCGACGGCAACAACTTTGGCTTCTCAACGCTTAGTGGCGCCAACCAGCAAGCCGTGGTGACCCACGAGATGGGGCATAGCCTGGGCATGGCGCACGCTGGCTACTACGCTGGGGAAAGCGTGGGCGCGTACTCCATCATGGACTACTGCTGCTTCGGCTACTCCACCCCCCAGACCCACGACGTCAATGACGTCAACGCCCTCTACCCGGGCTGGTAAGTCCGACGAGTCAACGAAGGAGCGGTTCGTGACATCTCATGCCCTCTCGTCTCCTCTACTCGCACACCCCCGCCGTCTCGCCCTGATGGCCGGCGCCGGTGTCTTCGCGCTGGCCTCGGTCCTCGTGGTCGGTCGCCTCCTGGAAATCCAGCAACGCGCCCAGAACCACGTCGTCGAGGTAGGCGCCAGTTACATGGCCATTCCTAACCTGGAGGCGCTCACCAAGCGCTCGGACCTCGTGGTCGTCGGCCGCGTCGTCGGCCAGGGGAAGACCCACCTTGTGGCGCAGCCGACGCCGCAGCCACAACCCTTCCAGCCGGCCCCGGCGCCACAGGTCTCGGCCGACAAGGCCGAGCTGCTGAAGAACCACAACCCCGTCGCATCGGCCAAGAGCGACATCCCGGCGCCCAACATGGACCTGCCGGTCACGGAATTCACAGTCCAGGTACAGCGTGTGCTGCGCGGCAGTACGGCTCGCCAGGGCCAGATCACGGTCACCCAGTCCGGCGGCACGGTCGAGCTGCCGACGTTCCCGGGCGGTCCGAACCTGAGCCGCACCCTGGAGATGGAGCACGATCCGCTGATGACCGCGGGCCAGGAGCACGTGTTGTTCCTCACCCGCGCCACCAATGGTCGCTACTATGTGACCGGCGGACCCCAGGGGCGGTTCTCCGTTGACACGGTCGGCAAGATCCACCCGGTCGACCCGGCCGCGCCAGCCGCCCGTGGCCATGCCGGCAAGACCCTCGAGGGCTTCGCCGCCGAGGTCCAGACCCTCGCCCAGACCGTCGCACGGTAGCACGTCAGGACTGGGGACCAGGCAGCACGTGCTACCTGGTCCCCAGTCCCCACCCAGCGAGCGACAGACGGGCTCTGATCCGGCGCCCGCGGCCGCGCGTAGCCGCTGGGGTAAGAATCGTAAGCCCCCCCGCATGGGTAGGCCCTAAGCTGAGAAGATCATGCTGCCACGCGTGTCCCTGGTGATCCCGGCGTGGGAGGAGGCGGAGTCGATCGGCGCCGTCCTCTCCGAGGTCCCGCCGGCGCTCGTGGCTGAGGTGCTGGTGGTGGTGGGTGGCGCCGGCGACCCGACGGGGCCAGCGGCGGCGGCCCTGGGCGCCCGGGTGCTGGCCCAGTCCCGACGCGGCTATGGGGCCGCCTGCCACGAGGGCGCCCTGGCCGCCGCCGCTGGCGGCGCCGAGGTGCTCGTGTTCCTCGATGGCGACTACGCCGACCCGCCGCTGGAGCTCGGCCGCGTGCTCGGGCCGGTGCTGGCCGGCCAGGCCGACCTGGCGCTCGGCTGCCGCGACGCCTCGGCGTACCCCGACGCGCTGCCCCGCCACGCCCGTCTGGGGAATGCCCTGGTGCTGGCCGCGCTGCGCTGCCTCCTCGGCGGCCCGGCGCTCCACGACCTCCCCTCGTTCAAAGCCATCCGGGTCGACGCGCTCGCCGCCCTCGGGATGCAGGAGATGACCTACGGCTGGACGGTCGAGATGCTCGTCAAGGCGAAGCGGGCGGGGCTGCGCATCGCCCAGGTCCAGGTGCCCTACCGGCCCCGCCTGGCTGGCCGCTCCAAGGTGTCGGGCACCGTCCACGGCAGCCTGGGGGCGGCCTGGAAGCTGGCCAGCTGCGCCCTGCGCTACGCAACCTGGACGGCCCCCACTCCCCCAGCGCAGAGCGCTGCCAGGTCCGCATGACGCTTAACGCTTAACGCTTGAAGTGCCAGGCTCACAGTTCACGCTACAGCCCACGTCCTTGGGAGGGTCCGTATGACCGCACCAGTCGCCACTGGCGCATTGAGTCGCCAGGAGATCGTGCAGCTGGCCGCGGCCGGCGTTCCGCTGCCCTCGCCCGTCGAGGCCTACTTCGAGGTGGCCAACCGCTGCAACAGCAAGTGCGCCACCTGCCCGCTGACGTTCTCGCCTCAGGAGGATGCCAAGCAGCTGTCGCTCGACGAGTTCCGGGCGCTGGTCGCGCAGCTACCAGACCTGCGGCGGGCCGTCATGCAGGGCATCGGCGAGCCGCTTCTCAACCGCGACCTGGCGCCGATGATCCGCCACCTCAAGAGCCGTGGCGTCTACGTGGTGTTCAACACCAACGCGGCGCTGCTGACCCGCCGCCGCCAGGTGGAGCTGATCGAGAGTGGCCTGGACGAGCTGCGCGTCTCCCTGGACGGGAGCACCCCCGAGACGTACCTCAAGGTGCGCGGCATCCCCATCTTCGACCGCGTCGTCGCGAACGTGGCCGAGATGGTGCGCACCGAACGCGAGCTGGGGACGGCGTCGCCGCGGCTGTCGCTCTGGGTCACGGGGATGCGCGAGAACCTGCCGGAGCTGCCCGGCGTCATCGACCTGGCCGCGCGCATCGGCGTCGCGGAGGTCTACCTGCAGCGGATGGTCTTCGGCTTCGGCGACGGCAGCCTGGCCCGCGAGGACCAGAACATCTACGCCGGCTATCGGACGGAGGCGGAGGGGATTATCGCCGAGGCGGAGCGCCGGGCGGCCCTTCAGGGCGTGAGCTTCCGCGGCGCCGACGCGCTGAGCCCGCGCGAGGGCATCGTCGACCGGCCACCGCAAGACGAGCCCTGGCGCGCGTGCAGCCGGCCGCTCCGCCTGGCCTACGTCACGGCCCAGGGGACGGCGCTGCCGTGCTGCATAGCGCCTTTCACGGATGCGCCGTTCGACAGCCTGAAGCTCGGCAACTACCTGCGCGATGGCGTCCAGGCCGTCTGGACGGGCGAGGCGTACCGCCGCTTCCGCGAGCAGCTGTACTCGCCCGAGCCGCCGGCCTGCTGCCGCAACTGCGGTCTCGCCTGGAGCCTGTGAGCCCGTGAGCCTGTGACCGCCCGCGGCGCCCTGGCGGGCGTGGCGGTGCCGTGTCTCGGTTGAGACCCCGCTGGGCGTTGACACATTGACACAGTGGAATTGGAGCGCCCAAGCTTCCACCGTGCCGGCCGGGTCGAACGTGGAGAGACTGACAGCAACGTGCTCAGAGCGCTGACCGACCAGCGGCCGCAAGAGCGCACAGCGCCTGTTCTCCGGCCGCGCCGGCCGCTCCTGGTCGGGGTGTGGCTCGGCTTCCTGCTGGTGCTGACGCTGGTGCTCCTGGCCGGGGCCGAGCTCGGGCTGCACGTCCGCCGAGACTGGATCGCGGCCCACCTGCCGTTCCCGGAGAACACCGACGACCGCTTCGTGCCCGACCGGGCGCTCGGCTACAAGAACCGACCGTCCTACACGTATCAGTCGACCAACCGCCTGGGCGCGCTCGTCCACTACTCGAACAACGCGCTGGGCCTGCGCGGGCCAGAGACGACGCGCGCCAAGCCCACCGGCGTGCGGCGTGTCGTGATCCTGGGCGGGTCCACCGTCTACGGCGCGCTCGTCGACGAACCGGACACCATCGCCATGCAGCTCCAGGCGGTGCTGCGCCAGCGGCTCGGTCCGGACGTCGAGGTACTCAACGGCGGAGTTCCCAGCTACGACGGGCTGCACGAGGTCGTGTTCGCCAGGGCAGACCTGCTGGCTCTCGAGCCTGACGCCATCGTGGACGTCGACGGGCTCAACGACGTGTTCTTCGGCACCCTCGAGGAGTGGCCGTCGCAGGTCGCCGGCGGCGAGATTGGCATGATCAGCGACGGCCGCTTCGCCGACGTCGTCTCGATGATCGACAGGACGATGTTTCCCCACGGGCTCCTGGAGCATCAGTTGACGATGCTGTGGCGCGCCACCCGGTTTCGGGCGTACTGGCTGGCGCACCAGGGACGGCCGGCGGCGCCCCGCGTGACCAGCGACCGCGTGGTGGCGCTGCACGCCGGATCCATGGGGCTGCTGGCGGAGTATGGCCGCAGCCACCACGCCGCCGTGATCGCCGCCCTGCAGCCGCTGGTGGCGGTGGGGCACAAGACGCTGACCGGCGACGAGCAGGACGCGGTGCGCCACGAGGGGTACTGGTCGGCCGGCGGGTGGCAGGAGATCGCCGGCGACGTGTACCGCCGCATGGCGCCGACGACGCGGGCCGCTGTCGAGTCCCGGGGCGGGCTGTTCGTGGACATGTCGGGCGCGTTCGACGACGAGCCAGGCACGGCGTACGCCGAGGACGCGGTGCACTACACGGCGCTGGGCAACAAGCGCCTAGCGGCGACGCTCGCGCCACTGGTGGTGGCCGGGTTGCCGGCGGCGGCCGCCGACGTTCCGGCCATGCATCGCTAGCACCGGCGGCGGCCGCCTCTCTCACGGAGGATCCAGCCTTTTCGGCTACTATATCTGTGACAGATGGAGTTTTCTCAGGCGGGCGCGGCCGGCGCCCGGCGCGGTGGCGAGACGGACGTGCTGCCCGCGCAGCTGGCCAAGGTCTTCGGGCGCCTCGGGCGCGCCTTGCGCTACCGCACCCGCGCCGCGCGCCAGGCGCTCGACGTCACCGACTCAGAGTACGAGCTGCTGCGCCTGCTGGCACGCCGCCCCGGCATCCGCGTCCACGACGCCGCGCTCGAGCTGGGCGTCGCGTCCAACTCGGTCAGCACCCTGGTCAAGCAGCTCGCCCACGCCGGGTTGGTGGCGCGCACCTCCGACCCGCTCGACGGCCGCGCCGCCTGTCTGCTGCTGACGCCTCAGGCGGAGCAGTGGCTCTCGGAGGTGGGCAGCGTCCGCGAGGCGGCCATCGCCCGGGCGCTGGGCCAGCTCGACGACGGCGAGCGCGCCGACCTCGAGCGCGCCCTGCCATCCCTCGCCCGCCTCGCCCAGAGGCTCGCCGATCCGGGCGCGGCCACGCCATGAGAACCCTGCGTCGCATCCTGCCCTTCTACCGCGACTACCGCCTGCTGACAGCGGCCGGCTTCCTGGCCGTGGTGGGCAACGCCGCCTTCAATCTGGCCGTGCCGCGACTCATCGGCATGGGCGTCGACGAGGGCGTGGCGAACCACGACATCCGCCAGCTGGTGATCATCAGCCTGCTCATCCTCGTCACCAGCGCGCTGCGCGGGCTGTGCGCGTTCGCTCAGAACTTCCTTGGCGAGACAGCCGCCCAGGGTGGCAGCTACCAGCTGCGCCGGGCGCTCTACAGCCACGTCCAGGAGCTCTCGTTCAGCTTCCACGACGGTGCGCAGACAGGCGACCTGCTCACGCGCTCCATGTCAGACGTCGAGCAGCTGAAGAACTTCATGGGGCGCGGCGTGCTCATGATCGTCAACCTGGTGCTGCTGGTCGTCGGCGTCGCGCTCGCCCTGTCCCTGATGAACTGGAAGCTGGCGCTTCTGTCGCTGGTCATCCTGCCGCTGCTGTACTGGCGCGCTTCCGCCTTCAGCCAGGCTATCCGCCCCATGTTCCGCGCGGTGCAGGACCAGGTTGCCCGGGTGGCAACGCTGGTCCAGGACAACGCCGCCGGCGCCCGCGTGGTCAAGGCCTTCGGCCACGAGCGCCAGGAGATCGCGCGCTTCGACGAGGAGAACGAGCGCCTGTACGGCCGCTACATGGACTCGGCGCGCCTGCAATCGTTCAATACGCCGCTGCTCAACTTCATGGCCAACGTCAGCACGATCGTCATGCTGTGGGTGGGCGGCTTGCTGGTCATCGGCCACCAGCTGACGCTGGGAGAGCTGGTGGCCTTCTACGCGTACCTGCTGCAGATCGTCGGGCCCGTCCGGCAGGGCGGGTTCCTGATGTCGATGGCGTCGCGGGCGGCGGCGTCCTCGGAGCGCGTCCTGGAAGTGCTGGACACGCCGATCAGTGTCGCCAGCCCACCGGACGCGGCCGAGCTTGGGGTCATCCGCGGCGAGGTCGTCTTCGAGGACGTCACGTGCGCCTACCGGCCCGGACGGTCCGTTCTGCGCCACGTGAGCTTCCGCGCCGAGCCTGGCCAGACGGTCGCGCTCGTGGGCGCGACCGGGTCAGGCAAGACGACAGTGGCCAATCTCATCCCGCGCTTCTACGACGTCAGCGGTGGCCGGGTGCTCGTCGATGGCCACGACGTACGCGACGTCAGCCTGGCCTCGCTGCGCCGCCAGATCGGCATGGTCATGCAGGAGACCACCCTGTTCTCGGGGACGATCCGCGAGAACATCGGCTTCGGCCGGGCCGGCGCGAGCGAGGACGACGTCCGCTGGGCGGCGCACGCGGCGCGCGCCGACGAGTTCATCGCGCGTCTGCCGAAGGGGTACGCGACCATCGTTGGCGAGCGCGGCGTGAGCCTGTCGGGCGGGCAGAAGCAACGGGTGGCCATCGCCCGGGCGCTGCTCCTGGACCCGCGCATCCTGATCCTCGACGAGTTCACCTCCGCCGTCGACGCCGCGACCGAGCGGTTGATCAGGGCGGCGCTGGCCGAGCTGATGCGCGGCCGGACTACGTTCGTCATCGCGCACCGCCTGTCGACCGTGCGGGCGGCCGACATGATAGTGGTGCTCCAGAACGGGCGCCTGGTGGCCTCGGGCACGCACGACGAGCTGGTCGCGGCCAGCGCGGTGTACCAGGAGATCCACGCCACCCAGCTGGCCGAGCGCGAAGCGCCGGAGCCGGCGCGGAATGGTCTGGTGGAACGCGAGCGGCTGGTCGAGGGGGTCGCCTCATGATGACGATGGGCGGCGGCGTCGGCGGCCGAGGCGGCGGCCCGGGCGGCATGGGCCTGGCCAACGTCGCCGACGAGTCAGGCGCCGCCTACGACCCACGGATCGCCCGGCGAACGCTGGCCTACCTGGCTCCGTTCAAGCTCGCGGTCCTGGGCGCGCTGCTGATGACGGTGGCCCAGGCAGTCCTGACCACCATCGGCCCGGTCCTGACCAAGATCGCCATCGACGACCACGTCGCCCGGGGCGACGTCCTGGGCATGACCCTGTTCCTGGCGCTCACGGCCGCCGCCTACCTGGGAGCCTTCCTGGCCAACTGGGCGCAGATGCAGGTCATGACCCGCGTCGGCCAGCAGCTGCTCAGGGTGATGCGCGGCGACATGTTCCGCCACATCCAGCGCCTGCCACTCACCTACTTCGACCGCGTCCCCAGCGGCGTCGTCGTCTCGCGCGTCATCAACGACGTCCAGACTGTCAACGAGCTCCTTGGCAACGGCATCATCCAGGCGCTGAGCGACGTCCTGACGCTCGTCCTGACGGTGGCCGTGATGGTCGCCCTGGCGCCCAAGCTGGCGCTGGTGACCTTCGCGGTCATGCCCCTGATGGTTATTGCCGTCTGGATCTTCACCGAGAGGGCCAAGGTGGCCTATCGCCACACCCGCGTCACCATCGCGACCCTCACCGGCGAGTTCGCCGAGTCTTACGCGGGTGTGCGGGTGGTCCAGGCGTTCGCCCGCGAGGCCCCCAGCCGCGAGCGCTTCGACGAGATCAACAACGCCAACCGCGTCGCCAACATCAAGGCCAACACGCTCTCCTCCTTGCTCCTGCCGGTGGTCGAGCTGTGCAACGCGGCGGCCACCGTGGCCGTCATCGCCTACGGCGGCCTGCTGATGGTGAGCGGCGAGTCGACCCTGGGCGTGCTGGTGGCCTTCCTGGCGTACATCACGCGCTTCTTTCAGCCCATCCGGACGCTGACCCAGTTCTACAACCAGCTCCAGGCCGCTACGGCGGCCGCCGAGAAGGTCTTCGAGCTGCTGGACGAGCCGGTCCCCATCCGGGAAGCGGCGCGGCCGGTGCGCCTGAGCAGCCTGCGGGGCGAGGTCGAGTTCCGGAACGTATCGTTCTCGTACGGCCGTGAGCCGGTGCTCCAGGGCGTGAGCTTTCACGCCGCGCCGGGCGAGATGCTGGCCATGGTCGGCCACACGGGCGCGGGCAAGACGACCGTGGCCAGCCTGCTGGCGCGCTTCTACGACCCGGTGGCGGGGGCGGTCCTGCTGGACGGCCACGACCTGCGCGACCTGTCCTTCGAGACGCTGCGCCGCAACGTCGGGCTGGTGTTGCAGGACAACTTCCTGTTCTCGGGCACCATCGCCGACAACATTCGCTACGGGCGCGCCGCGGCGTCCGACGACGAGATCGTCGCGGCGGCGCGGGTGGCCAACGCGCACGACTTCATCGGTCGGCTGCCGCTGGGCTACCAGACGCCGGTGCAGGAGCGCGCCGCCAACCTGTCGCTCGGCCAGCGCCAGCTCATCGCCATCGCCCGCACAGTCCTGGCCGACCCGCGGGTGCTCATCCTCGACGAGGCCACGTCCAACATCGACTCGCAAACTGAGCTGCTGGTCCAACAGGCGCTCCACAAGCTGCTGGCCGGGCGCACGTCGCTGGTCATCGCCCACCGCCTGTCGACCATCCGTACCGCCGACCAGGTGCTGGTCCTGGACGCGGGCCGCATCGTCGAGCGCGGTCGGCACGATGAGCTGCGGCGCTCGCGCGGCCCGTACTCCGCGCTGTACCAGCAGCAGTTCGCCGAGCTCGTGCTCGCCTAAAGCCGCGGCGGTACTCCGGAGCCCCTGGCTCGGGGCGGCTCAGGGCTGGATGTCCGCGAACAGCGCGTCGAGGTCCACTGTGACGTCCGGGGCTGCCTGGGGGATCAGCTGGGCGCCCTGGCCGCGCCGGTAGACCACCGATCCGCCCGCATGTGGGAAGACGACCAGTTGCAGCGCCGTCAGGTCGAGCACCCAGGTCTCGGCTACGCCAGAACGCTGATAGAGCGGCGCCTTCCTGTCCAGATCGAGGCGCCGGGTGCGGTCGGCGACCTCGATGGCGAGCAGGACCCGATCAGCCGTCGGTTTGTCCAGGGAGCTGCCGCGTGCCAGTATCGCCAGGTCGGGCTCGGGCTCGCTGTCGTCGGGCAGGACGATGGGCATCTGCACCAGCAGCCGACCGTCTGCCGCGAACGAGGCGAAGATACGGAGCAGCACTCTCAACGCGGCCTGGTGGGGCCGTCCCATCGGTGGCATCTCGTAGAGGATCCCTTCGAGCAGCTCCACCCGGGCCCCGGGTGGGAAGACCCCGGCGTCGATCATGCGGTGGTAGGCGTCGACGGTGAGCCGGTAGCGGCGCGGCGCGCTCAACATGGCGATCCTCCCACAATGCTGAAATGCTGAATGCTGGCGCTGGTCGTACGCCAGGACCGAGAGAGGCGCGGGCCCGGTAGCGCGGCGATCATGTGGGGCTGCCGCCGGCCGGCTGTCAAGCCGCGGCGGTCTTCCTCGGCGCCAGCAGGGCCGCCTGGCGAAGCGCCTCCTTCATGCTGTCGGCATCGGCGATCCCCTGGCCGGCTATGTCGAAAGCAGTGCCGTGGTCGACGCTGGTGCGGATGATCGGCAGGCCGAGCGTGATGTTCACCCCGGACTCGAGGCCGAGCACCTTGACCGGCGTATGGCCCTGGTCGTGGTACATGGCTACCACGGCGTCGAAGTCGCCGCGGCCAGCGCGGAAGAAGACGGTGTCGGCCGGCAGCGGCCCCTGGGCGTCGATCCCCTCCGCCTGGGCCCGCTCGACACCGGGCAGCACCTTCGCCTCGTCCTCGCCGCGGCCGAACAGGCCGTGCTCGCCGGCGTGGGGGTTGATGCCGCAGACGGCGATCCTCGGCCGCTCGAAGCCGGCCTTGCGCAGCGTACTGTCGGCCAGCTTGATGACGCGCCAGACGCGATCCGGGGTGATCCGCTCGACGGCGTCGATCAGCCCAATGTGGGTGGTCACGTGGATGACCCGCAGCGACTTGGCGGTCAGCATCATGGCGAAGTCCTGGGTGCCCGTCAGGTCGGCCAAAATCTCGGTGTGGCCGGGGTAGATGTGGCCGCCCTTGTGCAGCGCCTCCTTGTTGAGCGGGGCGGTGCAGATGGCGTCGAGCGCGCCCTCGCTGGCGAGCTGGATGGCGCGCTCCACGAATCGGAAGGCCGCGTCGCCAGCGGCCGCCGAGATCTGGCCGAACGGCAGGTCGGCCGGCAGGAGATCGAGGTCGACGCAGTCGACCACGCCGAGCTCGAAGCGGCCGTCGGCCGGGCGCTGGACGCGGTTGATGGTGAGCGCGCCGTGCACGACGCGGTTGGCGCGCTCCAGGATCTTGGCGTCGCCGATGACGACCGGGCGGCAGATGGCGTACATCTCCGGGTCGCTGAGCGCCTTCATCGTGACTTCGGGGCCGATGCCCGCCGCGTCGCCCATGGTGATCCCGACAACTGGTTTAGCCGCCACCTCAGCTATCTCCCTTCAGCCGGTCCAACGCGTGGACCAGAGTGTCTTCAGAGCCGAACGCGCCGGCCTTGGTCACCGCCAGCAGCCGGGGCGCCGTCTGGCCGACCAGGCGGCCGAGCGGCACACCCGGCTCGACCTCGCTCAGGAGGTCCACGCCTGTCACACCGAGATGGCGGCACACCGCGCGCGCCGTGTCGCCGCCGGTGAGAATCAGACCGCCGAGAGGGTACGCCCGCGCGCAGCCGGCCGCCAGCGACCCGAGCGCGTCGGCGATCCTGTGGGCCGCGCCACGGTTCTGGTTCCGGCCGCCAGCGCCGACCGCCAGTACGCAGTCGCTGCCGTTGGCCAGCGCCGACCGCAGGGCGCCGCGGCAGCGGGCGGTCGCCGCGCGGCCGGCGGCGGCGCCGGCGAGCAGCGCCAGCGGGTCCAGCTCGACAGTGGCGACACCTGGCCGCGCGGCCACGGCGGCCAGCTGCTGGCGGGTCGTCGCCGACAGGCTGCCGGCCACCAGCAGGACCGGTCCGACCGGCGCGGCGCTCTCCGGCGCCCGGGTCAGACGGCTCGTCAGGCGCAGTGGCTCGGCCAGCGCCTCGGCCAGGCCGGCCGAGCCAACCCACAGCACGTCGCGGCGGTGGCCGAGCGCCTCGGCGATAGCGCGCAAGCCACCGTCGGTCTCGGCGTCGCACACCAGCAGCGCCACGCCGCCGCCGCCCGCCTGCTCGTCGACCCGACGGCGGATCGCCTCGGGGCCCTGGGCGACGGTCCCCAGCGGGACGACCCCGACCCGGCGCTGCGACTGGCTCTCGAGCAAGCGCACCACGTTCGACTCGCGGACCGGCGCCCTCGGATCGCGACCGATCTCGGTCTGGTGGACGGGCGTGCTGCCGAGGTGGTGCACGCTCTGGCGGGTGGTGCGGCCAAGAGCTGGGAAGGCTGGTGCGACGATGGCGAGCGGCAAGCCGAAGGCGTCCATGACGGCGTCGATCTCGGCGCCGAGGTTGCCGCGCAACGTGGAGTCGACCTTCTTGTAGAGGTGCTCCGGCCGAGCGCTCCGCAGCTGGTCCGCCAGCTGGCGCACCCGGGCGTAGGCGGCACGCGGCGGCAGCGCCCGACTGTCCGTGTCCACCGCCAGCGCTTCGACGCCACGGGTGGCCGCCGGATCGGCCAGGTCGAACAGGACGCGCGTGACCAGTCCGCGGCGCGCGAACTGGACGCCGGCGTCCGACGCTCCCGTGAGGTCGTCGGCAATAAGCGCGATCATCAGCCCGGATGTCGTCAGGTAGCGCGTTGGAGGGTCCGCGACACTCGTGCTGCCCGGTCCGTGTCTGGCCGACTGGCGACCAGATACTAGGTCTTGTCGGCTGCCCCCAGGTGCCGAGCGGCTGATGCGAAGATCAGCGCGACCAGGTAGGCGCCGCCGTCCTCGTGGCCGACGGACCGGTCGGCCAGCCAGCCCGCCCGCCCCACCTTGGCGCGCATGGACCTGGTGGTGTCAGCGCCCGCCCTGGCCGCGCGGGCGGCGTCGGCGAGCGCGGCCGGGATCGCGGCGCCGGCGCCGGCCGCCTGCTGCAGGGCTGCCACGGCTGGCGCCAGCGCGTCCAGCATCGTCTTGTCGCCTGGCGCCGCTTTGCCCCGTTCCTGGATCCCCTGCTGGGCCGCCGCGGCCAGCTGAGCCAGCAGCGCGGTTCCGCCCAGTGTCGCGTCGCTGGCGGCCCGTCCGGCGCGCAGGAAAGCGGTCGCGGCGAGGGTCCCGCTGGTGGACGGCGCCTTGCGCGCCAGCTCGCTGCCGCAGCGCTTCAGCAGCGTGGCCAGGTCCTGCCCGGCAAGCTCGGGCAGGAGCGCCTTCAGGGCGGCGCCCGCGGCGGCCATGGTGATGCCGAGATCGCCGTCGCCGGCCACCGCGTCGAGTCGGGTCAGCTCGTCCTTGGCCGCGACCACGTCGTCCGCCACGGCGCCGAAGACGTCGCCGACGCTCGGGGCGGCGGTCATCGCTGGACGAAGAACGGCGATTGCGCCGGGGCGTCGATCAGCGGTCTGAGCTCGTCGTCGAGCCGCAGCAGCGACAGCGACGCGCCAGCCATCTCGAGCGACGTCGCGTACTCGCCGACCCAGATGCGGTGCACGCGGACGCCCGCGTCCTGGAGCAGTCCGTAGGCCCGGCGATAGAGGATGTACAGCTCCTCCCGGGGGGTGGCACCCAGCCCGTTGACGAGCACTGCCACGTCGTCGCCACGCGCGAAAGGCAGGTCCTCGAGGATGGCTCCGGTCAGCTGCTCGGCGATGCGGTCGGCTGGCTCGAGCGGGCCGCGGCGGACGCCTGGCTCGCCGTGGATGCCCATGCCGATCTCCATCTCGCCGGCGGGCAGATCGAAGGTCGGGATCCCGGCGGCTGGCAACGTGCAGGGCGCCAGGGCGACGCCCATGCTGCGCGTGCCGGCCGCCGCCTTGTCGGTCAGCCGCTTGACGTCGGCGAGCGAGGCGCCGGCGGCGGCGCTGGCCCCGGCGACCTTGTACAGGAAGAAGATGCCAGCGATCCCGCGCCGCCGCGTCTCCTCGCCACGCGGCGCCGAGGCGACGTCGTCGGCGCCCAGCACCGTCGCCACCTGGATGCCCTCGGCGTCGGCGAGCTCCGCCGCGAGGTCGAAGTTCATCACGTCGCCGCCGTAGTTGCCGTACAGGTAGAGCACCCCGGCCCCGCCGTCCACGGCCCGGGTGACGTCCAGCATCTGGTCGGCGCTGGGCGAGGCGAAGACGTTGCCGATGGCCGCCCCGTCAGCCAGGCCTTCGCCAACGTAGCCCATGAACACCGGCAGGTGCCCCGAGCCGCCGCCGGTCGCAATGCCGACCTTGCCCTGGATCGGCGCCGCCCGCCGCACGATGGCCCGCCCATCGCCAGCGGCGCGCAGCTGGTCCGGGTGGGCCAGCAGAATACCCTCGAGCATCTCGTCGACGAACGCGTTGGGATCGTTGAGGATCTTTTGCATGGTGGTGCCGCATCTTCCCCTTGGCTGCCGGCCCGCGGGTTGCCGAGCGCGCCCCGGGGACAGCCCCCATTGTAGGGGCCCTTCGCCGCGAAACAGGGCGCGGCGGAGAGGTAGACTAGGATGATGGACTATCGTTCGCTGGGGCGCACCGGCGTCAAGGTCAGCCCGCTCTGCCTTGGCTGCATGATGTTCGGCCGCAGGGCCGAGCCGGAGGACTCGTACGCGATCGTCGATCGCGCGATCGATGCCGGCATCAACTTTTTCGATACCGCCAACGTCTACGGCCGTGGCAGGAGCGAGGAGATTACGGGCGAGGCGCTGCGCCGTAACGGCAAGCGCGAGCGCGTCGTTCTGGCCACCAAGGTCCACGGCGTCATGGCCGACGACGATCCCAACGCCTCGGGCAACAGCCGCCGCCACATCATCGCCGAGTGTGAGGCGAGCCTGAGAAGGCTCAAGACCGACTACATCGACCTGTACCAGATCCATCGGCCTGAGCCAGGCACGGCGATCGACGAGACCCTGCGGGCGTTGGACGACCTCATTCGCGCCGGCAAGGTTCGGTACATCGGTACGACCACCTTCGGGGCCTGGCAAGTGGTCGAGGCGCTGTGGGTCGCCAAGGAGCTCGGCCTGAACCGGTTCGTCTCCGAGCAGCCGCCGTACAACCTGCTCGATCGGCGCGTCGAGCGCGAGCTGGTCCCCATGTCGCAGACGTTCGGCATCGGCCTCATTCCCTGGAGCCCCATCGCCGGCGGGCTGCTCAGCGGCAAATACCAGCGCGGTCGTCCGGCGCCCGCGGACAGCCGCTTTGGCAGCGCCGACGCCAATCCACGGATGCGCGACCGCCTTCGGGACCAGGTCTACGACGTCGTGGAGCAGCTGGAGCCGATTGCCCAGGCGAAGGACTGCACGCTGGTGCAGCTGGCGCTCGCCTGGGTGATGCGCCAGCCTGGGGTAACCAGCCCGATCATTGGCCCGCGCAGCCTCGAGCAGCTGCAGGAGTACCTGGGCGCCCCCCAGGTGGCGCTCTCGGAGGCGGACGAGGCCCGGATCAATGAGATCGTCCCGCCCGGCGGCATGGTGTCGCCGTTCTACGAGGCCGCCTTCGGCCCCCACCCGCACCGGGTCTAGCCGAAAGCGGCTTTGAGGAACGACTTGAGACCGACGCGGAGTGGCAGGTCGTCCTGGGAGCGGTGGAGGAGGGGAGCTGGTAGACGAAGATGGCGCCGAGGGCGAAGCGTTGGATGGGTCGCAGCCGTTTGGTCGGGACCGCGCCATGAGCGTCGACGATGCCTTTTACCTGCTCACTAAAGTTTTCAACCACTCTTGGTCCAGTCCGCCCCGGTGCCGATGCTGGTGTGCGGGACGACGCCGCGTCGCGGTCCTTCTTGTGCGGACGCCCCCACGGGCGCGTAGCACAGTAGAGTCGATCGCCACCGCACGACCGCAGGCCGCTCAGGACCGCACCGGCTCGACCAAGCAGCGGCCGAAACAGCCGATCTGGGCTGGCAGCCCCGCGGGAAGGCGAGCCAGTCGCCACTCCTAGGTGCGGCAGGATTGAGAGCGTCCGTACTCGATCAGCAGCGCCCGCAGCGGCACCACGTCGGACGTCGGCTCATCCAGCACGCAGCGCAACTCGTGCACCGTGCTGAGGTGGTGCACGGTCGTCACCACCAGCGCCTTGAAGAACAAGCGGTTCGATTAGACTCGCGGCCGGCACTAGTAGGCGCTGAACCAGGCGGACCAAGACGACCGAACGCGACCTCGGCGGTATCATCCGGACGCCTCCGGGATGTGAAATGTGGCAATCCCCACCCTAGCGAGGCGGCCCCGCTTGGGTTCCCAGGACGCGGCGTCCACTGAACTGAAATGGGCGGCCACTAGGCCGCCCATTTCTTTCCCTCCGTTACCCGCCCTTCAGGGCTACAGGTCCATCAACTTATGACCAAGCCTCGCCTGGGTGCCGATGCCAGAATCCCTCACACGGTCACTGCCGAGCCGATCACGGTGAGCCGGCTCATCGCCACTGACCGGCGCAGCGGCCGGCGTCGTACAATCGCAACTGCCGGTACGTATCAGGCCTAGGCCCTCGACCTAGGTCTGCCAAATTCCGCATGTTGAGTTGAATCTTAGTGAACTCGAACGTGGAGGTGGCCCACGGCCGTGTCTAAGGCCAGGACAGTCCTCATGACTACTCGGCAGAGACGGTGTCAGCATAACCGCATGTCGCCCAGCAGGGTACTGGTATGACGGCCGGTGCGACCGACTATTCTGCCAGATTTGCGTTGGTACCCCCTCCAGAGTTGGTCTGCACAACCCCACAGCTGGTAGAGCAGCTTCTCATCGAAACCGAAAGCGAGCGTTCCTGGCAGATCATCGAGCGGAGGTTTGGCCTCAGGGGCGTACATCGACGGACATTGGAGGAACTGGCGGGTGCTTTCGGAGTGAGCCGAGAGCGTGTCCGCCAGGTGGAAGCGAAGGCCCTCAAGAGGCTTGCCTCAGCTGTGAAACTCGCCGTCCAGAACGACGGCGTCTCATGTGGGGTAGGTGCTCTGTACGAGTACGTCAGCGCGACGCCTGTGCGAGCAATCCGGCAAGACACTCTGCTGTCTCGACTCGGACTTGCGAGTCGAGACCCTGAAATCGCAGGATCGCTCAAGCTGCTCTTCGAGCTGAACGGCATCCACCAGGTGAGTGTCAGCGAGGGCGACGTAGGGTTGCTCTGGGCTGACTGGAACTCCAAGGAACGGCTCCAATTCAGCGTGGTCTTCGGTAAGTTGCATGCGCTAGTAACGCGAGATGCCGTTCTCCCTTTGGAGAAGTTCGATCTATTGATTTTACTCAACCGCCACTTGGGCAAGGGAGATCGCGTTAGTCGCTCGCAGCTTGATGAGTTGATAGAGTTGAGTGGTTTTCTGGAGCAAACCGGGGACGGGCGAGTCCAGGCCTACTTCCACAGACTTCAGGGACGCGGAAATCAGGCGTTGCGCCTGCTCGCTGAGTCTGGCGACGCCCTGCCTCTCAGAAGTCTTGTTCGCGCCATCAATCCCCAATGCGTGCCGCATGGTGAGGCGAAGCTCAACATGCGGAATCTCTCTAGACAACTCTCTACCGATGTGCGCTTTGAGCCGATTGGAAAGAGCAGTCACTGGCGAGTCAGAAATCACCAGCAAGCGCGGGCGACGAATATCGTCGATCTAATGGAGCAGTTCCTAATCGCACGTGACGAATGCGCGTCGGCGACAGACATTCTTGCGTTTGTGAGCGACCAGCGCCCTGTGCGTCCGGCGTCGATTTCCTCCTACCTGAATCGGCTGACCGACAGGTTTGTTGAAGTGCGCCGGGGCTGTTGGGGATTGGCATCGTGGCAGCGAGAACGTGCTATCGACGCATGGGATCGGGCACAGATCGCCGGCTGGATCGCCAGCTACTTCAGGCAACATCGTGCTCGTGAAGTTGATTACCTACCGCTCAAGCAGGCGTTTGTGTCAGCAACTGGGTTCACCAGCCGTCAGGCGAATGGGCTGCTCGGGAATAGTCCTGCTATGCGCACGGAATTGACTGAGCGATGGAGGAGAATTGCGATCTTTAATGCTGGGTACGAGCGCGGGTTGAGAAGCGTACCAATTCGCCCCATCAGCAGCCGTAAGACGCTTCAAATGCTCACAGCAGAGCGCACCCGAGACATTCTGCAGAGCCAACCTAGACGGGAGATACTCCTGGGTCAGCTAGTCGAGCGGCTCATGACCGAGTTCCGCCGGCCGAAGCATACGTTCTACCGGTACCTTGCGGCTCTGGATTTTATGGGGACCATTCCGATAGATGGAGCGAAAAGCGGCCCAAAGAGTTGTCGGCTTAAGAACGTCGAAGGGTTGGGTTATCGCGCGAGAAAGATTCGATCACGAGATTTACGCTCGAAGATCGAACGGGCGTTCACGTATCTGAATGAACTGGAGGTGGACGTCGGGCTCTTTTTGCTGAGCAAGGAATTCGAGGCGACTCTGAGAGGCTTTTTGGAGGCGGCGCACTCCGAGGGCAGTTTGGCATGGGTTCCGGGCCCGGATGTATCAAAGTGGAGACTGGATCAGTTGATCGTCATAGCGGAGAGGAGCGGTCTAATTACAGACGCTGCGGCTCTGAGCTATCTGCGCCAGGAGCGCAATGAGCGAGCCCATGGCACGATGCCGTCTGCGGAGGAACGACAAGCTCTGATGCGGGCTGCGCCGACACTCGCGGGCTTATACGTGGACTACATCGGTTTCTTCGCAAACCGGGCCTAAGCGGACGCTCAGAAGTTGTGTATCAGTAGTTTGTGAGCGAAGGTGTCGTACAGGGCACCGCCGGCACACGCAAGGGGGCGTCCTGGAGGCACGCCGATGCACTGGATGGTCCCGCCGCCTGCGGCACAGGCGCTGAGGGAGTTGCAGAGGATGGCGCGCCGTGCGCCGGGCCGAGTGAGTCGGCGCGCCCAGGCACTGGTGTGGTGTTTGAGCGGGATCAGCCAGACGGCTGTGGCCGAGCGACTGGGGTCTCGCGGCAGAGCGTCGGCCGGTGGTGCCGGCGCTTCCGCGCGGCGGAACCGGCGGAGCTGGCGGATCGTCGCCGCTCCGGGCGGCCGCCCTGCTTGGATGCGGCCGGGCAACGCCAGCTCCGCCGGCTGTTGGTCGGGAGCGACCTGCCTGAAACCATGGGGCCGGGTGGCTGGACAGCTCCCCAACTGGCGGAGCAGTTGGGCGCCCTCGGCTGGCCCGTGAGTGCCAAGACCGTGCGCTGCTGGGCTGTCCGCCTGGGCGCCCGCTGGCGGCGCGGTCGGCTGGTGGCGAAGGGGGACCCTGAACGGCAGGCCGTGCTGGAGCGTCTGGCCGCCGAGGTGCAGGCCGCTCACCGGGAGGCGCTGCGGCACGGCTGGCGCCTGGTGGTGGTCTTTGAGGACGAGGCCGACCTGGCGCTGCTGCCCCACGCCGGCTCCAGCTGGCAATTGGTCGATCAGCCCGCCAGCATCCCCACGCCGGGGCAGAACGAGAAGGTTGCGCTCTTTGGGTCACTCAGTCTGGAGGGCGAACTGGTGATCACCGAGGCACCGCGCAAGACCGCTCGGCTGTTGACCGAGCATCTGGAGCAGGTGGCCGCGCGCTGCTCGAACGCCGTGCTGGTGGTGATCTGGGACAACGTCCGCATTCACCACGCCAAACTCACCGTGGCCTGGCTCGCCGCGCACCCCCAGGTCCACCCCGTGCACTTGCCACGCTACAGTCCCAACGACAACGCCCAAGAGCGGGTCTGGGGCTGGTTACGCGCCAAGGTCTGCCGCAATCGAGCGTTCCCCACCTTAACCGCCAAGCGCGCCGCCGCGCGTGCCTTCCTCGCGGTGCGCACCCCCGACGAGCTGCGCCGCCGCTGCGCGCCCACGCGGCTCCTGAGCCACCTGTTGGCCGAAGGGCTCCAGCTTACACTGGAGGGCAGCCTGCCCCTTGACGGGCCACTGGTTGGAGCAGCCGCCCGATGCCCCGCTCCCGCAGCACCTGCACGCCACCGACGTACACCTTCCGCGTCCGCATCCTCGGGAGTGGCTCCGCTCCACCCAACGCCTGGCAGATCTGGCGCGAGATCGAACTCGCCAGCAATCAGACGCTCGCCGACCTGGGCGAGGCGATCCCCGAGGCCTTCGCCTTCGACGATCCGCACCTGTGGGCCTTCTTCCTGAGTGGCAAGCCTTGGGACGAGCGCACCGAGTACGCGCTCGATCCCGAGCCGAACCTGCTCGGCGCTCGGCGACCAAAAGCCGCCGAGCGCTTGCCTATCCGTGAGGCGCCGGGTAAGGAGTTCCTGTACATCTTCGACTTCGGCGACGAGTGGCATTTCGGTGTCAAGCTCGCGCGCACCAGCGACCGGCTGGAACCCGGTGCGCGCTACCCGCGAGTCGTCGCACGCCAGGGGAAGTCCCCACCTCAGTATCCCGACCTTGAAGGCGACGATGAGGAAGAGGACGATGACTCTGCTGAGACCAAGCTTGACTGAGTCTTCCTCCGCAGCTCCACCACCGTAACAAGACTTCGGGCCACCTGCTTAGTACAGGATTCCGGAAATTCCGGGCCCGGTCATGCGGCCTGCCTGAGGCACGTCATGGGCTCAAGACGGAGGAGTGGATGGCGCAGGCGACGCTCCAGGTCTTGGCGGCTGAAGCGCCAGGCGAAC
>JAABUQ010000947.1_pt1 | contig 65459 bp, 16 predicted proteins | sample 5560001 | NCBI WGS metagenome assembly JAABUQ01 (sample SAMN10711888, study PRJNA513371) | rock metagenome | isolation source: Antarctica rocks | place: Antarctica: Victoria Land, Finger Mt nord | collected 2015-12-18
ATTTCAAACAAATTACAAAACAATCTAAATATTAAGAAACAGTTTAAATTACTCTAATAGGCTAGCGCGAGGTGTCACGAGACTCTCTCGGGCCGATGTCGACTCAGTAGAGCCATTGTGCCACAGGAGTCGCTTCCCCGAATTGCCGATATAACAAGACAATTATATTTTATTTAAGTTTTATTTAGATAAGTAAAATCTTTAAGAAAAGACTTCTCGAGATATATATTAAATCTATTAAATAAACAAAATTCTAACAATAGTTCGAAAGTTATCTATATCTTTTAATATTTAATTTTTTGAAAAAGACAACTTACTTTACTTTATAAACTATACAAATTACAAAAAACTATATTTGTTTAAATAATTTAAGATAAAATTCTTTTACTAGATTTACAACATAAATAGTTATATTAAATTTACTTGCACTTATAAGATAATAATTGTTAACTTCTATTTTTGCAAACTTATTTCTTAATTATATTAATATATTGCTTATTGTTAAAAGTGCAATCTTTATTAAATTAAGCAATATTAATTGTATAAAGATCTTAATTTAATTCTAAGTTCTTTTGTATTTTATTATACGATATATATCGATTTTGTCTTAAAATTATTGTTATATTAAGACTTCGATATTGTTTTAACAACAATATATAAATTTTTCCAAAAAATAATTGTTTTAATTAACAAGACAATTATATTGCAGCAGAGTAGACAAGTATTTTTCTTAATAATTTTGTTAATTAAGAAGTTTTAAAAGCGTTTGTGCACAATAGAGATTGTAAATTTATATATAAATTCTAAATAACTATATTTTAGAAGCTAGAAATTTAGTTTTTAATCTTAATAATATATTATTTCCAAACAAATAAATAAAGTAAACAAATAGATTAGATAATTAAGATAGTTTTGCGATATATTGCGACAAGTAGTCTTAATTTAGATTGATATTTTTCTTGCTTGCATTTTGCGTTTGTCTTAATAATTTGTCTAGTGCATCTATTAAACTATTATTAAATAAAATAATTATAAACTTTAAGATACGTAATCTTTTGTCTCTTCTTAAATTTAATAATATCTAAATAAATTAATTGCAAAAGAAGATTATTAACATCTTTAAAACAAAAGTAATAATTGCATAAATTAATATAATAATTAAAACAATATACAATAAATATTACAAGTCTATCGAGTTTTGTAATATAACATATTTTTGTTTTTATAAAAACTACTTTTTGTTGTTTGTTAAATTGTTTAAGTTGTCAATTTAATATATCGAGTTTTTTAAGATTTTCGAATAAAAGAGTAATCTAATATACAAATTAAATTTCTCGACAAATTGAAAGATTTATCTAGTTATATTTATTGTTTATCTTAAATTAATACTAGACAATAAAGATTTATACAATTGTTCAAAACTAAATCATTTGAAGATTTTTGTTAAATTAAATATTAAATAGCATTTTTATGAAATTAAAACTCTTATTAAGCATTGCATTTATCAATATAAACAAAATTGTTTTATCTCGAAGTATTTTGTTCGACAAAAAAATTACAATATTAAGTAAAAACGATAGTATAGCAAGAATTTGCTAAACAGTTTTGCGAATCTTGTTAATAACTACAAGATAAAATACAAAATACTTATCTTCTCTATTATAAGACGCTCTAAAACAATTATTACAATATTTAAAATAATTGTTTTAATATCTCTAATAGATATTATTGTTCTTGTATTATTGTTAAAGAAGCGCAATCGATTGTCTAAAACAACAAAAACGCGTTTATATCTAAAAAAAAAGATTGTCTAAGATTAAGACTATTACAAATAACAAGAAAAACAACAATATTAAAATATTATCTTAATATTATTGTTGTTGACGTTTAAAAATTAATAACAATAGACTATTTGCTTAGATATAATATTAAACAATTATAATTTATTGTTTATTTATAGCAAATGCTTTACAAGTTTTAATTACAAGACGCAATTTACTAGAACACTAGTATAATTAATATTAATATTAATAATATTACTAAAGCTTATTATTTTTGATTTTACTAATATTTATTCTTGCTTACTATTGTTAGCTATTTATTTTTATATTATTGCTATTGTATTGCAAGATTGTTTATTTATTGTTATTATTTAACAAGCAAACAATATAATTTTTGACAAAAAAACAAGAATACTTACTTTAGTTTAAATGTCGCAAAAAGTTGTAAACGCAAAATTAAGAATTAGACAATTAAAGATAATCTTGCAAAAACACCAAGTTAATAAAATAACAATAACGAAATTATATTAAATAACAACAAACTAAATTAAATAGATATTAAGCTTAAATGTAAATTCTTCTAGAAATATATTATAGCAAACGTCGAACAACTTATTTGCAAAGTATCTATACTTAATAATTATCTTATTATATTTATACTTTGTAAAAACAATAATATATCTCTTGTTTGTCTAATTTCTAGTCTCGATATCTTAAGCGCAAAAACAATCGAAAACAATATTACTCTATTCTAGTTTAAAGAAGAGATAAAGATTAACGATTATTTTATCTATTTAATAGCTTATACGTATTTTATTAATTACAATATAAGTTATATTATTTGTGTTAACATTATAATATGCAAACGCTTTGTTTTATAACTCGCAACTTTTAATAAAAACAACAATATTTGTTTATTATATATATCTCTAGAATCTATCTTTGTATCTATAAATATTATTGATATTTTTAAAAAGAAATATATTTTGCAAAATAATATTAATATTAATATTTAGTTTTTTTAAATTATTAACTTGCAAAAGAAATACAAGACAATTAAAGTAAACAATCTTGTATATAATATTATATTTTGCGCAATAATAATACGTCTTAACAAGTTGTTATCTATAAAAAAAGACTAAATTTTTGCAAATTACAAGACTTGCAAGTCTATCTTAAATCTTGTTATATTTAATAATTAATTTTTGAATTTCTACTACAAGAAAAATCTTAAGACAATTGATACTAATAAAAAAATTGTGTTAATCGAAATTTGTTAAACAATTAAACGCAAGAATGCAACTTTAATTAAAGTGTAAAAAATATAAACGATAAATGTCGATCAATTTTTTTTTAGACAATAACGTTGTTTCGTAAATGTCTAGCTTTAACAATAAAAACAAGCAAATTAACTTTAAAAATCTTAATTAACAAAGATATCTTCTTTAATCTTACTTTATTTTTTGTTTAGCGAGATTTAAAATTGCTAAAATATTATATAAAAAAGTTTAAGACAATCAAGACAAATTTAATTATACGTTAAATATTAGTTTTGAAAAATTAATTAATTTGCAAGAAAGCAGTTTGTAGATTTACAAATATTTTAATTATTAATTGTTAAACAATTTGATTTGTAATAGTTGCTAGACAAATGCTAAATAAAATAGCAAATAACACAAACAAGACAATAATATACTTTTAAGCTATACAAGATAATTGCAATACTATTTTTAATATTAATTTTACTATTGTAATCAATATCTATACTCTTCTTAAAAATATTGCAAAATTTGTTGATAAATTAACTCAAATTGTTAAAATTATTAAATTGCTCGAAAATAGTTTTTACAACAACTTTGCAAAAACTAAGATAAACAAAACATACTTAAATGCAAGAAAGAGTATTTATTGTTAACGCAATAAGAAATTCTACAACAAACTAGATATCGAAAAGAATTGAACTAAAATTATTTAGCAATATAACGCACAAACAAACAAGAACAACAAATTTATTACAATAGAGTAAACTATTAAGATTTGAACAAAATAATAGTTAAGTTTAGAAGTTAGATAACGTTTAAGCTTGCAATATAACAAGAGTATCAATATCTTTTCTTTTAAGAAAAGTATATATTACGAGATTTGTGTCTAATGCTCTTGTTAAATAACAAGAGAGCGTTTGACGTTTATTAATAGCGCTTGCTCTTAAACAATCAAGTATAACTTAATTGTTAACTTAGTTCTTAGAGAATTATCTTTACAATTATTATAGATATTTGTCTTGTTTATTTACGTGTCTTTTTATCTTGTCTAGCTATCTAGCTATCTTGTCTGCCTAATTGTTATTCTTTGCCTAGCAAAAACAAATATAAAACTTAATATACTATTTTATTTTTGCGCAAAATCCAATTTGTTATTTTTGTTGTTAAACAATAGAGAGAGAAAAAGTAGCTTACAAATTTTCGACTATTAAACTAATAAATATAGCAAAATCGAAATAAGAGTTTAAAGTTAAACAAAATAACATTTCTAAAGTAAGAGACTAAATTGTATAATTCAAAATTCAAAATTGTTTTGCAATTAATAATCGAGTTATAAATTAGAAATTTACAATTGTTTTTTTGCAAATTAGTTTTGCTTCTAGCGTTGCAAGAGACACTTACAAACAACAAGCTTAAATAGTATATATATTGCTATCTTCTACGTTTGCAATACGTTAAAAATTAAATTGCTAAAATAGAATATTGATTATTGCTATTGTTAATAAGTTTTAATATATACTCTAAAAACAAAGTCAATCTTGTTATAAATATTGTTAAAGATATGATATTAATATAAATAAAGATTTAAGACAAGTATATAAAGAGACTAGTATATTAAATCTATTTTGTCTCTTTATTTCGAAAACAAACATTTAAGATTTTGTTTTTTGTAAAAAAAGTTATTGAAGTATTTGATATTTTTTATTTGCAAAAAAATTGCATTTAAAATAAAAAACTGTTTTTAAAAATTATTTTTAAAATTTGCAAAACTAGTTTGTAGATTTTGAATTAAAATATTAAAGACTTTTTCAATAATTGTTGTTTCAAAATCAATGTTATTTTTGTTTTTTACTAGATAAAAAAAAAATTTATTGTAAAAATTTATATTTAGCAATTGACAACCAACAGACACAAAATGTATAAATATATTGCTAACTAATAAAATCTATTTTTTAAATTTGTTAAATCTTTTGTTTGTTGCTTTTTAACACAAGTACTTATAGCAAAAATTTAAGTTGCTTGCATTAAAAATACAAATCAAATTTAAAATTAAAAATTGTTACAAGAAAATATATACTTTTTTATATAAAAGATATTTAAAAGACAAGTACTAAAACATATATTCAAGATTCTTTGTATTTTCTCTATAACAATTGTTATAATTAAAACAATTAAAATCTAACAATATTTTGCAAATCTTATTTTAATATATAGATTCTATCGAGTAAAAATCTCGCGAACTTTAATAAAAATAAGTTTTGCTTTTACTAATATATAATATTCTGTTAAAAAAATTAAGGAAAAAAATCTAGATAAATTGATTTAGCAATATTTGTTGTTAATTAAGATATTAACTAAATTTGTTTTATTTTTTAAAAATAAAATAGAAATTCAAATACAAGCTTTAAATAAATATTTTGAATTAAAAAAAAAGACAAATTTATTTTAGAATAAAACTTTTAGACAAAAATTGCTTAAAATTTAATTTTACAAATTCTAACGTTTAAAATATCTTGTAACTACAATTTTGCTAATTACTTTTTTAATAAAAATTTATATCTATATTTCTTCTCGAAGAAACAAAAACAAAAAACTATATATATATTAGGTTTTTAAATTCAATTTTAGAATCAAAATTTAACTATATATTTTTAGCAAAATACTATTAGAAGCTTCTTGTTTTTTTTAACAACTCTTAGTTTTACAATCTAGAGAATTCTAGTATCTGTATTAAATATTTTTCTAATATAGTTTTTAATTGTTGTAGCTTAACTTGTTTATAGTAGATCGATATTGCTATTTTATATTTTTGCAAAAATAGATTAATTTCTTTTTATCTACTAGTATTTGTTGTATAGTTTTGAGCTTACTTATTAAAAATAAACAACTTTGCTATCTATTTTGTCAAAGTTTTTCTATTGTTCTGCTATATTCTAATTATTTACTAATTGCTATATTGTTTATCTATAATCGAAGTTAATTTTTGCAATATCGCTTTAATATCTTGCTAGACTTAAGAAATTTTATTATTATTCTTAAATTATATATAGATAAATAACATTGTTACATTAGATGTTAAAGCGACTATTCTAGCTAACTAGAACTATTTGAAATATTCGACAAGTATAGTTCTTTTGTAATTAAAGAAATTTGTCGAGCTTGTCGAATATAAAGATTTTATTTAATTTGTTAATAGACAAAAGCTTAACTATAATATAGTCAATTACTAGTAATATAATAACACTATGCTATAAATTTAACTACTTATAGTATATTGACAAAAATAATAAGAAATACTTTGATATTAAGAATCTTTAGAGTATTAACAATATCGATAAATATAAACAATAGAGAGAGTATCTTTATACAAAATTAAGAGTTAATATCTCGATTTATTTTGAAAAATAGAACAAGATCGAATATATATATAATTATTGCAAAGATGTTGTCTTTTGAACTTTTAAAAATGTACTCTATAATATTTTTTGTCAATTTTTATACTATAGCTATTAAGATGTTAAGCAATATAGATTATTTATATAGCAAGTATAATTCTATAGACAAGACAAAAACTTAAATTCGAAATTCGAAATTTAATATAAGATTGCTAAAAAGAATAAGATATTTAACAAATTTGTAGTTTATTTTATTGCTATTGCTACGCTATTAGACTTTAGCAAATGTTACAAGATATTTAAACTGCAACAAATATTTATAGATTGTCTATATTAGAAAGTAATTGATAATATATATTCTATAGTTCTTCGAAACTATATATAGCATCTTTATTAATTTAATGTAGATATAAGACAATATAACTATTAAAGATATCGAACGCTTCGCTAACAATAATAGAGATTTTAGACAATAAATAAATATATTGTTTACTTTATTTAGATTTGCAGCAATTTCTCGACTATCTATCTATCGAGTATCGACTATAAATAGAGATTATTAATATTCTCAGCATACAATTAAACAATTAATAATAATAAATTACTATTTTCGATATTTTCAAAAAAGCTATCGCTTTAATAACAATAATATTTCTTGTAAGAACTCTTTTTACTTAACTATTGAACAAGTTATTGTTTAACTTAAGACTATCGAAGTAGAACTAACAACTATCGATTTCGATTATAATTTAAAGAAGAAAAAAGAAGATTAAATTATTGAATCTAAATTCGAATCGAACAATTGATAATTTTTGATAACAATTGTAATTAGAAATTAAAGTTGATTAAAATGCTTAAAACAATTGCTAAACTAGACACATCTAAAAAGTCTATAGCTATAGTCAATCTATCTTTCTACTATTTAGAAAAAGAATCTAAGCTTTGGATTAAACAATAGTTCGATTTTCGAAGTACAATTACTATATTAAAGAGAGATATTAAAATTATCAAATTAATAGATATAGATGCAAATACAAAAGAATGTATAAATTAATATTTTCTTAAGCAAAATAAGATATCTAAGATTCTTTTAAAAAGATCGATTTGTTTGTATCTTGTCGACAACAACAAAATGTTAGATATAATCTATATAATTGACGTTTATATAAAATTCTATAATTACAAAAAAATCGTTTGATATTTAGTTACTACTCTAAAAAAGTTCGATATAATTCTAGATATACTATAGTTTAAATTTTATAATCTACAAATATTTTACAAGCATCGAATAATTATCTTCAATTCGAGTTATTGTTAATTCTATTGTCTAAAGTATAAGCTTTCAATTATTATCTCTATTAATAAAGTAAAAAAAACTCAACAATTAATTGTGTTATGTTTAAAGAAAGATATAGTAGAATTCTTCGTCTATATTTATCTTGGAATAGTCGAAAACTTAAAGAATCAAACTATTGCTATATAGTTAGAGCATTTTGCTATATTTAATTAATTAAAGAAAATAGACTTTTTTACAATTGTATACTTATTTATTGCAGAGATTGCTACTATTATAGTTTTATAAGAAGTTCTATTAGAAGTTATAAAGACTTTCTATTATACAAGCTAAGCTTAAAAAACAATTATCTTAGAACTATTATTTATAGATCGACAGATAAATTTTACAAGAAATAAACAAACTATCTCTATATTAGAATATAGACTATTATATCGATTTAATAGATAAGGCTCTACTATTTGCAAAAAAGATCTATAATTTATCTCGCAAACAAACAACAATAGTTAAGAAATATATTAATAATATACTTAAGAAAAACTTTGTTAGATCTAGCAATTTATCTTACGTTGTTCTAGTATTAATTGTAGAAAAGTTAGATAATAGTCTACGTATTTGCGTCGACTACAAAGCTCTTAATATACTTATTATTAAGAACAAAAATATTCTATTGCTAAATAAGAAAACGTTAGCGCGTCTACATTGAGTTAAAATCTATAGCAAATTTAATATTGTTGCTATTTTTAACAAGATAAAAGTAAAAGAGAATTATTAAAAAAGGATTATCTTTTTTATACACTATAGCTTATTTAACTACATAATTATATTGTTCGAACTCTATAATATATTCAATACTTTTTAATTCTTTATTAATAAGACTCTATACAAATATTTCGATCACTTTTATATTGTATATCTTGATAATATTCTAATCTACAATAATATATTGATGAAAAAAATATTATATATTAAAGAAGTTATTCAAAGATATAGCAAACAACATAATAGATTATCTATCTATTAAAAGATATAGAATATAGAGACTACAAGATATATTGCAATTTCCAAGCTAGTTTTGATTAAATCTAGCTCTTCTAAATTAGATTAAATTAATCTAGACTAGTTTGCTAAGCAAGTTAATTAGAACTACGCAAGCAATTTTCTAATTTGTCTATCTAATATTATCTTTGTTTATAAACTTTAGATATGTCGTTGTTGCATTGCGCAGCACTTCTGCTCGACAATAATGTATCTATTAGTTTTTACTAATCTTCTAATCTATTAATTCAAGTTGTTTAACAAAGATTTTAAACTTATCTTCGAACAATAATTTTATTAGTTTATCTACTATTATATTTGCACTTCGGACGAAACTAGTACAAATACAATTGCTTTTGTAGAGATCTCTAATATAGTAATATGTTCTGTCGATATATTTTGATTTTTCGTAAATATAAACATTCTTAACAAGTATTAAAGTTGCTTAATTGTCTTCTATCAATTGTATAAGAGATACAAATTTGTATATCTTGTTTTCAACAATGTTTATGCAATTTAGTAAATCTTTAGAATGTTTTGCATAGTTAGTGTCTCTTAGAACTTGTATAATTTATAGACTCTTTCTAACGTATATAGATAGAGTTATATACTCGACTTTAATAGTAGATGTTACTACTAACTTCTACTTGCATAATATTTATGCAATCGATTCTTTGCTCTATATAAATACGTATTCAAGAATTGACTTTCGATCTAATCTATTAGCGAAAATAGCAATATTGTCAATATATAGCGAAAGCATAATATATTGTTTGGAATACAACAAGAGATAGAGATTAGTATTGTATTGTTTAAAGTCTAGTTTAATAAGTTTTTTAATATAGTATTTATATTAATCGCGAGCGATCTATTTTAGGTTGTAAAAACTTTGTAGAATGCGTAGATATTGCTCTAAGAGTATATCTACTTCAAATAGAAATATTATATAGATCTTCTTCTTAAGAAAGAATTCAATAAAGATATTATTGACGTCTACTTAATAGCATTTCAAATTCTTTAATATAACAATAACAAGAAACACTTGTAAAGTATTGCTTTTAACAATTAAGACAAAGATATCTTTGTAATTAATTCTAAATCTATATAAAGTTTTTTACAATTAATCTTGCTCTAAATTGTTCTAGTATTTCGTCGATATATATTTTTGCTTTAAACACGTATTTGCTTGTTACAGTATTAATATTTTGCAAAGAGATAACAAGTTTCTATATGCTATTAGCAACAAGAACAAGCAATTTGGCTTATATAGTTTTCCATTATAGCTTTCTTCAAACAAGATTGTTTATAATAGATTTTGCATTTAATATAAATTTTTTCGATTATTTTGACGTATTGCAATTTCTTTTCGATAAAAATAATTGTAAATTTTTATTGATTTTTTGTTATTATAGTAGCAAATTAACTACGTAAGCGATGCGTCAACAAGATCTTGCTATAAATAAAATTAATAAAAATAGCAATATTAATTAAAATAATTCTTTTTGCTCTTTTTGTTCGCGCGCAAATGCAATATCTTTTTTTTTAAATTTTTGCTATTTGCAATATATTGTTCGCATCGACAAAAATATTAATTATCAAATATATTTTCAACTTTTGTTTGCTTCGCAATCTAATAACATGCAATATATTGAGCGAAAAAATATTTGCTATAAATATTGCACTTTAAAGCGCAAAATTGTAAGTTGTTTATATACTTTTATATTTAATCTAACCTGTTAATATATTTTTATTGTTATTCGATATATTAAGCAAATCAATATTTTGTTAAAGTTCAAGATGCGTGTCTTCGATAAAAACGATACTAAAATTAATCAAATTGCGTTTGCTTTGCAAATACAACGTTGTCTTACTACTATATATATATAACAACAAAAAAACAAATCGATTTCGCGTTCGATTTACAAGAATTTTTTAACTAATATTAATACTAAACTAAATTATCTATGCAATATTTAGCAAAAAATACTCGATATAATATATTATAGAGCAAATCTCGATACTTTTTTTTGAAAAAGTTAAACAAAAACAATAAATTTGTATTTAATAATACTATTGCAAATAACAAATTTAAAAATTTGTAAATTCTACGTAGTCTAATAATTTTGTTAAAAACAACATTATTTGTTTTGTTTTTATTAATTAGATTTCTCTAAAAAAAAACAATATAAATATCTAGACAAAATTTCTTTTATATATTATAGTTGTTTCGACAGTTTATATACTTAATTCGAATATATCGAATTGCTTATTATTAAACAAAAATATTTAAAATAAATAACTTTCTTGTTCGATAATATAAAAGCTAACAATTAGAAGATTAAATCTTATCTATATTTTTTCGCAAATATTATAATTTTGCAATCTTTGCATAGAATTTATACTTAAAAGATTACTGTTTAAAATTTTTTTTTTTATATTTAAAACAATAAAATTAATTGTGTTTTAAAAAATTATGTTTCTTATTTTTGTTATTAACAATTTACTTTTGCAATACTTGTATATTATCGAAAACAATTAAACAACAATAATTAAAGAATTAATTAAAAAAGATATATATAATTAATTGTAAATAAAATATTAAATCGTGTATCAAATAATATGCGTGCAAGAACTCTTTATTGACAAAAATTAAATAACAAAAACAATTAGATTTGAATATATTTTATATTTTATTTTTATAGTTTTTGATATTTGATTAATTTATTAAGAGAATTATAATATTATTTATATGTATTATCTATATTATTGTTGTATTTTGAGTGTATATAATAGTATCAAATCTTACTTTTTATTGTCGAAATTTCTTTTGCAAATATAAAGTTTTAATTTTTTTGTTTTTGCAATTGATTTTTCGAAAAATTTATCTATATTGTATTTCTTAAATTTTTGCTTCGTATTCGCGAGATAGTTTTTTAATATTTAATTATTATTATATAATAAAAACTCTTCTTATAGAACAAAATATTACGACTTGTTATATCTTGACTTATAATTAAAAATATTTTTTACTTTTTATTTTTTATTCTTGTCAATCAATATTATGTTTTTCGAAACAACAATATTTGAGTTACAATAATATAGTTTCAGTAGTAAAATATAAAAAACAAAATAAATACATTATTTGACAAAAAGATACAAACAATACCTTTGCAAATTAATAATATTTTTAATCTTGAACAATTTTGTAAACTTGTAAAATAGTTTTTCCTTCGAACAAGCGTCTAAAAGATTTTTGATAAAAAGTATAACTTTGTTATCGATTTAGTATTTTTTTAAAGTAATCTTTTTATTGTAATTTCGAGTTTGCGTTTGTTGCGCAATTTGTAGACAACTTATTAATTAATTGTGTTTATTTTGCAAAAATTGAATTTGTTTTCGAACAACAAAAATATCTAAACAATTTTGGTTATTCTAGTTGAATCGAAAATTTGCAACAAATTTAAATATTAATTTGAAAAATAATATCTTAGTCGACGCATGCAATATACTATTGTAAGTATATTAAATTAAAATTAACAACAAACTTCAATTGTTTTGTTTATAATTGCAATAGCAACGCAAATAATATTTTAACATTTAATTTTATCTTTCAATTTGTCTATTAGTCTAAGAATAAAAAGCAATACTTAGCTTTTATTTAATGTGTATATAACAATATATCGCGAATTAGTAATTACTAATAAAGAGCAAATTATAATCGAAAACAATTTCACGAATTTTTAAATAAACAAATAATATTTTCTCGAATAGAATATTAATCAAATTTTTTGTCAACTATATAGATTTGACAAAAATATATAAAGACATTTTAAAATATCGATCGATTACTACTAGAATTGCATTAAATATATTATTTTTGCAATAACTAGCAAACAACTTCGTTATAAAGTTTATCGAAATCTCGATTTATAATTGGGCAAAAATAAAGAACAACATCAACTTTTTGTAAAAACGATAGCGCAAAGTCTTATTTTACTAACAAACGTTGTAGTCTTTAATATATATATTAATATTCGCGATTATTTTTAATTAGTAGAATTTTCTACTTATAAAAGTACGTGTCTTTTTAATTCCAAAGTGCTTTGTCAAAATATTATTATAATACAAATATAGTAGCTTGCTCTTTAGTAATATCTTGTCGAAAATTAAAATAATATAAAAAAAGAATACTATCTTTTTGTAAATTAATTAATCTTTGTGCAAACTTGATTCAAAATTTGCGATATTAATTGTTTTTTAATTTTAAGTATTGTAGAGTTCTTCTTTTGTAGCTTTTTTATTTTGAACAACAACAAAAATAAAAAAGTTTTTAAGTTATTTTTTTTGTTGCATGCGATGCGAACGTTGTTGCAACGCAATTGTTAAATTATTGCGCTTTAAATTGTGTTTGCAATTTCTTTCTTTTTAGATTTACTAATTGTATTTTCTTTGTTTAAAGTATTTTTATTAAGAAGTTCAATATTAAATTTTTTTTCAATTTTCGATACTCGAGTTTCGAGTTTGTTCTTATTGTATAATATTAGCGTTTAACAAGCGTCTCTTGTAAATATTGATATTATTTCAATAGCAACAATAGTAATATTCTTCAACTTATTCTAAAATATAAATAGATAGATTTTATTATTTAATTTTTTCTTGTAATCGAAACGTCGAGAAAATTTGTCAACTAAGTTTTTTTTGTGCAATATTTAATTTCGAAGTTGTATTTTGCTAGCAAAAATATCTATCAAAACTAACAACAATTTAGCGTTGTTATCTTTATAAAATATTGTAGATTATTGTAATTTATTAACATAATAATTAAATAATAACTACTTTTTAAATAGTGTCAATATTGTTTAAAGTTAATAACAATAGCAAGCAACTCTTAATTGTAAGTCTTGTATCGAGTTTTCACAAAACTTATTTTTCTTAAATAGAATATTATTGAATATTACATTGTCTAATCGACTTTCTTATAAAATAAACTAATTGTAATAAAATTGTTGCAATTGTAAATTTCAAAACGTTTATTTTAACGCAAATATAATTTTTTTGAATTAAAGTAAATTAATATAGATATTTATATAAAGATTGTAATAAACTTTTAAAAAGTCAAAATAATATTTTTGTTAAATACAAAAAGATCATTTTGTTTGTTTTGTTTATTGCTTTTTAAAAGCTTTGTCAAAACTCGAGTAATTTTTGCATAGTATTTTATAAGTTGTCGATAAAAGTTTGCGAAATCTAGAAACACTTAAAGTTTATATAAAGTAATAGACTAAAACTATATTTTAATAAAGTCGATTTGTTGTGAATTTATTGATATGTTATAATTGCTTATAATATATTTTAGAAATTTAATTAAAAATGTTATAAAAAAAAATTTGAATAGTTTTACGTAAAACTTGTAGAAACGTAATTTATCAAATATTTAATATACGCAATTTTAGTGTCTTTTCTATATTTTAAAGTAGATCAAAATGTTATTAAATTAGATTACACAAAGATAATTTATCAAATTTTTTAAAATTTTGTTAATTAAGATCTAAAAGATAGTCGATGCATTTGTTAGTTCAAACAATATTATTGCGTATTCGAAATGTTTATATTGTATTCGAAAAATTGTCTTCTATTTATTGTTTTAACAAATTCGAATTTAATAATAAGCGTTTTTTAGATTTAATTTTGTAAAATACGCAATATTTATTAGACAATTTAGTGTCTTCTTTATAAAAAAAAGAATATCGATTCTTAATTGTAATTGTATTAAGATTGCAATAATTAATATATAATTTTAGATTTCTATTGCTTTTTAGCACAAACAATATTAATATTTCGATTTAATTAATTGATTCGCAAATTCTATTTAAAATTAAGTTTTTCAAAAAATAATTATATAGAACAATTAGTTTTTGTTCGAAAAAAATATATAACAAATTAAAATTTTTTTTTTTTTAAAAAAACAAATCGATTTTATAATCTTTCTCTTTGTATTTAGAAAAAGTAAATATATTTTTTGAGTCAAAAATATTGTTGTAGTTCTAAATATTTTTAAGTATAATATGTATTGTCGATATTTTATCGACGTCGAAATTGTAGCAAATTAGAGCAAATATCGAAATTTATTTTTTAAATTTCAAAAAACTCTTCGAAAACTTAACAACAATAGTATTTTTTGTAACTTAATAGCGTCAAATCAATATATATTAGTTGACGTAAAAATTAGTTTCTATTATTTAGAAAAGATTAACAATAATATTGTATACAATTTTATCGAATATATAGAAAACTTGTCTTAATATATATTTTTGTTTCTTATTGTTGCAAATTTTGATTTCTACAATATAGAATCTTATAAATCGAGTTTTCTAAATGGTAAAATTTTTTGTTTCAACTGCAAATTGTTCGATCTTCTTCAAATATTATATTTTTGCAAAATATTTGTTAATACAATTAATATAAACGCTTCTATTAAGAAAATCTTTTCGTCTATATTATTTTTTGTCGACAGATATTAATAGCTTTGCAAAAAGAGTTTTTGTTTTGTATTTTTAATTTGCAATTGCAACTACAATTTTTGCGAACTTATCTAGTTTTTCAAATTGTCAAAAAAAAATTGATAAAAAAATATAATAATAATATTTTCGAAGCGTTTGCTTCGAAACTCTTTTAAAAGTTGTTAATTGTATTAATTTGCAAGTTATTTTCAACAAATTTTAAATATTTTTTCTAAATATATAATTTTTTGTTACAATTGTAGCAAATGCGCGTTTTTTTCGTATTTGAATTAATTTTGTAAAAGCTATGCAAAAAAAGTTTTGTTGTATTTTTTTAACAACTTTATGTTGTTAAAATATCGCAAATTTTAGTTGTTAATATAATTTTTTTCGATTTATAGCTATACAAATTCTCTTTGAAGTTATTGCGTAATTTCGAAAACAATTCTTGATTTAAAATTTAGTTTTTAATATTGAATCGAAAAAGTAGAGCGCTTTTTATATATTGTGTTAACGCAACAAAAGTATTTCGTGTCTCGAAAATTGAAACTATATTGTTAATCTTTTTACAAAGATTTTTTCGCAAACAATGCAAAAGATAATTATGTTATTAATATTCGATATATTTGTTAAGATTTGTCCTCAATATCTTAATATAAATTACAAAATTGTTGATATTTTGAAATTAATTTTGTTTAATTTTTTTGTATTTGCGAGAGAAAACAAAACAACAATTTTTCAAATTCTTAATAAAATTAATTAAATATTGTGCAAACTATTTTTAGTTCTACTATTTTAGTTTGTTTGTTTGTTTATTCTTATAATTTTTTTATTGTATTGTTAATGTGTTGCGAAAACATTATTGAATTTAGTAAATTTTTGAGTTTTTTGTCGAAAATTAATCTTTATTGATCTCGAAGAAATTTTTTGCACTTCAAGTTCAATTTTTTTATTTTTTGAAGTTTTTTTTGTAGTAGAGATCTAGTTAAATCAATCTTATAGAATAGTCGAAGCGCTATTTTTTCAATATTAATTTGCTAATTTTGTTATCGAAATAATTTTTACGTAACAACGCAAACTTGTTGCTTTAATTTTGTTTTTACAAAACAACTTTAAAAGAAGTTTGTTTCTTGCTTAAGCAATACAAAGTTCTTGCTTTGTCTAAAATTTATATTTCTTTGTTTTCTCTTTAATTAGAAGTTTTTTATAGTTGATATTTTTGTCGAATTGCGACAACTTTGTAGCGTTGTTACTTTGCAAAACTTCTTCTTGTAATATAATGTAAATTTTTGTAATATTGTCGAAAACAAGTTGATTATTTGTACTTTTGTTGTTCTAAAAGTGCTAAAACGTTGTTTGTTTTTTGGTTGTCTTCAAAGTTTAGCTTGTATTGCGTGTCAAATTAACTATTTTGTCGAACGATTGTCTATAAAGATTGAGACAAATTAATATTGTAAAATTATGTACAAATATATAACAAAATGTTGCTATATCGACGCATTAAAGACGAAACTACGTAGTATATAGAATTGCAATTTAGAGAGACATTAATTTGTAAAAATTCTAAAAAAAAAATCTTAGAAAGAAAACTCTACACGATACCAAGTTGTTACTACGATAACTTGGCACTAATAACGTGTTCGTTAATTATTAGAAACTAGCATTATATTGTCTAACAAAAGATTAACTTCTAGATTCAAAACAAAAAAATTATTTATTTAATATATTTTGTTTTTGTTCTTCGTATATATTATTGTTGTTTTATACTAATCTAAAAACAACTTTGTTTTCTTGATCTTAATAATGTGTCTCGGAATAGTAATAAAAGAATCTCTAAAGTGTCGAAGTTAATTAATTATATATAAGAAAGTATCAATATTAATAATCTATTTATTGTCGAGAATTTTACTAATATTTTTCTTAAATAGTGTTGCAAGCTTTTTATTAATACTTTTTCGATATTAAAGTTGTTGCTATTAAAAAAAGATTTTTTTAACAAGTTGTTGTTTTTAGTATTGTAGACGTGATACTTCTTTCGCTTATAGTTTTTGATATTTTTAATTTTTTCTATTTTTTTTTTATATATTTGCGAACATTAATACAAAAAAAACTTGTCGACAAAGTACTTAAGACTCTAGCAAAAATAGCAACAATATCTATTTTTGCTAAATTTTCGATTATATTGACAATAATTGAAGTTTAATTTTAAAGAGAAGCTTCGATATTGGCGTCGAGATTTAGAGCAACTTATTTCTTGTTTAATCTATACAACAATTTTATCAACTTTAAGCAAAATTATATTAACGTCAAAAGAATCTTAAGTATTAAAAGTATCTCGAGTAGCAATATTTAGATTAGTTTATTGTTGCAATATAATTTTCTTATATCGAATTAAATCTTAACAAGTTTTTGTTTCAATTTCTTGAAATATATCTATGCTTCGTCGATACTCTAATTAAGAATTTTTTTGTAATTTATATAGTTTATTAAATGTTGTCTTTTAATAGTCTAAAGCTTCTTTTTGTACTTATATATTAAGAATCTCTATATCTTATATACAATAATTATAGCAATTACGTTTTTCGTATTGTTCTTGTTCAAGCAAAATTAAATATAAAAAATAGCTTTGATATTTGTCTTTACATTTTTCAATTAAAAGATTATTGATAAAATTAAACTAGTTTCGCTTGTAGAAGTAAAAAGTATAATAGAGTTTAAAAATTGAACTACATTTCAAAGATTTTTTGCTATAAAATAGTTTTTATTTCACGAAATTATTGTTTGCTTGTAATACAATTAAACATATTAATTGTCTTTTAAATATTATTTTCTATAATATATAGTGTATAAAAGAAGTAAATAAAGTAAAGTTAATAAAATAATAAAAAAGTAAGTAAAAAGATATCTATTAAGTAACAATAAAGAGATTTAATGCACTAATCTTTTATCGATTTAGTGCAAAACCTATAATTATATTATTATTTTAACAGTATCTTCTAGTATTGTGTTTGCTTCTTTTGAAGTAGTTTAGTTTATTCTTTTTCAAGTTGTAATTGATACTCTTTCAAGCAATATAGTTTGCTCTCTTTAAAGCAATAACTAGCTTTTTTTCAAGCGTATAAGTTAGTCTTTCTTATTGTTGTTCGTTCTTCGTAGAATTTATAATCGAGCGAAACTAGTTTATTTATATAGAGGTTTCTTACTTAACTCGAAAATATATATCAATTTCTATCTATCGATAGTAGTATCTTTTGTTCTTCTTAAAACGCGATTGAAGTTGTCGCAATAAGAGTATCAAAAATTGTTAAATCGAAAGTCTTCGCAAACTCGAATTTATAATCTATTAAAAGATATAGCAAACAACTTAGTAAATTATCTATCTATCAAAAGATATAATGTATATAGAGTGCAAAAACTGCAAAATATATTGTAGTCTCTAAACTAGTTCTAATTAAATCTAGCTCTTCTAGACTAGATTAGATCAATCTAAATTAGTTTGCTAAGTACATTAATTAGAATTACACGAGCAGCTTTCTAGTTTGTCTGTCTAATATTATCTTTGTATGCAAACTTCAGACATATCGTTGTTGTATTGCGCAACAAAAAACTTAATAAAATTAAAAAAGACAAACTTTATCTTAATATTAACAAGTGCAACTTTAGTATTACGCAAATAAAATATCTCGATCTTATTATAACTATCGATAATATTAAGATAGATTTAATTAAAATAGAAGCAATTCTTAGATAGAAAGTTCTAAGACTAATTAAAAATATTTAAAAGTTTTTAGACTTTGTCAACTTTTATTGCTGCTTTGTAATTATATATTTTAAATTGTCAACTTATTGACTATATTAACAAAGAATAGCAACAAATATTTTATATTTCTCCAAAATTCTAAAGATCTAGAACAAAAGATTTTTAATACTCTTAACATAGTATTTACTATTGTATCAATTTTTGCGCATTTTAATTTTGATAAGAAAGTTTGACTTAAAATTGACGTCTCTAATTATATAGTAGTTGTTGTGCTTTTATAGCAAGAAGAAAATAGACAACTCTATTTTATAGCTTTTCTCTTAAAATATATATTATTGATAAAATGCAATTACAATATTTATAACAAGAAGCTTCTAGCTATTGTTAGAGTTTTCGAGAAATAGAATTCGTAGCTAGCAAAAATATCTATCGAGAACTTTATTAAAGTTATTATCAACTACAAGAATTTGAAATAATTTATATCTATAAAGCAATTAAATCGAAAATAAGTTTATTAGATAAAATTTCTATTAAAATTTAGTTTTCGATTTTTCTATCAATTAGAAAAGTTAAATACTAAATCAAATATTCTTATTCGACAATCGAAAGACTTATTTAGCAAAAAGAAAAATAAACAATATTGATTTTAATATTAAATTGTATTAGAATATCAAAATCTAGAGTACAAAATATATTAAGCTATCGAACTAGCAATTATTTTAGTAGATAAACTCGATTAAAATCTAGTATATATAGCAGTATTAATTTACAATCTGAGTAAAAAAGATTATAATAAAAACAAAAAGTTAATCGAAGAATTTTTGTTAAGAAACAAGAAATCTTTAGAAGAATTGTTTTTACTATATAATTTCGACATTATAGTACAAATTAAAGTTGTTTCAAAAAAGAACAAAATCTTACAAAATATTATTTACTTTAAGAAATCTAAAAAGAGAAAATTATTTGTTGATATTGTACAAAAAGAGAAAATAAAACTAATTCTTAAAGATTGTTGTTTAGTTGACAATATACTCTATATTAAGCATTATATCTATAAATTAAGCAATAAGAAGTTTCGAATATATGTAGTTAAAGATATCTATAACAATTTATCTAAAGATTAAGTTAATTGCTTTTTAATCTACAAAAAAGTTAGCAAATACTATTGTTGATTTAAAATAACAAATATAACTGCGCAATATATATATAGTTGCTATATTTACAAAAGAACAAAAAGTTATAAACAGAAGAAGCAAAACTGTTAAAATCTTTATTAACTTCGAATTGCTATTGGCATATTATTATTGTCTACTTTATTATCTCTTTGTTTATTTGTCTACAACACAATAGAAGCTATCAATATATAATAGTTGTAGTAGATTGTCTATTAAAGAAAAAGAAATTTGTAGTCTTAAACTTGTTATTTGTAAAATTGGTAATCTAGACGTTGATCGAATAGATTTGACGCAAAAAAAAATATGTTAAATCGATAGTATTCGATTGTAGCAGTCAATTTATCTCTTATTTCTAACAATATCTATATCAATAAATAGAAATAAAGTCTTAACTGTCGATGTTGTTCTATCCGAAGACTAATAGTTAAATAGAAAGCGCAAATATTGTATTAAAGCAATATTTTTGCATCTATATTAACTACAATTAGGACAATTAAATAGACTACTTATCTATAGCTAAGTTCGAAGCTAATTTAGATCTAAAATCAGCTATTGGAATTGTCTTCTTTTAAGCAATAAAAGACTATTTGTTGCAAACTAGATTTAAACTGTCTAATTCTCTAGATAAAACTAAATTGCTTCTATTTAATACTAAGCGCAAATATTTGCAAAGAGATTATTTAATTTAGAAGCTAAACAATATTTTGTTAATATTCAAAGAACAAGTTAAAATAGAAACAAGCTTAACAAGCAAATTACATAAATCGATATCAAAATATTGTATTAGAATTTCAAATAGACGATATAGTTATACTAGATACTAGAAATATTAAAATTACGCATTCAATTAAGTTTTTAGATTTCAAGAATATAGATTTGTTTAGAATTATTCGAGCTATCGATAAAATAGCTTATAAACTAGAGTTGTCGAAAACTATAGTTGAAATGTTTTTAGTATTTTATTCTTAATTGTTATATCTAGATACTAGCAATTTTTTGGTTAAAACAAGTAAATTTTTTATCGCTATCGATTGCTATCTAAAAAAACGCAATCGATTACAAAGTTGAGAAAATTGTCGATTTAATAATAGACAAATGCAGAACAAATTCTATATATTCTAATCGAAAGAAGAAGAGATATCTAATATACAAAAATCAAGTTTACAAATAGTTCGAAATAGAATACTAATTTGTTATATTAGAACTATATCTACGCGATCGACTATATAAATCTTGTTGCCAGCTATTATTACAAGTTTCTCTATGCAGCAAGATTATATCGAATCTTTAAGACTAAGAAAGATTAAGAGTCTCTTATTGCAATACTAATAATTACTGTAATTAGATAGAATTCTAGCTACAAGATTTTAGATCAAATTACATTAATTGAAAAAATCAAAGATATCTTGCTTATTTAGTCGATCTCGTTATCAAAAAAACTAACAAACAAAAGAATTCCCAATATTAAAAATAAAGTTGGGAAAGAGAAGAATAACATAACTATATGGCGTATTCTAGGCAGATCAAAAATACGTTTTAGGTTTATTTTTTAAGAATAAGAGATTGAGAAAACAATAGAAAATACGCATCTAAACATCAAAAGAACGCTCTTTTTTTAAGGAAGTTTGCAGAGATATATTGTGTTCTAAGAAGAGAGTAGTGTTACGATTTTCTTGTCTTTACAGCGCTATTGTCTATTCAGGCTTAGCGTCTCGGCTCTCGACCTCTATAACTCGATTATCTACAAAGTACCGTGATTCCTGTATATAGATTCTATCTTATAGTTAGAATTCTTGTTCAATCTTATCTAATTGCATTTCCCATCCGTAAGCTCTAACAACAATAAAAAAGATTAAATACTAATATCTATATTTTTATTAACAATTAATTAATATTAAAGAAATTGCAAAGTGTAAAAAATCAAGAAGCTACAAAAATTCGAAATTAAATTAGACTTGATTTAATAAAATTAAACAATATCGAGTATAGAATATCTATTATGTAAATTCTAGTTAAAACAAGTGTTATCGAAAACAAAAAAACAAACAAATTGACAAAAAAAGTAGTAAAAATAATAAAATTGATATCTATAGACTCTATAATTACAATTTCGCATTCTAGAAAATAAATTAACAAAAGAACGAAAAGAAGTTGACAAGCAAGTTAACAAAAACAAATATTATATTACAAATATTCTAGAGTTACTAGACGTCAAAAAAGTCAAAAAACTATCTCTAAAAAGTATCGACAGATTTATCTTTGCAACTTTTGTACAAACAAAACTAGAATACAAATATCTCCTCCCATATTTGATTAAACAAGAAAAAGTACTTAAAGATTTATCTGTAAGATTAGATTTCGCAAATATGTCGGAAATATGCTAGGAATATTTTAAAAAAGTGTTTGCTTTGAATAAATTTGTGCTGGATATTAGTTAGTCAGTCGATTATTAAGTAGTATATATTGGTTATTTACTATCTATAAATCTATTCAGTATAGTTAGACTAGTGAAAAATTCAACCGTTGTACAACCGTCGAAAAACCGACTAAAAACCGTTTCCCAACCGTTTTCCAACCGATTAACAACTAGAAAAACTCTAAATTTCGGTTGTTTAACCGTTGGTTGCCCCAACAACCACCAACCGCAATTAAACTATAGATAGGTTGAAATATAGTTGTCCAACGATTGATTAAAAAATTTATTAAATCAAAAAAAAATTATAATTAATTAGACTCCCTAAGTACTAGACTATTAGAGGGGTATAGATGGGGGGCATAGATGGGGGGATTATTTACGCGTATACGTTTTTTGCAAATCAAGTGATTTTTCTATTTATAGCTTGATAGCGTTGATAGTAATCGAAATAGAGACTTCCGAAATAAATTAAAACTTTAAATTTAAGTTTAAAATCTAAACTATTAATAGAGTTAATAGAAAAATGTCTTAACGACTTCACGCATTGACGAATCAACGATTTAGATATTTTACTACTCGACACGCCAAGAGTTAAAACCTCGATCGGGCTAGCTTCAGGACTTAGAATAAATTTTCAAACTTTTCAAAGTTTTTATATCAAAATTAGCATCTATAGGCATCTATAGGTTGTTCAACCGTTGTTCAACCGTTGTTCAACTATAGAAAACCCAATTTTCTAGTCTCAAACCGTTGTCTAACCGTTGTTCAACTACAAAAAATCTTAATTTCTAACTTTAAACCGTTGAACAATCGTTGAACAACTATAAACTATCAAGATTTCTGTTGTTCAACCGATATACAACCGTTGTACAACTGTTGTTTTTATTAGTAGGAAGCCCTAGACGTTTTGGTTATTTATCGATTGACTAGTTAGTAGTCAATCGACATATAGTAGTTATCTATCGATTATAGATCTTATAGATGCTATTTTTCTTGATTTTAAATTTTTAAATTTTAATAAATTTAACTAAGTCTCGACGCTAGTTCGATCGAGAGTTCGAGTTTCAAAATATCGAATAACAAAGTATATACATCGTTGATTTGTCAATACGTAAAGTTGTTCAACTATTTTTCTATTTATAGTTGAAAGTTTTAACCTTAATTTATAGTTTATAAATATTCGAGAAGTGTTTAACTTTGCAACTATCGACATTATCGAAATCTTAACTACAAAATTACGTAATTTACGAAATTTATATATACGCGTTACATTTTCTCTACTAGCGTATACATAATACAATACTTATATAGCTAGTATTAGTTAATCTAGACTGATCGCGTCGGTTTGGGAAATCGAGTTTGATTCGAGAAATCGAATCGAATCTTGGCGATTCGATTCGACTCGAATCAAAAGTCTTGACAATTCGATTTCTAAAGTTGAAATCGATAATGTAGTTCGATTTCAAAAGTTGAATCGAAAAATCAATTCGAATCGTCAAGACTATTATTTTTAGTAAATTTTATTATTTTTAGTAACAATTAATTAATAATTTAATAGAAATAGTTAATATATTGAATTAATTGATAAATATATTAAAAATTTCTTTTTACAAATGCATTACTATTGTGCATTACCTAGAAAATAGTAAAAAATTTAAATTTAAATTTATACTATTTTTAGTATTTTTGATATTCTTGGCGATTTCTTGGCGATTCGATTCGATTTCAAAAATTAAATCGTCGATTCGAGTCGATTCCAGAAGTTGGAACCGAAAATCGAATCCACAATCAATCTAAGTTAATCTACTTAATTAAAAAAAATTAAAAATTCTAAAGAAAAAAATTACTAGTAATATTTATACCCGGAATATACTCGGAATTTATCCGAAATATTGCTCTTTTGATTAGTTACTCGCACGTAATTTATTTGAAGAAAATCTAGAATCTAATCAATTTTTAATCGGTTTTTGCTAATTAGAAAGCAGATTTCTGTCAGTTAAATAGCAGTTATTGAACCGAAAGATTGCTAGTAAACTCCGGGTAAATTTCGGATAAGTTCCGGATAAACTCCGGTTAAATAACTATATAAGTTGGCAATATAGTAAATAACTCTAAATATACAAGCATATGCAAACAAACGCAAATATCAAAATGCATAATATTAGATTGCAAATACTATCGTAACAAGCAAAGTCTAATAAAAAGAACGCTAAAAGCTAAAGATCTAACTATAAAAATTCTATTTTCGACTCAAAAAGACATAGCTTTATTGTGCTTTGAATTATTTAAAGAAGACTAGAGTAAGAACAAGAAAATAGATTCTATAAACAACAAAAAAAATAGAGAAGAGATAAGAGATAAGAGAATTTAAGACTTTTTTGAAGACTTTTTAATTATGTGCTAGCGAGCATCAAAATCGATTGACATACTATATATAACAATATAGAGAAATAAATAGAGATATGTAAGTTACTAGCCCGATATATATAGACTATATCCACTCAATAAAGAGAAAGAAAAAAAAGAATTTTACTATTTTTAAATATATTAACTACTTTTGTTTAAGTATTGACTTCTATAGAAATTTGAGCAAGTCAATTATCTATAATATTGTCAATAAACTAACGCAAAACCGATATATCTATTTGATTTGCTTTTGTTACGTAATTTAAATTTCTAGTAAATTTTTTCTAACGCTTTTGTCATTTTGTCTTGCTTGAATTGCTTAAACAATTTATTGTTTAACCTAGCTTTAATTCGAATAATTTGTCTAAAAGTCAATACGCTGTTGCACTAAATTAATATAGTAATACTTAAATGCGTCTATTACGTAATCTATAATTTTGCTTCAAAGAATTTCTTTATTTAATAATCTTTGCTACGGTAATTAATCTCTTAATTGTTTTTTTGTTTTGCTAATTTATTTATCTAGATGTATTTATTTCTAATTACTAACGATATATTTAACAAGTGAATGTTGTGCCTTTTGCTTTTTAACAACTAAATTAAACTTGTTTAAATTAATTTTCATTTTTTAAAATATTTAATTTTCTAAAATCGCATCTATAGAGTCTATAGTTATTGTTTTTGCGATGTTAAATATATCGGGTTACAATTTATCCCGGATGCAGATCTTTGACCCGGGATGAGCTCACTCCGAGTGTAAAATTCGACACGGGATAATTTCTAGATATGCGTAGCATAGATATAATCTATATTATTTGAGAATATTGAATTACTCTCTATATATTAGAAATAAACGTAGTATATACGTGGCATAAAATGTGCATCTAGAAATTTGTAGAAACAATAAAAATTTGAAATATTAAAAAAAGAATTGATTACAAGTATAGCATATATTAGGTATCGGATTTCTAGAATAAAATAAATTAACAATTACAAGTTACGAGACAAGATTTGCTAAGCTAAACATATATCTAGTATCGACAAAGACTTAAATATTTGAGCGAGTTAAAATTACGCGTTAATACAAAATGCAATCTAGATATAGATTTAGCAATTGCGTAGCATAAACTAAACTCAAATAAGATTAAAGCGTTAAACGCGACAAAGATACTAGTATTCTTTGTTAAATTAAAATATTGTTTTTGCGTTTTTTATCTTTATCTTTCTTAATTATTTGCACAAGTCTAATATATGCTAGTAATTTCTTTCGATATATTCTAAGTATAAATTGAATTTATTTATATACGAATATCTTAATGTATATATAGTATAAGCGTTTTTAATTAGATTGCTAACCTTAGAACTTATTACAATAATTTTTGAGTTATTAATGCAATAAATTTATTTGCTCTTGATATATGTTATAATAAGTATAGATAGCATCTATGCATAGCTTATACTTACTATTTTATTACTATTTGTATTTTTATTTTTATTTAAATTGAAACTTTGTATCTTTAAGTACGTATTTATTTACAACATAATTTTTGCAAGATATACACTAAAACTATTTCTAGATTAAATCGAATATGTGTAGAATCAAGATAATATCGATAAATAGTTATTCTTTGTTTAAATTAAATTTATACTAAATATAAGCAATATTTGTGTTTAAAGTCTTCGAATAAAACAATAATTAAAAATAATTCTATTTAAGCTTAATATATACTAAGTATTAACAATTACTTTTAATCTCGAAACTCGCGTGTCTTTGTTCAATTTGATTGTATAAGTGTTAGATTTTATTGTAACTTAGAATATACTAAGCATAAGTAGTTGTGATGTTGTTATAAAAATAATTAAATATGCGAAATAACTTTTGTTGTAATTAATTGTTAGTTTTTTGTATATTTAAACTCGATTAAATTTATGCTAGATTTATGTTGATTAATAACAATATTTTAGTTGCAACGCTATATATGCACTTGCTATATTAATGCAAGTAAGCAACTATATATCTTTTACTATATATAATATAGACTAAGCATATTTAGTTGCAAATTCTAATATTAATAATATATCAATTAATATGTATTATCTTGTCGAAAAGTATATATTTCTTTTATATTTAATATAGATTGCGCTTATGCTATTGCAATATATTTAAGTTGTAAATTTGATTTAAAGATTGACGTAATACAAGCTATATTATTAAGTCGAAGTATATTTAATTTAAGCGTTAACTACGTTGAGCTTATACGTTGTACAAATATAAGCACATAATAAATACATTTATATATTAATATATTATCGACATAAAGCATATTGCGTAGATTGAATTTCTATTAAATATTAACATAGCTTAATTTTTGCAATTGTTATAATTTAGCTTTTGCGTCTTTCTATAATATATATTTTTATCGCAAGATAAGCTTATTTTATGCTTGTTATATTATATATAACTTAGTTTCTATTTTCTTTATTAATTATATTATATATAAATATTTATTTTATCTTTTGAATATTTAATTATATATTATATACGTATCGATTTAGCTTATGTTAGACTTGTATTAATACAAGCTTTTGTCGGAATATTGTACCCGATCTAGTCTAGTATTGGATACTACTTGGTCCAATACTACTTGGCCCAATATTACGTAATCGAGCTAAGTAGCATCGATCAATATATATAGTCGAACAAGCTCTCTAGCTTCTAGATAGTAACTAAGCGTTCTACTATCTATTATTTTGACAAATTATAAGCTTAAAATAGAGCAAGAAACTTATTTGCTTGTTAACTAGAATGTCTGAAGCATAGTTAATAGATCAAACTAACAATAAATTTATAATTACTACTATTAGCTAAGTTCTTGTTGATTTTTGATATACAAAGATTGACAATCAAATTGTCTTGATATTTAAATTAGTCTTCAAGAATCAAAATATCAATACTATGTCTAATACTATCGAAACAATAGTTGAGAGACTGTCGAAACTTGTTGAACAATCGATTGTTCAATTACTTAAACAATTGAAATCTTCAACTATTAACAATTGAATAGCTAGCATCTAGTTAAAAATTCTAGACACAAACGCTCTACTAAAGAAGACTAATATAAGTCGTAAAACGACTAAGTTTATCTTATTTGCAACTTGTTGCTTTTGTCGAAGAACGCTAATTACTTTTAACAAACATTTATTAATAATAAGTTCTAAAAAGATCGAAGAACCAATTATGTAACAATTATACAACTAAGAATCGATAATTAGATAACTAGTAATCAATCAAAGACGTGTTATTAAAGCGAGACAAGATCTAGCTTTAACGCATTAATAAGAGAACTAAGTTATCTAGTTTTCTTAATTTTTGTTCTTTTGTCTATTGCAAAAAAAAATCTTATTAACAATTAAACAAATCAATTTGCTAGCTCGATAACTAAAACGAGTGCTAGTCAACTTCTCTTACTAAAATATACAAAACGAATTAATAAACTAAATTGCAAACATACTTCAAAAATCGAAATAATTTTATCAATTATTCTAAAAGCAACGTCGAGACACAACTTTCGATCAAATAGTTCTTAATCTTATCTAAATAAAAGAATTGAAAAGATCTTAATTATCGCGAAGACGCAAAAAATTGAAATCGAAAAGACTAACTTCTAGTCTTGTTAAAATAAGAAGATTAAAAAGATCGATTTAACAATTACAAAAACGCAAAAGAGCGTTGTTATCTTTATAACTATCGAGATTAAAGAGAAGAATAAAGAGATTAAGTAGTTTAATCAAATTCTAAATAGTCAAAGAGCTTTATTTATAATCAAGCGAAAACAACAATTTGATCAAGAATTATTTGTTATTAATACGTCTTTATTTATTAAACAAATTAAGTCTATCGATTCTATTCTTATTTATATTTGTTATAATCTTAAGATAGAACAACAAAATTACAAAATTTACTTAAAAGCTTATTAATTGTTTATCTATTAAAACTTTGTTCAAACAATAATTGACAAAATTGATTAGCTTAATACTATTAACAAAAAGAAATATATTTGACTATCTTTTTTATCTAAACTTTTTAAAAAGTATCTATCGAATTAGATATCTAACTCGAAATCTATTAATTTGCTTAATCTTTGTAATTTGATAGCTAAAATATCTTTATCAAGATCTTTACTACACAATTGCGCATCTTTATTATATTTACTAGTAATATTATCTATTGCTTACAAGCTATCGATAGAACTCTAAAATAATAAATTACGTCGATATTGTTATAATTACTAGCATCTTTGCTTTATCTCTTGCAACTCTTAAACAAATTGCTAAAATCAACAATAATGTAAACTTTTTTATCCAGAAACAAGACCTGTTTAAAACTTTTAAGTAAATTAAGCTCTAAAAATACATTAATTTAAATATTAAATTTATTAACTTGCTTAATATTGTTATCAAAAAACAAGTTAAATAAAATGCTAGCAACAAGAAGTATATAAATACGCTTTAAAATATTGTTAATAAGAATTTGTATTACAACGTAAAGAAGATCGATCTAATTAAAGAAACTTATTAAAAATTTGTTAAAATATATAAATCTAAAAAGTCAAGTATACTAATAAGAATTTTTGTTAAATTCGAGTCTTTTAAGACTATTAATTGCTAGAATATCAATAAGTACAAAATTAAATTTCGCGATATTATTAACAAACTATCTATCTATTTAAATAATTCAACTATAGATAAAAATTAACTTATCTTTAAATATCTAGCTAATTTTAACAATATTGCTCGCTTTTTTATTAATCGATAGATATCTAAATATAAGTTTTTCAATAAAGATAAAACTCGAAAGCAAAAGTTGTTTATTATTATTTTTGATTACAAAACTTAATATGTTAATTCAATAAATATCTTAACTATTAACAATGTTTTAAGCTCGATAACAATTACTAGGCTAATTGCTATTACAAAAGACATTCTTCTTGTTGTCGACAATTCTAGCTTTGTATATATCAAACAAAAGAAATGCACAAGTTGCGACAAGATAAATTATTAAAAATTAAATTACTAAAATTTATATTTAAAATTGTGTCTCGTTTTAAAGAGCAATAGCTTTGATAACAATCGAAACAATAACAAAAACAAATATTGCTAAAATTACAATAATTAAAAAGAAAATTAAAAGAAGTTTAAATTTAAAAAGAATAAAAACAAGTTTAAATTTAACAAGAACAAAAATAACAATAACAAAGAATAAAAAGTTACTAAAGCAATAGCTTATAATTGTTATTTTGTCTTTGTTGTTGTAACAATCTTATTTGCAATTCTTAAGTTGTTTTCATTTGCAAGTATTATATTAGCTCTTGTTGTTAATTGTTTTTTACGCAAGTAAATCTTTAATACTAAATGCGACTAGCATATAATAGAAGATTCTAGTGTCTTTATATTCTATTTAATAATATTCTATCGATTAATAAAGAGTATAGAGAACACTTTAACTACTATAGATATCAAAATTATTTGTCTTTTTGTTTGTTGCAAAAATAGCAAAACTCAATATATTACTATCTACAATATCTAATATATATCGAATTCTCAATATAATTTAATCTTCTATAGCTAGATTAAAGACGCTAGTATTATTCGAAAAATTATTAATTACAAATTCTTTATTAACGTTTAGTAAATTCAAGCAATTCAAGACTTTAATCTCTACTTTCTAAATTTAAAAATATCTATTGCACTTTTTGCTTCTATTATTAATCTACTAGCGATCAATAAAGATACAATAACTATATATTACAAATGTTTTAATTATCTAGACAAGCAAAATATCTATTAATTTGTTCAAAAAGACATCTTTAATTTTACAAAGTTCTTAACAAATAATATTTGCGTCTCTTGCGTTTGCGCAAGAGTTAAAGCAATATCTTATCGAGCTTCTATTAAATTTAGTCACTAGAAATACAATCTTATTTATATTAATATTATAGAATCTATATCTCTAGACAAATTCGATAGCACTTGTTACGTCTATACTTGACTAAATAATAAAATCAAACACTTATAAATAAAATGTTTTAAAAATAAGAATAAAGTTAGTCTTTTAGTTTTCTTTAAACGCTATATTGACAAATTTGAGTATAAAAACAACAAATGTATTCGCACTTGCGTTAACAATAAGAATAAATATATAAGTAAAGTCTTTAAAGTTTGACGCAAGAAGCGCAAAATATAGATAGAATCTATTGTTGTTGTCTTTCTCGAAATAAACAATTGTGTTAAACATCTTAATCAAATTCTAATACAAAAAATTAGTATTGTAATAAAAAATATTGACTTAATTATTAATTTTTAATCAAAGATAATTAAGACAATTAATTTGTATCGTAACATTGTTTTTATTGTCGAATATTTTGTTATTTCTTTCGAGACAAATATCGAGTATCTCTATAATTACAAATATATTTAATATATAAATTAATAGAAACAAGCATTAAAAACTTAATCAAATATTAATTGACAAAATTTCTAAAATTGCATTAAATTCTTAGTGTTAGTAAACTATAAAAGAGAGTATATCTATTGTATAATAAATAATAAAGACAAGATTTAATACATATTAAAGATTTATTAACTAGATAACAAGCAAACATTATTTTACTTAAATATTAATTACAACAAGATTAGTTGTCAAAACAACAATATTTATTAATTTTTATCTCTTTCTAAACAATCGAATATTATTAATATTATTGACAAATTTCTAAATTCTATAAAAACTAATCTAGATCTTGTGATAATATTACAAAAACAACAAAGAGTTATTTTTTTTTCGAATAAGATCGAAAACTCTAATAATAAGTTAGAAAATTTATTTATTTTATTTACAATCTTATTTTCTTTAGACTTTAGAGATATTATTTTTTCGAAATTCTTTTTTGTCTTTAATTTCGAAGATAATACTTTCTTTAACTCTATTAATTTCGATAAGTCTTCTAAAGTTATTAAATTATCAAGTATATTTTAAAATTCAATATTGTTTCAAAATCTAGATTTGACGTTGCAAAAGGACTTAAAGCTTCAATTGCATTAAAATAAATTTGCAAACTCTTTTACTTTGTTGTTTAAGATTATGTTATCGAAGTTATATAAGTTCAAAACTTATACTAAAGTTATAACAAATATTTATTACAAAATAGATTGACAACTAGTTAAACAAAACAAGATTAAATTCTTAAAGAAGAAAAATATTTATATTATTTGTTTAGTATCTAGCGAACGTTATGTATTTTATAATAGATAAATTTACAAGATTAAATATAAAGTTAATAACAGAATTCTTTGCTATAAAGTTTGTTAAGTTGTTAAAGATTTTGAACAACGCAAAAATCTAAACTATATCGAAAGCTTTGTTGTTGTAATTAAGTTTATAAATTACAAGATTATTTTTGTTTTTGTTGTTGTTAACAACTAAGATCTAAAGCAAATAAATATTGTTATTATTTTTCTTTACAAGAATATTGACGAAAAAATCTATATCGAGTTGCTTTACAATTTTGAGCAAGACAAAAAAAATTATTAATTTAGAAAAGTTCTCTATAAATTGAAACAATTGTCTCGAATATAATATAATACTCTCGCAACATTTCTAGAGAAGTATTACTTTTGTTTATTGAATTTCGATCTAAATATTTTTATTAATAACTCTACTATTATTGCTATCTATATAGACAATCTCTTGATTATTGACGTTAACAAGAAATTTATTGACGTTGTTAAGAGAGCTTTTGTTAGTCGATTCAAAATAACTAATTTAAACTTTGTTCGATAATATTTAGAAATCAAAATTGAGCGCAATTTTGCAACTCGAACTCTCTATTTAAGTTAAAAAATATATCTAAAAAGGATACTAAAAAATTACGAAATATGAAAATATAAACTAGTTGCTATTCTTATAAACACATTCAAAATATATATTGTTAATTCGAACTATATTGTTAATTCGAGTTATTATTATATCTATTAATTGATTGTTAATATTCTTATATACGCAATGCGAGATATTTAATCAAATATTGCTTTTGTTGTTTAATAATAAGCAAGTATGCTTTTAATCTTATCGACATTTACTAGAAAATTGTTAAACAAATAGTTTGTTATTTTCAAGATATTTTCAATTTTTGTTTTACTTTTTGTAAGAGTATTTGTTCTCTATTAGACTATATCGACGTCAATTGAAACAAAATTAAGATACTTGTTATTCTATCTCTAAGTATATCTTCAATCTAGAAAGTGCTGCTATTAATTAATTATCTAAATGTTAATCAATTGTTGCTCTATTTATTTGCGAAGCCAAGTATATCGAACAAACGCAAATTGTCAAAAAGATTATCTAGTTTTAAGCGCTATTAAAGCAATTGTAATTATTTTATCTATTCTTATTGTTTTCGCTTATATTTAAAGCTTTTGTTGTTATTAAGACTTTTTTTTGATGTCTTTTGTGTTGTATCTAGTTGCTATTGTTATATATTGCGACAACTAAAAGACAATAGTGTTTGCTAAGAATCTCGCGCAATATATCTAAACAAAGTATATAAGTATTCAAATTCAATTTGTTCGCAAAAAGATTGCAAATAACTAAATTAAGCTAAAAATTTTTTTTATTAAGAAACAAATAGTTAACAAGCTAATCAAAGTTCTTTCTTGTAACGCATTTGAAGCGTTTTGACAAACTCTTAAACTAACTTGATAACTAAATTATCTATAATCTCGAACATAAATGCTAGACTTAATTATTTAAACAACTCGCAATTAGATAGTTGCTATATCTATTGTTGTCAATCTTTGTATTATCTATCTAAATCTATATTTATTGTTCTCTTGTTCTACTAGTATAGCTATCAAATATTATCGACAATATCTATATAACACTCAATATAAGTTTTGTCTTCTATATATTTTTTGAATTCTACTAGATCTTAAAGTCGTAAATATATGTATATTTGCATATAAATTGCTAATAGAAGACTTTTATATACTTTTTTTGATTTGGCTAAAAAGATGCTCGAGACTTAGAAGTTTTAAAATAAATTTCGAACTTAATAAAAAATAAAATATAATTTATATAAAAGCTAATTTTTGAACTTAGATTAAATAGAAGTGTTAAAATATTGTATTCGATTTAATCTAGTATCGAGTACTATTTGATCTAATACTATTCGACCCAATATTACGTGATCGAGTCAAGTAGCATCGATCAATATATATAGTTGAGCAAGCTTTTCAGCTTCTAGATAGTAACTAAGCGTTCTACTATCTATTATTTTGACAACTTTAAAGTTGTTTCTTAATTATTATTTGTTGTTTTTTAAAAACTTGTCTTTCGATCTTGAGCTTGCTCGCAAAGAGTATGTTTTTAATTTAATTTTAAATAATACTAAGTTTATGTTAGTTTACTCTTAGTATTAGATAAGTATTGCAATTGAGAAATTTGCTTTTGTATATTTCGAGTTATTAATCTATATATAATATATGTTTAGATTATTCTTAGATTGATATATTTGCAAAAAATTCTAAAATTTCGAGTAGATTTCTTTATTTTATTTTATATTGAAGCTATACTAAATACATGCTAGAATTTAAAAAGCGCAAAGCAAAAAAAATTGCTAATAATAATGCGCTTAAGATTTTCAAAAATACAAAAGATTTATGCTTTATTTATATTTAGCATATATGTAGCTAACAAATAAAAACAAACGTAAAAACAAGAAATTTAATACAAAAGTCTCTTTTAGTAAGTTAGATTATATTTAATATGTCTTAGTCTTATATTTACAATAAACTTAGATAATAATTTTGAGAAAACTTTTAACTTTCAGAAAAATAACTTTGTTATAATAAAATAATATTTTGTCTATACTAAACTTATATTTACTTGCGAGAAATATAAGTTTCGATACTATAAATTGTAAGTTTTTGACTACTTTATATGTATTAATTTTATACTAAATTTATATGCAATCTTTAACAATAGAAAATCGATTTTGTCTTCGAATAAATACAATTGTCTTTTTTGTAATATAAATTGTATATTAAGTCTATATATAGCTAGTACAAATATTGCGTTAATAGAAATATTGCGTTAACTATTGATATATCTACAAAAAAATTAAAAATTAAAAATTATTTTTATTACTTATATTATATATATACTAAGCTAAAGTTAACACAAGTTGAAAATAAAAAGCTTGTAAATCTAATAAGCTAAATATTAAACTAAATATAGATTGTGCTAGTATTTAGTATAACAATTAACAATATGCTTCGATGTTTGCGATATAAAATATATATTATTTATATTGTCGAACTTCTTTGTTCGATTCTACTTTAATAAAGTAAATTAATACTTATTATATATTTAAGTTGTATATATTTGTTGCAATAACTATTCTTAGATAGAAAATAAAATATTCTATTACCAATAATTATATTTTTGTGCAAGTTTAATATATATTATATTTAAGCTATTTATACAACTTATTTTAAAACAACGTTGTTAATATTAAAAATTCTCTTTTATACTTAGACTTTATTTGCGTTCTTTTATTTAATTTCTTTATAATTTAGCTCTTTTATATATTTTATTTATTTTTTATAGAATCTTTTTTTAAATATTGCAAGTTTTCTTATTATTATTATACGACGCTTCTTAGAAGATATTAAGCGTATAATTAGTATAAGTTTCTCGTATATAGTTTTATTATTTATTGAGTTTTCAATTTATTAAAATACTCTCTAGTAAATTGATTTGTTTTATAAAATCTATATAACTTGCGTTTAAATATATACTATAATTGTTTATTTAATAGTCTTAAACAACTAATACTATTTAATATTTTATATAACTAATAAAATTAGAAGATAATAATAATAGCTGTATTCAAGTCTTCGAAGAAATAAATGCTAAATTTATATTAAACTTATTTTTCCTATTGTTTAAAATTATGAATAATATAGAAGCTTTCGTTTGTGTTAAACTTAAGCTAAAAGTATATTAAGAATTTATATTATAATCTTATTTCTTGCGTTATTTACGTTGTGTTTGCGTCTAATTTTTAACTTGATTTTTTAAAAATATTGTTATATAAGTTTTGCAATATTTGAATTTAATATAAGCATTATTTGTGTTTAATATATATTGAGCAAATCTTAAATATTTTGCAAGCGCAAAAATAAACGTAGTTTCTTTACTAGATACAAATTTGAAGCTAGTATTGAATATAAGTTTAATCAATAATTTGGGTCTACAAATTTTAAATATATTAATAGATTTGCGTTTAGATAATACTTAATATTTGCTTCTATTAAATAAAGTTGTTTTATTAAGTTTTGTCTTATAACGTAATATTGAAACGTATATTAGACTTAAATTAGATATGCGCTAAGTTAAAATTTGATTTCTATTTTTTCGAGATAAAATGCTTTTCGCATAATATTATTGCGCAAAAAAAAGATTTAAAACTTCGACTCAATATATATTAAATTAGTGCGTAATATTTATTTTCTTTAGATAAGATTGTGTTTATATAACAATTTAATACAATAATTGATTTAAAGCTTCGATTCTATATAGTTTGAATTAATATTTGAATTTAATTTTTGTTCGAATAAGTAATTCTTAAATTGCAACTTAAAAATATATAAAAGATTTTAATATTAAATTTCGAATTTGTGTTTATACTAACTTTATACTTAAAGCTAGATATATTTAGAAAGAGTATATTGTAAAAAAAATTCAAATTGTAAAAAAAATTCAAATATCGTCAACAATGTATTACAACTTTGCGATACTTTTTATCTTAAACTTAATTAGCTTTCAGAACAAGCTATATATATATTAATTATATCTATTTTTCTTAGCTAGTTAAGCAACAATTTTAGTAAATTTATTGCAATTGCGTCAAGTAGATAAAACTTCTTTTTTTATTTCGAAATTATTTCTGTTAAATATTTCTATTGTATACTTTCTTATTCTAAGCATAAGATTAATATAAATAAGACTTAGTTTTATTGAAAAAATTTATTTGAATATAGAAGTAAACAAAAAAAGCTTTTGCTTTGCGAATTTTTTGTTTTAAAAATAATTACTTTTTTCTATATTAGTATAATTGCGAGCTAATATTTATTAATAAAATAAAATCTTTGTTTTCTCTTTGTATAGTTTAGTTAGAATTTATTTTGTTTTTTAATATTTAATTTACGTCTTAAGTTTAGAATATAATATGCTTATACTATTTATGCGTTGATTTAATTTGTTAACAATCTTAACTTTTTAGAGTTGTGCAATAAAATAAGTTGTCAAATAATTAAAAAAATGTTTTCGAAAATTGCGCTTAATATGTACTTAATAGAATACTAGCATATGCTTTAGATACTCGTATTACTCTCGCATAAAATTTAGATTGTAAAAATATTCTTTAAATTCTAATAGTTTTAGAAATAATAAAATAAACTAGATATAAACTGGATATATTTTAAGCTTGTTTTTTGTTTTTGCAATCTATATAAGATATTTGAATTATTTGCGCGTTGTTTTTTGCAGAGTCTTAAATATCTTTATAAATATTGTATAATAACTTTTTGTAGTCTTTATTTTAATTTAAGCGTAGCAGTATATATTAATATTTATTGTAATCTTAATATATATGAAACGTATATTAAGCTTGCGCTAAACTTATAATAATAATTCTTGTTTTAATTAGAAATATTGTATAGATTTGTTTTATCTTAAACTTGTTTAAAAACAGGATTTATTTTAAGATATAATTAATTTATAAAGATCTTAGCTTAAGCATAAGTACAATATACAATAATGTATTATTAAGAATTTTTATTTAGATACGTAATACTTTTAATTTATCTTTTTTTAAAAATACGCAACTTATTAAAAGCAAACTTGCGTTCGACTTCTACTATATATAAGTTTAACTTATATATAGCTTAAACAATATATAGACTAATCTTTTAAAATTATTTTGATAAGAAACTTTTTTAACTTTTGTTTGCAAATCAATGTTGCAATACAATTTTTTACGTTAAGACTATTATATATATAGCGTAAAACAATATTGTTATACTTAATACGTGCTAGACAAAGAACGGCAACCAGATAGACAAGACAACTAGACAAGATAAAAAGGCACGCAAGTAAACGAAACAAACATCTATAATAGTTGTAAAGATAATTCTCTAAGAACTGAGTTAACAATCAAGTTATACTTGATTATTCAAAAGCAAGCGCTATCGACAAACGTCAAACGCTCTCTTGTTATTTAACAAGAGCATTAGATACAAATGTTGTAATATATATCTATCTTAAAAGAAAAGATACTAACGCTCTTGTTATGTTGCAAATTCAAACGTTATTTAATTTCTAGATTTAATTACTATTCTATTCTATTTAGATTTTAATAATCTAATCAATTGTAATAAATTTGTTGTTCTTGTTTGTTTGCATATCATACTGCTAAATTGTTTTAGTTCAATTTTTCTCGATATTCAATTTGCTATAGAACTTCTTGTCGCGCTAGCAATAAATACTTTTTCTTGCGTTTAAATACGTTTTATCTATCTTAATTTTTGTAAAATTGTTCTAAAAATTATTTTCGAGCAATTCGACAATCTTGACAATCTAAATCGACTTGCTAGCAAATTCGACAATATTTTTGAGAAAAATATAGATATCGATTACAATTATAAAGTCGATATTAAAAATAATATTGTAGTTATTTTGTATAGCTTGAAAACGCGTTGTTGTTTTATTTAAACTATTTGCTATTTTATTTAATACTTGTCTAGCAATTGTTGCAAATCGAGCTATCTAACAACTAGTAACTAAAATATTTGTAAATCTAGAAACTGTTTTTTTGCAAACTAATTTATTTTTCGAAATCAATATTTAATATACAGTTAAATCTGTTTTAATTGTCTCGAACTTCTTCGCGTAACATTTTAGCAATTTTAAATTTTGCAAAACAAAGAATAGAGCAAAATTAGAGAAAATATTTTTGTTAACTAGAATTTTTAAAATCGATTCGTCTGTTTTAATTGTCGAAACTAGATATTTGCAAAACAATATTATTGTCTTGAATAGGACTTAATCGATATTTGTTTTTTGTATCTTTTGCGTTTTAGTCGAAGTTATATTTTTGCATTTAATTGTTTAACAAACTTCGATTAATATAGTTTTTTTGGTAATACTAATTGTCTCGAGATCTTTCTTGTAGTATAGATTCGAAGATCGATTGTCAAATATAGCAAGATTTAAAATAGATTTGCAAGTTTTGTAATTTGCAAAAATTTAGTTTTTTTTAAAAGCAACAATTTGTTAAAAAATATCAATATAATATAAGATATAATACTATATACAAAATTGCTTATTTTAGTTGTCTTGTATTTCTTTTGCAAGTCGATAATTTAGATAAATTAAATATTAATATTATTTTGCAAGATATTTTTTTTTGAAAATATCGACAATATCTATAGATATAGAGATAGACTCTAGAAACGCGCGTAATATATAAATATTATTATTCTTATTAAAAGTTGCAAACTATAGAACAAAGCAATTCTATATTGTAATATTGATGCAAACAACACAATCTATATTGTAATTAATAAGATATATATAATTTGTCGAATAGATAAAATAATTATCGATCTCTATTTCTTTTTTAGATTAAAATAGAGCAATATTGTTTTTAACTATTTTTGCGCTTAAAATCTCGAGACTAGAAACTAGATAAGCAAAAGTTATATTATTGTTTTTGCAAAGCATAAATATAGTAAGATAGCTATTAAGTATAAATATCTCGCAAATAAATTGCTCGATATCTGCTATAGTATACTTTCAAAAAAAATTGTTCTTGAATTTAATATTTATCTAATTGAGTTTGTTGTTGTCTAATACAATCTAGTTATTATTATTTTTTCAACTTAGTATTTCTGCGAGATTGTCTTTAACTATCTAATTTGCGACTTTGCGTTCTTGTCAAAAGTTATATTAATTGCTTGTTAGACAACAACAATAGATAGACAATCTTACAATACAATAGTAATAAATAAGATATTATTGTCGATAATATAAAGATAGTAGCTAACAATAGTAGACAAGAATATACTGTACTGCCAACTTACATGGTTATTTACCCGGAATTTGCCCGGAATTTATCCGAAATTTATCCAGAATTTACTAGCAATTTTCCAATTGACTAACTTCTACCCAACTGGTAGAAATCTGCTTTTCAACTGGCAAAAATCTGTTAAATTCCGGTTAAATTCCGGTTAAATTCCAGATTTGCTTCAAATAAACCACACGCGAGTTGATAACCAAAATAGCAATATTTCGGGTAAATTTCGGGTAAATTCCGAATAAATTCCGGGTATAAATATTACTAGTAATAATTTTTCAAAAAATTTCTAAATTTTTTAGTTAAGTAGATTAACTATTATTAGCAATATAAGAAATGTAGTACGTACACGCTAGTAGAGGGGTCTAACGCGCGTATAGAAATTTCGTAGATCACGTAATTTTATAATTAGAATTTTGGTGGCGTCGATAGTCGCGAAGCTAGACACTTCTCGAATATTTATAAACTATAAATTAAGGTTAAAACTTTAAACTATAAATAGAAAAATGATTCAACGACTTCACGTATTGACGAATCAACGATATACATACTTTACTATTCGATATTTTGAAAATCGAAACCTCGATCCGGCTAACGTCGGGACTTAGTCAAATTTATTGAAATTAAGAAATTAAGAAATTTCAAAATTAAGAAAATCGCATCTATAAGATCTATAACCGGTAGATAACCGCTATATGTCGGTTGACTACCAGTTAGTCAACCGATAGATAACTCAAATAGATTTATAACTAGTAAATAACCAATATATGCTGGTTAGCAGTCGGTTGACGAACCGAAATCTAGCAGATTTCTAACCAAAATAGATGACATGTTCCTGGCATTTACCGGGAATATAACCTTATAGATGGGCCTGTAAGTATGTTGACAAAATTAAAGATAATAAACTTTAGTAATATTGTTGATATTAATATTAATTGTACTAGTATTCTAGTAAATTGCGTCTTGTAACTAAAACTTGTAAAGCGTCTACTATAAGTAAATAATAAACTATAATTGTTTAACGTTATCTAAACAAGTAGTTTATTGTTATTAACTGTTAAACATTAATAATAATAATATCAAGATAATATCTTGACGTTGTTGCTTTTTTTGCTATTTGTAGTAGTCTTAATCTTAGACAATCTGTCTTTTTTTTTTAGATATAAGCGCGTTTTTTGCTGTTTTAGACTGACAATAATATAGAAACAATAATATCTACTAGAGATATTAAAACAATTACTTCAGATACTATGGTAGTTGTTTCAAAACATCTTACAGTAGAGAGAATAGATATTTTGTGTTTTATTTTGTAATTATTAACAAGATTTGCAAAATTGTCTAGCAAATTCTTACTATACTATTAATTTTATTTAGTATTGTAGTTCTTTTATCGAACAAAATACTTCAAAATAGATCAATCTTGTCTATATCGACAAATACAATATTTAATAAGAGTTTCAATTTTGTAGAAATACTATTCGACATTTAATTTAATAACAGTTTTCGAATAATCTAGTTTTAAACAATTGTATAGATTTTTATTGTTTAGCGTTAACTCAAAATAGACAATAGATATAATTGAGTAGATTTTTTAATTTGTCGAGAAATTTAGTTTGTATACTAGATTGCTTTTTTGTTCGAAAATCTTAAAAAATTTAATATATTAAATCGACAATTTAAATAATTTAACAAACAACAAAAAGTAGTTTTTGTAAAAACAAAAATACACTATATTGTCTATCGAAAGCTCGATAGATTTACCATATCTATTGTATATTGTTTTAACTATTATATTAGTCTATACAATTGTTGTTTCTATCTCGAAAATATTAACAATTTTCTTTTGCAATTAATTTGTTTAAATATTGTTAAATCTAAAAAGAAATAAGAGATTACGTATTTTAAAGTCTATAATTATCTTATTTAATAATAATTCGATAGACGTACTAAACAAATTATTAAAATAAATGCAAAATACAAATAAGAAAAATACTTAATTTAGATTAGAATTGCTAGTCGCAATATATTGCAAAACTATTTTAACTATCTAGTTTATCTATTTACTTTGTCTATCTATTTGTAAATAGTATATTGTTAAAATCAAAAACTAAACTTCTAGTTTCTAAAATATAGTTGTTCAGAATTTAGATATAAATTTGCAATCTCTATTGTATACAAACGCTCTTAAAACTCCTTAATTAACAAAATTGTTAAAAAGAATATTTGTTTATTTTGTTGCAATATAGATTGTTTTGTCAATTAAAACTTTTATTTTTTTGAAAAATTTATATATTGTTGTTAAGACAATATCGAAACTCTAATATAATAACAATTTTAAGACAAAATCGATATACATTGTATAAAAAAATACAAGAGAACTTAGAATTGAGTTAAGACTTCTATATAATTAATATTGTTTAATTTAATAAAAATTGTATTCTCGACAATAAACAATATATTAATGCAATCGAGAGACAAGTTTGCGAAAATAAAAGTTAACAATTATTGTTTTATAAGTGCAAATAAAGTTAGTATAACTATTTATATTGTATGTCTAATAAAAGATGTTGATATTAAATTTCTTAAACAAATACAATTTTTTGCAATTTGCATAGTCTATAAAGTAGAGTAAGTTGTCATTTTTAGAAAACTAAATATTAGAAAATATAGATAACTTTCGAATTATTGTTAGAATTTTTGTTTATTTGATAGATTTAATATATATCTCGAGAAATCTTTTTTTAAAAATTTTACTTATTTGAACAAAACTTAAGTAAAATAAGATTGCTCTATCGATTGTATTTTAATCGACTAAATTTGATTTTTTTTTTCAAAATTTGTTGTATTAACTTAGTTACAATCTCTATATTTGTTGCAAAATTATCTATTTTGTCTAAAATTAATAATTTGTTTTTGTTATATTTATTTTTAAGTACAAAAAGTCTAAACAATATATTCGAAATTGTATACAATCTTTTTGCACAATAATATACGTCCAACAAAAACTATAAAAGATACTGCGAGATACGTACAAAACAAAAATTAAGTTTGTCAATTAATAAAAAGAATAATATTGTTTGTTTAACAATACTTATTGTAATCGAGTAATTAATATAGACTATAATAGATTTCTTAATTGCTTCTACTAGATATCTAGTCTTTTGTAATATCTATACAAGACAAACTATTTCTATTTTAATTGATTAATAATTTATCTCGACAAAGTTTAGAGTCTTAGATAGAAACAAAATATACTAAATATTGTTCTATATAAAGTTATTGCTAATCGAATTGTTTTTAATATAATATATCTTAATATTAAATTTGCACTTTTTAAAGATATCTAAATCTATATATAATCGACAATTATTGTCCAAATAAATTAAGAAATTCGAAGCTATCAAGAATTGCTATAGCTAATAGAAGAATTAAAGAAGAATAGACAAGTATTTAATATATATATTTTCCAAATATGTCTTTTGTTTTTGCTTGTTAACAATAAAGAAATTCTTTAAAAACCAAATCTTTTTTTGTTGTAAAATATTAATTTGTTAAGCGTATTAAACAATCTTGTCTTTTTAATAATTAACAAGATTAAGATAGATCTTAAATGTTTTTAAATTTTTAGAAAATCTAATTATCTTAATAGCAACAATATATTTCTTAATAGTAGACAAATTAAAGACGTTTACTTTTTGCTCTAACAAGATAATACTAGAATAGTTAAAATAGATCTTTTTAGAACTAAGCATAATGTTTAGCAAAACTAATTTGTCGAATTGCTAACTAAAATAAGCTAAATATATATCGAACAATTGCAAAAAAACAACAATATTGTTAATATAAATACAACAGAAGTTTCTAAATTGACAAAATTCTCTATCTATTATTTATTAAATATAGACAAACAAATTGTTGAATTTTATAACAACAATATTGAGTTGTTTCTTGTTTTAATAAATGATAAAGAAGAATTTATATCTATTTCTAAACAAAATTAAGAACTGCAAAAAGAAAATTAATTTGTCTATCAAACTTATATATTTATATTTACAAATTTAAGCTATAATATTTGTCTAGACAAATATTAAATATCTATTTGTAGTAATTAATCTATTTAGTTTGCAAATATTAATTACTACTCGATGTTTTCGAATTTTGTCTAGCAAGATTTGTCAAACTACAAAGACAAGAAATTCGAACAACAAAGACTTAATCGATTATATTATTTTGTTTTAAGTATACAATTTGTCGAATTCTTTATCGATTATCTTGCGATCGCGTTTTTTCAAAAAATAAATTTTGTATTTTATTTTTAATACTAATATAGAATTTTAGTTGCTATTTAATAGAATCGATATCTAGTTTTTTTTAACAAAATTAATAGTTTTATTAATATTCTTCTACAAGATATACAATTATTTGACAAAACACTAAAGCGCAATAATTTTGTCTAGACTGCTATAGATATAGATACTATTAATTAGATTTATCTAACAATTATTTCTTAAAAGTTTGTTTAGATAAAAAGAGTCTTCGCTTGCGACGTTGTCTATCGTCGCTTTTTGTTTCTTTTGCATCGCTCTAAATCTAAATTGCTTCAATGTTTTATTTTTTCTACACTTTTTTTGTAGCGATCGAATAACTTACTTTTGTTTATATTCGTTATTACAATTAATTCAATTGTCTCAAAATCAACAATTAACTAACTAACGAGATTATCATCTAAGATAATTGAGATCAAATAAAAGATCGCTTGTCGCTTATCGTTTTCAATTATAGAAATCTAATATTTTTTGTCTAAGATATAGATTCAAATATCTTTAACTTTTCGCTATATTGTTTTACTTTTGTATTGACAATATTCTTTTATTTGTATTTGCTTACTAGAAATAATTTATTGCAAAACTTGTTGTTTAAAAGAAACGTCGCAAAATACTTCTAATCAATTCGACTTTCTACAATAGCATTTCGAAGACACAAAAAAAGTGTTATGTTAAGTTAATTTCTATGTAAATACAACGCAATATTATATCGATTAAATAATTAAATTGTAAAAGAAATAAACAATATTTAGACAAAATCGACAAGAGAGTTTACTAAAAATTTATTTAAACAAACATTGTTACTCTTGTTGCTCTTTTCTTGACTTTTATACAAAAATGCGCGATTGCAATTCAACTTGTATACAAAACTTTCTATTGTAAATATTGAAAAAGTACAAAATCAAAAAAACCAACTCGATCTCAATCTATTCATGTCAATTGAATTAAGTATATATTATCTAAACAAACACGCGCATAGAATTCAAAATACTAAAAGATATTTTTGTAATTAATCTTGTCGCTATAATCCTTTGTCGCTATTGCTAACTAGTCTACAATTTATCAAAATTGACTTAATTTAAAAGTATTAACTTAATAATCTTGAAAAAATCAAATCTATCTTAAACGTTTAGAATTTTCTTGAGCTTCTTCAATATTATTAATTTAGTAACACAAATATATTTGCTACAAAGCTGCAACGCATGCAATTAATATCTATACTTTTAACAATTATTTTTACAAATTTTAAATTTTTAGCTCTTTTAACAATCAAGTATTATTATTGAGATTTATTTCTATTGCGCAATCTTATTAGTAAACTTCTTACTATAATACTTCAAGTAATATTAATCAAGATTAAAAATTAAACAAAAAGAAAAAGAAAAAAATTATAAGTTTCTTTAAGATATTATATTTGACGTCGATTACTAAGATTTGTGTTAGTAAGTTATATATCTTTAATTTGAACAATAATCTAGTATTCTATATTGTGTTTTACTTTATTGCGTTTATCTTTTATAATAGTGTCTTTGCATTAACAATTGACTAATTGACGAAATTGTTATCTAAGATAATTGAGATCAAATGAAAGATCGCTTGTTACTTATCGTTTTCAATTATAAGAATCTAGTATCTTTTGTTTAGAACATGAATTCAAATATCTTTAATTTCTCGCTATATTATTTCACTTTTGCATTGGCAATGTTCTCTCATTCGCATTTGTTTACTAGAAATGATTCGTCGCAAAGCTTGTTGCTTAAAAGAAGCGTCGCAAGATGCTTCTAATTAAATCGACTTTCTACAATAACATTTCGAAGACGCAAAGAAAGCATCGCGTCGAATTAATTTCTACATAAATACAACGTAATGTTATATCGATCGAATAATTAAGTTGTGAAAGAAGTAAGCAACATTTAAATAAAATCAACAAGAAAATTTACTAAGATTTTACTCGAACAAGTATTGTTACTTTTGTCGCTTTTCTCTTGACTTTTATGCGAAAATGCGCGATTGCGATTTAACTTGTATGCAAAACTTTCTATTGTGAATGTTAAAAAAGTACGAAATTAAGAAAATTAATTTAATCTTAATCTATTAACGTCAATTAAATCAAATGTATATTACTTGAACGAATACGCGCATGAAATTCAAGATGTTGAAGAATATCTTTGTGATTAATCTTGTCGCTATGATTTTTTGTCGCTATTGTTGACTAGCTTGCAATTTATCAAAATTAACTTAATTCAAGAGTATCAACTTAATGACTTTGAAGAAATCAAATCTATTTTAAACGCTTAAAATTTTCTCGAATTTCTTCAATATTATTAGCTTAGTAATACGAATGTATTTGCTATAAAGTTGCAACGCGTGCAATTAGCATCTATACTTCTAACGACTACTTTTATAGACTCTAAATCTTTAACTCTTTTAGCGATTAAATATTGTAATTTAGATTTATTTCTATTACGCAATCTTATTAATAAACTTCTCACTATAATACTTCGAATAACATCAATCAAAATCAAAGATCAAACGAAAAAAAAAAATCGTAAATTTCTTCGAAATGTTATATTTAACGTCGATTACTAAATTTTATGTTAATAAGTTATACATCTTTAATTTGAACGATAATTTAACATTTTGTATCGTATTTTACTTTATCGCGTTCGCCTTTTACAATGACGTCTTCGCAATTCGAAGTTTAACGTCTTCGAATCTTTTCTTCGATTTAAATTTTATTAACAACAAGTGTACATTAATCTTGTAAAAAAAGAAGAAGCTCTTAATTTTAATTTTTCGTTTTATTAAGAAATTTAAAGATGAAGCTTATGTCTTTGCAAACCAAAGTTTATTTTATTAAATTTATTACGTTTAAATAAAGCGTCTTGGCGAAAATCTAGACTTTTTAAAGATACTCACAATTTATTGCTTGCGTCGAACGACTAGCAACGCTATTAACGATATTTCATTTTGCTCTATTTTTTTTTCTAAGTTATTAACAAACGTCTTAGACGACAATAGATTCAACGATGTTATTCGCAATCTTCTAATGAATTATAGCAATTTCAAGATATTCGAACGAAATTATTTGTTACGTCAAATTTGCTACGATACTTAAGTTGCTTATCTTGAACGTAATCTTAATTAATTGTCTATTTAAGCAATTAATCGTATAAGTTGTTTGCAAGATTCACATCAATCTAGAAAGCTTAATGATTAACAACGAGAACAAGTAAAATGTAGCAAAATCATTCAAGATTTATATGTTATTTGACAAAGTTTGTCTCAAAAAATTTATGATAACTTCGACACTCTTAAGAAGACGAAGACGAAGAATTCGTCGCTTTACGTAAAGTATTTTCGAATTTAACGTCTTCTTATGATTATTATTTGTGTTAAAAAACGCTTTTTTCTTAAAGCAACGCGACAAAAGTACAACAAGTAGATCTTAATTAATAATATCGAACGATAACTTAATAACGCGATAGTTAGAATAAACATTTTATTAACTATTTATAAGCGATCGCAACTTGCATTTTTGAAAAGATCTCAAATAAAAAAGACATTATTCTTTAAGAAGTTATCTATGCTTTTTTTCGAAAAAAATTCAAATTAACGAGTTTTATTTATAAATAACTTGATCGCTCTATGTGAGCGACGCGAACGTTGTACTTCAAGCAAACGTCGCGAAAATCAAAATATTAAAAGTGAAAACGATAAGTTAAAAGAAAAGAAGTTTGCGATGTTCGAGTTATATTTTGTGCGATGTAAATTGTATCAATGTCTTTTCTATCTAGATAACGTCGACTTAGCGAACGACAATCGTCGTCATAATTTTGTTATTCGCTATTTGCTTAAATAACATTTGCAACATTGTCATGTCAAACGATTGCAAAGAAGCAATAACATATATTGCTCACATTTTTATGTTAATTGCGTTAAATTAATTTTAAAAATTTAAAATATTTCAAGAATTACGTCGCTTAAGTACACTTTGTAAAAATGTAATAATTTGCTATTAAGCGCTCTATATATCTTCATTGTTTCTAGTTCATTAGTAATAAATTTTTATTAATTTTTTGCGAGAACAAATTCTTGATATGATGCGTTAATTGTGTGCTAAATATGTCACTTTTGATGTACGCGTTCACAAATGATTCTCTTGAATTCAAAAAAAATATCTTCTTTTATAAATTCTTTCTTAACTTATCTTTGTTCGATTAAATTATATTATCTTTTATAATAGCATAAATTAGACGCATTCTATAAGACTAGCACACATAACATTCTTATATAAAATTTATCATTTATTAACAATTCTAGAAGCAATAATGCTTTGCATAATTATTATCTTTTTTGCTTTAAACTTAATACTTCTACTAAGTCTATTTCGCCTATATTATATTGATGTGTGTTGTATTCGTTTGACGATCACTTTGCTATTCTTGAATACAATTTCGCCTTAATAAAAGAATTGAAATTGCTCATTAAGTCATGTTCTTAACTTAAAAATTAATTTAATCTAAGACGAAGAGTGAATTACGACAAGTTGTAGCACAACGTTTTAGAGTTAAATAACGAAAAAGCGTACAAGAGATGTATTAAAAACGAAAAATTATCTTAACAAAGAAGATTTACAAGTTAGAAAAGCTATGCGAAGTTAATATTGCAATCATTATTTGTCGAAATAATTAATATTTTATTTATCGCTTAATGAATTAACAATTATGATTGTTGTTAATAATTAAATTATAAATGAAATGCTAGCCTTATAGTCATCGTTAAAGTTAACTAGAAGTAGAAGATTTTATATTCATTGCTTAAGAATCTACTATTTTAGAACTTAAAGAAAAAACGATTTACGTTTGTCACAAAAAAATTAAGCAATGCTAAGAACGAAGAAGCAACGAAAAAACATTTTAATTAAATTGCGAAAATTATTAAAGAATGTTTTGATTATTATGATTTTTACTTATGTTGTCACATAGACTTGTAATAACAACAATCTTTTCGCACAATGCAATAAAAACATTATATTTTCTTTTATTTCTTTTAATTTTGTTTTGTTTGTCGTTATTCTCTCTTTTATTATCGCTATATTTTGCTTTAGATTAACAAAATAAGTTGCGAAAGTCTTGAATGTTTACTCTATAACTTATTTTAATGTAGTCGAAAAAGAACGCAAACTTGGGCGTAAATAACTAAAAAAAGAAGCACACGAAAGAGACTTACGAATTAACAAGAAAGAGACAAGAAGCAAGCTTTGCAAGTTTTAAAATGCAATCTTATTATTATTATTTTATCGCTTTTCGCAATTAAACACAAAGCTATCTAAACTATAACAATGTTAAGATACGTCGTATACATTTAAGTTTTGCTAAATAAAAAGTCTAATATGTCGAAAGCTATAAATCAATTCTATATCTAGTATAGCGTATATATATTTTTAGGAACAAGATTAAGCGACAAAATTATCACAATTGCACATCACAAATTTTGCTCTTAAAGTGAATCGAAAGCATAAAAATATCGTTATTAACGTTTTTTCGACAAAAGATTGTCGTTAATTTAATAGCATCGTTTATTATCGAAATTTTGTCAAAAAAGTAATTTTTCTCTTTTGTCTTCGTCTTAACTTGCACTATTTCACACATCATAAATCTTTAGCATCGTATTTTAAAATCGTAAAATTATCGTTTCATAGATCGAAATCGTATTTGATAACAACTTGCTCAAAGAGTCGTTTTGCGTTAAAGTAATATAATCGTTTTTTTAATAACGAAGCGCAACATAAGTTTCAATTGACGTTCGCAAAATCGAATTGCTCTTCATCTAATTATAAATTTGTTAAGACATTATGTAAATTGAATTTATGAATAGAATCTCTTGCGCTAATCTATCGTTAAAGAAAAGAAAATAAATCATATTTTTGTCGTTAAATTCGAACAAGATGCGAAGAACTATTTTAATCAATTTATGTCTAATATTGATCTACAAATGAACGAATTATTGCTACGAGAAAATTTTACAATCTAATTGACTTGATTATCTTGATCGATTATAAAGACTTGCTTTATTTAAGAGTAACTAATAACGTAGCTAAGCGAAATTAGACACGTAAATATAATAAATTTAAGATCGAACATAATGATGTATAGCACAAAGATAAAGAGTGAAAGCACTTCTCTTTTATATTATATTATTGTCTATTTGGCAAATTGAAGCGCGCACATCGTCTACAACTAAAAATGAATAAATTATTAAACGTGTACTACAAACTAAATGAAATTGAATTTTCTCATTAAAAATTAGTTTGTTCTAGAAATTTAACGTATAAGAACATTAGCAAAGTCTAGTTTCGTAAAGCTCTTAAACTTTTGAATTTCTTAAATCTTTTTTATTTCTAGTCTTTAATAGCGTTCATAATTATCATAGTCTTACGAGAAACAACTTCTTGTACGATCGCAATGTTTGATCTCTACGAACGTTCAAAACATTCAACTTCTTAAGAATTATAAAATTACAATTATTATTCGTTTCTAAAAAATCACTTTTTTTAGCAAAACAACGATCTCGTTCTCTTTAAACAAATTAAGATGATTCAATTTGCTCTTTGTATTTTTACTCATTGTTAACATCTTGCTTGCGTGAGAAATCAAATAAGATTCTTGATAAATTATGAAAACTAAAGTTGCACTTTGTTCTATAATACAATAAAATCATTATTATTATCGTTGTTCAAATTTATGTCTTAATACTCGAGAATTTTTCTCTTTAATAAAGTTATTTTTTTAAAAAGCACATTTGTCGCGCGTTGCATAATTTAAAATGCTTTTATCACTTTGCTATGAAATTCGAACATAACGTTGCGTAACTCTTTATAGTAGACAATTTCTTAACGTAAATATTTATTCTTTCGTACTAGATCATCGACGAATCTCTAAGATTTGCGACGACAAAAATCTTTTATTTCGTAAAGATTAACAAGAAGCAAATCTAAATTGAAGAAGATTTTGTCGCTTTTCGCAATGCGCGCATCGAAATTAATAATTTCGAAAGAACTTTAATTTCGATGTTAACGACTCATAATAAAGAAGAATTTAAAGCTAGCAAAAAAAAATTATTCGTAATTAAGACTAACTTGAAATTATTAACGACTAAAGAGCACTAAAGTATTCTAAGAATTAAGTTAAGATGTTTACATAAAAAAGAGTAATACATGCTTTAAAATGTTTTGTTAACAAGAAAGCACTCAAAGCGTACATAGATTTAAGAAAAAAAGAAGAGAGAAAGTCAAATGTTCAATTTCAAATTTAGGTCTTTAGACGAACGATCATTATCTTAACTTAACGCTTTCATTGTTGCATTTCAACAACGACGTACTTAAAGTTCTTAATCGTCTTCTTATTGCTTACTAATATTTTTTTTAAACTCTTTATGTTTGCGACAATGAAAAGACGACTCACAAAATATTTTAAAAGCGCTAATCGAAATATCTTTAACAAAAGACTTAACAACGTAAACATTTAAGAGTCACGATTTATACGCGATGTTCTTGATATTTTTAATTACGCTCATGTTAATTCTAGATTGCGTTTATCGATTTTCTTGCTAAAAGCAAATCTTAATTTTTAACAATATTAGCTAGTCTTGCCTCTCAAACGACCTAGAAATTCGACATGTCACTCAAAGAGCTCATAAGAAAGTCACTACGTTATTTTTATTATAACGCACATAAACGAAAACAATCGCATAATTGTAGCGCATTAAAACGAGTCGTATTACACAATTGTAGCGATCAAGAAACATTAATTAAAGATTAACGAATTAGTGAAGCGACTTATTTCATGCAATCATATAAACATTGTAAATCTACTAAAGATCTTTTATGATAATGATTTCGTTTATATAATATACGAATAAATAAACGTTACTTTAATCAAGATTTAGTTTACATCTTTTAAGAAATTATTCGATTTTTATATTGTTGTTATTTGCAAAAAGATAAAGTTATTCGCAATACAAAGTCTTAATTAATAATTAATAATTTGTGTCTAAATTCTTCAAGATCTTTAATACATTTATGAGGTGCTTTAAATTATGCATAATGCATTAAATGTTTATAATGTCATAATTAATAAAGTTGATCAAATCAAAATTTGCAAGACAATTATAATTGAAAGATCGTACATTGATTAACATTGTATAGTAAACATTGAACATAACATGTTGCAAAATATCGCAATAAAGAATAATAAACGCCTAGATTTTAACGTTGTGAGTCGACTAGTAATTTAATTGATAAAAATTAAGACAAGTTTCAAGCATTTCTAAGCTTAACGTCTAACTAATTCTAATGTTTGAAATCTATTAATTAAACAATTTTTTAAGATGATTTTTGTCTTGACATTGCAAATACTCTTGAGTGTATAATATCTTTTTAGAAAAGATTTTATTTTGTTAAGCTAATTATCTTAGAATTCTTTTCTAGAATCTTCGCCAAACAATTATTTTTTAAAGTCGTTAATGTTGATTACGAAAAAATCGATATAAAGAGACTAGAACATTTGTATAAAATAGAGAAAAGTTGTATTAGATTAGATTAATAAATAAGAAGCTAAATCTAACTTTATTTCTAATTCAAAATCGTAATTTGCACGATTAAGTAACATATTGTGCACAAAGACATTAAAAAAATAGAGTTGTCAAAGTTTGTCTTTGAATTTCTTGCAAAGTAAACAATAAAATTGATCTTAATCGTTTATATAGTTTGCGCAATACAAGTGGTCACATCTTAGAGATGTATTAACATCGTTAATTATATATATAAAACATTGTGACACGCGAGAAGCAAAATCGTTAATAATAAGATTTTGAAAAATTTAGTATCTTTTGTTCTACTTAATTATATGTTTGATTTCTAAGTTTATTACAATTTGCAATCTAGTTTAATCTTGCTAACAATTTATTTTGATCTTGTCAAAATTACGTTCAAGTCTACGCTTTTCTTGTCGCGTTAAGATTGTCGCTTTGTACAAAAATTGTACAAGATTAAAAATTTAATTGTTGCTTAATCGTCTTAGTTTGCTTCATTAAATCTACTACGTATTGACAAATTAATTAAATAAATACGAATTCTAATAAGTGACTTTATTATCAAAATAAGATGATCGACAATAGAGAAAAGAATAGTTTAAACAAAGATTTAGCTTTATATTTGAAATATTAAGTTTGTTGTGACTACAATTGTTATGATCTAAATTGTCGATATGTTATTAAGCGTCGTTGCGAGTGTTATGATGTTTAATCACAATGTTTTGATTCTAAACTTTAGCGTCGATATCTATTACGTTTTTCTCGATTTTTATAGCATTCTTTAACATTATTGTTAAAGATTAATAATGAAAGTAATGCAATCATCTTATTTGTTGAGCTATTTAAACAAGAAAAATCAAAAGACTATCTAAAGACAAAGGCGTTATCTTCTAAATTATTAAGTATTATCAACATAATAGAGATTCTTGTAAGAATTTCGAGAAAATCAAAAAATTAAGCTTAATTAAATAGAAGCTATAAGACAAAAGACGATGCAATTGCTTTTTAGCGAGAAAGCACATTTGTTCTTATATTTACAATGTAAAACATAATTCGTTAACTAACTTTTCAAGAGTTGACTTGTACAAAATTTAATTTAGACATCGATCGATTTTTTCGAGTTTTAACGCTAGTTAGTTGTGTCGAAGCATTGTTGACGCAATAACTTCAATAATAGCTATTGAATCGCTAATTTTGACATAATTAACAATGCATAACTTTCTTAAATCGTGTAATTTAATAACATCGTTTGTTCGAAATTTCTTTAATATTATTTGTGAAGATCTTTACGCATTGATGATTTAATTGTTACGAACGTTTTATCGCTTCGTGCGTTTTATGTTTGCAAGACATTAGATTATTAAGATTAATCAACGCCTCATAAAGTTTATGTGCATTGATAATTTCGCCATCACAAGCGTCTTAGTACGTCGAACGTTCTAAACAAAAGAGATATTTTGGCGTTATAATTAATGACGATTTTCTAAAAGTTGTATGTATGAACGATTTCGTCGTTACGAACGCCTTGTTAATTCGAATGTTACATTTATGTAAGACATCAAGTTATTACGATTAATTAACGCCTCTACAAAGTTATGCGCGTTGATAATTTCGTCATTATGAGCGTGTTTGTACGTTAAGTGTTTTAAACAAAAGAAATATCTTGACGTTACAATTAACAATAGTGTCTTGAAATTTGTGTGCATTGATAACTTCGTTATTACGAACGTTTCATAAATTAAAGACGCAAAGCTATTACGATTAACTAAGATTTTTCGAAAGTTTATAAGTATTAAGAGTCTTGTCACTTCGAACGTCTCGCTAAAGAAGATTCTCTATATTTGAAGAAACGAAATTCTCTCGATATTGAATAATTTGTTAGAAAACATTCTAGAGTGTTAGTAGTAAAGAAATGCGAAAAAATTTAACAAAGAAAACTAAGTTATGTTATTGACTTCGCAATAATGCTTTTCGCATCATTCTATTTCTAATTAATTTCTATTTGTCTTTATAAATTCGTCTATCACAACATAAAGAGACATGTCATTTTGTCATTATTTGCCCATTTTTTATTTTTTCACTTTTGATGTGTAGTAATATGATGACGAAGACTCTACGCTTATGTGTAGTGCGAAAGCGTCATGTCTTAAATGTTCGTAAACGTCACATCAAATTTGGAAAAGTCTCTTTGACTTAAATAAAACAACGTTTTCTCGCAATTAAAGTTAGATTGCAAAGCTCGCTATAACTTTTCTTTTTGTTTTTAAATTATCGACAAAATTAATTGAACATCGTGAGAAATATTTTAAAAACGAAAAAGAAAATTGTAATTCTTAACGACGTCAACATTTCTATAAACTTAAAAAATATATTACGATGTTGACGTCTTCGATTATTAACGTTTACATATTTTATAGTTCTTGTCTTTAGACGATGAATGCGAAATGTCTTCGACATTTTTATCTTCAACATAGAAGATTTCACACGTCGTTTTCTCGCGATAATGATGAAATTATAATAGCAATGTTTGTTAATTACTACAAGTCTCTTTTATCGTTATATTAATTATTTTGTTTAGTAAGATCGTCTTGTACGTTAGTATTCGTAGAACGTAAATTGAATTAAGAATTAGCTTTTCTCGCTATTTATCGTCGAAAAGTTCTAGACTCAAAATTTGAAAAAAAAAATTCAAAAATGCAAATCAAAGAATCGTAATTTTCGACGATTTATTTTTATAATCGACTAAATCTTATGCGTTGTCACAAATGTAACGTTTGTAAAACTCAATTCTTTCTTTGTGTTTAACTTGTTATCAAGTTAACGAATGTCGTTTTATTTAAAACAAACGAACACTAAGTCTTAATCAACTACGACTCAATATTTTGTTGTACAAGAAAAAGAGTTTAGATTAGAACGCTATTAAACGTGTTTGCGCGAATAACATTCGCGTTAAAATTAATGCGATGCTAATTGTTAAGACAAGAATGAAGATTTTTGAAGCGAAAAGACTTGCAATCAAGTTGTGCTAATTAATTAGAGCTTCGTCAATCGAAAGAACGATAATCTAAATTAACAAAAATCTATCGTCAAGTATATACTAGCATTTATTCGATATTGTTTTGATAAAAGATTGCGATAATGTTATAAACATAAGTGCCTTTAACAATTTGAAAGCAAAGAAATTGTTTAATAAGTTCGTCATCAATTAATGCGATAGACGCCAAATAATCTAAAGCACTACGTCAATCAAAGTGTTAACGCAAGATATGACGAAGATGAAATCTATAGTGTGATCGTTAAGTCGAGTCGAACATTTTTTTCTTAACTCGACCCACTCTCTTGGGTCTCGTAGGGTTGGGCCAAGGTCAAGACGCGAACCTAATTCTAGAATCGAGTTTCGTCGAGTTAATGCCAAGAACTTAAGCTAACTTCGTCGCGTTAACATTCGCTTATCTTATCTTATCTTATCTATGCGCTAACTAGATTGGGCTAGCGCAAGATCTACGCTAATCGCATATAATTAGCGCGTCACGTGATGTCACGTGATTGAATAAGTCGAATTGGACGTTCGACGCGCATTCTTCGTTCGTTCCATCCTATTGGACTAGGAATTTTGTCTAATTCTAGAATCAAGATTGAGCGAGTTAACTTAATCGAGTTGAAATTCGACTCAACGATTACACTAGAAATCTATTACGACAATGTAGCGTTTAAGGAAAGTCAATTTAAGCTTACATAGTCTATTTTTGATTAATGTAGTAAATCGTGTATTTGTACTCTTCAATTATTACATGTATTAAAATTTGATCTTTTCAACTCTATAAGAAGAAATGTCTAATAATATTATTTAAAAAAATACTTAAAAACACTTTGAAGAGCATTCATAATAATGACAATAATGAGCTTATTGTCAACTTAAGACTCACAAAGTTGCTAACGATGTCTCTTAAGTTAATATAACGTCGATGATCACTTTTTCGATTTTGTAAAGTTAAGACAAAACAACATAAAATTAAGAATTAAAAATTAAAGAATAATGTTCTCATTTTATTGTAATTATCATTATTGTAGAACTTGAGTCTCGTTGATAAAAATAAAAAGTTATCTTTTACGAGAACATAGAACAATTGTGTAATAAAAGAATAAACAACTCTTTATTGCTTGCTTACTAATTTAGAATTACGAGATTAACATAATTTAAATGAATTGTCGCTTTAGCTAAGATTACGAAGATTACTTTATAAATAATAAGTTCGCTTTTTAAGTTTTAAACACAATCGACTATTACTTTAGAAATAGTCTTTCGCTTTTACAAAAATTTTGTTCGTCGCAATAAAACTTTCAAATCTTAAGATTTATTATGTTAAAATATTCGTTAATCAACTTATCGTTTTTAGACAAAATTCGAAACAAAATCTATTAGCATTTGCTATTTTCGTTCTTCTTAACAAGTTTAAGCGATCATTATTATAATATCTATGAGATTCTTGAAGTCTTTAGAGAAACTCGACTAAAAACATGTTCGATATATTATAGTTGAACGACATAAAAATTCGCAAACGCAAGAATTGTTATCAAATTCTTCGTCAACTTAATTTTTGATTTGTTCTCGCATATTTGTATTTTAATTTTACAACGTTATCTTTCGACTCGTAGTCTTAAAAGATAGTTGAACGATTAACTAAAAAAATGCTAAAATTTAAGAAGCTTAAAAGTTTGCGTTTTAAAGACTTTTATATGTAGCAAACTTCGTTTGCAAAAAAACACTTATTATTAAGATGCAACAAATTTAGAACTTAAACGTCTTCAAGATTTACAAGCATTTAACATTTGTATTCACGATAACCTAAGCGATAATTACAAATAAAAGTGGCGATTTACGAAATTCGATTTATCTTTATCTTTTTCTAAATTATTTATCTTTGATTTCTAGTTTGTTTCGTTAAGAGTAGTTATATTATCGTTAATTACATCGTCGAGTCGTCGATTAATTTAAAGACAATAACAAAACTTAACAAAATAACATATATAACAACAAAATGTTGCTCAAAAAATCAAATTCTATTAAAAAAAATTTAAGACTAATTATATTATAATACGTTCTAGATGCAAGTTTTTAATCTATTGATAATTAGTAAATGTAACTAACTAAAATACAACGAATGCTTATGTTTAGTCTTAACAATATCATTCTTTTCGTTTATAAAAATTGACTACATTAAGCGACTAGCTTATAGCTACTTTTCTCTTTATAATTGCGTCTAAGTTTCTTTTTTAATACGTTGCATATCGTTTAATCTTTTAAGTAGTTGCACGTCAATACGACAATGCAAAATTCTCTTAATATTAAGCAAAAATTAAGAGATAATCGTTGTCGACAATTTGATCAATAAGTTTGTAAAAAAGCATCTTAAGTTGATTTTTATTATTAAATTAATATTAAAGAAGAACAAGATTTATGTTGTGCGTGTTTTTTAGTTTTTGTAAAAGATCGCAAACTTTTAGCATATATGATCAAAAATCTTGTTTCATCTATCTAATAACACATTTGACAAATCAAAACTTTAAGTGTTTAACAAATGCTCTTTATCTTTTAATAAAAGCATAATTTCTCTCTTTTATAAATCTAAAGTTGCAATGATATAATTGTTAATTATGAACAATATTTTTAGCGCTTTATTACTTATAGCTTCTAATGTTTCTTCGAAAATCGATCGAAAACAATTGATTGCAATCTAAGAAATAATTGTTTATAACAAAAAAGATTTTGAGAAAACATAAAGCGACAAACAAATACGCTAAAGATATAATAACATAAGATGATTTCTTGTTTCTAAGCGATTAATTCAATTTTTTTTGTTTTAAGTTAAAAAACAATACTTGAGCTTTAATTTAGAATGAGCATGAACTCATAAATTATAATTTAAAACATGACGCATTCTTATCGTTCCCAAACTAGTAAAATTCACGTTATAAAGAATTTTAAACTCTACTAGATTCAAAAGAGAAATTAAATAGAATTTAGAAGCGATTTTGTCGAACGAAGACATTAAAATTAGAGCGATAATTCTTTTTTCACACTTTTACAAGTCTAGTAAGTGGCGAAAACGATTACGATTGCTTTGTCGAGATCGTATTCGCATTTAAAATTCGTTGAACACAATAAATAATACCTATAGTCGACTAGATATGCCTTGAACGTCACAAAGATTACAATAAAATTAATTGACGATCTACGATATACTAAATCGTGCGCGTTTCTTAAGTTAATAAATTTCTTGTTTCGAACATTCTACTTTAAGAAACATATAGATTGCAACATTAAGTTGTTGAAAAATCTAATTATTAAATCTTACGATTATCTACTTTGCGACATATTTATTTCGAAAAATTTATTTCATTTTCTTATAATATTAGTCTAATTTCTTATTTATCAATAATTGCTTATGTTGAGTTAAATAATAGTTGTGTAGAAATTCATGGCGAAATCTTTCTAATGCTTGACAAACGTTACGAGCAAATCGTTAAATACGCGTTGTTTCGTAAGTCTACGTAGAAGCGCTAAAAGCTTTCTTTGATTCTTGTACACGTATTGAATGATAAGCTAAGATATAATTCGTTCGTAAGTAATTATAGCTCGTTCGTAAATCGTTGTGAAATCGCAAGCGTTAAGCAAATGACGTCAAAGAATTTTTTAAATTTCGAAAATGATTAATGTAGTTAACTTAATTTGCTTTATCTTGTAATGTAAAAGATTTTTGAACAAAGAATGCTTAATAAATTTTATATGTTAAAAGACTTCTTAAATAAAGATCGAAATTACTTGTTTCTTAATATTGTACTTCGTCGCTTTTAAGATATACATAATTAAACGATTGTTAATTAAAATTTCGTTAATTCGTATCTTTGCAAATGTAATAATTTTAACAACGTTACTTAAAACATGATGCTAATTAATTAAAAGATTTAAAAGATTAAGAATGTCTTTGTGTCTCTTTAAATCAATGTCGCTTTACAATTGTTACAACATTAATATAAAAAAGTCTTATTAATTTTAAATAACTTAATTGATTCTTTTATACTACACGTTCTAGAACAAGATTAAATTCAAAAAGCTAAAATAACGATTTCTTAGCTAAATAAATATTTTTGTGCCTTATATAGACTTGCGATAGATGTGCGTTTTAAAATGTTAATCGCTAATAACTTTTAAAGTCAATAACATTATCTAATTTTGACGTCGTTAGATGTTGATAAAGTTAGCTTTATTTGTAGCAATCTATAAAGCAACGCATGATCGAGAGAGTCAAAATTAGTTAAATGAAGAGATTGAACACAAAGCGTCGAACGCAAGAAGAAAGAGACTTCACGTTATTTATTTCGTGACAAGGCTAATCTATGACTTTTTGTGTAATTAAGATTATTTTGATCTCTAATCGCTACGAAAATCTATTGAAAAAAAATGTTAAAAAAGTCGAATCAATATTGTTAAATGATTGCGAAATATCTATAAGAGCAAAGCAACTTAATGTGTCGTTTAATGAAACAAGATTTTTTATGTCTTGTACGAACAATCACAATAGAACACTCTTAAGATTGAAAATCAATGAATTTTTAGTTTAACATAACAATTAGAAATCTTTCATTGCATTGATCGAAAATCGTCGTACTATAATTTTGCTTATTAATTAGAAATGTTGCGTCGATTTACGAGAACTTGCTTATCGTTTAAATTATCGTCGAAAAAGAAATAAATAGAAAAAGATCGTCGTAGCGATTGTAAGTCACTCTAGTTAAATTATGACGCTATTATTTAACAATATTGTACAAAGCCTTAATTTGTCAACGCAATACACTATTACTTCGTTAAAGAACGCGACAACACTATTAATGATAAAGAAGAATATAACATTATATGTAAAAGCGAAGAGATATAAAGTAATAATTATTTGTGTCAAGTAATGCATGTTCGTGAAGTAAATTAATTTTCAAATTATTATCAAGAAATTGCGAAAGAGAACTACGCGAAACAAAAATCAAATTAACAAGATTTTTTTATTACTTTATTGCGATCTTCATAGTTTCCTTAGTCACGATTGTCAACATTACGCTAACAAGACATCTTTGATAAATGTTATTTAAACTCATCGAAAGCTAGCGCTTTGAATGCAAATAAAATTAATCTTAAATATAAAATTAAGAATTAAGATAAGAAAATCGAAGCGACGATTTAAACGTTAATTGCACAATGCCTTTCTAGAAATAAAATTGCTTAAACTTCTTTATCTTGATCGTCTTCTTTTGTATAATTCAAGATAATATCGTATTTTAATTGCGTAGCTTATACACAAGAATTGCTCGATTATTCTTTTTGAAAACATTAACTCTTTTAGCATTTGATTATCATTAGACGACAAATAATCTTGCAAGAATGACGTTCTTTCTAAATGACAAATAGATTATCGATGAGATCTTAATTGTAATTCATAGTTTAAACGTCTAGTTCAACGACATCATTAGCGACAATTACGAGTCTATATATTTCTTTGTGATCAACGATATCTTAATTCGCATGAATATAAGAGTTGAATTTAAAAACTTATTAAGTTATTTGAAGTAAAACTCGTTAAACTACGCACTCATCAATTTAGCTATTAATCATTGAAATTACTAAGCAAGAATTGACATCATCGTTGACGCTATATATCGTTTAATTTACTAGAGACATTGCGACAATTACTTCATGTTAGATTGAAACTCTAGCTATCGTTAATAAATGTAAGTGTTATGTTTTTATTACTTTGCGAAATTTATATTTATTACTCACTAGTTTAGTTATGTGATAATAAATGATTTTGCAAAGAAGAAATCGCTAAGTCTAGCTACAATAGCAACGTTAAATATGACGAAAAACATCTTCGCGTCTTCGCAATCGAACTCATTAGTTACGTCATAAATTTCTTTATTAATTTTAATACGTAGACTTGTTAAGATTAGAAGCTATATAGTCAATAATAAGCTTTGTTATACGTGGAATCTTAACGATCAAATCGAACGCAATTATGCTACGAATTAAAGAGTTAACGTTAATACTAAAGAAATGATGATTTTACTTCATAAGACGAAGCTATTAATAGCTCGCTATTCTTGATTGTCGATAAAACGAAGTACAAAGATTGCAATTTATGTTCGTCTAACTTGTATATCAAGACGTTAAGAACGTGTATTAAGAAAATTGCTAAATCTTTTTTACAAAACTTTAGTACTACGTATCTCTTGTTATTAATTGTTTCTCTACGTATAATGGCAACATCGATTAATTACATTATTGTCTCTTATGAAGCATTGATCATCTAATGTTCAAAATCAAATCGTTAGAATTTAAGAAAATCGTTCTACAAATAAGATGATTCGAATGTTCGATAAGACAATTATTAAATTAAAGAATGCATATTTTATTCGCAAGATAATCGATGTGTTTGCGCAACTTAATTACGTGTCATAACAAAAATAATAATCTTTACACAATTTTATAGAGAACGTAAGAAGCTTTTTTACAAGTTGATTGAGCTATGTTGATGCTATGTTTGATTTCGTTAATCTTTTCTTTATCTTTTGTTTTTTCGATTAAAAATTAGCGAAATTTTGTTCTAAATTATTAAAAAAGTGTAAGCAATAAATATCGAGCTTTTATTAAGATCTTGACTACATAAAGAGCTTAACGACGTACGAAAAAAAACAAGTGAATTTGCTTTTGTAAATCTATTACAATATGAAATTTGTACAATTCTTACGATCAAAAAAGTCAATGTTAAACGACTCTTATTATAATTTATCGTAAATATCATTGATCTCGATTTAATCTTAACTTTGTTATTACTACTTAAACAATTAATTGCGTTCTTTGTTCGCTTAATGTTATTAATTACCTATATGATTTTACTCTCATTCTACGCCACACGTACGCATGTAGCTAGAAAAAATATTTAACTTAAGAACTCTTTGCAACTTCTTCTTTCTAAGAGCTCTAAATATTAGAACTTGACATTTTGTCGCTTAACTTTAGCACTATACTTTTGAGAATTAGCTTTTAACGACATTTATAAGAAGAATTATGTTATGTATTATCTTTGCTAATTTTGCTATCTTAAGTGTACTTGTCTCTTAAGTTCTTTCATTGTTATTGTAACATTTATTGACGATCAAAAGACAAAAGTTTTTTCAATTTGAAATGCTTAACGTCTAGAAAGTCTTCAATCTTTGTTATTTTATTTTTAGAAAAATTATATTACGTTCGATTTAAAAATAAATTGTTTTAGACTATTTGCTTAATTAAAATTTATCACTTTAGTTTGTGTTCTAAAATTAAGATAAAATTCTCGCAATCTATACGTAATTGCTAAAGTTATTAAGATCAATTCTAATCATTACACTCAAAAGTTTTTTTTAGTCTCGCATTTAAATCTTTTCTTTTGTTGAACTTCGATTTCGATTTCGACTTATTAATTGTTATTTTACGATGCTAACGTTATGCTCACAATGAAACGAATAAAACGATAAAACTATTTTAAAAATTCTAAAAAATAATGTATTGACACTTATTCGCTTTTAGACTTGATCGTAGCTCACGCAATTAATGTGACATATGCAATAGAGTTTTATTATGCATTACAATCTTATTATGCGTCGCAATTATCTCTAGTATCGCAATCACATTATGTATTTTTATCACATTATGTATTAATCGTTTTATGCTTTTTAATTTTATTCAATATTTTAACTTTTTACTAAACGACATAAAACTTAATGCAAGATTTAATCGCTTAATTTAACTTTAATAATAATATTAAAAATGTTAGAAATTATACACATTGCTTAATCGAAATCTAGAATTATTTATAAATTTGTTTAAGACTCTTGACATTTAACTCTTAAAAGCAAGAATTATTGTCGTTTGTGCACTTTCTTTAATTGATACATTTGTCGTAAAAGACATTTTAAACAATTGATAAAAATTTGCATGCATTAGTTGCTTGTCTATTCGATGCTTTATTACATTCTTAACAACGATAACGTTCGAAATCGTTCTTAGTCGATTTTTGTGAATATTTAAGTTCATTACTTCGATAATGTTTAATAAGATTTAAGAACGAAAGAACTATTTCGAATATATAACTTGAAAATCGTTAAACGTATATTTTATTTTTAATTGTGATCGAACTAGCAATTATTATAGCAAAGTCTATTGAAACGTTTCTTGTCGCAAATAGACGTTTTCTTGAACGAGCTTAACGTTAGCGTTAAAGATCGAACGCACGTCGAAAAGATTTCAAAAATCATTAATGAGCTCAAAAACGACATTGATAATTCTAATGACAACTTCGAAAATAACGACTTTAAGAATAACGACTTCGAGAATAATGACTTCGAGAATAACAACTTCGAGAACGACGACGTCGAGAATAACAACGTGAGAGATAACAATATCGAAGATAATAAAATTAAAGATATCAAAAAAAAACAAGATACTAAACTATATTTTTCAATCGTTAGATAAGAAGATAGTTGCAAAGTTTCTTGTGAACATCACATCGTCAAAATTTGCTTAAATTCGTTTTAGAAATTTAGTACGATGCATAACGCAAACATACGATAAAAGAGTGATTTATAATATTTTAGTTCGACTTTTGTGCGTTCGTTTACGTGAGCGTTTAAATTATAGATTTAAGTGTAATCGACTCAAAAAAATTAAAATTAAATAAATAAATAATTTTCTCGCTATTTGTTAACTTTTGTAGTTACTTTCATTTAACAACTTGACTTTGTAAATTATATGTACAAATTTAAAGTCATTTTGATTCGCTCAAAGCTTAAGAAACTTCGACTTTTTTAATAACAATAACTTCAAGTTTTTTTTAAGCAACGATTATTTTTTATAAGCATTTCGAACGTATTTTTATAACAATTTGCGAAACATATATAATTTGTTAAATTAATTTTGTTCTTTGAAAAGAATCTACAATGAATTGTTTCTACAAGTCGAAATTATTAATTAAATTGTATTATTCGCAATTCTAGAATAAACGACTTCTTTAACGTTTGAAAAACTCTTATACAAGAGTTCTAAAAGAGCTCTCATTCGATCAAACAAGTATAATTTTAACATTAGTAGCATCATTTTAAGTTATACTTTTAAATCTATTTTTAGCGTCGCAAATGTCATAACTAAGAAAAAATAAATTTAACGACAATCGAAATAAGCTTCTATTATTTTTCTTAGAAGTTTCAATTATTAATTCGAATCTATTATGATTA